>Ga0206923_1015_pt1 | contig 52682 bp, 55 predicted proteins | sample Alteio_BWOrgHeat_64_FD_152961 | JGI IMG/M metagenome (GOLD analysis project Ga0206923, IMG submission 152961) | Enriched cells from forest soil in Barre Woods Harvard Forest LTER site, Petersham, Massachusetts, United States -... | ecosystem: Environmental > Terrestrial > Soil > Temperate forest >...
TGGGCCGTTTTTGCGCCCAGATTGCACGCCGTACCAAAGCCGACATTGCCATGGCCAGTAATGAACCGGAGACGGGTTTCGCGCCCGGCGAGTTCCTGCAATTGCCGCACGATTTCCGGTGGATTGCCGTTATCGACAAGGATCAGTTCAACCGGCGCGGTCTGTGCCAACACGCCCGCGATGGCCTCGAACAGGACGGGGCCCGTTTGATAACTGACCATGATAACGGAGGTTAAGGACATAGGGGCCCAAACCCAGAGAAGAAATTACTTCTTCTTCTCCGGCTTCTTGCCAGCATCCGCTGCCGGAGCTGCGCCCTTGGCGCCTGCCGCCGGAGCCGCGCCTGCCGCCGGGGCTGCTGCTGCGCCCGGAGCGGAACCCGCTGCCGGAGCACCTGCCGCCGCTGCGTCGCCTTCGGCCACCGGTGCAGCCGCTGCTGCTGCCGCGGTTGCCGCCGCCGCTTCGTTTTCAGAGCGGATAGCCGATGGCACCGCGATCGTGGCGATCGTGAAGTCCTTCTCATGCGTCGTCAACTTGACACCTTCAGGCAGAACGAGGGCACTGAGATGGACGGCATCGTTGATGTTGAGGCCTTCGAGGCTGATCTCGAATTTCGCCGGAATTTTATCGGGCGCGCAGAGAACCTCGATCTCGTGATGCACGACGTTGATTGTGCCGCCGCGCTTGATGCCGGGCGATTTATCCGCATTGAGAAACACCACCGGAACGCCGACGCGCACCTTGGTGCTGGCCGATACGCGCATAAAATCGACATGCAGGGGCTTATCGGAAACCGGATCGAATTGAACGTCGCGCGGCAGAACGCGGTGCTTTTTCCCCTCGATTTCGATATCGAACAGGTTGGTGAAAAAGCCCGGGCGCTCCAGCTGGCGCAACAAGATATTGTTTTCGAGGGCAATCGTCAGAGGCGGTTGCTTGTCCCCGTAGATGACTCCGGGAACCTTACCTGTGCGGCGAACTGCGCGAACCATCCCCTTACCGGCTCGATCGCGCGTCCCTGCCGCGAGTGTCGTCACTTGCGTCATGATTTGCTCCGTTTTTGACTATTAAGCCGGCCTCCAGGGGTGCCGGCGCGAAGGGTTGATAGCAGTTGGCGGGGGTTTTTGGCAAGTATTAGATATGGCGTTAACCATAATGCAGAAAGCGGTTGCATTGAGGTTTTGCCGTATTATTACTTGGATTTGTTTCAGGCTTGCGGGTTATGAGGAAAAGCAGATGACAATCCAAAACCTTTTCGGCGGCGATATTAAAGCGGATATGCACGCAGCAAAGCAACCCCTCGTCCATAGAGCAAAAGTTTTTCTAGAAAGGCAACGCAGCCTGACAATGCTTGGCAGTTTTGCCGCAGCAGCATCGTGTTTTATTCCGGCAAGAGTTGCTTTTCCTGGCGCCTTCGCATTCGCCTTTTTGGGAACGCTTGCCTATGACGGATACCAGACCTACATGGGACGGCCGGTAAAAAAAGAGAAAGATGTTCTGGTTTGTGCAGAAGACATCATCTTTCAGGGCCGGGAATTTCACAATGACGCCGACGGAAGGCCATACGTTTCGGGTTTTAAACATCGTTATGCGTTCACAGCCGCCGTGGCGTTCCTCGTTTCCTATGCAGCACACGCAACACCAAGTGAATATATTCGTGTTTCGCTTAATGAAAAGGTAATCGAAAGCATTCGCGACGGATCCTATGATCCTGATAAAACGATGGTCGTCACGGTTGACGGGAAGAATTATACAATCCAGACATCGGCGCTTCCCCGGTCAGATTTATCAGGCGGCATAGATGTAAGGGGGAGAGCCCGTTTTTGTAGAACAAGTTTTTTAACCGATCAGAGGTTTGTCGAGGACAGCACGGAAGTCAGAATCGATGATGTGAGTGGGGCTGCCAAACCTGCACTGGCAAGAATAAAAGCAGCAAACGGAGCGCGTTTACCTGTTTTCGGGGACGCTCCCCGATAATATAGATCCTGTCTTTCAATCACTTCTATGGTTAACGCCATATTTACGAAATTCTTATGGAAACAGTGGTTTTGTACGGTATTTACGTTGACTCATCGCCCCGAATGCATTAGATATTCTTTAACTCCGGTGCAGTAGTCTGTTCACACCGTCGATATTTTGTCTTCGGACCCGGAACCCCACCCAAAGCGCCAAGGTCAATGTCTGCCGATAAGCAGCAGCCTTGCGATAATTCTAGCTCAAACCACAGGTCTCCATGAATTTACGCGAATTGAAAAGTAAGACGCCCAGCGAACTCCTGGCGCTGGCCGAAGAATTGCAGGTCGAAAACGCCAGCGCAATGCGCAAACAGGATATGATGTTTGCCATACTCAAGACGCTCGGCACGGACAAAATCATCCATGGCGACGGCGTCCTCGAAGTCCTCCCGGATGGTTTCGGTTTCCTGCGCTCGCCCGAATCCAACTATCTGCCCGGTCCCGACGATATTTACGTATCGCCGAGCCAGGTCCGCAAATTTAGCCTCCGCACCGGCGATACGGTGGAAGGCGAAATCCGCTCCCCCAAGGAAGGCGAACGCTATTTCGCGCTTCTCAAGGTCAACAAGATCAATTTCGAGGATCCGGAAAGCACCCGTCACCGCATCAGCTTCGACAATCTGACGCCGCTGTATCCGAACGAGCATCTGAAGCTTGAGCTGCCGGATCCGACGAAGAAAGAATACACCACCCGCATCGTCGACCTCATCTGCCCGCTCGGCAAAGGCCAGCGCGGTCTGATCGTGGCGCCGCCGCGGACCGGCAAAACCGTGATGATGCAGAATATCGCGCATGCCATCACCACCAATCATCCGGAAGTATATCTGATCGTCCTGCTGATCGACGAACGCCCGGAAGAAGTCACGGATATGGCGCGTTCGGTCAAAGGCGAGGTTATCAGCTCCACCTTCGACGAACCGGCGACACGTCATGTGCAAGTCGCGGAAATGGTCATCGAAAAAGCCAAGCGGTTGGTCGAGCATAAACGCGATGTCGTTATCCTGCTGGATTCCATCACCCGCCTCGGCCGCGCCTACAACACGGTCGTTCCGTCATCCGGTAAAGTCTTGACCGGCGGTGTCGACGCCAACGCCTTGCAACGCCCGAAGCGTTTCTTCGGCGCGGCGCGTAATATTGAGGAAGGCGGATCGCTCACGATCATCGCCACCGCGCTGATCGATACCGGCAGCCGCATGGACGAAGTCATTTTCGAAGAGTTCAAAGGTACCGGCAACTCGGAAATCATCCTCGACCGCAAGCTTTCCGACCGCCGTACCTTCCCCGCCATCGACATCACCAAGTCGGGCACCCGCAAGGAAGAATTGCTGGTCGACAAGGCGACGATGTCCAAGATGTGGGTCTTGCGCCGCGTTCTGTTGCCGATGGGCGTTACGGATGCGATGGAATTCCTGCTCGACAAGCTCAAATACTCGAAGACCAATTCGGACTTCTTTGACTCCATGAGCAGCCAGGGCGGCGGCAATGAAGGCGGTGGCGTTTCCACGGCTTCGGCGCGTCCCGGCGGCCGCAGGTCTTCATCGGGTTCCAGCAACGGCGGCGACTAACCTCTGCCGTTACAACAGGTTAATGTAACAGCGCGTTAATACGATATCACAGACAGGTATCGGAGACATGCCTTGCCTCGATCGCTCACTTTTTTGTAACGAAACAAGGAGATTTTTTGTAACGAAACAAGGAGAAGAGAAATGGCCAGCGATAAATCCGAATTTGTCATCACCCGCAGCTTTGACGCGCCGCGCGAACTTGTCTGGAAAGCCTGGACCGTTCCCGAACTCATGGCGCAATGGTGGGGTCCCAAAGGTTTCAAGGTCGGAACCTATAAACTGGATTTCCGGCCGGGCGGCACATACCACTACTGCATGCGGGGGCCGGATGGCAAAGATATGTGGGGCAAGTTTATGTATCGCGAGATTGCCGCGCCGGAAAAAATCGTCTTCGTCAATTGCTTCTCGGATGAAGCCGGCGATATAACCCGCCATCCCCTTAACCCGAGCTGGCCGCAACAGACCCTGTCGACAATTACCTTTGTCGAAGAAGGCGGCGGGACGAAAGTCATCGTGCGCTGGGTTCCTATCGATCCCACGGAGATTGAACGCAAAACCTTCGATGATAACCACGCCAGCATGCAGCAAGGCTGGGGCGGAACCATGGATCAACTGGCCGAATTTCTGGCTAAGGCAAAGAAAGCGGCCTGATTACCACACAATTGGCTTTGACGGCGCAGCAACCCTTGTTTATTATAGGGCGTCCTGTGAACCAATAGGAGAAATCATGCGTAACGCCCGTCAGAATCTGCTGCCTTTTTCTTTCGCCGCGACAGTTATCCTATGTTCATTGGCACTTCCTGTTTCTTCGGATGCAAAATCCTTTTTCGGCTCCGACACGCCGACGGCAACTCCTTCCCCTGTGGCCGTACCAGGCGTTGCTCCAGCTGCTCCTATCGTACCAGGCGTTACTCCTCCCATTGCTCCAAGTGTAAAAGCTCCTAACATCCCCCCTGTAGCGGCGACCTCCACCCCCGAGGCAACTCCGACGGTTGCGGCAACCCACACCCCCAAACCGACCCCCGGTCCGTTGAGGGCTAAATTGATTGATGTCGATGGTCTTTCAACCTCCGGCATATCGAAGGGCACGATCGATATTTACATGGCGCTGACCAACAAAGGAAAATTCGACGACGCGCTGGTTAATCTCGAAACGCCGATTGGCGACAAAGCCAGCCTTGTAACGGTCACGAATAAAAAGGAAGCCGAAGCACCCTTGCGTGTCGAACTGCCGCTTGAAAAAACGGTAAAGCTTGCCGAAGGCGAAAAATTCATACGGCTCTCCGGTATTGAACAATCCCTCAAGGACGGCGAGCATTTCCAAATTATCCTTCACTTCATGCGCGCGCCGAATGTAACGGTGGATGTGACGGTGCACAAAAAAGCATCGTTCTTCGGTTTGTAATTCCATCCATCGGACCGGAGCATGAATGCGGGTTCCGGCCACCGGGTCCATAAAAGCCTGTTGAACACGACGCTGCTGGTCGTCGGATTTGGTTATACCGTCGATGCATTTGATACTTTGCTTTACAACGCTCTCCGCGTACCGAGCTTGCGCGATCTTGGCGTGAACGGCGATGCCCTCGTTAATGTGGGTTTGAATATCTTCAACATCCAACTGGCCGGAATGTTAATCGGCGGCTTTCTGTGGGGCATTCTTGGTGACAAGATCGGCCGCAAGAAAGCGCTGGTTGGTTCAGTTTTGCTTTATTCTTTTGGATCCCTCGGCTGCGCCGTCGCCTCAAGCGTCGCGCTCTACGCTTTGCTGCGTTTCCTGACAGGCATAGGATTGGCAGGAGAAATAGCGCTTGGCGCAATTCTTGTGACCGAAACTCTGCCGGATAAAAAAAGAAGCTGGGGGTTGGGGATTTATGCCCTGTTCGCATATGCAGGCATCATACTCGCGGCCACCCTTGCCGGATGTCTACCCTGGCGCACATGCTACGCCATAGGCGGCATTGCTGGCCTGCTTTTGTTACTGGGCCGGATGACGTTGTTTGAATCCGGTCTCTATGAAAAACTTTTAATGCAGGCAAAAACAAAACGCGGTTCGCTGAAGATGCTTCTGAGCAAACCCGTATTACTGAAGCGCTGGTTGTGCTGCATTTTTTTCATGGGATCCTATTTTTACGTTTTAAGTTTCCTGATTACCCTCGCACCAGAGTTCGGCAAAGCCGTTGGCGTTGCAGCGCCAATCAAAGCCAGTACGGCGATAACAGTTTACTCAAGCTGCGCCATGATTGGTACAATGCTGAGTGTGTTGGTGAGCGACTTCCTGCGTAAACGGGTCGTTACGCTTGCGCTATTTATGCTGGTGAACATGATTTTAGGCGCTTGCTATCTGCTTCAGGATCATCCGAGCGAAGTCACTTTTTATACACTGTGCGGTGTCATGGGGCTGATGAATTACTTTGTGCTTCTGCTCTTCGCTTTGGTTGAACAATTCGGCACCAATATGCGCGCCACGGCGGGTACGTCGGCGATCAGTATCGGGCGCTCTACACTCGTTATTACCAATTCTGTTTTTCTGGCTTTCAAAGCCTCGGGTATCGATATCTTGCATGCCGCCGGTTACACGGGCGCGATTGTCTTCACGGTTGGCTTTGTTTCTCTTCTCGGCCTGCGTGAAACCTATCATCAGGGCATGGATTTTCTGGAGGAGGCGTGAAACCGCGCTTCCTGACTCCCTATCGCCTTGGCCTTTTGATTGCCGTTTTTGCGGCAGTGGCCTATGGCGTTTGGCCGGCCGCCGTGCGCGGCATGTATGCCAATGGCGCCAACCCGGTTTTTGCCCTACTGGTCATGACATGGATGCGCGGGTTGAGCATGGCGATTTTTTGCCTTGCAACTCGCAAGCCCATGTTTTCATCGCCGCGCGATATCCGGCAAGGTATCACGGGTGGAATTTTTCAGGCCATAACGCTTATAAGCGTTTACCTGGCCCTGACATATATTTCTGGCCCGTTGATGATCATTATTATCTTCAGCCATACACTGATGCTGTTGTTTTACATGGCTTGGCGCGGTGAAATACGGCTGGATGCGTTTACGGTTGTGACCACGGCCATCGCTCTTGCCGGACTGAGCCTCGTCCTCGATTTATGGCACAAGCAGCCAAGCGGAAACTGGTGGGGCATTCTGCTAAGTTTTATCGGCGCACTGGCGACTGTCAGCCGCCTTTATGTCTACGGACATCAAACGCAAGAACGCCATCCCATTGTGGTCGGTGCCGAGAATTTTATGACGGCTGCTATCCTTGTATCGTTCGCCGTCTTTTACGAATTGCCGCATGCGCCCACGGCCACCGGCTGGGGTTATGCGCTGCTGGGCGGCGTCGCGCTTTCCGCCGCGACGGCCGCGATGTTCTATGGCATCATGCTGATGGGCTCGTTCCGCTGGAGCCTGCTGGCCAAGATGGAGCCGGTTTTCACCTCGCTCTTTTCCGCCTATTTCGTTAACGAAGTCCTTGCCCTGCGCCAATATGTCGGGATCGCGATCGTTCTGAGCAGTCTTACTCTCTACCAAATTGTCGATTACCGGCGTAAAATGTCACCGGTTCAATCCGATATGGGACCGATACAATGACCGAACGCATCAAACTTCCCGTACCCGGGGACACTGACAAAGTGCTGCTGCATTCCTGCTGCGCGCCGTGTTCGGGCGAGGTGATGGAAGCGATGCAGGCTTCCGGCCTTGCGCTCACGATCTATTTCTATAACCCCAACATCCATCCGCGCGAGGAATATGAGATCCGCAAGCAGGAGAATATCCGTTTCGCGGAAAAGCTCGGCGTGCCGTTTATCGACGCCGATTACGATACCGATAACTGGTTCGCGCGCGTGAAAGGCCTCGAATGGGAACCGGAGCGCGGCAGCCGCTGCACCGAATGTTTCGATATGCGGTTTGAGCGCACGGCGCTGTATGGGCACGAAAACGGCTTCAACCTTTTTACCTCATGCCTCGGCATTTCGCGCTGGAAGAATATGGAGCAGATCAACGGTTGCGGCTATCGCGCCGCCGGGCGTTACGAAGGCATGCGCTATTGGGATTACAACTGGCGCAAAAATGGCGGATCGAACCGGATGATCGAAATCTCGAAACGCGAGGAATTTTATCAGCAGGAATATTGCGGCTGCATCTATTCCCTGCGCGACACCAACAAGCATCGCCGCGAGACGGGGCGCGGGAATATTGAGATGGGAGTCAGTTATTATAAGGAAGAAAACTCAATCTAATAAATCGGCGTCATGCCCGCGTAGGCGGGCATCCATTTTTTTTGGTAAGATGGACATCCGCCTTCGCGGGTGTGACGCAGGCGGGTCTTTAAGTCGCTTCCCTTTGCGCCCTGCTCTCGCACTCATTCATTTCTTTTTCCAGATGGCGGCGGCTCAGCGTAACGCCCTTCGCGGCGAGGTCCTGCTCGATCCTTGCCATCAGACTTTCATGATCGGGTTTTTTAACGACAAATTCGGCCATTTGCGCCGCGTAGGATTCCGCTTCGGCCTGAGGCATTTTCATCTGCCCCGCGGCCCAAAGGCCGAACAGCCGCGCCGTCCGCGCCAGAACCTTGAACTGCATTTCTTCGTCCAGTTCGAATTTCTTCTCGAAAGCTTTTTCGCGGTCGTCGAACTGGGTCATGATAAACTCCCTATACCGATCCCGGCGCCAGCTTGATCTTGAGGCCGTCGAGTGTGTTGTTGAAAATAATCTGGCAGGCCAGACGTGAATCCCCGGTGACATCGAAGGCACCGTCGAGCATGCCGATTTCTTCTTCATTCGGCTCCGGGATTTTGCCCTTCCATTCCGGATCGACATAGACATGGCAGGTCGCGCAGGCGCAGGAACCGCCGCATTGCGCCAAAATCGGCAATCCGCCTTCGCGAATGATTTCCATCACGCTCCATTCGTTAGTCGCCTGGAGTTCGTGTTCTTTACCTTCGGTGTCGGTGCATAAAACGCGCATTGTCTTTCCGTTTGCTTGCAGTTGAAAAATTACGCGGCGTCGGCCACGCCCAGTTTTCCCTGCAGGTCGCTGCTGCTGGTCGTATACTGGAAACGATAACGCCGGTCGGGATGGATATAGGCAAAAGCCTTCTTGGCCATCAGCGCCGCTTCGTGGAACCCGGACAGGATAAGCTTCATCTTGCCGGGATAGGAATTGATATCGCCGATCGCAAAGATCGTCGGCACGCTGGTTTCAAAACTCGCGGTTTCGACCGGTATGAGATTCTCATGCAGGTTGATGCCGAAATTCGCTACGGGACCCAGTTTCATCGTTAACCCGTAAAACGCCAGCAGATTGTCGCAAGCGATCGTATGCGGCTGATGACCTTCTTCCTTCAAGACAACGCCGCTAAGATGACCATCGGCGCCCTGCAGTTCGGTCAGATTGGCGATTTTGAGATCCATCGCTCCTTCAGCCACCAGCGCACGCATCTTGAGGACCGTATCCGGCGCGGCGCGGAAATCGTCGCGGCGATGGACGAGCGTCACGCGTTTTGCAACCGGTTGGAGATTGACCGTCCAATCGAGGGCGGAATCGCCGCCGCCGGCGATGATGATATTCTTGCCGCGGAATTGTTCCATCTTGCGTACGGCATAGAACACCGATTTGCCTTCGAAAGCCTCGATCCCCTTGATGGGCGGACGTTTCGGCATGAAACTGCCGCCGCCGGCCGCGATCACGACAATTGTGGCTTCCAGAACCGTGCCGGTATCCGTCGTCAGGCGCCATTTGCCTTCCGGAGTCTTTTCCAGTCTTTCGGCCATCTGGCCGAAATGAAAATGGGGATGAAACGGCTTGATCTGTTCCAGCAGTTTTTCGGTCAATTCCGAACCGGTACAAACCGGCACGGCGGGAATATCGTAAATCGGCTTTTCGGGATAAAGCTCGGCGCATTGGCCGCCGGGTTTATCGAGAATATCAACCAGATGGCATTTGATATCGTTCAGCCCAAGCTCGAATACCGCGAACAGGCCAACAGGACCGGCGCCGACAATAATGGCATCGGTCGTAATGGGGTTTTGCGTATTGTTTTCGGTCATTTCTCTGCTTTTCCTTGTGAGACGAGCGTCTTAGCCGAGTTGGGCCGCAGGTTCAAGGGATTCAAGAGGGTCAATAAACAGGGCTCAAATACTTGCCTAAATTAACTCCTTAACATATAGACTACCGCATGGGCGCTTCATTTATAGTTCTGATTGCGGTAATCGCCGCCTCACTTGTGTCCTTCAGTATAACACGGATGGCCACCCCATCGGCATCGGGCCTTCAAACACACGAAAAAAATGAATCCGCCTTCGAACATGTGCTGCGTACAGGCATTTTACGTTGTGGCTATTATGTCTTTCCGCCCGTGACCCAGCGTGATCCCAACACACGCGCTTTATCCGGTTTCAGCGTCGATATGATGGATCAGATGGTGAAGAATGCCGGCCTCAAAGTTGAGTGGACAGAGGAAACCGACTTCGGCAACTGGCTGGCCGGCCTTAAGGCAGGGCGTTTCGATGCGTTCTGCACCCCCATGTGGCCGGATGTTTCAATGGCACGTGAAGTCTCTTTTACACGTTCCATGTTTTATGCAGGATTAAGCGCTTATGCCCGCGGTGACGATCATCGTTTCGACAACAACATAGCCGCAATCAACGATCCGAATGTCACCATTGTAGCCGGGGAAGGCACGGCCATGGTTTATCTGGCGCAAACCAATTTTCCGAAAGCCAAATTACAGTTGCTTCCGCAAAATGCACCCGGCGGAAGCATGGCCGAGAATGTCGTAACGAAAAAAGCCGATATTTTATTCTGGGACAAAAACGGCGTTCATGATTTCCTGAAATCAAATCCCGGCAGCCTGCGCAGCGTCGATCCGGCACATCCTATAAGGGTTATGCCTTTTGAATTGACCGTAAACGCAGATGAAACGAAGCTTCGCGATTTACTGGATGTCGGCCTGCAAAGCCTTGAAGACACGGATTACACCAATATGCTGCTTAAAAAATGGGAACGCGAGCCGGGAGATTTTTATAGAATTCAAAAACCTTATATGCTGCAAGAAAAATAAGGGATTTAACTATGCAGATGCTGGCCTTTTTCCTTGCGAATTTTCGTGAAAAACCCGGCAATATTTGAAAGCGCAAAAGCTATAAGAGAGCCAATAATAAAAAAGTTCCGTGTCGTTGCCGCCAGACCGATAATGGCAATAGTCGCACCGGTTAGAAGGGTCGGAGCAATTTTTGTCAGGATATTTGCTGCCCTTTGTTTCTTAACAAAATCTGCCGCGGCGAAAGCACAACACCCGCTTACAATAAGTACGCCCATTACAAGCTGAATACCCATGGCCATGCTGGCTTCCATCCGGAACCGCAAAAAGGCATCGGTAAATAATCCAACCCCATTCAAGGCAAGCATAGAGAACGGCACACCGACAGGCTTGGTATGGGCTGCTTTGCAGATAAACTCCGGGAGGAACTTAATCGTGCTTTGCGCCTTCTCCCGCAAAAGGAGAACAATTTTCGACAAACGGCCCTTTTCCGCCGCAACGACACGCGCCTGATCGTCACCATAAGCCAGCAGAATGATATGCGCCAATATGGTGAAGCAGGCACCAAACAGTTTAGGCAAACTGACAAAACCTTCCGCCGCAAAGGCAAAGCCCAGATAGCCGCAATCCCCGACGATATTGCATAACGCCATTGTCGAGAAAGGGTGAGCGCGGATATAGCGGAGCAAAGCGATCTAGGCGCCGGAATATTTCGGCTCGCGCTTGGCGGTTACCGCTTTAATCGCTTCCTTGAAATCGAAACTGCGCGAGCATGTTCCCCAATAGGTATGCTCGAGGCTGAGATGCGTATTGAGGTTCTGCTCGAACGCCTTGCCGACAAGTACCTTCGTACCGCCGATCGCCCGTGTCGGGCCGTTGGCCAGCCGATCGAGCCAGGACAGCGATTCGTCCTGCAGCTTTCCGTCATCGACCGTGCGATTGACCAGATTCAGTCTTTCCGCTTCTTCGGCGCCGAAGGTTTCGCTCAACATCAAAAGCTCGTTGGCTTTGGCGGCGCCGACCTTGCGCGTTAAAAAGAAAGACGCACCGCCATCGGGCGACATCGCGTAAGACGTAAACCGGCAATTGAATTTCGTGCTGCGGGCCGCAAGCACAAGGTCGCAGGCCAGCATGAAACTCATGCCCGGCCCGGCGACACTGCCCTCGACGGCGGCAAGCACCGGCTTTTCCATCGCCTGCAACTCGCGAATCGCCGAATGGTAGGGTTGCATGAGCTGATTGGCACGTTCAACACCCAGATTGGTATCTCCGGCATACATCTGCAAATCAAGGCCATCCATAAAATTTCCGCCCTGCCCGCACAGCAGCACGGCCCGGATACCACGATCCGTGACAGCATTTTTCAACGTGGTAAAAAGCTGTGTCGCCAGATCGAAATTCATGGCGTTGCCGCGATCGGGACGATTAAACGTCACGATCAGCGATTGCCCTCGCGTTTCGGAAAGGATTTCATTGGCCATGGTTGTAATTAAAACCTTAATTCACCGGTTTTACAAGAGGTCAGATATTCTAAATGCGTCATGCCCGCGCAGGCGGGCATCCATCTTCATCGAAAATGGACCCCCGCTTTCGCGGGGGTGACGCATTTTTTCAATCAAAAATCTTCCCCGGATTCATTAAACCATCCGGATCCAGCGCCTGTTTGATTCTTGTCATCGCAGCGATTGCAACCGGCGATTTATAAAGCTTCAGCTCGGCCTTGCGCTCGACGCCGATGCCATGTTCAGCGCTGATACTGCCCTCAAGCCTCGTCACCTCTCCGTAAACCTTTTCCTGAATGCGTTTTTTAACCGCAGGATCCACGGGTTTGGGGAAACACATGTTATAATGGATGTTGCCATCGCCGATATGGCCGAAAGGCGCAATCGTCACATCGGGCGCAATCGCCTTGACGAGGCCGTCCATATTTTTCAAAAAGCCCGCGAGTTTCGCCAGCGGCACGGAAATATCAAAATGCAGCCCCGGCCCCTCTTTCCGCAATGCTTCCGAGGCATTTTCGCGCAAGGCCCAGAACTGCTTCGCCTGCGTATCATTTTCGGCAATGACGGCATCCAGCACTGCCCCCTTCTCCATTGCCTGCGCCACGGTTTTTTCAAAAATCTCGCGGAGTGGAAGGAATGCTGAGGCGCTGCCAAGTTCGATCAGAACATAATATGGCACATCTTCCTTGCCCGGAAAGCGGGTACCGGGAATATTTTTAATCACCAGTCTAAGCGCGGCGAGCGAGAGTATCTCGAACGCCGTTAAATGTTCGCCGCAAGCCATGCGGAAACGGTGGAACAATTCCAGCCCCGCCTCGGCGCTACCGAGGGTGACAATGCCCGTGACGGTCTGGTTCAATCGCGGGAAGAGCCGCAAAGCCGCGGCAGTAACAATCCCAAGCGTGCCTTCGGATCCGATAAAGATATGGTTGAGGTTATACCCGGTATTGTCTTTCGGCAGGCTTTTGAGACCATGCACGATCTCGCCATCCGGCAGGACGGCTTCAAGGCCGAGCACCATTTCGCGCATATTGCCGTAGCGCAGCACCGCCGTGCCCCCGGCATTGGTCGAAATCGCACCGCCGATCTGCGCACTGCCTTCCGAGGACATACTGACCGGAAAAAGAAAACCGGCTTTATCCGCTTCTTCCTGCAGGGTTTGAAGGATAACCCCGGTTTCAACCGTCACAACGGCACCAACCGGATCCAGCGCACGGATTTTATTCATGCGCGACAGATTAATGACAAGCTCATCGCCCTTCATCGATGGAATACTCCCGCCGACAAGCCCGGTATTGCCACCTTGCGGCACGACGGGGATTTTTGCGCGATGGCAGATTTTCATAACCCCGGCGAGTTGCGCCGTATCGGCAGGCAAGGCGATGAAAGGCGATTTTCCTTCCCACCCGTTGCGCCACGACACCAGATGCGGCTGCATCCGCGCCGGATCGTCAATAAGACCCGCTGGACCGAGAAGCTTTCGGATTTCGTCCAGCGCCGTTTTAGCGGACATTGAAAACCAGTCCCTGCGCCAAAGCCGGCTTCTCGGTTCCGAAATAAAGCGTGCTGGTCTGGCGGCGCATATAATTTTTCCATGAATCCGAACCGGATTCGCGTCCGCCGCCGGTTTCTTTCTCGCCGCCGAAGGCGCCACCAATCTCGGCATTGCTGGTGCCGATATTCACATTGACGATGCCGCAATCGCTGCGTGCACGAAAATATTCGATCTCGCGGATGTCAGTCGAGAAAATCGCCGAGGAAAGGCCTTGCGGCACGTCGTTATGGATTTCCATTGCCTGTTCCAGCGTGCTGTAAGGCATGACGTAAAGAACGGGCGCGAAGGTTTCCTGCCGCACCACCTCGGTCTGCCGTGCCATTTTAACCAGCGCCGGTTCGACGTAATACGCTCCGGGAAACTCTTTCTTAAGCACGCGCTGTCCGAACAGCACCTTGCCGCCTTCGGTCTTCGCCTGACGCAGGGCTTTTTGCATATGATCAAAAGCGGATTTACCGATCAGCGGCCCAACGAGGACTCCGGCATCGAGCGGATTGCCGATTTTCTTTGCGGCGATAAAAGCGTAGTTTTTTTCAAGCTGACCGAAAAATTTATTGTAAATGGACTTATGCACGAGCGCACGGCGCAAAGTCGTGCAGCGCTGACCCGCCGTTCCAACAGCGCCAAACAAAACCGCATGCATCGCCAGTTGCAGATCGGCCTTGTCACTGATGATTGCGGCATTATTGCCGCCCAGTTCCAATAGCGATTTTCCGAAACGCGCCGCAACGACAGGACCAACGGCATGGCCCATCCGGCTGCTGCCCGTGGCACTCACCAGGGCAATTGCTGGATCCTCAATCAACCGTGAGCCAACCCGCGCGTCTCCCAGCACAATCTGGCTGAGATGTTTTGGTGCCTGATGGCCACCACCGGTAAAGCGCTTCACGGCGCGTTCAAAAATCGCCTGACAGGCCAAAGCGCACAGCGGGGTTTTTTCGGACGGTTTCCAGATGACGGAATTGCCGCAGACAATTGCCAACATGAAATTCCATGCCCATACTGCAACTGGATAATTAAAAGCCGTAATGACAGCGACAGGGCCCAGTGGATGCCAGCTTTCCTGCATGACATGCCGGGGACGTTCGGAAACAATCGTTAGCCCGTAAAGCTGCCGCGAAAGACCGACAGCGAAATCTCCGATATCGATCATCTCCTGCACCGAAACCAGGGCTTCCGCTGCGATCTTGCCGGATTCGAGCGTCACGAGATCTGCCAGACTGCTTTTGTTGTTTCGCAGTTCTTCACCAAACAACCGGATCAATTCGCCGCGTACGGGCGCGGGGACTTCGCGCCATTCCTGAAAAGCCGCCACGGATTTTTTGATTTTGGCTTCGACACCGGGGACGCCATCGGCTTTCAACCCGGCAATCTTGCTGCCGTCAATGGGGGTAAAAACGCGCAGATCCCGGCCGCTATACTTGCGAAGATCGAGGTCGAGCGCGCTGAGGATATTTGCGATTTTCATCAACTTCTCCTCGTCATCTCGAACAAATTGGTGGCCTGTGCCCCCAGGAATCCCTGAAACCGCACCGGTTTGCCATCCGGGCCCGGCACATCGTTGCGTTCCGCGAGCTCATAATAGGCGTAGCTCCAATTGATCTTGCCCGGCTTGCCGTCGTCTCCGATCACATCGCAATCCATCATCGCCGCCTTGGTGGAAGATTGCCGCAGCTTGCTTCCCTTCTCGCCCTCGAATTCGTCCTTCATCGGCAGGCCCGCCGCACGCAGGGCGTTGACCGTCGCTTCCAGATCGGGCCATTCCTTCACATTCTGCTCATTGATATAGGCGGTGAAATGGTTGACGGCATTGCCATGCAGCAACGTCCAGGCGGCATATTGGGAATCCTTATCCACTGCCTGCACATCGCTCCGTTTCGGCACCGGCCATGGCCGCGCAAAAAATCCGGCCAGAGTTTCGGCGCTTTGGTCGGCGATCTTTTTTCCCGCCAGAGGATCCGGCGCATTTGCGACGGCTTTTTTAATGAAACTGGTCGTTGCTGGTGGCAATTCATCGACTTCCAGCTGGCTGATGAAGATTTTCGGATTGGAAGGATCGGTTTGATGTTCGTAATGCCAGGCTGTCAGTTTTTTGTCCGGAAAGAGATATTGATCTTTCTGCCGGTAGCCGAGCGCGGTGAAAACGCGCGCAATGCCTTCCACGCCCGGCGGCTGCGCCCCCGCCTTGTAGTTAAACGTGCGAAAGGCGATATGGTCGTTCTGCAGTTTTCCGCCGCGTTCCTCCACCATGCGCTGATAGGTCGCGGCGTAGGAAACGCGCTTCTTGTACTGCTCCCACAGAATGTCGAGCATGCGATGAAGAAGATCGGGGGTACTCATTGGCTTTCTCCCTGCGGGTGCTAATTAGAACCTCAACCTGTTGATTTTACAAGTGCCGGATGACTACAATGAAATTTCCTTCGGCGTGAGGTCGAATCAATGCCTGCCGGCAAATCAGAAGCCATTATCGAATATACGCGCGTGGGCAACAGCGTGCGCGTGACGGCGGTCGACGTCGAAACCGGCACGGAGGTGGTCTTTCAGGCTCCCGTTACCGCCAGCCAGGCGGATATGCAGAGGACCGCCATAAACAAATTGAAGTATGTTCTGGGAAAACAAAAAACCTGAAACGACAATTCTGCCAATTACTTTTTGGCACTCACCGGTTTTTTATTGATTTTATCCATATCAATCTTGGTTTCTTCCAGAAGCGCTTCGTGGAAAAGGGTGCCTTCCAGAATGGCGCCCGTAAAATCGGCAAAGATCAAATCGGCACCGGAAAAATCAACATCGTTCAATTGCGCGCCGGTAAAATCGGCGTAGCGCAAACTGGCGCCCGTAAATTCTGTTTTTACCAAGCGCCCATTATCCAGCAATAAAGATTCCAGGCGGCTTCGACGGAAGCTCGCACCGACAAGATTGGCTTTGACAAAATGGCTGCCGCGCAGATCGGCCAAATCGAAATTGCAGTTCCGCAAGTCACTATTCTTGAATTGCACCGCCTGCATGTTTATACGAGAGAAATCATACCCGTACCACACGGTGTTTTCGGCGCAAAACATTGCGAGATCGGCTTTCGTCAACGGCGGAACCTTGCGAAGATCAAAGCCACTGAGGTCGAGCCTTTGGCCTTTAACCCCCTTGCTTTCCAGCCAGATTTTGTGCACCTGAATCAATTGCTCAAGAGGTGAAGGCAATTCATCCAGTGTTTTTCCAACGGGTTTATCGGTAAGAGCGCCGGCCATATCGACATTAACGAGGCTGGCGAAATCAATCTGGGCACCAACCAGATTAGCGTCGCGTAAATTGACATTTTTTAGCACGCAGCTGCTGAGATCGGCGCCTGCGAGATTGGCGCCACGCATATTCGCGCCACTGAGATCGGCGCGTATAAATGTGGCCTTGCTGAGATCGGCATCCTCAAAATTGGAATTTGTGGCGACGATGCCGGATAATTTCGCCGAAGATAAAGTAGCGCCACGCAAGTCCGTCCCGCCCTGACCTTCCTTTTGTTCGGCTTCACTCAGGAAACTTAAGCCTTTTTTGGGATCGAAAGAAGCGAAAGACCCTTCGCGCAAATCGGCATCGGTCAAGTCGGCATTGTTCATGCTCGCGCCGCGCAAGAGGGCGCCGCGCAAATCGACACGAACCATGCTGGTATCGCGAAAATTGGCACGGCGCAGATCGGCGCCGAAAAACTGGCAATAATCCAGCCGCGCTTTTCTCAAATCCGTTTCGTATAGAAACGAACCGGTGAAATCAGCATGTGACAGATCGCGCTCGCGCATTGAAAGTCCGGACAGATCAAGCCGCGCCATATTTGCCCGCACACCCCCGGCACGCCCTTTACAGAACGCTTCATGCTTGGTGATAATTTTTTCAAGCTCGTTTTGATCCAAACGTTTCAACATGCAACCCAATTCCTCTTTCAGGGATCCAAGCAGACTATATACCGCCAGAATTGAGTCAATCTGAAACGATATATCTCGACACCATTGACAATCGCATGCGCCTGCCCATAGTGCGATGAGTACAGCAACTATTCAAACGGCCTTTCCCTTAAGCCCGAGTCAGCACCTATGTCCTGGAATAACAATGACGGTCCCTGGGGACCATCCGGCGGCGGTAAATCCGGCGGCAACAATCCATGGACAAAAAAGGACCAGCCGGGTGGGCCGTCCCCGGGCAATCTGCCCCCTCCTCCGGATCTGGACAAAATCCTTCGCCAGGCGAGCGATGCTTTTCAACGCTGGCACAAAAAGATCGGCGGACCGCCGCAGCTTTTCATGCTCGGCCTTGTCCTCCTTCTGGCTTTCTGGATTCTGAGCGGATTTTACCAGGTCGGGGCCGAACAGGTTGGCGTGGTCATGCGTTTCGGCGGGTTCGACCGGGTAGATACCGCGGGCCTCCGCTATCACCTGCCCTATCCGATCGAGGATGTCTTGCTGCCAAATGTGACGTCGCAAAACGAAATCCCGGTGGGCTTCCGTCATGTGTCACGCAACGCCGAGGAAATCCGCAACATCCCCGAAGAAAGCATGATGCTGACTCAGGATGAAAACATCATCAATGTGGAATTCACCGTCTTCTGGCGCGTCAGCGACATTCAGAAATTCCTGTTTGAAATCCGCGATCCGGAACAAACCGTCAAAATGGCCGCCGAAAGCACGATGCGTGAAGTTATCGGCCAGAACAAATTGCAATTCGAATTGACCGACGGACGCGGGCAGATCGCCGAAGACGCGCACGCCCGTTTGCAAAAACTGATGGATACGTACAATGCCGGCGTCATCATCACGCAAATCAACCTGCAAACCGTATCGGTCCCCGAAGAAGTGAAAGCCGCGTTTCAGGATGTCGTGAATGCCCGCCTCGACCAGGAGCGTTTCCAGAACGAGGCCGAAACGCATGTCAACAAGGTCATTCCCGAAGCCAAGGGCGAAGCCGCCAAAATTCTGCAGCAGGCTATGGGTTATCGCGATCAGAAAGTCGCACTGGCCCATGGCGACGCGGAACGTTTTACCGAAGTGCTGGGCGCCTATAGCCAGGCGCGCGAGGTCACGATGAAGCGCCTCTATCTCGAAACCATGGAAGGCATCCTGGGCAAAGCGAACAAAATCATTCTCGATAAACCGGTTGCCGGTGCGGTGCCTTATTTACCGCTGCAGGATTTCATGCGCCCGAAACCTCCGGCCGAAGGAGGTTCGAAATGAATCAGCGTCACGTATTCTGGATGGCGTTTGGCCTCCTCCTGATCCTTGTGGTGATGAATTCGTGGTTTGTCGTCATTCAGACGCAGCAGGCGATCGTCTTCCAATTCCGTAATGTCGTACATGTCATCGACCAGCCGGGGCTGCACTTCAAAATCCCCTTCATTCAGGAAGTCGAATTTTTTGAAAAACGCGTCCTTGCGGTCGATGCGCCGAGCCAGGAAATCATGATGGCCGAGCAAAAGCCACTGGAAGTCGACGCCTTTGCCCGTTACCGCATCACCGATCCCGTCCTGTTTTTTCAGCGTGTGCGCGACGAACGTGTTGCCCGCGACAGACTCGGCAGTCTCTTGAACGCTTCGCTGCGCAGCGTTTTCGGCACGATCAAAATGGCCTCCGTGCTGTCGGCGGAACGCGATGATGTTATGGCCAAAATCCGCGACGAGTTGAACGGACAGGTCAAGGAGCTGGGGCTTGAGATCGTCGATGTACGTATCCGCCGCACCGACTTGCCGCAAAAAACCAGCGCCGCCGTCTTCGCGCGCATGAGCTCGCAACGCGCCCAGGAAGCCGCGCAGATCCGTGCCACCGGCCAGCAGCAAGCCTTGCAGATCACATCCGATGCGGACCGGCAGGCAACGATCATCCTCGCCGAGGCGCAAGGTCAAGCGGAGAAGCTCAAGGGCGAAGGCGACCGCAAGGCGCTCGAGATCATGTCCGAAGCCACGAACAAGGATCCACAGTTTTTCGCTTTCTGGCGTTCGCTTTCGGCCTACCGCGAAGCTTTCAAGCCCGATAATACAACCTTTGTTCTCAGCCCGGACAGTGAGTTCTTCCGCTATTTCGGTGGTGGTGTGGGGAAATAAATATGGCGCGATTGTCGGCGCAGCAACGTGTCAACCTGACAGTCCTGGTCGCAGCGCTGGGGTATTTCGTCGATGTGTTTGATCTGCAATTATTTTCTATGGTCCGGGTTAACAGTCTCGCATCGCTTGGGTTAAGCGGTTCAGACGTAACCTCCACCGGCATATTGTTGCAGAACTGGCAAATGGCAGGATTGTTGCTCGGCGGCATTCTATGGGGGATATACGGGGATAAGAAGGGACGCCTTTCAATTCTTTTTGGCACTATCCTCCTCTATTCACTCGGCAATATTGCCAACGCCTTTGTAACGACTGTCCCAGCCTATGCTGCAGCACGGTTTATCTCGGGACTAGGCCTTGCAGGCGAGATCGGCGCAGGCGTGACCCTCGCCAGCGAGCTACTACCGAAGACGACGCGCGGGTATGGAACAGCGCTTATCTTCTGCTGCGGAGGTATGGGGCCATTGGCAGCAGGCTTTGTTGCTTATGCTTCTGACTGGCGCACATCTTACATTATCGGTGGCATACTAGGTTTGGGTTTACTAATCCTACGCGTTTCCGTGCGCGAATCCGGCATGTTTAGCGAAATCCAAAAGCAAGCTCATATTTCCCGTGGACATTTCCTCATGCTATTCAACAATCGCAAACGCTTGCTGCGTTATCTCATGTGCATTGGTTGCGGGATCCCGGCCTGGATTTTACTGGGCGTAATTACCGTTTTCGCGCCGGAAATCGGCCGTGCCCTCAACATCAGTGAACCGTTGAAGGCCTCAACAGCGGTCATGGCCTATTTTGCCGGTTTCATGTTTGGGGCGTTGCTGATCGGGTTATTAAGTCAGATTTTTAAAAATCGCAAAATTGTTATGCTGGCTTTTATTGTTGGCTTGGCCATAACATGTGCGATTCTTTTGATGTCGAAGGAAATTTCGGCACAAATATTTTATGGATTGATCGGTATTGGAGGTTTTTTTTGTGGGTATTGGAATCTTTTTGCGACGACAACCGCCGAACAGTTTGGTACGAATCTGCGCACAACGGCCGCAACGACCGTCCCCAATTTTGCACGCGGATCAATTATTATCGATACTTTTCTATTGAGCCTCTTTAAACCATCTCTTGGTTTCCTTGGTGGCGTTTCAGCCGTCACAATACTCGGTTTTATGGTGGCCTTCCTCGCCCTCTGGCGGCTGCCCGAGACTTTCGGGCGCGATCTGGATTTCGTCGAAAGATAAATTACAGAAACACCTTGCGAATATCGATGCTCGAACGGTCGCCGAGCGCGTCCCAATTCTGCTTCAACCACTCTTCGGCCGAAGCACGGCCGATTTCTTTCAGATGCGATAGAAAATCCATATGCGCGTTCAGCTTGCTGGTCGCACCGAGCTTAAGCATCTCACTCTCCGACCAGATCATATGAATATTCATTTTCTTGAGCCGTGCGGCCTCTTCGTTTTTTAAATGATCTTGCTCGATCAGATGCTGCACGAAAGCAATGGCCCGCATCTCGCCGATCAGTGAATTGTTGAAGGTAATCTCGTTCAGCCGGTTGATGATTTCCGTCGGCGTATCGGGCGTTCCGGGACGCATCAAAGGATTGATCTGTACAATCACGACATCCGGGCTTGCGCAATCATAGATCAGCGGAAAAATTGATGGATTGCCGACATAACCGCCATCCCAGTATGGGACGCCATCGATCTGAACGGCCTGAAAGGTGAAAGGCAGGCAGGCCGATGCCATCAATGCATCAATGGTCATATCCTTGCCATCGAAGACCCGTGCGCGGCCGGTTTCGACATTGGTGGCGGAAACGAACAGCTTGATAGAGTTACAGGCGCGGATCGCGTCGATATTGAAAATGCTTTTGACCAGATCGCGGAACGGATTGATGTTGAGCGGATTCATCTGATAAGGCGAAAAGGTCCGCTCCATCGCATCCGTCATCATCGCCATGGGCGATGAATCCATGTTCCAGTTGCCGAGCATCCAGTCGAGCGGGCTGCGCTGCGTCCATTCAAAGGTCGCCATACTGCCGACCGACTCCCAGAATTTCGTCAACGCGTCCTTCGCGCCTTTCGGGCCGCCGCCCGCATAGCCCTGCAGCAATGCAGCGCCATTCAAGGCGCCCGCGCTGGTACCGCTGATGCCTTCGATCTTGAGCCGCTCATCCTCTTCCAGCAATCGATCCAATACGCCCCAGGTAAAAGCGCCATGGGAACCACCGCCCTGCAAAGCGAGGTTGATGATTTTGGGCAGTGGTGAAGCAGGCATGATGTTCCTAACCTTAGGCGTCATCCCGGCGAAGGCCGGGATCCAGACTTACTCTCTACAAGAGAGGTTGGACGAAATTAAGATGCAATGCGCAGAAAATAAACCGCTGCGATCCGGCTTCATTTTCTCAATAAGTTGAACTTTCCATACCCGTTATTGCCAACCCTACCTTCGATTATCATGAAAAATCACTCTGGATCCCAGCCTTCGCCGGGATGACGCGCTAGCTGAATCCATTTTATCCACAGCTGTGACTAATTTTCTAACCAACGGGACTCGTTACGAATTCAGAACAATAGTTAATTGATTTTCCACAGTCTTCACAAAATTTTATTACATAATCCCTTGACCACCCATGAATTATCATGATATCCCATAAATGACCAAAAGGGGCCGGTCACTACCCAAATACCAAAGTTTTCTTCAGGACGGATTCCCGTCCTGAAAATCAGTTCCAACTTTTTGATTTTCCTGAGGTTGTATGCCCGTTTTCCTGTTCAGTTTTGTCAACCGGATTGACAAGAAAGGACGGGTGTCGGTGCCGGCATCTTTTCGTGCCGCGCTCGGCGAAGACGCTTCGGGGATCATCGTATTCCATTCCCTGCAATACGAAGCGCTTGACGGTTGTTCCATTGCCCATCTGGAATTACTTAGCCAGAGTCTCGAAAAACAGGACTTACCTCCTGAAACTTACGAACTGATCGAAACGACGATCTTCGGCGGTTCGGTGCAATTGCTGTTTGACCCCGAAGGTCGCGTTAGCCTGCCGCAAAGCCTTATGGATACCGTTGGCATTACAGATGAAGCCGCCTTTGTCGGGCGGCGCAAAACATTTCAGATATGGGACCCCAAGAAACTCGCCGCGCATGAAGCGGCCTCGCGCTCCGCCGCGCGCGCCAGGGATATTTCACTCAGCAAGATCATTGCGGCTTCCAGCCGCTTTGAAAACGGGGGCGCTTGAAATGCGCGCCCCCTCACATATTCCCGTTTTCCTGCATGAAGTTATTGCCGCCCTCGCCCCTGTAAACGGCGGCATTTACGTCGATGCGACTTTCGGCCGCGGCGGCTATACCCGCGCCCTGCTCAAGGCGGCCGATACAAAAGTATTCAGTGTCGATCGCGACCCCGAGGCCATCAAGGCCGGCGAAGCGATGGTCAAGGAATTCTCCCCGCGCCTCAAACTGCTTCAGGGCCCCTTCGGAGCGATGGATATCCTTCTGACGGGCGAGCAAATCCGGGAAGTGGATGGCGTCGCCTTCGATCTCGGCGTTTCCTCGCCGCAACTGGATAATGCGGAGCGTGGCTTCTCATTCCAATCCGACGGCCCACTGGATATGCGGATGAGTCAGAGCGGCCCCACCGCCGCCGATGTCGTCAACGATACCTCCGAACAGGAACTCGCCGATATTATTTATAATTATGGCGAGGAACGTTTTTCCCGGCGCGTTGCCCGCCGCATCGTCGAGGCGCGCGCGCATGAACGCATCGCGCGTACAAATCAACTGGCCGATATCGTGCGCGGCGCCGTGCCGCGTTCCGGCGACGGCATCGACCCCGCCACGCGCACCTTTCAGGCCCTGCGTATCCATGTGAATGATGAGCTCGGCGAATTGCGCCGCGGTCTGACCGCCGCCGAAATTCTGCTCAAACCCCACGGCAAACTGGCGGTTGTGTCTTTCCACTCTCTCGAAGACCGCGTAGTGAAGGACTTCCTCCACCGCCGCAGCACGACGAATAAAGGCGTTTCGCGGCATCTGCCCGCCAATGATCATGAGGCGCCCGCGCCATCCTTCAAATTGCTGGCACGCAAGCCGCAAACCCCTTCCGCCGAAGAAACCCGATCCAACCCACGGGCAAGGTCCGCCAAGTTGCGTATGGCGGAACGGACCGATGCCCCGGCTTTCAGGGAGAATGCTGCATGATCCGCACGTCCTCGGTCCTGTTCTGGTTTGGCCTTTCGATTGTCGCCAGCCTCGCTTTTTACCGCACCACGGACAAGGTGCAGCTGCTGGAACAACAGTTACGCGATTTAAATTCTTCCATAGAAGCGGAACAGAAAACCATCCACGTCCTGAAGGCGGAATGGGTCTATCTCGCCAATCCGGCGCGTGTCGAAGCCGAGGCGCATAAGCATCTCGCTCTGCGTCCGACAGTACCCCAGCAAGTCGCACGGATGGAGGATCTCGCCGAGCTTCTCCCCACGCGCGATGAGGCCATGACATCGGTCGCCGTCAATTCGACACCTCTTGCCACTATAAAAACTTCGCTGGCAGCGCCTGGTCAACATGTGGCCGCGCATAAACCCGCCAAACCGGCCATGGCCGTGGCCTCGGTCGATACCGGCCATATCAACGAACATATGATCCTGCAGCACAATGCCGCTCCATCATCGCCCGATACGATCGGTACGCTCATCAATGAACTCGGCGCTCATCCGTGAAAGGCTGGCGCAAACAGAAGCGCCATGATCCGGCCCGGCAGCCAAATCTGCCGGGTGTTTTTGCCGTTCCGGTCCGTAAATCCCGCCGCCTCGCCACCTCGCATGATCTGGCTCTCGATGTTGCGCGCAGCAGGCTGACGGCCGGGTTTCTGCTTTTTGCCATAGCCTATGTCATCATCGGCGGGCGGCTGGCTTTTCTGACTCTTCTCAACGACGCGCCGGAAATACCCACGGCCCAGCAAAGCCTCGGCGACAGCGTGGCGAGCCGCGCCGACATCACCGACCGTAACGGTACCGTTCTGGCAACGTCTTTGCCGACGATCTCCCTTTGCGCCGATGCGAAGAAAATTTCCGATCCGGATCAAGCCGCAAAGCAGCTTCTTGCCGTCCTGCCCGAGCTCGACCCCGCAAAACTGAATGAAGATCTCCACGGCACAAAACATTGTGTCATGATCAAGCGTCATCTGACGCCGAAGCAATCCTATGAAGTCAATAAGCTCGGCATTGCCGGGCTTGAACTGCGGCCCGACGAACGCCGTATATACCCAACCGGCCGCGTCATGGCGCATGTCGTCGGCTATACGGATATCGATAATAACGGTCTCGCCGGCGTGGAAAAAAATCTCGACAAGCGCCTGGAACAGGAACCGGATCCTGTCGCTTTGTCGCTTGATTTGCGCCTCCAGAATATTCTGCACCGCGAACTTGCGAACAGCATGAGTACTTTCCATGCCGAAGGCGCGGCCGGTTTGATCATGGACATATCGGACGGCGAAATCCTGGCGATGGTCTCCCTGCCCGATTTCGACCCGCAACATCCGGGCGATGGCGACGACGCGGCGCGTTTCAATCGCGATACGCTTGGTGTTTATGAAATGGGTTCGACCTTCAAAATCTTTAATACGGCCTTGGCGCTGGATTCGGGCCTCGTCCATACCGGGGATTCCTTCGATACCGTTCATCCCATCGAGATCGGCGAGCAGACTATCCGCGATTTCCACAACGAAAACCGCTGGCTGAATGTCGCCGAAATTTTTACCCATTCCTCGAATATCGGTTCGGCGCGGATGGCCGCGCGCGTGGGCGGCGCAAGGCAGCGCGCCTTTCTGAGCCGTCTTGGCCTCACTGAAAAATCCATTCTGGAATTGCCGGAAGTCGGCGCGCCTCTGGTACCGCCCGCACGCGACTGGAGCGAAGCCACGACAATGACCGCCGCCTTCGGCCATGGCATTGCCGTGAATTCGGTCCAGCTGGCCGGTGCCGTGGCGACGATCGTCAATGACGGCATACCGGTGCATCCCACGATCCTGAAGCAAACCATGCCCGTGATGGCGAAAAACGATAAGGACCGCGTCATCTCATCCCGCACTTCGGCCATCATGCGCGCGCTGATGCGGTTGGTCGTGACGCGAGGCACCGCCAAGGGCGCCGAAGTCGCGGGCTATATGCTTGGCGGCAAGACAGGGACGGCGGACAAGATCGGCCCCAATCATCATTACATGGCGAATGCGCGGCTCTCCTCTTTCGTCGGTGCGTTTCCGATGAATGCCCCGAAATATCTTGTCTTCGCCATGCTGGACGACCCCAAAGGCAATGCTAATACCTATGGGTTTGCCACCGGCGGCTGGGTCGCCGCGCCTGTGGTCAGCCGTGTCGCGGCGCAGATCGGCCCCCTGCTCAACCTGCCGCCTTTGGCGCTCGATATGGAGCATGCGGCCGAACGCCAGCTGATGAAACCTCTCGGCGCGCAAATTCTGGACGGCACACCTGTCGAGGAAGGATCGAATTATGCGTCTGTCGAGTCTGATCGCATCCAGTGACGGATCGACGCTTCACGGAGACGATACCGATATCACCGGCCTCACGGCGGATTCCCGTGAGGTAAAACCCGGCTTCCTTTTTGTCGCCATTCCCGGGGCGAATTACGACGGGCGGAAATTCATATTCGAAGCCATCAAACGGGGCGCCGCGGCCGTGCTGGCGCCCGAAGAAACCGATATTGTTCCTCGCGTCTCTTTCGTAATCAGCCCCGATTTGCGCAGCACCATTTCCCGTGTCGCCTCGCGTTTTTATCCGCAACAACCGGAAATGATCGCGGCAATCACCGGCACAAGCGGCAAAACATCCACCGCACAGTTTACGCGCGAGATCTGGCAGGCGCTGGGGCATAAAAGCGCCAGCATCGGCACACTCGGCCTTATTACGGCGCATGAAACCCGTTACGGTTCGTTGACGACGCCCGATGCGATCACACTGCACAGGCTGCTTGCGGAAATCGCCGGTAAAGGCATTACGCATCTGGCGATGGAGGCCTCCAGCCACGGCTTGGCCCTTAACCGTCTCGATAACGTGCATGTAAAAATCGGCGGCTTCACCAATCTTTCCCGCGATCATCTCGATTTTCACGGGACGATGGAAGAATATCTTGCCGCTAAGCTGCGCCTGTTCACCGCGGTCATGCCCAAAAAGAGCATCGCCGTTCTAAACACGGACGCATCGGAATATGAAGAGATTGCGGCGGACTCCAGGGGCCGCGGCCATACCATCATCAGTTACGGCCAGGGCGGAAAAGACCTGCGGCTGAAAAAAGTCACGCCTGACTCCCGGGGGCAGATTTTACAATTTGAAATGTTCGGCAAGCCTGCCGAAATCCTCCTGCCCGTTATCGGCAGTTTCCAGGCCTGGAACGCACTCTGCGCGCTCGGCATGGTGATCGGCAGCGGTGCGGATCACGCCAAAGCCGCCGAAGCTCTCGGGAAAGTAACGGGCGTGCCCGGACGGTTACAGTTAGCCGGATATACAAAGTCCGGCGCGGCCATTTTTGTCGATTACGCGCATAAGCCGGATGCGCTGGAAAATGTTCTGAAAGCGTTACGTCCGCATGTTGCCGTGCATAGGGGCGCGAAGTTGGGAGTTGTCTTCGGTTGTGGCGGGAATCGCGATGCCGGCAAGAGGCCGATCATGGGCGCGATTGCCCAGCGCGGCGCCGATTGGGTGATTGTCACCGACGATAATCCACGGCATGAAGAACCTTCATCGATCCGGCAAGCGATTCTGGGCGGTTGCAAACCCGGGCCGGACTTGCGTGAAATCGGCGACCGCGCCGAAGCGATTGCGGCAGGAATTAACCGGCTCGGCCCAAACGATGTTCTGGTGATCGCCGGCAAGGGCCATGAGAGCGGACAGATTATTGGTGATAAAACTTTACCGTTTGACGATGCCGAGGTGGCGCGAAAGGTTTTGGGAATATGAGGTTTTCCAGCTTGCAGGACAATACCAAATATGGTATATAATACGCCTAGCGGCTGGCAGGTCTTTCTCGCCGATAAGCGCGTCAAAAAGGAAATCGCCAAGTTAGCCGATGATGTGCAAGCCGATTTTCTGCACATTGTTGATATGATTCAGAACTATGGCCCGGAAAATGTGCATGAACCACACATCAAGCACTTGCAAGGCAAGCTATGGGAAATGCGTATGCGCGGAAGAGACGGCATTGCACGTGCCGCTTATGTGACCGCTCATGAAAAACGTGTTGTCGTCCTGCACGCCTTTGTCAAGAAAACGCAGCACGCGCCACAAGGCGCCATTGAGTTAGCATTGAAACGAGCGAAGGAGCTTGGATACCTATGAAAAAAACAAAAGAAATCCCCGTCAGTGAAGTGGCCAAAAAATGGTTCAAAAGCCGCAAATTCCGTGAAGCTTATGACGCGCTTGAGCCTGAATACGCGCTTGCCGCCGCGTTGATTGAGGCGCGCATGAAAGCGAAACTCAGCCAAAAGCAACTCGCCCGCCGGATGAAAACCACCCAGCCGATGATCGCCCGCATGGAAAAAGGCCGCCAGCCGCCCAGCACGGCGACCTTGCTCAAATTCGCCAAAGCGACAGGTACGCGGCTGCAAATCCGTTTTGTTGAAATGTGAGCACATGACTTCTTACCTTACCTGGAAAGCCGAAGACGTCATCTGCGCCGTGCACGGCCATTATCTGCATGAGCAGACATGGGAGGCTCATGGCGTTTCGGTGGACAGCCGGACGGTCAAGCCGGGTGATCTTTTTATTGCGCTGAAAGGCGCAGATCAGGACGGACACGATTACGTCGCCGCGGCTTTCGAAGCGGGAGCGGCGGCGGCCATCGTCTCACGCCCGCCGCCGGTATCGACGCAGGCACCCTTGATCACGGTCACGGATACGTCCCGGGCTTTGGAAGATCTCGGTCAGGCCGGGCGGAAACGCTCGCAGGCGCGCATCATAGCGTTGACCGGTTCCACGGATAAAACCGTTTACAAGAATATGCTGCGGCTGGTTTTGAACGAGGTCGGCGATACCTATACCAGCGGCAACACCCTTACCGATCACCGCGATACTCCTTTATCGCTGGCCCAGCTTCCCGAAACCGCACTTTACGGCATATTCGACCTTAACCGGACCTACCACGATGGTCGCGCCGAACTGTCGTCGCAATTACGGCCCGATGTCGCTTTCATCGCCACGGCCGAAACGGATCCCGCCGAATATTTTTCTTCCAGGGAAGCGCTTGCCGACGCCAAAATTTTTCAGGGAGTCAAAGCCGGAGGCGCCGCGGTCATCAACCGCGATCATTCCCAATTCCCGGCCCTGGCCGCGGCTGCAAAATCTCATGGCATAAAAAACATCCCGGGTTTCGGCCGTCATTCCAAAGCCGAGGCGCGCCTTCTGAATTACACGGAAAATTCAAACGGCAGCCTGATCGAAGCCAGTATCCTCGGCCAAAAGATCAAATACAGCCTCGGCTTAAGAGATCTGCGTATAGCGCTCCAATCGCTGGGCAGCCTGTGCGCGGCCGCCGTGACGGGAAGCGATCTTCACGCCTGTGCCGCCGCGCTCGCCCATTTCCGTGACGATAGGGAACGGGACATGATCCGGACCATTCCGCTTCCGGACGGTCAATTCACATTGATCGACGAAAGCATGGATACCAACCCCGCAACGACCCGCTTCGCCATTCGCGTGCTTGGGCAGATGACGCCGGAACTCGGAGGCCAACGCATTCTCGTACTCGGCGAAAGCGCCACCCCGGTAAATGCTCTTACGCAGGATATTATCGAAGCGAAAATTGCCGCCGTTTTCACTTGCGGCCCGGAACCCCACATCTATGAGGCCTTGCCTCTTGCCTTGCGCGGCTTTCATACCGGTACCGGTTCCGAACTGGTGGCGTCGCTCCTGAAAACCGTACATCCCGGCGATATCATAACCGTCAAAGGCGGTTCGGCGGATGACATGAAAACCATCATTGACGAATTAAAAGCTCTTGGTAACGATGGCTGGAGAGCCAAAAAACTGGTGGGTTAAGGCAAGCACAGTAAATCTCCCTCCCGCTTGCGGGAGGGATAAAGGGAGGGCTCGCGCAATGGGAACGGTATCTAAAATCTTGAAACACTGTGGATCCTTCACCAGCCCTCCCCTGACCCCTCCCGCGAGCGGGAGGGGAATGTTATGAAATCCGTATATATCCTCGCAGTCGTTTTTTTCTGCCTGGGCCTTTCGGCCCCCGCTCAGGCTGCGGATGATCTCGCGACGCGCGATTGGTCGGTGAAAGCCAGCCCTTCCCTGGAAAAAAATCCTCCGCCGCCGGAAGAGATACGCAAATTCGTAAACAAACTTATGAATTCCGATTTGAATCCGATTTTATGCAGCGCGAAATTCGTCGATATAGGCCATGACGGAACATATCGTCTTTTGGCCTCGCTCGATTCCGGCGGGCGTCATTTTTGCAATCAATTGGTGATCATTGCCAAACAAGGTTCCGGCTTTGCTCTTCTCAATCAGTGGAAAGTCTGGGGCGTCGGCGATATCAACGCCGTTCTGGAGGATGTCGATCATGACGGGCGCGAGGAAGTCGTTTTGCCGCAAGCCTGGACCATCTATGACGGCGCGTCGCATTGCCTGGCGATCTGGCAAAAAATTTTCCAGTGGGATAACGGCAAATTCGTCGATCGCAGCAACCAGTTTCCCGATTTTTATAAAAAACGCAGGGAAGAATTAAAAACCGGACTCGACCGCAACATGGGCTACGGCCCCGATGCCGTGTGCGAGCAAATGGAAATGGACAAGATCAGCCGCTTTCTGTCGATCGAACCCCATGCCGGCTTCGCCAGGGCCATGGATTGGGCCGGCGGCCACGATGCGTCGCTTAAACGTAAAGCCGCCGCCGTCTTCGCCGATATCGGCAATGAAGAATCGCGCGAAGCCCTTGGCAAACTGGCAACGGATGAGGACCCGCTGGTCGCGGAAACGGCGCGCTTGTATATGAGCGGCGGGCAGTAATTTAGTAGCGGTAACGCTCCGGCTTATATGGCCCCTGCTCAGGCACGCCGATATATTCGGCCTGCTTTTTGGATAGCGTCGTCAGCTTTACGCCGATTTTGGCGAGATGCAGACGTGCGACCTTTTCATCAAGCGTCTTCGGCAGGATATAGACTTCGCGCTTGTACTTGCCGTGGTTCTGCCACAGCTCGATCTGCGCCATCACCTGATTGGTGAAGGATGCGCTCATGACAAAGCTCGGATGGCCCATGCCGCAGCCGAGATTGACGAGACGCCCCTGCGCCAGAACGATCAAGCGCTTGCCGTCCGGAAACGTGACTTCGTCCACCTGCGGCTTGATTTCGTCCCATTTCAGGTTACGCAGCGCCTCGATCTGAATCTCGGAATCGAAATGCCCGATATTGCAGACGATGGCGCGGTCTTTCATCTTGCGCATATGCTCGAGCGTCAACACATCGACATTGCCCGTGGCGGTGACGACGATATCGGCATCCGGCACCGCATCTTCCATCGTCACGACCTGATAGCCTTCCATCGCCGCCTGCAAGGCATTGATCGGATCGATTTCGGTCACCAGCACGCGCGCGCCGGCCTGACGCAGCGACGCGGCCGAGCCTTTGCCCACATCGCCATATCCCGCGACGACGGCAACCTTGCCGGCGAGCATGACGTCGGTTGCGCGGCGGATACTGTCCACCAAGCTTTCACGGCAGCCATACAGATTATCGAATTTTGATTTCGTCACGCTGTCATTGACGTTGAAAGCGGGAATCTTCAGCGTGCCTTTTTCCATCATCGTATAGAGACGATGCACGCCGGTGGTGGTTTCCTCCGACACGCCGCGCACATCCTTCAGCAGATCCGGATATTTTTCATGCATGCGGACGGTCAGATCGCCGCCGTCATCCAGCAGCATATTGGGCGTCCAGAGGGCTTGCCGCGCCGAAGCCTCGGCGAAGGCGGGGGCGGTAATGGTTTGATCGATGGCCCACCAGTATTCCTCCTCGCTCATGCCCTTCCAGGCAAAAACCGGAATGCCCGCCGCGGCAATCGCCGCCGCCGCGTGATCCTGCGTCGAAAAAATATTACAGGATGACCAGCGCACCGAAGCGCCAAGATGCGTCAGCGTCTCGATCAGCACCGCGGTCTGAATCGTCATATGCAGGCAGCCGACGATGCGCGCACCCTTCAGCGGCTGCGACTTGCCGTATTCCTCGCGCACCGCCATGAGCCCGGGCATTTCCGTTTCGGCAAGGCTGATTTCCTTGCGGCCCCATCCGGCAAGGCTGATATCCTTGACCTTGAAATCATGGTCGGCGGCAGTTTTTTGGGCGGCGGCAGACATAGACATATGAACCTCTGTAAGTGAGTATTCCGCGGTTATAGCGGGGGATAGGACCTAGAGCAATTAGGATTAATCTGAATGGATATCGCAAAAAAGCCCCTCGCCCGCGGAGCGGGAGAGGGAGGGGCCCATTCACTTACGCAGTAAGTGAATGGGAGGGTGAGGGTGTTTCAACCTGCTCAAGCGATTGAAGTATCGTATCCAGAATCCCATTCGTATTGGCAAGAATATCATTGTTCCAGAAACGCATGACCCGCCAACCTTTGCTTTCCAGCCACTTTGTTCGCTCGATATCCTGAAGAGTATCCATATGCTGCCCACCATCAGCCTCGATAATCAGGCGATATTCGATGCAGGCGAAATCGACGATGTATTTTCCGATAGGATGTTGCCGCCTGAATTTATAGTTTTGAAAACGGCGATTACGAAAAGCGGCCCATAGGCGTTTTTCGGCGTCGGTTGAATCACGGCGAAGACGCTTTGCGTTCGGTGTTGATTTCACGCACCCTCACCCTCCCATTCACTTACTGCGTAAGTGAATGGGCCCCTCCCTCTCCCACTTCGTGGGCGAGGGGGTTTTAATCCTCAAACGGATCCTTCATCAGGATCGTGTCTTCCCGTTCCGGGCTGGTGGAAAGCAGCGTTACGGGCGCCTCGATCATTTCCTCGATGCGGCGGATATATTTGATGGCCCGCGCCGGCAGATCGGCCCAGCTCCGCGCTCCGCGCGTGGTTTCGTCCCAACCTGGGGCGATGTCATAAATCGGCTTCACATTCGCCTGCGCGCTTTGGCCGGCCGGCAGGTAATCGATTTCCTTACCGTTGAGTTCATAGGCGCGGCAGATCTTGATTTCCTTCAGCACGTCGAGGATATCGAGCTTCGTCAGCGCGATGCCGTCGATGCCGCCCATCTTGACCGCCTGCCGCACCAGAACGGCATCGAACCAGCCGCAACGGCGTTTGCGCCCGGTCATGGTGCCGAATTCCTTGCCGCGCGCGCCGATCAATTCGCCGATATCGCTTTTTTCCTCGGTCGGAAACGGGCCGGAACCCACGCGGGTCGTGTAGGCCTTGGCGATGCCCAGAACGCGCCCCACTTGTTTGATCCCCACGCCGGAACCCGACGCGGCGCAAGCCGCCAGGGTCGTGCTGGACGTCACAAAAGGATAGGTGCCGTGATCGACATCGAGCATCGCCGCCTGCGCGCCTTCGAACAGCATCAGCTTGCCGTCCTTGCGCGCTTCCTCCAGCCTTTGCCACACGACGGCGCTGTAGGGCAGGATTTGAGGCGCAATCGTCATAAGCTCACGGTGTAACTGGGCCAGATCCACTTCCGGCACACCGAAACCGCGCAACAAGGCATTATGATGCTGAAGCAAAAATTCAATTTTCTGCTTTAAAATTTCAGGATCGGCCAGATCGCAGAGGCGTATCGCGCGGCGTCCGACTTTATCTTCATAGGCGGGTCCGATGCCGCGTCCGGTGGTGCCGATCTTGTTATCGCCGCGCGCCGCTTCGCGGGCTTTGTCCAGCGCGCTATGTACCGGCAAAATCAGCGGGCAGTTTTCGGCGACGATCAGATTATCCGGCGACACCGCGATGCCTTTTGCGCGAACGCCTTCGATTTCCTTCAGAAGATGCCACGGATCGACGACAACGCCATTGCCGATCACCGACAGCTTGCCGGGACGCACGACGCCGGAAGGCAGGAGGCTGAGTTTGTATTCGGTGCCGTCGATGACAAGGGTATGACCGGCGTTGTGGCCGCCCTGGAACCGCACCACGACATCCGCGCGGTGCGACAGCCAGTCGACGATTTTTCCCTTACCCTCATCGCCCCATTGGGCGCCTACCACTGCGACGTTTCTCATTTTTATCCTATTTTCGTCATTCCCGCGAAAGCGGGAATCCAGCGCGAGCGATAGCGAGCATATAAGTCATGTAGCCCGCCGACGCGGACTGCTGGATCCCCGCTTTCGCGAGGATGACGTTGCTGGATTTGTATTCTTATTTCAAGCCGTTTTCTTATCGGGCGCAGCATGAGGTGCATCCGAACTTAACTCCTCGTTCTTGATATCCTGCCCCAGATCCCACAGTTTCTCGACCGTTTCCCGCGCCAGTTTGCGCCAGCGTTCGGCTTCCGTACGGGCGGTATGGAAATTCTGTTCAAGCTCCGTCGCGCGGCGGCGCCAGAATTCGATCTGAAAGCTCTGCCCATCCATATCGGCCTGCAAATCGTCGAGTTTCTGGCGCAGCTGAATCAATTGAGCATCCAGATTGACCTGCGGCGTTGAAAAAATGGAGAATGCCCGGTTTAACACCGGCCTGGGCGTTGCGGCACGGGCAAGGTCGCTGAAACTTAAACCGTCCCTCGACAATATCTGCCGGGCTTTGCGCACGGCAACGACAGCCTCCGCGTCATGCGAAGAATCCGCAAGCGCAAGCACCTTTTCAAGCTGGCTGGAAGCGTTTGAATCCATAACCCGTTAACTACACCAAAGCAGATGATTCGGGTAGGCAGAATTCCGCGCTTCTAGCTTCTCCACCGCAGCACGGTTTCCTTCACGGGATTAACGAATGGCCTGCTTTCGTCCTGCGCCCGGGCGAATTCGTTTTTGATCTGCTGATACCAGCGCGCCTGCGTATCCGCATCGCGGATCAGCATCAGGTTCTTTTCATACTTCAAGCCGTCCTGCTGCATGACAACCACATCACGGTCCTGCCCGAGAAAACGCTTGGTAAAAATCCGCACCAGCGGCGAAAGCAATCGCAGCCAGCCATCATTGACGTAAATCGAATGCGTGATCTCCGTTTCGGTCTCGCTGATCGGCGTAACGCAGGTCAGATTGCCGACGACGCGTTTTCCGGCGCGGATATGTTCGATACGCACGCCCGGCAGCTGGAACGAAATCTCCGTCTCCGGCACGCCGCCGAGAATTTTATAGCCGAAGGAATTTTTCGACGGGCGGTGCCGACGCATCGTGAAGCCGAGATGCGAAGGGCCGAAAGGCTTTGATTTCTCGTGGATCGAATGGCGTGAACGCCACCACCAGGATTGATGCACGAACGGCCCATGTGCCGGATCCATCAAACCCATAACGGCATGATCGATATGACAGGGAAATGTCATGACCTCGCAGATCGCGGGCGCCTGACCGGCGGGGATATCCGGCACCACGGGCAAGGGCGGCACAACCTCCGCTCTGCCCTTTGGATCATCCATAAAGATCCAGATCCCGCCCTGGGATTCCCGGACGTGATAGGAGCGGACGCGGATATTTTCCGGCTCAACCCTCTCCTGCCCCGTCAGGGACGGAATGCAGGTACACGCGCCGCCGGAATTAAACCGCCAGCCATGGTAACAGCATTCGACTTGCCCGGCTTGCATCCGGCCATAAGACAAAGGCATGCCGCGATGCGGGCAGACATCCCTCAAGGCAAATACGCCGCCGTCATCGCCGCGAGCAAAAACCACCGGCTCGCCCAGCAAAAGCTTGCCGACCAGTTTGCCGGTTTTTAAAGCCGATGACGGGAGCGCGTAATACCAGAGATTGCGGAGGAAGGGATCAGGGGTCGGCATTCAGCATTCAGGGTTGGAAATGGGTTATGGTTCAGAATTCAAATAACGCACTCAGGAAAATTCCTGAATGCTGCCCCCTGAATCCTGACCCTTTTCCTAATCCTTCATCCCCAGCACGGATTTGTAAAGCTCCAGCAATTCTTCCTGTTCGCGGCGCTTTTCGACCTCCATTTTACGGAGGCTGACGATCTTGCGGATGATCTTGACGTCAAAACCTGTGCCCTTGGCTTCGGAATAGACTTCCTTCAAATCCTCGCCCACGGCGGCCTTGTCTTCCTCAAGCTTTTCGATGCGCTTGATAAAGGAACGCAAACGTTCCGCTGAAATTCCGCTTGAACCATCGGCCATTTATAAGCTCCTCTTTTGTTATCAGGATTGGCATTCGGGATTCGGCATTCGGGAAAATTAAGCTCCACATTACGAACACCAAATCCCCAAATGCCAGATGCCGAATGCCTGTTTAAGGCGGGCGAACCTATAACACCCATCCGTATGAATCCAGTCCGAAATTCATTGAAAAGCAGAATAAAGCTGTTAATGCTTTGACCGTTCCGCCAGTTCAGCCTGACGTAGCGATTCGCAAGGCTTTCCCATGCCATTTATCCTCCGTGACGAAACCGGAAAAGTTCACCGCATAAGCGCGCGCGCCCTGCATGGTGGCGAGCTGGTACCGCATAGCCATCCCGACGTCATCGCCTATCTGACCGCGCATGGCCAGGATCCCAAACATGTCGAGGACGCTCTTAATGAATTGCGCCGTACCGACGGGGAAATGTCCCGTGCCGTCGAAGACGTGATCATGGTTCTCTTAAAGAAGAATATCCTGAAAATGACCGATCTTCCCAAACCCGTGCAGGACCGCATGGCTCTTCGCGTTAAAATGCGCGTTCTGATCCAGGATATTTACGATCAGGCATCAGGAAACAGGAGCTAGCATTCGGCATTTGGCATTTGGCATTCGGGGAACTAGGATAAAGGAATACTCCCCGAATGCCGAACCCCGAATGCCCCCTATGAAAATCGCCTTCGCTGCCTCTCTCAGCGGCCCTGCACAGGAAGCCTTGAAAACGCTGACAAGCCGCTATGGGCAAAGCGACATAAAAAATGCCGATGTGATTGTGGCGCTGGGCGGCGATGGCAAGGTCCTCAAAACGCTTTACGATATTCTGGAACTGAACAAACCCGTCTATGCCATGCGCAGGACAAGTTCGGTCGGGTTTCTCTGCAACGATTATAATCCGGACGATTTACCTGAACGTCTCCAGCGGGCGCACAAGGTCGCCCTGCATCCTTTGCGGGTGGAGGTACGCGCGGTCAACGGTAAGACGGAAACCGCGCTCGCTATCAACGAAGTTTCGGTCATACGCGAGACCCCACAATCGGCGCGGCTGCGCATGACCATCGACGGCATCGAACGCATCGGCGAATACAGTGGCGATGGCGTTCTGGTTTCGACCCCGGCGGGCAGTACGGCTTATAATCATTCCTGCGGCGGCCCGATCATGCCGCTCGACTCCCATACGCTGGTTGTCACTGCGATCAGCGGTTTCCGGCCGCGCGGCTGGTCCTATGCCGTTTTGCCGCAGGACACAGTGGTGGAAATCGAAGCGCAGGAAACGCCCAAACGGCCGGTACGCATTGAGGCTGGCGCTTCCATCATCCACAACGCCGCAGCGGCCAAAATCTGGCTCGACCGGAATAAAAGCCTCACCTTATTGTTTGACCCCGATCAGCATCTCGGCGAACGCATCGTGCGCGAACAGTTTATGTTGTGAGGAACAAAAAAATTGTGATTCGGGCCGCCGCCACTCATAACAGTGGCAATTTCCATTTTCATTCATCACACTGACCCTGTTTGCGAGTTCGATTCGCTGGATGGGGCCTTGCGTATGGGTTCATACCGCCACAGTTTGCACGAATACCAAGAACCCCCATATGCTATTTTGCCGCGACGGAAAGTACTGCGCGCGATCGTTGACGTAGGATCAAACACTTTACGAATTAAAATTTATGATTGTTCGGGGGAAATACCCGTTCTCATTCATCAGGATAAAGAAAGATGTGCGCTGGCTAAAGATACATATCGCGGACATCGTGCGCTTAATAAGGATAGTAAAGTTCTCGCTCTAAATACTCTTGGCAGATTTGGCCGGGCAATAGAGGATCGTAAAAACAGGAATACAGAAATAACTGTGGTTGCCATGGGTACCGCAGCCCTGCGAGGGGTTCAGAAAACCGAAGACGGAAAGGCTTTTCTCAGAGATGCGAGTAAGGCTCTCGGCTACACGATAAATGTCATTTCCGGGAAAATGGAAGCGGTTTTGACCGCATGGGGAGTTTTACGGGAAAACCCCGATATCGACGCCCGGGTTGTCAGCATTGGCGGGGGAAGCATCGAATCCGCGGACGTTCAAAACGGTAAAATAAGCAACGCCTTCGCCATTAACGCAGGCGCTCTGACGCTGAAAAAGGAACGGCGGATATCCGGCGCAAGGCCTATTACAAACCTTCGGCACAAGTTAGAGAAAGCCTACAAAGTAGAAAAGGTGCTTTACATTGCTACAGGAGGCGCATTCCGGGCTATTGGCACCGCTTTTTCTAAAGGCGAGGTTTTATCATTCAAAAAAGTCCGGGCCGCATTGTTAACTTTTAGTACTACGCCGCAGAAAAAACTTGTGGATCTGTCGGCCAAGATCGCGGAACGGGCACCGCAGATTCAGGAAGTCGCCCGGGCCTTGAGAACGATTGGCAATATTGGTGGCGCAAAAAGAATGTTCTTTTCCAAAGCCAACATATGCGACGGCGCTCTTTACGGCTTCGAAACCAGACAGGATATGACCGCCCTTATCAGCCGCCCACTGGACGAACAACGACCTTTCTATGGTCGACGCTTAGAGCTAGTTCGCCCCGTTTCAACGCAAGCGCTGTATTCCCGAACAACTCGCGGCGCCATCCCCGCATAGCCGGCGCCTCGGCATTATCATCCGCCGCGATATCTTCCAGATCGTCGACATTGGCGATCAGTTTCGATGCCACGCCATGTTCCTCGCTGACTTGCTTAAGCAAAATCTTCAGCAGATCCACCACCGGGCCGAGGCCGGATGGCAGAACGCGGCGTTTATCGCCGGCCGGATATTGCTCGGGGGGCAATGTTTTGATCCTGGCTACGGCGGCGAGAATTTCTGCCCCCTGCCGGCTTTCGGCAAAGCCCGTGCTGAGTCCCCTCACCCGCGCAAGGTCATGAATTGTTTCCGGCGGATGATTGGCAATCTCCGCCAGCGCTTCATCGCGCAACACACGCCCCCGCGGAACATTTAAACGTTGCGCCTCGATCTCGCGCCAGGCGGCAAGCTCGCGCAGCACCGCGCGCAGCCTCGGCTTGTCGGCGCGCCATTTGAACCGCCGCCACACTTCCTGTGGATTGATTTGATAGGTCGCGGGATTGGTCAGGACCGCCATCTCTTCCTGCACCCATTCGGCGCGGCCGGATTTGATCACCTGATCACGGAGCTTTACATAGACGGTCCGCAAATGGCTTACATCGCCCAGGGCATATTCGATTTGCCGCTCGGACAGCGGACGGTTCGACCAATCGGTAAAGCGGCTGGATTTATCGATCTTCGCCCCGGCCAGCCTGTCGGCCAGCGTTTCATAGCTCGCCGCATCGCCGAAACCGCAAACCATCGCCGCCACCTGCGTGTCGAACATCGGCTGCGGCACCTGCCCGGTCAGATTGACGAAAATTTCCACATCCTGCCGCGCGGCATGGAACACCTTGATGATCTTCGTATTCGCCAATAATTCGAACAGCGGTTTGAGATCCATATCCTTCGACAGCGGATCGACGGCGACAACATCCTGCGGACCCCCAAGCTGCACAAGGCATAACTTGGGCCAATAGGTGCGCTCGCGCATGAATTCGGTGTCGATGGTGATAAAATCAGCAGCGGCATTCGCCACGCAAAAAGCGGTGAGTTCTTCGGTCTTGGTTAAGAGAGTCATCGAAAGGTGATATCAAACATTCGTCATTCCGCAAAACGTGCTTTTCGCTTTTGGGCAAAATGCACGTTTATGGGGAATCCGGTTTGTTTGTTTTGGGTAACGAAACCAAACCGGATTCCGGATAAAATCGCATTTTTGAAGGCAAAAAAGCGATTTTTCCGGAATGACGAGAGTTTTGGTCTCTGACTCGACCTGATTCCCTTTGCCTGAAGTATAAGCTATAAAAACCCCATGAAAATCGACCTTACAGCTTCCTCCCACCTGCCGACGCGTTTTGGCGCGTTCCGGCTGCAGGTCTTTACGGATGTGGATGGCACCGAGCATCTGGCGCTGTTCGCCGGGACGCCATCCGACAATTGCCTCGTACGTCTGCATTCCGAATGCGCGACGGGGGATATTCTCGGCTCCCTGCGCTGCGACTGCCGCGATCAGCTCGAAATGGCTCTGGAAAAAATCCACGAGGCTGGTCAGGGTCTTTTTATCTATCTGCGCGGGCATGAAGGCCGCGGCATCGGCCTCGCCAACAAGATCAAGGCCTATGCGCTGCAGGATCAGGGGCAGGATACGGTGGAAGCCAATGTCACGCTCGGTTTCGCGCCCGATCAGCGCGATTACGGTGCCGCCGTCGAGATACTCAAACATTACGGATTGAAGCAGGTTCAATTACTGACCAATAACCGGCGCAAAATCGATGCGCTGGAAGCGGCGGGCATCAGGGTCTCAAAACATGTCCCGCTCTGGGCGGCGACCAATCCGCATAACGAAGGTTATATCGACACCAAGCAAAGGAAATTGGGGCATTTAACATAAACGTCATTCCGGACAAATTTCCTTTCGCTGATAGGCGCGAAGAGAAAATTTTCCAAGATGACGTTGTATGTTTAACGTTGTGGGAGCAGATCATGAACAAGAGCCGCCTCGAGTCTTTCAGCGATTGCGTCATTTCCGTCATCATCACGGTCATGGTTTTGAATCTGCAGGTGCCTCAAGGCGCGGATTGGAACGCTCTGGGGCCCGTTTGGCCGGTGTTCGGAACCTATGTGGTCAGCTTTATTTTCCTCGGCATTTACTGGAGCAATCATCACCACATGCTGCACACGATGACACGGGTGAACGGCAAGATCCTCTGGGCCAATCTGCACCTATTGTTCTGGCTGTCGCTGATCCCGTTCATCACCGGCTGGGTCGGGCAAAGCCATTTCGTCCCCGTGCCACTGGCCGTTTACGGTGTCGATCTTCTGATGGCCGCGCTCGCCTACACTTTGTTGGAAAACCTGATTATCCGGGATCAAGGCAAGGATTCAAAACTCGCCGCAGCCGTCGGCAATAATACCAAGGGAAAATTATCCATCGCCTTCTACGTCATTGCCATCCCGCTGGCTTTTGTGAATGTGTGGACGTCCTGCGGGCTCTTCATCCTCGTCGCATGTATGTGGCTGGTGCCGGATAAGCGGATCGAGAAGAGGTTCAACTGATGACTATCTGCCCGGCTTACGCCACTCGACGCGGCAGGTTCTCATCATTCGATCCCGGGCTTCTTTGCCGGCCTTGATTTCGGCCTCTGTCGCGGGACGGTTGAAATACGCAGGCTCTGCCGTATTTTGACCATGCAATCTGGGGTGCAACAACCTCTGCGGACGGGTAAAATCTACCAAAAAGGCGACGTATTGTCCCATGTCGGCAGTTATACCGCGGCGGCGAATAACCTTACCCTGGCCGTTCGTCTCATCCTGTGCGATTATCCAATCGCCTTTTTGATGAATGCTTGGTCTGGTTTCCATATATACATAAGCGTCCTGACCATTCGGACCGGTAAAATGGCATTCCGCATCGCCCGATTTGACAGTCCATTGGGACGTATAATTGAGGTCGGGCGTCTTGATATCTGTCGATGAAGACGATTGAGCAGAAGCAATTCCCAGCCCCGAAAGAACGGTAAGAGTGCGCGCAATATTTTGAAATGACATTTTTCTCTCCGGTTAAATATTCGAGGCACATAATATCGAATAACAACGAAAGTAATAAGCGGATTAACAGATTAAATCGGGTTATTTACTTAAGGTATTGATATTCATAATAACTTTAGTCACTAAACCAACCGCTCCGCCCCCACCGCCGCCGCAATAAACGACTTGAACAGCGGATGCGGGTCGAGCGGTTTGGATTTCAGCTCGGGATGAAACTGCACGCCGATAAACCAGGGATGGTCCTTACGCTCGACGATTTCCGGTAGCTGACCGTCCGGCGACATACCGCTGAACACCAGACCGGCTTTTTCCAGTTGCGCGCGGTAATTGATATTGACCTCGTACCGGTGACGGTGGCGTTCGCTGATCTGCTCCGTGCCGTAAATCTCCCGCACCTTGCTGGCTTTCAGCAAATCGCAGGGATAGGCGCCCAGGCGCATCGTACCGCCCATATCGCCTTCGGCCTTGCGCGTCTCCAACTGGTTGCCTTTCAGCCATTCGGTCATAAGACCGACAACCGCCTGATCGCTGGCGCCAAATTCGCTTGAGGTCGCTTTCGGCATGCCGCCAAGACTGCGCGCCGCCTCGATCACCGCCATCTGCATCCCGAAGCAGATGCCGAAATAAGGAACCTTTTTCTCGCGCGCGAAAGTCGCGGCGCGGATTTTGCCTTCGGTACCCCGCTCGCCGAAACCGCCCGGAACCAGAATACCGTTCACACCCTCAAGCTGCGCCTGCGGGTTTTCGCTCTCGAAAATCTGCGAATCGATCCATTTCAGATTGACCTTCACGTTATTGGCGATGCCGCCATGCGCCAGCGCTTCCATCAGCGATTTATAGCTGTCGAGCATGCTGGTATATTTGCCGACCACCGCGATCGTCACTTCGCTTTCCGGCTCGCGGATACGATGCACAATGTCGCGCCAGCGCTTCAGATCCGGTTTCTTCGCCGCGGGCAGATTGAAATACTTGACCACCTGCTCATCGAAACCCTGCTCATGATATTTCACCGGCACATCGTAAATCGTGTCCACATTCGCCGCTTCGATGACGCGTTCCGGTTTGACGTTGCAGAACAGCGCGATTTTTCGCCGCTCGCCTTCCGGCAAGGCGCGTTCGGTACGGCAAAGCAGAATTTCCGGCTGGATACCGACACTGAGAAGTTCTTTAACCGAATGCTGCGTCGGCTTGGTCTTCAATTCGCCCGCCGAGGCAATATAGGGCAGCAGCGTCACATGGATATACAGCGTGCGCTCATCGCCCAACTCGTTGCCCAGCTGGCGGATGGCTTCGAGGAAAGGCAGGCTTTCGATATCGCCGACCGTGCCGCCGATTTCACAGATGCAGAAATCCTCATCCACCAGATCGGCGCGGATGAATTCCTTGATCGCATCCGTCACATGCGGGATGACTTGCACCGTGGCGCCGAGGTAATCGCCGCGGCGCTCGCGCGCGATGACGGTGGAGTAGATTTTCCCGGTAGTCACATTATCGCTCTGGCGCGAGGCTACGCCGGTGAAACGCTCATAATGGCCGAGATCGAGATCGGTTTCCGCGCCGTCGTCGGTGACATAGACTTCACCATGCTGCGTCGGGCTCATGGTGCCCGGATCGACGTTCAGATAGGGATCGAGCTTCCGGAGGCGGACTTTATATCCGCGCGCCTGAAGGAGCGTTCCGAGGGCCGAAGATGCAATGCCTTTACCAAGAGACGACACCACGCCGCCGGTTATAAAGATAAAGCGCGTGGTCATATAACGGTCATCCCCTCATCCACAAATTGATCGCCCCTTACTTAATGCGCCAACGGCACGTCCGGCGCTTTTGGCGCTTCGGGTGCCTTTTCCGGCTCGGCCGGTTTCGCCGGGGCAACCGGCGCGGCCTGATCCATAAGGCTATGAGCCTGCATCCGGTGATCGCGGCTGGCGATATAGCCAAGCGCCAGACTGTTGACGATGAACAAGGTCGCCAGCACCGCCGTCGCCCGCGTCAGCAGATTGGCCGAGCCACGCGCGGTGAAGAGACCGCCCATCGTGCTGCCGCCACCCATCAACCCGCCGCCATCCTGCGAGGTGCGTTGAACAAGAATAATCGCGATCAGCGCGATGGCGATCAGGAACTGGATAACGAGTAGAACGGGCTGCATCGGAATCTCCTATTTCTGTCCAGATAACATTAACCGCAAACCAAACAATGTCAGGAACGTCCCCGACACACGATCGATCCATTTGCTCCAGCACATATAAACCTTACGCATGGATGACGAGGAAAGCCCCACGGCAACAAGACTAAACCACCCAAAAGATACGGCGAGCATAGCCGCAACCATAACCATCTGCGTCGGCATATTTGTATCCTGCGACAGTGTCACGGCAAAAATACTTGTGAAAAAGGCCATGGCTTTCGTGTTCGTAAGATTGGTCAATAGACCGACCGTGAAAGGATTTCTTTTCCGGTCGGACGGAATCACGGTCTCGCCGCCTTCCTGTTTAGAAACAAGGCTCGCCCGCCATAGCTGAATGCCGAGATAGACAAGATAAGCGCCGCCGCAAATCCGGATGGTCATTGCCAGCCAATGCAGCTTGGCAATAAGCAACCCGATGCCGAACATGCATAAACCGATATAAATCATATTGCCCATGGTGATGCCCGCCGCAGCCAAAATGCCGGCCATACGGCCACGCGACAGCGCCAGCGAGCTGATGAGCATGAAATCCGGCCCGGGTGAAATCAGGGCCAGCGTGAAAATAGGAATAATCTTGAGGATGGGCACACAATCAATCATCCGTCTTGATCCTCTGGGTCAATAGCGTAACCCCTGCCCGGTTATGGGCAGAAAAAATGCTCTGATTTCAGGCTGGAACGATTTTCTATAGTATTCCGGGCGTAAAAGCCAGAACAAATAATACAGCGTCATCCCGGCGAAAGCCGGGATCCAGACAGACGTGCAGCAAACAATAACGGTATGATTTGCAGGCGGAATGACCATTAATAAGGACTTGTAGTGCTTGCGGACAGGGCTTCTGGATCCCGGCTTTCGCCGGGATGACGCCGTTGGGCTTGTTGAGGTTTCCGCCTAACCATGTCATAAATCCGCCAGAATGCCCCTCCTAAATACCCTTGAAAATCCTTCCGGCCTATCCAGATAAGCTTTTAACGAAGACTTCCCAGGGATATACCAATGAAAAAAAGCCTCGCTTTGATTCCCGCGCTTTTTCTGGCTCTCGTGATTCTGGCGCTTGCGCCCCTCCCGGCCTCGGCCCATAGCGGCCCGGCGGGCTTTGCCGATCTGGCGGAAAAACTGCTCCCCGCCGTCGTCAATATTTCGACCAGCCAGACAATCAAGGGCGGCGAAGATATGGCGGAAGGATTGCCGCCTGATTTGCAGCTTCCGCCCGGCTCGCCTTTCGAGGAATTCTTCCACGATTTTATGGAAAAGCAGAAAAACACGCCGCACGGCAAACATAAGGCCCAGGCGCTTGGCTCGGGCTTCATCATCGATCCCAATGGCTATATCGTCACGAATTACCATGTCGTTCAGGACGCCGATGAAATTACCGTCATCCTGCAGGACGATACCAATCTCACCGCGACGGTTGTCGGCAAGGACAAGAAAACCGATCTCGCGCTGTTGAAAGTCAACAACAAGAAACCTCTGCCCGCCGTCATCTGGGGCGACAGCGATAAAATACGCGTCGGCGACTGGATCATCGCCATCGGCGACCCCTATGGCCTGGGCGGCACGGTGACGGCCGGTATTATTTCGGCGCGCGCCCGCGACATCAATTCGGGCCCCTATGACGAATTCCTGCAAACCGACGCACCGATCAATCGCGGCAATTCCGGCGGTCCGATGTTCAACATGGACGGCGAAGTTGTCGGGGTGAATACGGCGATTTTCTCACCCTCCGGCGGCTCAATCGGCATCGGCTTTGCCATTCCGTCGTCGCTGGCGAAAAACGTCATTGATCAGCTGCGTGAGCACGGCCATATCCGCCGCGGCTGGCTTGGCGTGCGTATCCAGATGGTGACAAAGGATATCGCCGACAGCCTCGGCCTGAGCTCGGCCAAAGGCGCACTGGTTTCCAGCGTCACGCCGGATGGCCCTGCCGCCAAAGCAGGCGTTCAGGCCGGCGACGTGATCACGCATTTTGACGGCAAGGAAGTGCCGGAAATGCGCCGCCTGCCTCTCATGGTCGCGGAAACCGATGTGGACAAGACCATCGATATCACCGTCTTCCGTAAAGGCCAGAATGTTCAGTTGAAGGTCAAGATCGGCGAACTGGCGGCCAAGGAAGAGGCCGAGGAAAAAGGCGATCAGGCGGGCGAAGAAAAACCGGTGACCAATGCCGAGAAAATCGACGATCTCGGAATCAGTGTCGCCGCGTTGACCGATACCTTGCGCCTGCGTTATGAGGTCAAGAAGGATGTCAACGGCGTCATCGTCACCAACGTGTCATCCGAAGGTATTGCCGCCGATCAGGGCATCCAGACCGGCGATGTCATTAGCGAGGCCGCGCAGCAGGACGTCAAATCGCCCAAGGACCTGATCGAACAGGCCAAACAGGCGAAGAAAGACAACAAACCCCTGCTCCTGCTGGTCAACCGCAAGGACGATCTGCGCTTCGTGGCGATTACATTCGGGAAGAAGAAGTAACCACATAACGTCATCCCGGAAAATTTCCTCTTCGGCCACGCCGAAGCTGCGCAGCAGCGAAGGTGGGACGAAAGGAAATTTGTCCGGGACCCAGTCAGCATCTCCGTCGGGGCTATGTTTGAAACAGAGTCCTGTCGGCATATCTGACTGGGTCCCGGATAAACTTTCTTTCGTTTGCACTCGCTAGGCTCGACAAACGAAGAGAAAGTTTTCCGGGATGACGTTTATTTTTACCGCTCCTTCGTACAGGCCAACGTATTTTCTGCTGTGATGTAGCAATAGCTGACATCGCCCGTTGCCGTGTCGAGCCGGAAAACCCCGGCATTCGCCTGGATATTACTGTGATGCATTAGCTGGAACGGACCGACGCGTTGTGCCTCGGCCGGGCGGATGCTGTTGACGAAAAAAATGCTGGCCGCAATCAGCGCGGCGCCGGCAAGAATGGCCTGGGGTGATGTCATGGAAGATCTCCTTGAGCTAATGGCAGGACAAAACGGTGGGTTTCAGCATAGCAAATACCTGCCGCCCCACAAACCGTTAGTGACTCGGGTTGCCTTCAGGCTTCTTGACGACGGCAAAAATACCTTGCGAGTGCATACCTACTTTGGGTGGCGCACATAACTCTTCAACCAATACACCGAGACTCTGTGTGGTAAAGAAATTGATATGCCCGATATAATTATCAAAACGCCCATCAGGCACAGAGATAAAGAGATGGCCGCCGGGACGTGTGAGCCTGCAAAGCTCCCGTATCACCTTATGCGGCCTGAGAACATGTTCAATTGTGTCGGACGTAAACACAAGATCAAAGTGCCCATCCGGATACGGCACATTTTCCAGATCCGATACCTTAAATTCCATCGACGGAACATTGGCTTTTGCCAACCCTTCGGCTCTTGCAACGCCATCGATACCGAAAACCTGTAAGGATATTTTTTCCAGCAGTAATTTAACGACAAGGGCATCGCCGCAACCCGCGTCCAGAATCTTGCCGCCGGGAATCAAGACGTCTCCCAGCTCATTCCACACAAGGCGCGCCACATCGCGCTCCCTGTCGTGATTGCCACTCTGATACTTCGCAAAATTGCGATAAAATTTGTCCCCGGATTCCGGAGAGTTATGGTGCCGCGGCAGCCAGTCCATAAAAAAAGCAAGAGAATCGACGGAAGACTTTGTGATCTGAAAAGTCCATCCCGCCCGGCTCATATTTATAACGGGAGCGGCAGCGGCGCCCGCATTTCGCAGGAATTGATAGGCTTTGGAAACAAGCGGATATAACTCGGAAAGCTCATCCTCAATCAGATAATCGCAGGCAATAATATGGCCAATTTTTTCCAGATTGGCCCGCAGGGTACCGCGCTCGATGACGCTAGCGATCCAGCAGGCGATGATTTTTTCCTGCATGAGGTCCAGCGGACTGTTATCGCCGGCAGCTTTCGCAAGGATGAGCTCCGCCATAGCGTCAATGATCGAACACGCGCTCTCCGTTTGGCCCACTCTCTTTTGCAGGCACGCGAATATGTATTGATCGAGCATCGGTTCGGATTTAGCCGGATCGCGTGCACGGAAGGCCGTAATGGCCTCCTGAATTTTATTCGCGGCCAGCAGCCCCAGATAGTCATGCATAATCCGAACCGGGGACTGTTGAGCAAGCTGAACAGAAGACATCATGTTTGGCTTCCTTGATACTGCTCTGCTTAGTCGACTTCGCTTCGGTTGATCGAATAACCTTCGGATCAGTCTACGACTATGAAATTTTGCTTTAAATAGATAATATGATTCAGAAGTTTAATACAAGCCGATGTTTACTCGGAGTCGGAGAAGAAACTGATGATGGCCGCCGAGCAAAATTTAGATTCAACAATCTTCCTCACTGTCAAATGGGGCACACTTTATGGTCCCGATTACGTCAACATTCTCCATGATGCCGTTCGCCGCAACCTTCCATCGGAAACACGCTGGCGGTTTCTGTGTTTTACCGATGATCCATCGGGGCTGAGCGAAGGAATTGAAGCCCGTCCCCTGCCCGTTCCCCTCAAAGGCTGGTGGAACAAATTATATTTATTCAAGGAAGGCCTGTTTGAGGACGGCACGCGCCTTGTCTTTCTCGATCTCGATACGCTGATTATGGGCAACATCAGTGACATCGTCCGATACAAAGGCGAGTTTGCCCTTCTGAGAGATTTCTATCGCCCCAATGGCTACGGCTCGGGCGTGATGCTCTGGCGCGCCGGGTTCGGACATACTATCTGGCAATCCTATCTCGACGTCGGCACGCCGGAAATCGACGGCGGCGATCAGGCCTGGATCGAACGGTGCAGGCCCAAAGCCGATATCCTGCAGGATCTGTTTCCCGGCGCCTTCGTCAGTTTCAAGGAAAAATGCCAGATCACCTGCCCCCCTGATGCACGCATCGTCTGTTTCCACGGCCTTCCGAGACCTCATGAAGTTCGCAACGGCTGGGTCGAAGATTTCTGGAAAATCGGCGGAGAAACAACATCCGCAACAACCGACCCTGCCCGCGAAGCTGCCATAACGAATATCCGCCACGCGCTGTCCCTGCCCTTTCCACATTTCACGACGATCCGGAATCCCGATCCGGCGCGGCGTATCTGCATTGTGGGAACGGGACCTTCGGCGGCGGACAGCATTGCCGATGTCAAAGCAAAGCAGGCGCAGGGTTATGCCGTATGGGCCATTAACGGCGCGTTTCAGATGCTCGCGCAACATGGCGTCGAACCGGATTTGCATGTCATGCTGGGCCCGGAAAAAGACAGGCTGCCTTTTGTACCCGTGAAGACGAATGCGACATTGCTTTACGCTTCATCCTGTCATCCCGATATTTTTGAAAGCGCCGCGAAAGCCTCAGGGCGCGTCGTCATCTGGCATTCCTCCATCGACGGCATACGCAATATCGTCCAGATTCCCGGCACAATCTTTATCGGCGGCGGCGGAACGGCAGGGCTCAAGGCGCTCGCGCTCGCCTATATCTCGGGGTTCGGCGATATACATCTTTATGGTTTCGACAGCAGCATCAAAACCGGCAGCGCGAATGACAATCCCGATCTGATCCGCGTCAATGTCGGCGGGCGTGTCTTTGAAAGCTTCCCGCCGCTGGCGCAGCAGATCAACAGCCTGCGCTTGTTGATGCAGGAGCTGGGCCCGAAAGGCGTGCAGGTCACATTGCATGGCGATGGATTGCTGCCTTATGTGTTCCAGCAGATGAATAAGAGCGCTCAAACAATCCGATAAAAACTAAATCACCATTATCAGCAAAACCCCTGCCCCTGCCGCCCAGCAATACCAGGCAAAGGGGTCCAGAGCCTCGATATCGTGCTTCTTGAAATAGCGCATGAGCAACGCGGTGGTGAGATAAGCCGTCACACCCGCAACAACACCGGCCATCACGATCAGCCCGCCATGAACTTCCGTGCCCTCGCGGCAAAGGCCGATCAGTTTTGGTACTTCCAGCACGCCGGCTCCCGCAATCACCGGCGTCGCCAGAAGGAACGAGAAGCGAGCGGAATCCTTATGCGTCAGCCCGGCCATAAGGCCGCCGACCATCGTTGCACCCGAACGCGAAATGCCGGGGATAAGCGCCAGCGCCTGACACGCGCCGATCGCCAGCGCCGCTTTCCATCCGATTTTATCGACGGTCTTTTGTCCCTTGGCGCGCTTGCGCATCCGCTCGCCGATAAAGAGCACAAACCCGTTCACGATCAGAAACACCGCCGCCAGAACCGGCGAGCCGAAAAAGCCGCGCAAGGTATGTTCCAGCGCAAAGCCGAGAATGACCGCAGGCAAAGTCGCAATACAGATAAGGAGGAAAACGCGCCGTTCGGTTTTACCGGCTTTGCTGCGCCCCAAGACGGCTTTGGCAAAACCAAACCATTCGCGCCAGAAATAAATCAGCAACGCCACCGCCGTGCCCAGATGCAGCACGACCAGAAATGGGAGGAACGCCAGCGATTTCTGATCCATCGACCAGTTCAATAACCGCGGCACGATCACGGCATGGCCAAGGCTGCTGACAGGAAACAGTTCCGTCGCACCTTGAAGGATAGCGATAAAAAAGGCTTCGAAGAAGGTCATGCGGAATTTCTAGTTATTTCTGCGGGAGTTGCAAGAAAGTTATTTCGGATGAGCAGCTCGTGTTGAACTTTTTTTATGAGGGACACCTCGACGCGATGCGGAAGGAATTACAGCCCTAACTTTCTTTTCGCCCATATCTCTTAATATCTCCATCATAGCGGCATTAAATTCAGGGGTAGCGATGCCGTTACCACATAATTCAACCATCGCACAATTTCCTCCGATGCTCCGGGGCACTTTTTCGGCTTTCATCTTCAGAAATTTTAAAACACCAAGGCTGCGCAAACTACGTCTCAACTCAACAGCACTTCCAGTCATTTTAAGCTGGAGAGTTGGGATATATTTTTCCCAATTCCATTCTTCTTTGACATCCAAGTCGTGAGGGCCGCACAGTTCGCGGCACACCGTGACAAGTAACTCCATATTAAACAAACAGAGCTTTTCTCTGGCTTCTTGTTGAGCCTTCCGATTAGCCATTTTAATTCTCCAAAAATATTAAGGACGTTTGGAAATATTATTCCAGACAGCCTTTACTTCTTCACATCTGCAGCGACCTGCATCTTGACGATCTTGGTCGGGTTTTCGACCTTGCCGTTATTGGCTTCGGATCCCATTTTCACCTGATCGACAAATTCCATGCCGGAAACGACATCGCCCCAGATGGTATATTGCCCATCGAGGAAGGATGCCGGCCCGAAACAGATGAAAAACTGGCTGTCGCCCGAATTGGGATCGCTCGACCGGGCCATCGACACCGTTCCGCGCACATGCTTTTCCCTGGAGAATTCGGCCTTGAGCTTCTGGCCCGAACCGCCGGTGCCGTCGCCCTTCGGATCGCCGGTCTGGGCCATGAAGCCCGGAATCACGCGATGAAAGGTCAGTCCATCATAAAATCCCTTGCGGACCAGTTCCTTAATGCGCGCCACATGATTGGGGGCAAGGTCCGGGCGCAATTGAATCACCACCCGCCCGGCAGGCAGATCCATATAAATCGTGTTTTCTGGGTCAGGCGTAGCGTCGGCGGCAGATGCGGCCATGGGGAAAGCTCCAATAACAAAGGTCAAAAACAGGATTAGAAAGCGTTGCGTCATCTTGGGTTAACCTCTCCGTCTGCGAAGGTCTTGATAATCTCTCTTTCTGCACCCTATAGTCAGCCTGTCAAGACCATCCCTCGTCCATAATCGTGTATCGCCCCTGATGAAGCGTCTTTTTGCCTTTCTCGCCGTGCTCGGCCTGTTTGCGATTCTGCCCTCCGCTGGCTGGGCGCAGCGCGTTGATTCGCTCACGCCCTCCTCTTCGGGCTCGTTGAAGGTACGCATCGCCGTTGTGGTCAACGATAACATCGTATCTACCGCCGATCTCGAATCGCGCACGCGCATCGCCATGCTGGCTGCCGGCCTGCCGGAAACACCGGAAGTGGCGCATCGGCTTATGCCGCAGATCCTCCGCAGCCTGATCGATGAGCAACTTCAGATGCAGGAAGCCAAGCGGCTGGACATCACCGTCCCCAAGGAAGAAATCGATCAGGCGCTGGAACGCATCGCCCATGACAACAATATTCCGGGCGGCGATATGAGGGCCTATGTCAGCAGCCACGGCATATCGCCCGAAGCGCTGATCACCCAGCTGCGAAATGCGCTTTCATGGAATAAGGTCATTCAACGCGAATTGCGCCCGCGCGTCGAAGTCGGCGAGGACGAAGTCGATGCCGCGATCCAGCGCATGCGCGCCAATGCGGGCAAGGAAGAATATCTTGTCAGTGAAATTTTCCTAGCGGTCGATAATCCGCAGGACGAAGATCAAGTCAAGCAGTTCGCCGACGATCTGGTCCAGAAGCTCAAGAGCGGCGCCAATTTCGGCGGCGTGGCGCGGCAATTCTCGCAAAGCACCGGCGCGGCGCAGGGCGGCGATATCGGCTGGATTCAGGAAGGTCAATTGCCGTCGGAGCTGAACCGCGTTGTAACGGGGATGCAACCCGGCGAAATCGGCGGCCCTATCCGCTCCGCCAATGGATTCCATATTATCGGCCTGCGCGAAAAGCGCACCATCACGGCAGGGGGCGATCCCGGCGACATCACGCTCGAATTGCGCCAGCTTTTCCGGTCTTTTGATTCCGCCGCAGGCAACAAAGAGGTTGTCGCGCAGGAAGCCGGAAATCTACGCACCGCAATTAATGGCTGCACCAGTCTGCAGAGCCGGCTGGAAGGGTTTCCCGAATGGCACGAACAGGACATGGGGGATGTGAAACTCGCCAAAATTCCTTCCTGGATCGCCTCAA
>Ga0206923_1016_pt1 | contig 50430 bp, 64 predicted proteins | sample Alteio_BWOrgHeat_64_FD_152961 | JGI IMG/M metagenome (GOLD analysis project Ga0206923, IMG submission 152961) | Enriched cells from forest soil in Barre Woods Harvard Forest LTER site, Petersham, Massachusetts, United States -... | ecosystem: Environmental > Terrestrial > Soil > Temperate forest >...
AACCAGTAACCCCCGGCCTCCGTCAGGTCGTTCAGGTTGATCGCTCCGAACTCTGGAAGGGCAAGCCCGTCAAATCGCTGACCGAAGGTCTGACTCAAACCGGTGGACGCAACAATAAGGGCCGCATCACCACGCGTCATATCGGCGGCGGGCACGCGCGCCGTTATCGTCTGGTCGATTTCAAGCGCCGCAAGTTCAATGTCGATGCCGTGGTCGAGCGTCTGGAATACGACCCCAACCGCACCTCCTTCATCGCCTTGGTGAAGTATAAGGACGGCGCACAGTCCTATATCATCGCTCCGCAGCATGTGAAAAAGGGCGACGTTATTGTTTCAGGCCTGAAAGTGGACGTGAAGCCCGGCAACGCGATGCTGGTCAAGAACATCCCCGTCGGCACGATCATCCACAATGTGGAAATGAAACCCGGCAAAGGCGGCCAGATCGCACGTTCCGCCGGCACCTATGTGCAGCTCGTCGGCCGCGATTCCGGCACGGTGCAGATCAAGATGTCGTCGGGCGAAGTGCGCCGCATCCCGCAGGATTGCATGGCGACCATCGGTTCGGTTTCAAACGCCGATCACGTCAACGTCAAGATCGGCAAGGCCGGCCGTAACCGCTGGAAGGGTATTCGTCCCAGTGTGCGCGGCGTGGTCATGAACCCGGTCGATCATCCGCATGGTGGTGGTGAAGGCAAATCTTCGGGTGGCCGTCATCCGGTTACGCCATGGGGCAAGGGCACCAAGGGTACCAAGACCCGTAATAACAAACGCACTGATCGCTGGATTATCCGTCGCGCCAATAAGCGCAAAGATAAGCAAGCGGCGTAAGGAATAGAAATGAGAAATACCCCATCAACTATCAGGCAGCCTATTGAAAGCAGCGCAATACCTGAATCTGAAATCAGCATGCGGGCTTTTTTACAGGAGCCTCATACGTTTCTGGAGATTGCCTCGGAAGTCGGTGGAGAAGAGAGCGCGAGACGAATTATGCGCTCAATGAAGGCGGAAGTTGCACACGGTCGGGAAGAAGGTGTGATGACAAAATATGTTCACGCCTCATATGTGGCTCAGCGCCCTGCTGCAAGAGGGTGGAGTTACGGTTTAGGCGATTTGGCACAGGATTAGAGGATCGGAAATGGCACGTTCAACATGGAAAGGCCCGTTTGTCGACAGCTACATGCTGAAGAAGGCGGAAAAAGCACGCGGCTCGGGACGTAACGAGATCATCAAGATCTGGTCGCGGCGTTCGACGATTTTACCGCAATTCGTCGGGCTGACCTTTGGCGTATACAACGGCAACAAGTTTTTACCGGTTTCGGTGACAGAAAATATGATCGGCCACAAATTCGGCGAATTCGCCCCGACGCGCACATTCAAGGCGCACAGCGTGGCCGATAAAAAAGTCGAGAAGTCAGGATAAGGAAACGACAATGGTTATGCTGAAAGAAAAACTGCGGAAGGAAAACGGTGCTTTGGCGAAGGCTCGCGCCGTGCGTTCCAGCGCGCGTAAGCTGAATCTCGTTGCCGCCAGCATTCGCGGCAAATCGGCCTCGGCCGCGCTGACACAATTGCGCTTTGAGAAGCGCCGCATCGCCCAGGACGTCAAAAAGGTTCTGCAGGCCGCTGTTGCCAACGCCGAAAACAATCACGGCCTCGATGTCGATAAGCTCTATGTCGCGGAAGCCTGGGTGGGCCGCGCCTTTGTCATGAAGCGTTTTCATACGCGCGGCCGTGGCCGCAGCGCCGGTATCGAAAAGCCTTTCAGCAACCTGACGGTCATCGTTCGGGAACGCGAAAGCACGGACAAAATGACCAAGACAAGGGCCAAAGGATTTTCCAAAAAGCCGGAAGGAACCGAAACCGTGAAACAAGCGAAAAAGAAAGCTCCGGCGAAAGCCGCTGCGGCAGGAGCATAACGATGGGTCAAAAAGTCAATCCGATCGGCATGCGCCTCGGCATCAACCGCACCTGGGACAGCCGCTGGTATGCGGGCAAGGAATACGGAAATCTTCTGCATGAAGATTTCAAGATCCGTGAATTCCTCGAAGAGCGTCTTGGCAAGGCCGCCAGCGTCTCAAAAATCGTTATCGAACGTCCCGCCAAAAAGGCGCGCGTAACGATTTATTCCGCACGCCCCGGCGTTATTATCGGCAAAAAAGGCGCCGATATCGACAAATTGCGCGGCGATCTTTCGAAAATGACCTCGGCCGAAGTCAACCTGAACATCGTTGAAATCCGCAAGCCGGATATCGATGCCAAACTGGTTGCCGCCAGCATCGCCGATCAGCTCGAGCGCCGCATCACTTTCCGCCGCGCGATGAAGCGTGCGGTGCAATCGGCTCTTCGCGCCGGCGCGCTCGGTATTCGTATCAATTGCAGCGGCCGTCTCGGCGGTGCAGAAATCGCGCGCATGGAATGGTATCGCGAAGGCCGCGTGCCCTTGCATACGCTTCGCGCGGATGTCGATTACGGAACAGCGACGGCTTTCACGACCATGGGCACATGCGGCGTCAAAGTCTGGATTTTCCGCGGTGAAATTTTGGAGCAGGACCCCCTGGCGCAAGACAAACGCGTCATGGAAGGTCAGCCACAGCGGGCATAGACAAGGAAACGAACGATGTTACAGCCGAAACGTACAAAGTATCGCAAAGCCCATAAGGGCCGCATTCACGGCGCCGCAAAAGGCGGATTCCGTTTGAGCTACGGCGCTTTTGGCCTCAAGGCGATTGAGCCGGATCGTATCACCGCGCGCCAGATTGAAGCGGCGCGCCGTGCGATGACCCGCGCGATGAAACGTCAGGGCCGTCTGTGGATCCTGATTTTCCCGGACGTTCCTGTATCGCGCAAACCCGCCGAAGTCCGCATGGGTTCCGGTAAGGGTGCTCCGGAATTCTGGGCCTGCCGCGTGCATGCCGGGCGCATCATGTTCGAAATGGACGGCGTGCCGATCGGTGTGGCGAAAGAGGCCTTTGCATTGGCAGCGGCGAAACTGCCGATCAAAACAAGATTCGTGCAGCGCATGGCCGCGGCATAACAGGGAACAGGAAAAACGATGGCGAAGGATAAAAACACAGTTAAAGCCGCCGATGTAAGGCTCAAGACGGATAAAGAGCTGGAAACACGGCTGGCCGAATTACGGAAAGAGCAATTCAACCTGCGCTTTCAGCGCGCCACGGGACAGCTCGCCAATACGGCGCGTGTGAACCATGTGCGTAAGGAAATCGCCAAGATCCTGACGGTTCTCGGCGAGCGCCGCAGGCCGGGTCAACAACAACAGTCGGCCAAACCCGCCGGCAAATCGGCCAAAAAGTCGGCCGCGTAAGGAATGAGGAGAGAATAGATGCCGCGTCGCGTATTGCAGGGAACGGTTGTGAGTGACAAGGGCGATAAGACCATAACGGTTCTTGTCGAACGCCGCGTCATGCATCCGATCTATAAAAAGTATATCCGCAAGTCGAAGAAATATGCAGCGCATGACGAAAAGAACGCGCGCAAGACCGGCGATGTGGTGTCGATCATCGAATGCGCCCCGATCAGCAAGCGCAAGCGCTGGACGGTGGTGGATGAAGCGGCTGAAAAGCCCAAAGTCAAAGCGGCGAGAAAGTAACAGAGACTGGAATGTACAAAGCTAAATATACATATGCGGGCCAGATTGGAGCCGTAGACAGTGAAGCGGTCGATACGAAACTCGAAAGTATGGTGCGTGAGCATGGCGGTACGGTTGTGAATTATTCGTACAAACCTGCAGAAGGTTCGGGTTCGCGGGTTTTCGCAACTTTTTGCGAGTTTCCGGCTGAAGGATCACGTGGGGCGTTCATAAATGCCGCCGAAAGAATGTTAGGGCAGAAAACTGTCGGCAGAAATTTTAGTGTTGTAAGGGGCGCGCCGCTCCTTACGGCACAGAGTTAAGGTCAGGAGTTTGCAGTTATGATCCAGATGGAAACAGTTCTCGATGTGGCGGATAACAGCGGTGCGAAAGCCGTTGCCTGCATCAAGGTGCTTGGCGGTTCCAAGCGCAAGGTGGCCTCGATCGGCGATATCATCGTCGTCTCGATCAAGGACGCTATTCCGCGCGGTCGCGTCAAGAAGGGCGAAGTTCACAAGGCCGTGATCGTGCGCACGAAATTCGTTCTGCGCCGCGCCGATGGCAGCCTGATCCGTTTCGACCGCAACGCGGCGGTTCTGATCAACAAGGAAAAAGAGCCGATCGGCACCCGTATCTTCGGACCGGTAACGCGCGAACTGCGTACGCTCGGTTTCATGAAAATTATTTCCCTCGCGGAGGAAGTGTTGTGATGAATTTCTTATACTCCGTCATTCCGCAAAACGCGCTTTTTGCTTTTGGGCAAAATGCGCGTTTATGCGGAATCCGGTTTGGTTTTCTTTCGGTGGAACAAAAAACCGGATTCCGGATAAAATCGCATTTTTGCAAGAGCAAAAAAGCGATTTTTCCGGAATGACGATAAAAGGAAGGTTTGCTCAATGAAGCTCAAGATCAAAAAGAAAGACCGCGTGATTGTCATTGCGGGCAAGGATAAGGGCAAGACCGGCGAAGTTACCGCCGTGATGCCGAAGGAAAACCGCGTGGTCGTGTCGGGCGTGAATATGATTGCGCGCCATACCAAGCCCTCGCAGGTCAATCCGCAGGGCGGCATCATCCGCAAGGAATCGCCGATCCATGTGTCCAACATCGCGCATATCGACCCCAAGGACAGCAAGCCGGTGCGCGTCGGCTTCAAGATGGTAAAGGACCAGAAGGTCCGTTTCGCCAAACGTTCCGGCGAAGTGATTGATTGAGGATTGAAAAAATGACCGCAGCGAAAAAAGATAGATACGTTCCGCGTTTGCAGCAGCGCTACATCGAAACCGTGAAGCCCGAGCTCATGAAAAAGTTCGGCTACACCAACAGCCTGCAAGTGCCGCGTCTGGAAAAGATCGTCATCAATATGGGCGTCGGCGAAGCCGTGAACGACAGCAAGAAAACCAAAAACGCGGCTGAAGAGCTCGCGCTGATTGCCGGCCAGAAGCCCGTTATCACCAAGGCGCGCAAGGCGATCGCAACGTTTAAGCTTCGTGGCGGCCTCGGCATCGGCGCCAAGGTCACGTTGCGTAAGGACAAGATGTACGAATTTATGGATCGTCTGGTAAACATCGCTTTGCCTCGTGTCCGCGATTTCCGCGGCGTGTCGCCGCGCAGTTTCGATGGTCATGGCAATTATGCGCTCGGCCTCAAGGAACAGATCGTGTTCCCCGAAATCGACTACGACAAGATCGATGAGATCCGCGGCATGGACATCGTCATTTGCACCACCGCGAAAACCGACAACGAAGCGCGCGAGTTACTCCGCGCCTTCGATATGCCTTTCCAACCGTAAGAGGAATAAATGGCCAAGACCTGCATGATCGAAAAAGAAAAGCACCGCCGGGCGCTGAACAAGCAATACAAGGAACGGCGCAAAAAGCTGAAAGCCACCATCATGGATAAGGAAACCACGATGGAAGATCGCTTCACGGCCGTCATGAAGCTGGCCAAACTGCCGCGTAATTCCGCTGCCGTCCGTCAACGCAACCGTTGCGAACTGACCGGCCGTCCGCGTGGCAACTACCGTAAATTCAAGTTATGCCGCATCAAGATTCGTGAACTGGCCTCAAACGGTCAGATTCCCGGCATGACCAAGTCGAGCTGGTAAGGGAGGGACACGCATGTCCGTAACTGATACACTAGGCGATATGTTGACGCGGATCCGGAACGGCCAGATGGCCCGTATGGCTGTCGTCACCTGTTCGTCGTCGAAATTCCGCAAGCATGTGCTGGAAACCCTGACCCGCGAAGGCTATATCCGCGGATTCACGGAAGTCCAGCAGGGCAGCGCTCAGGCGCAGCTGGAGATCGAGTTGAAATACCATGAAGGCGAACCGGCGATCCGCAAGATCGAGCGCGTTTCGACGCCCGGGCGCCGCGTTTATTCCGGCATCAAGGATCTGGGTCGTGTTTTCAATGGTCTCGGTGTTTCGATTCTGTCGACGCCGCGCGGTGTGCTTTCGGATAACGAAGCGCGCGCGCAACATGTCGGCGGCGAAGTGCTGTGCCGGATATTCTAGGGAGTTGAAGTATGTCTCGTGTCGGTAAATATCCCGTGGCCCTGCCGCAAGGCGTGACGGCCGAAGTCAAAGGCGATCATGTTGCCGTGAAAGGCAAGATGGGCAATCTTTCGCTCGTCTTCCCGCATGAAGTCGAGGTCAAGGTGGCCGACAGCAAAGTCGCTGTGTCGATGCGCGAAGATACGCAGCGCTCCCGCGTGCTGTGGGGAACGACCCGCAACAATATCAACAATATGGTCAAAGGCGTCACCGAAGGCTTCAAGACGGTGCTCGAAATCGAAGGCGTCGGTTTCCGCGCCGCGGTGCAGGGCAAGGATCTGGTGCTCCAGCTTGGCTTCAGCCATGACATCAAATACCCGATCCCCGAAGGTATCGCGATGAAGGTCGACAAGCAGACCATCGTCACCATCACCGGCATCGATAAGCAGAAGGTCGGCCAGGTTGCCGCCGAAATTCGCGGCTACAAAAAACCTGAACCTTACAAGGGCAAAGGCATCAAATACGAAGGCGAAAAGATCCGCCGCAAGGAAGGGAAGAAGAAGTAATGTTAAGCTCAAAACAACTTCATGACCGCCGCAAGGAGCGGAACCGCTACCAGATCGCACGGAAATCCAGCGGCCGTTTGCGGCTCTCGGTCTTCCGTTCCGGCAAGCATATCTATGCCCAGATCATCGACGACAAGGCCGGCAAAACGGTCGTGGCCGCCTCGAGCGTCGAAAAAGATACACGCGGCAAGCTCAAGACGGGTGCCAACAAGGAAGCGGCAAAGACCGTCGGCCAACTGGTCGCCGAACGCGCCATCAAGGCCGGGATCAAGGAAGTGGTTTTCGACCGTGGTGGTTATCTGTATCACGGACGCGTCAAGGAACTGGCCGAAGCTGCGCGTGGCGCAGGACTTTCATTCTAAGGGGAACAAATGGCAAGAGCTGAAAGATCAAAGAAGGAAGACGGCGACGAACGCGATGGCCATGAGCTGATTGAAAAGCTCGTTGGCATCAATCGCGTTGCCAAGGTGGTCAAGGGCGGTAAGCGTTTCGCTATGGCAGCGATCGTCATTGTCGGCGACGGCAAGGGCCGCGTCGGCCTCGGCACCGGCAAGGCACGCGAAGTTCCCGAAGCGATCCGCAAGGCCACGGAAGCCGCCAAGCGCCGCCTGCGCCGCGTCCCCCTGCGCGAAGGCCGCACATTGCATCACGACGTTCGCGGCCGCTACGGCGCGGGCAAGGTCGTTCTCCGCACGGCTCCCGCCGGTACGGGTATCATTGCCGGCGGTCCGATGCGCGCGGTGTTTGAGGCTCTCGGCATTCACGACGTTGTCGCGAAGTCGGTTGGTTCGAGTAACCCACACAACATGATCAAGGCAACCTTTAACGCCCTCGATCAGGTTTCCAGCCCACGTTCGGTCGCGGCGCGCCGCGGTAAAAAGGTCAATGAAATCCTCGGCAAGAAACAGGCCGATCAGGTTGAAGGTAAGGATGCATGAGTAGCGTTACTTCTCCACTTAGAAAAGGCAGAAAACCTATGGCTGAAGAAGTAGTCATAGATGCCAATGGGTCTGCCCATATGGTGAATTTCTACAGAAGTGGGCGAGTAATCGTAATCGATGCAAAAAGTGGTGCTGATTATATTTTGCTTACTGGCAACGCTGAAGGAGAAATAGTTACCAATCAACTGCCAATTCCGTTAACAAGAAAGGCTAGTCAAGCTCTTCTGGATCAACGTAGACGGCATATGACGTTGCAGAGAATGGTTCAGGGATAAGAAAAAATGACCAAAACAAACAAAAAACTCACCATCATCCAGACCGGCAGCGTCACGGCCCAGAAAAAGGGCATGAAGGAAACGCTCATCGGCCTCGGCCTCGGCAAGCCGCACAGTAAGCGTGAGCTGGAAGACACGCCTTCCGTGCGCGGGATGATTACGAAAGTGCGCCATTTGGTCAGCATCGAAGGCGAGTTGCCGAGCAACGCGCCGAAACATTTGGTCGCCGAGAAATCGGCAAAGATGAAGAAAGGCAAATAGTCTTTGTTTTTGAAAGGAAGAGGCAATGGAAATTAATGATGCTATTGAAACATTACAGGCCTTCAGTGGTCGTATTACTTGTGCTCGCATTGCTGGTCATACACACCAGCTAACGGTTGCAAGCGTGAGTGAGGGAGATGCTTCCAGGGTATGCACAGCCCTAGATTCTTTGGGCGCAGTTCGCCCAAAGCTTTTTTTGGGCAAGGTAATCGCCGAAGAAGGATTAGAAGTGGCTAGGACATTGCGTAGCCGCGGTGTTTCTATCGCAGGCAGTCTTGATGCAGGATAACTCCAATAGGATTGGTGACATATGAAGTTAAACGATCTCAGAGACAATCATGGCGCCCGCAAAAAACGCATGACCGTCGGCCGTGGTATCGGCTCCGGCAAAGGCAAGACCTCGGGCCGCGGCGTCAAGGGTCAGAAGGCCCGTACCGGCGTTGCTTTGCGCGGTTTCGAAGGTGGCCAGATGCCGCTGCATCGCCGTCTGCCCAAGCGCGGCTTCAACAATATTTTCGCCAAGGATTATGCTGAATTGAATCTCGGCCGCCTTCAACAGGCCATCGAAGCCGGGCGCATTGATGCCAAGAACCCCATTACGGCCGATATCCTGACGAAAGCCGGTGTGGTTTCCAAAGCCCGTGACGGCGTCCGTCTGCTGGCCAAGGGCGAGATCAAGACAAAGGTTCAGCTCACCGTAGCTGGCGCCTCCAAAACCGCCATTGCTGCCATTGAGAAAGCTGGCGGGAGTGTGACGGTCTACGTCAAGCCCGCGCCGGTGCCGAAGCTCAATTCCAAAAAACCGGCGGCTTAACTCCTAACGTCATTCCAGAAAAATTTGCGTAGCAAATTTTGTCTGGAACCCAGTCAGCATCTCCACCTGTGCTTTGTTTCAAATCCAGCTCTTGCGGAAAACCTGACTGGGTTCCAGACAAATTTTCTTTCCCCTCGCTTGCGCGAGTGGAAGAGAAAATTTTCTGGAATGACGTTAACCATTAATCCGGGCTTGCATTTTGGCACGGATTTATGTAGAAAATGCCTGCCCCCGGAAATGGTTTCCGGGAGCAAAATTTAAAACTCACGCGTGTTCGGCGCTGGCGGTCAATCCCGTCAGAGGCCATCCGGTGTCCCGACAGGGGCTCTCCAACACGCGGCGGATCAACCGGAAAAGGAAGAACATCATGGCAATGCCCGTCGTGACTTTGCGGCAATTATTCGAGGCCGGCGTACATTTCGGCCACAACACGCGCCGCTGGAATCCCAAAATGCAAACCTTCATCTTTGGCGTGCGCAACAATGTGCACATCATGGATCTGGAGCAAACCGTTCCGATGATGCAGCGCGCGCTGCAGGCAATGCGCGATGTCGCCGCAGCCGGTGGACGTATTCTCTTCGTCGGCACCAAGCGCCAGGCGCAGGCGAAAATCGCCGAAGCCGCGAAACGTTGCGGCCAATATTATGTCGATCACCGCTGGCTCGGCGGCATGCTGACCAACTGGAAAACCATTTCGCAATCGATCAAGCGGTTGCGCGATCTTGACGAGAAGTTATCCAGCTCGAATGTGCGCCTGACCAAAAAGGAAATGCTTCAAATGACGCGTCAGCGCGATAAGCTTGAACGCGCTCTTGGCGGCATCAAGGATATGGGCGGTCTGCCGGATATTCTCTTTATCATCGACACAATCAAGGAAGATATCGCCGTCGCCGAAGCCACCAAGCTCGGTTTGCCGGTGATTGCCATTGTCGACAGCAATTCCGATCCGACCGGCATCACCTATGCCGTGCCCGGTAATGATGACGCTTCGCGCGCGATCGATCTTTACTGCGATCTGGCATCGCAGGCGGTTCTGGATGGCCTGCAGGCTGAATTGATGGCCGAAGGCAAGGATGTCGGTGCCTCGGCGGAATTACCGCCCGGCGAAACCAAGCCGGTCGAAACGGCAGCCGCAGTAAACGCATAATAGCTGCCAGGTGCTAGCTTCCAGGTATTAGGAGGTTTTCCTAGCACCCAGGACCTAGCACCTGGAACCTTTTTTTTGATGGAGCAACACATGACCGAAGTCACAGCAACAATGGTAAAAGACCTGCGCGAAAAAACCGGCGCCGGCATGATGGACTGCAAAAAGGCGCTGGCGGAAGCCGCCGGAGACATGGAAGCCGCCGTCGACTGGTTGCGTAAGAAAGGCCTCTCTGCCGCCGCCAAAAAGGCTGGGCGTGTCGCTGCGGAAGGTCTGGTCGCCGTGGCATCCGGCGGAACGAAAGCCGCCGTTATCGAAGTTAATGCCGAAACCGACTTCGTCGCGCGTAACGAAAGCTTCCAGGCTTTCGCGCTTCAGGCCGCAAAAATCGAACTTGAAACGGGCGCCGATGTCGAAGCTCTGAAGACAAAACCCTATCAGGGTGGGGCCTCGGTCCAGGAAACGCTGACCAATCTCGTCGCTACGATTGGCGAGAATATGAATATTCGCCGCGTGAAAAGTCTTTCGGTATCCAAAGGCATTGTCGCCACCTATATGCACAACGCTCTGGCGCCCAATCTTGGCAAGATCGGCGTGCTCGTGGCACTGGAATCCACCGCCGATGCGTCAAAGCTTCAGGAACTGGGCAAGCAATTGGCGATGCATATCGCTGCGGCGCGTCCTGAGGCCTTGTCCATTGCAGAGGTCGATCCGAAAGCCGTGGAACGTGAACGCGATATCCTGACCGAACAGGCGAAAGCCAGTGGCAAGCCCGAAGCCGTCATCGTCAAAATGGTTGAAGGCCGTATCCGCAAATATTACGAGGATGTCGTGCTGCTGGAGCAAGTCTATGTCGTGGACGGCGAAACGCGCGTGGCGCAAGTGGTCGAAAATGCCGCCAAAACCCTTGGTGCACCCGTAAAGATCACCGGTTTCGCGCGTTATCAGCTTGGCGAAGGCATCGAAAAAACCGCCGACGATTTCGCTGCCGAAGTTGCCAAGATGGCGAGCTGAAAAGATTACTAAATCGCGGGAGCGCGCGGTTGGGGCCGGGGGGGTTGATTTGGCTTGATTGCTCCCGCGCCGTTTCCTGTTTCGGCTTCCACTTTCAGGAGGTCGATTATATTAAATAATGCCTGAAAAGTCCGGAATGGTTTTTCAAGAATGTGATCGTCACCTATGGTAAGGCCACGCTCCTCAATGGCGGCTTTGATGCTGAAGCCATTGCCGGACATGAAGGCAAAGGAGGTCCCGGGATAATTACCGTTGAGGCCGGTTTGTGGATTTCCCTTAACATGTTCCAAAAGGTCGAGCCCGCCTTGGCCTGCATCGTTTGGATGGCCCTTTTTCACGGCTTCCTCATTGGCTGCGCCGGAATAATTGAAATCCGATAAACATCCATTTACAGGACAGCCCTCGCTTTTGGCAGCGGCGAAAATTCTGACGGCTTCAAAAAAATCTGCAGCGCTGTCAAATCGATCTTCTGTGTATCTACGACGCAGCGAATTTATCACCATATGTCTAACAGACGAATTATCTTCAACAACCAAAAACCTTAACATTTTTCCCATTTTCCAAAAAATATATTGACCTTTTATAAGGAAGGCAGATTAACCAGTTTGATGATGATCAAGTCAAGTTAAAAATAACCTTTTTAGTGCGCCAAATATAGGCAATTTGCACAGGTGTCAAAAAAAGATAGGAAATTAACCCTCTAACACCCCTGTTCTCGACGACTCAAATCGCTATAATGCCGCAACCAAATTGTGTTAAATATTAAGGATAAAAACATGCCCACCAATCTTGCGGAGAAAAAGAAAATGGCGCCGCCTCCTGCAACATCGTCCCTGGCGAGTTCTGTGCGGTACAAGCGTGTCTTGCTCAAAATTTCCGGCGAGGCGTTAATGGGTGCCCGCGAATATGGTCTTGACCCCGAAACCGTCAATCGCGTTGCCGAGGAAATTCGCGATGTCGTTGCGATGGGCGTGGAAGTCTCGGTTGTCATCGGCGGCGGGAATATTTTCCGCGGCGTTTCCGGTGCCGCTGCCGGTATGGATCGTGCGGCCGCCGATTATATGGGCATGCTGGCAACGGTCATTAATGCGCTCGCCATGCAGAACGCGCTGGAAAAAGCCGGTGTGCCGACGCGCGTCCTGTCCGCCATCCCGATGTCGGCAATTTGTGAACCCTATATTCGCCGCCGGGCGATGCGGCACATGGAAAAAGGCCGCGTGGTGGTTTTTGCCGCGGGCACCGGAAATCCGTTCTTTACGACCGACAGCGCCGCCGCGCTGCGCGCCTCGGAAATGCAGTGCAATGCATTGTTGAAAGCGACCAAAGTCGACGGCGTTTATTCGGCGGACCCTAATAAAGTCAAAGACGCTAAACGTTATGACAAGCTGACCTATCTCGACGTGCTGTCGCAGGATTTACAGGTGATGGACACATCGGCCATTTCGCTGGCGCGGCAGAGCAAGATCCCAATCCTCGTCTTTTCCATCTTCACTCATGGCGCTTTCGCCGAAGTGATACAGGGCAAGGGGAAGTTTACGATTATTTCGGATTAAACCCGAAATATTGAATGATGGCAGACCTTTCTTTGAGTGCATCGGGCAGAGCGGCGCACGTAACGGGATCATTGTTATATATCCGGCAATAGGTGCCAAGCACATTTATATATTGAAAATCCTCATCGTTCAAAAAATTCCTCGTATATATCTGCGATGTCATATCGCGACTGTTTGAGCGCACGAAATCGGCGACATATAAACGGCCTTCATCACGGGCATTTCGAGACCTGTTGATCGCTTGTAAAGCGGTAATTTGCTTGCTCATCGATTTGTTTGCATTCTCCAGCTCGGTGTTGGTGCGCTGCAGATTGCTCACCTGATTATTTAGGCTGTTTGAAGTTATTCGGTTGGCAATCGGTATGGTGCAGGCAAGTGCAGCTACAAGAAACCATGGAGCCCTTCTTCGTATGCGCGAAGTGCGGATCTCTTTTAAGTGTGCGCTCACCTCTTCTGTGGTAACGGGGTGAAGCCAGTTCGGATGACGAAGCCACCATTTACGATACATTATTCATGTCCTAATTATTGATTGAATATCCCGCCAATAACATATGAAGGATATTGCTTCAAAGCATAAATGAATGCTTTGTCGCCTGCTTGATAACCCGCTATATTATGCTAGTTTAGGGCAGGAAGCATAAGGAAATTAACCATGAATCTCGACCAAACCAAACAACGTATGGAAGGCGCGATCGACGCCCTGCGTAAAGAATTTTCGGGGCTGCGCACCGGCCGCGCCTCGGCAAATCTTCTCGACAGTGTCCATGTCGATGCGTATGGCAGTTCCATGCCGCTTAATCAGGTCGGCAACGTCAATGTGCCTGAACCGCGTCTTCTGACCATACAGGTATGGGATGCCGGTCTTGCGAAGGCAGTGGAGAAAGCTATTCGCGATGCCGGGCTCGGTCTTAATCCGCAACCGGACGGTCAATTAATCCGCGTGCCGGTGCCGGAGCTCAGTCAGGAACGCCGTGTGGAGCTGGTGAAAATCGCCGGTAAATATGCCGAATCTGCGCGTATCGCCGTTCGGAATGTCCGCCGTGATGCGATGGACGAAATCAAAAAGCAGAAAACCGGCTCGGAAGACGAGCAAAAATCTCAATCCGAAAAGGTGCAAAAGCTCACCGACGATTGCATCAAGAAAATCGACGAGACTCTCGCCCACAAGGAAAAAGAGATTTCGCACGTATGAGCAAGGGTGAGCCGATTTCCGAAAAACTCCACATCGCCATCATTATGGACGGCAATGGCCGCTGGGCGGCCGGGCGTGGTTTGCCACGCACCATGGGACATCGCGCCGGCATCGAAGCCGTAAGGCGGACGTTGAAGGCCGCGCGCGATTTACCCATCAGTCATCTGACGCTCTACAGCTTCTCTTCCGAAAATTGGCGCCGGCCATTGATGGAAATCGAGGAGCTGATGCAGCTTCTGCGTTTTTATCTGCGCAGCGAGTTGGCGACAATGCATAAAGAAGGCATCCGCATCAAAATCATCGGTGACCGAAAAAAACTTCCGCCGGATATTGTCGATCTGATCACGCATGCCGAGGAATTGACGCAGGATAATAAGCTTCTGACGCTGACCCTGGCGCTCAGTTATGGCGGCAGGCAGGAAATTACCGCGGCGGCGCGCGGCCTTGCCAAAGCCGTCGAGCGCGGCCAGCTGAAGGCCGACGCTATCGATGAGCATGTGCTGCAATCCTTCCTGTTTACCGGCGGTACGCCGGATCCGGATCTTGTCATCCGCACCAGCGGTGAAAAGCGCATCTCGAATTTCCTTCTCTGGCAATCGGCCTATGCGGAATTCATTTTTACGGATGTGCTTTGGCCGGATTTTGCCGGCAAGCATCTCGAAGAAGCGATTACCGAGTTCCGCGGCCGTGATCGCCGTTACGGGGCGACGGCGGAGCAGGTATAACGGGCGGTTTTTGCATGCCCCTCGATAAAAAAAATCTGCAGCAACGTCTGATTTCGACGTCTGTCATCGTGCCCTTGGTGCTGGCCGGTGTTTATTGCGGCGGCTGGGTTTACGCTTTGATGGTCATGATCGTGGCCGCGCTTGGTCTCAGAGAATGGTTGTGTCTTGCCGTCTCTAAGGCGCGACGTCGAGCGGGTTCACATGCCGTATGGATCGCGCTCGGCATTCTGTATATGGCAGGTTTCGGGCTGGCGATGATTTTTCTGCGCGAAACCCCCGGTATCGGAACCGGGATGGTCTGTTATCTGTTCGCGACTGTGTGGGGCACGGATGTTGGAGCCTATGCCGCCGGACGGCTTATCGGCGGGCCGAAACTGGCCCCCGGTATAAGCCCTAATAAGACCTGGGCCGGGCTCATAGGCGGTATGGCGCTGGGGCCGGCGTTTGGCTATGGTGTCGCGGTGCTGTTTGGTGCAAGGCAGGCCTTGGCTGGCATTGTCCTTGCGGTCCTGCTGGCCTTTGTGGCGCAGCTGGGTGATTTGTTCGAATCCTGGGTCAAGCGTCGCGCCGGCGTAAAGGAAAGCGGCCATTTGATCCCGGGTCATGGTGGTATTCTTGATCGTATCGACGGCTTGATTTTCGCGGCGATTTTTTTCGTGCTGTTCCAGCTCATGGTCGGGCAACAAATGAACTGGTGGTAGAATAGGGGAGTAGGGAAACGATAATGATCGAAGCTACCGCTAAAAAACTGGCGCCGGTAAAGACCCGCAAGCGTGTCACCATTCTCGGTTCGACCGGCTCGGTCGGCGCACAGACCATTGACCTGATTCAGCGGGCGCCCGAAGCATATGACGTCGTCGCTCTCACGGCCCATAAGAATGTCGAAAAACTTGTCGAACAAGCGAAACTCCTGAAGCCGGAGCTTGTTGTCATCGCCGATGAAAGCCAATACGCTGCTCTGAAAACCGCTCTGGCCGGAACCAATATCGCCGTCGCTGCGGGCGCGCAGGCGGTCATTGAGGCGGCGCAGACCGACAGCGATTGGGTTATGTCGGCAATTGTCGGTGCGGCGGGACTGCCCGGGACGCTGGCCGCTGCAAGGCGCGGTGCTGTGATTGCTTTTGCCAATAAGGAAACGCTGGTCTGCGCCGGGCCCTTGATGATGAAGCTTGTGGCCGAATGCGGCGCGCAGCTTTTGCCGGTGGACAGCGAGCATAACGCCATCTGGCAGGTCTTCGATTTTGAGCGTCGCGATGCCATTTCCCGTTTGATCCTCACTGCCTCTGGCGGGCCGTTCCGCACCGTGTCGCGCGAAGAAATGGTCAAAATGACGCCGGAGCAGGCGGTCAAACACCCGGTCTGGAGCATGGGTGCCAAAATTTCCATCGACAGCGCGACATTGATGAATAAAGCGCTGGAGGTGATCGAGGCACATTTTCTGTTCCAGATGCCATCCGAAAAGATCGACGTCATCGTCCATCCCCAATCCGTTATTCACAGCATGGTGGAATATGAAGATGGTTCGGTTCTCGCCCAATTGGGTTCGCCCGATATGCGTACGCCGATCGGCTATACGCTGGCCTGGCCGGAACGTATGGCGACACCCGCCGCGAAACTCGATTTTGCCAAACTGGCCCAGTTGACTTTTGAGGCTCCCGATCCGGTAAAATTTCCGGCGCTACGCTTTGCGCGTGAGGCGATGGCGAAGGGCGGCACGGCGCCAGCCGTGTTGAATGCTGCAAACGAAATTGCGGTTCAGGCTTTCCTTGATAAGCGTATCGGATTTCTGGATATCGAGCGCATCAACGAGGAAACATTAAACAAACTACCGTTGATGGCGCTTACCGATCTCGATGTTCTGCGTGAGGCCGATCAGGCAGCGCGGGCTTTTGCAACAGGACAAGTATCAGAGTTATCAAAAAAATAATTGGGCATTAATTTTTTCGAACACAACTGTATCGCAGGTCAATAAATTCTTCAGATGTATTAAATAAGTGCCGCTTTGGATATTAATCTATTTGTGTTAAAATAATCCGTCTAATGATCACGCTCCCCAAAGCACCTGCATTCCGCATTCTCATCGTTGATGATGAACCCCATATACGCAGATTCCTGCGCCTATGCCTGCAGGCGGAAAGCTTCAATGTACTCGAAGCGGCCACGGCGGAAGAAGCCATAACTCTTGTCCATGCTGCTTCGCCCAATCTCATGATCCTTGATCTTGGTTTGCCGGATATCGATGGCAGGCAGGTGATCCGCGATGTTCGTATGAAAAGCGATATGCCTATTCTGGTCCTGTCAGGCCGTACGGAGGACAGCCAGAAAATCACTACCCTTGAGCAGGGGGCCGATGATTATATAACCAAGCCCTTTGTTGCGCGGGAGCTCATGCGCCGCGTTCATGCCGCGCTCCAACAGCATGAGGAAAAGGCCAGGCAGGGCAGGGATGACAGCCTTCATACGGGGCGGCTGAACATCCATTTGAAAAGCCCGGAGGTTACCCGCGACAATCAAGCTGTACCGCTTGCGGATGAGGAATATGCGCTTTTACGGCTTTTGGCGCTTCACGGGGGCCGGGTGCTGACTTTTGGACGCATTGCGCGGGCTCTTTGGGGGGCCGGGGACGGGGAAACCAATCACCGCGAGCTCCAGCTATGCGTCAACGGATTGCGCCGTAAATTGGAAAACGAGCCCTCTTTCCCGCGTTATATTGTTACCGAGCCCGCCATTGGCTACCGGCTTGAGCTTCTACCCCCCGAAGCGGTATAAAACCGCCGAAAACGCCATGTTTGACATGAAGGGACCGGATGGCCTAATTGTTGCGGCCTTCGCTTTGTTTAAGCGGGTGTAGCTCAGTTGGTTAGAGCGCCGGCCTGTCACGCCGGAGGCCGCGGGTTCAAGTCCCGTCACTCGCGCCACCCTGCTCCGCTAAAGCTACGCAGGGCTTTGCCCTGCGCACTAAAAAAGGCAGGGTGTCCTGCGAAGCTTTAGCGAAGCAGGACTGGTGTGGATTTTATGACATTTCCCTGCTTTTTTCTCCATCCGATCCCTGTTAAAACATGCCCATACGGATGGGTGGCCGAGTGGTTTATGGCTCCAGTCTTGAAAACTGGCGTGGGTGCAAGCCCACCGTGAGTTCGAATCTCACCCCATCCGCCATCTTCCATAATTACAGGCTGTTATGAGCAAAGCATTTACTAAAGAAACCGACAGCGAAGATGACGGCCCGGAAGAACCGGACGCTCTCCCCGTCAACACAAAAAATTACGTGACGCCCCAAGGCCTGGACGCGTTGAAAGATGAATTCCGTAAATTAATGTATGAGGAACGGCCCAAGGTCGTCGAAGTGGTTTCCTGGGCGGCAGGAAATGGTGACCGTTCGGAAAATGGCGACTATATTTACGGTAAAAAACGCCTCCGCGAAATCGATCGTCGCGTGCGTTATTTAACGAAACGTATGGAAAGTGCCGAGGTGGTCGACCCCGAGCAACAGAAAAACCGGGATCAGGTTTTTTTCGGGGCGACCGTGGAATACTGCCGCGGCGATGACAGCCGCCATATCGTCAAGATTGTCGGTGTTGATGAAGCGGATCTCGCCCAGGGAAAAATCAGTTGGCTCTCGCCGGTGGCGCGCGCCCTCATGAAAGCCCATAGCGGCGACGTCATCGAATTGCGAACTCCCGCCGGACCGGATTCGATCGAAGTTCTTTCTATTCGTTATGGAAATTAATCACACATCGGCCGGGTAGGTATAATGATAATTCTGCCCGCTTGGCTGGGTTGCCTGCGGATGGTCATGCATATACCAATAGACGATCAGTATAATTGCAATGATAACGCCCAAGCTGATTTTCATTGGCTGTTCCCCGTATCCTGAAGAAGAGCTATTACGGGATTTTTACGATAAGAAGTCTATAGCGGAACGGCCCGCGCGATGTTCAGCCAAGATAAAGGGAGAGCCATCGCACTTCCCCCTACCACAATTCTACCATATTTAAACATTATTGAAATCTTACAATTAGTAGTAACTTCGGCTTTAAAGTTAAAAGAGCCCATATTATCCTTCCCCAAGCCCGCCTGGTTCCCCGGAGACTCCTTTTATGTGGATCGTGCGCATTGCGCTCTCGCGTCCTTATACCTTTGTGGTTCTGGCGCTATTGCTTCTGATCCTTGGTCCTCTGACCATCCTTCGAACACCGAAGGATATTTTTCCAATCATTGATATTCCGGTCGTGAGCACGATTTGGAATTTCACGGGATTACCGCCGGATGAAATGGCAGAACGCATCACCGCGAATTTCGAACGCGGTGAAACGGTCACCGTCAATGATATTGAGCATATGGAATCCCAATCCTTGCCCGGCGTTGCGGTCGTTAAAACCTTTTTCCAATCTTCGGTTAATATCGACGTTGCCCTCAGTCAAATTACGGGGATCGCGCAAACGCTTCTCCGTTCACTGCCGCCCGGAACGACTCCCCCGCTTGTTCTCAGCTACAACGCTTCCAGCGTACCGATTATCCAGCTGGCTCTGTCGAGCGGGGAGCTTTCAGAACAGGAAATGAACGATCTGGGTAATAATTTTATTCGCACGCAACTGGCGACCGTGCAGGGCGCTGCACTGCCCTCTCCGTACGGGGGTAAGTCGCGGCAGGTTCAAGTCGATCTGGATCAACAAAAACTCCAGGCGCTCGGCTTTTCGGCGCAAGATGTCAATGCGGCGATTGGCTCGCAAAATTTGATCATACCGGCGGGGACCGAGAAAATCGGTGATTTTGAATATAACATCAAACTGAATGCCAGTCCGACAGTTGTTACCGAACTGAACGACATGCCCATTAAAAACATAAACGGCACGACCATATATGTGCGCGATGTTGCCCATGTGCGCGATGGGTTTGCCCCGCAAACAAACATCGTCCATATGGATGGACGGCGGGCATTGCTGATGACAATTCTTAAGACCGGTAATGCTTCAACACTCGACATTATCGAGCGTATCCGCTCCATTTTGCCGCAAATCAAGGAAAGCCTGCCACCTTCGCTTGATCTGCAGGCTATCGGCGATCAATCGGTATTTGTGAAGGCTGCTATCGGCGGAGTCATTCGCGAAGGGGTTATCGCCGCTGCTCTCACCGGCTTGATGATTTTGCTTTTTCTGGGAAGCTGGCGCAGCACTTTGATTATCACCATATCCATACCGCTTTCCATTCTGGCATCGATTATGGCACTGGCGGCTCTGGGTCAGACAATCAATATTATGACATTGGGCGGGTTGGCGCTTGCGGTCGGCATTCTTGTCGATGACGCCACCGTGGCGATCGAAAACATCAACTGGCATCTCGAGCACGGCAAGGAAGTCGAGCCGGCCATTCTGGACGGCGCGCAGCAAATTGCCATTCCGGCGCTGGTATCAACTCTCTGTATATGCATCGTGTTTATACCGATGTTTTTCCTTACCGGCGTCGCACGCTATTTGTTTGTGCCGATGGCCGAAGCGGTGGTTTTCGCCATGCTGGCATCCTATTTCCTGTCGCGTACCCTTGTTCCGACTATGGCAAAATATCTCCTCCACGCGCATGAGCCGCATTATTGTGAGGAAACGCAAAAGGCCCCGGATGGTAATTTGCTCATGCGTTGGCAATTCGCTTTTGAACGCGGATTTGAAAATTTTCGCAAGAACTATCATAAGCTTTTGGAAGGCGCGCTTGAATACCGGCGCCTCTTCGTCGCGGCTTTTCTTGCTTTTATTCTGGTGTCGCTGCTTGCGTTGGCACCATGGCTCGGCGCCGATTTTTTCCCGGCCGTCGATGGCGGGCAAATCAAGCTCCATGTGCGCGCCCATACCGGCACACGGGTAGAAGAAACCGCCGCCTTATGCGACCGGATCGATGCTGTTATCAGGCGCGTCATTCCCCCCGACGAGCTGCACCGCATCGTCGATAATATTGGATTGCCGAATAGCGGCATCAATCTGTCCTATAGTAATTCTGCGCCTATCGGGCCGGAAGATGCGGATATCTTCGTCGCATTGGGGCCCGATCACCGCCCGACGGCGGATTATGTGCGCAAACTTCGCACGACGCTTACGCAGGAAATGCCGGGTGTGGATTTTGCTTTTCTTCCGGCCGATATGGTCAGTCAGATCCTGAATTTTGGTTTGCCCGCGCCAATCGATATTCAGATTGTCGGCAGTAATCAGGATGGCAATCGCCAATATGCCGATATGATGCTCGATAAAATCCGGCATATTTCCGGCATCGTCGACAGCCATATTCAGCAGGCGGCAGATGCCCCTGAATTCCGCGTTAAAGTGGACCGTACACGCGCCGAGCAACTTGGTATTACACAGCGCGATATTGCCAGCGACCTTCTTATCTCACTCAGCGGCAGCTTCCAGACATCGCCGACCTTCTGGCTCGATCCAAAAAATGGCGTGTCGTATTCCATCGTGACACAGACCCCGCAATACAAACTTGAAACCCTGAGCGACTTGCGCAACATCCCTATTACGAGCAATGGCAGCAAACCGCAGATTCTGGGGGATCTCGCAACTGTCGAGCGCGGGGTCGGGTCGGGCGTAGTCACGCATTACAATGTTCAGCCGGTGATCGATATCTTTGCCTCCGTGCAGGATCGCGACCTTGGCGGCGTTTCCGCTGATATTACTAAAACCCTTAAAGAAACGTCGAAAGAATTGCCAAAAGGTTCCAGAGCGGTTGCGCGCGGCCAGATGCAAACGATGAATGATTCCTTTACCGGCCTTTATTACGGTTTGCTCGGCGCGATCGTGCTGGTCTATTTCCTGATCGTCGTAAATTTCCAGTCATGGACGGACCCTTTCATCATCATTACGGCCCTTCCGGGTGCCATCGCCGGGATCGTCTGGATGCTTTTTGTTACTCACACGACACTCAGCGTTCCTGCGCTTACGGGCGCGATTATGTGCATGGGGGTGGCGACGGCCAACAGTATTCTGGTTGTCAGTTTTGCCCGGGAGCGTATGACTCATGGGGACGATGCCGTCAAAGCGGCGCTCGAAGCTGGCTTTACGCGCCTGCGCCCGGTACTGATGACGGCGATGGCCATGATCATAGGTATGGTGCCAATGGCCATGGGTTTCGGCGAAGGCGGAGAACAAAATGCGCCTTTGGGACGCGCCGTCATCGGCGGTTTGATCTTTGCTACAATCGCGACCTTATTCTTTGTTCCGGCTGTGTTTTGCCTGATCCACGGCCGTCAGGATAAAAAGGAACCTTCGGTATCGGAAAAGGAAGTGCATGTCTGATCCTTCGTCAAAGTCCCAACATAGCCACCGGCTGCGGGGGTGGATTCTGCTGCTGGTCTTGCTCGCCATAGCGGGCTGGGGAATTATCACGCGCCTCGAAGCGGCATCCGCCTTGCGCCACGAAACGCAAGAAGACGCCGTACCCACTGTGGCCGTCATGAAGGCATCGCATGGCGCGGCGACAGAAGGGATCGTGCTGCCGGGCACCGTGCAAGCCTGGCATGAGGCCCCGATTTATGCGCGTACCAGCGGTTATATAAAAAGCTGGAACACCGATATCGGTGCCCCCGTCAAGGCGGGTGACATTCTGGCCGAAATTGAAACGCCCGAGGTGGACGCCCAGACCCATCAGGCGGAAGCGGATCTCGCGACTGCCGAAGCCAATAATCAACTGGCGCAGACCACCGCTAAGCGCTGGGCTATTCTTTTAAAAACCAACTCGGTTTCAAAACAGGAAGCCGACGAGAAGCTCAGCGATGCGGCGGCAAAAGAAGCGGCAGTTGCATCGGCCAAAGCCAGTCTTGACCGGTTGAAACAGCTGGAAGATTTTAAACGCGTCATCGCGCCATTCGATGGGATCATTACCGCACGTAACACTGATGTGGGGGCCCTAATCAATGCCGGCAGCAGCGGCACCGGGCTCGAATTGTTTCATATTGCCGAAACAGACAAATTGCGCGTCTATGTGCAGGTGCCGGAATACGATGCTCCCTTTATAAAGCCCGATTTAACGGCAGAGGTTAATTTTGCCGAACATCCGCAGCAAAGCTATACCGCAACTCTGGTTCATTCCGCCGATGCTATTGACCCATCCTCACGCACTCTCTTAATCCAGCTTGAAGTCGATAATTCCAAAGGCGAATTGCTTCCCGGGAGTTATGCCGAAGTTCATATAAAACTGCCGTCGGATGCGACAACTGTACACCTGCCGGTGAATACATTGTTGTTTCGCGGTGATGGTACAAAGGTCGCCACCATCGATTCCGACGGCAAAGCTCTTCTTAAATCGATTACGATTGGCCGGGATTACGGTAAAGAAGTCGAAGTGACATCTGGTGTCGCCGCCGATGATACAATTATCGTCAACCCGCCGGATTCTCTGATAACCGGACAACCCGTCAGGATTGCGAAACCTAACCAGCCTGCATCCGATGAGCAGGATAAAAAGAAACCATGAAGCGGAAGCTATCGTTTTTGTTTGGCGTTCTGACCCTGGCGGCCTGTTCATTGGCGCCGGATTACGAGGTGCCGGCGACGCCCGCACCAGCCGCCTATAAGGAAAGCGGTGATTGGGTGTTGGCGCAACCTGCCGATGCGAGCGAACATGGGGCATGGTGGAAGGCGTTTCTTGACCCGCAATTGGATGCTTTCGAAGATCAGGTGACGCAGGCCAATCAAAGTTTAAAAGCGGCTTTGGCGCAATATGACCAGGCCCGCGCTCTTGCCGCGCAGGCCCGATCCGCCTATTTCCCGACCATTACAGGAAATGCGGGCGCGAGCCGGAATAAAATTTCGCGCAATCTCGCCAATAATGCGCCGGTAACGCAATCCAATGATTTTACTTTCGGCGCCGATCTCACCTATGAGATCGATATATGGGGCCGCGTGCGTAACACCGTTGCGGCGAATGAAGATCAGGCCCAGGCGAGCGCCGCCGATCTTGCCGGTGTCGCTCTCAGCCTGCATGCCGAGCTTGCGGATGATTACTTCGCTTTGCGTGGCGATGATGCGGCCCAAGAGGTGCTCGATAAAACCGTTGAGGCCGATCGAAAAGCTTTCGATCTGACGAAAAGGCGTTTCGACGGCGGCGTATCGCCGGAATCTGATCTCGATCAGGCACAGACCCAACTTGAGAACGCTAAAACTCAGGCAACCGATATGCGCCTGCAAAGGGCTCAGCTGGAGCATGCCATCGCTGTTTTGACGGGGCACGCACCTGCGGATTTCAATTTGGCTTCCGCACCTTTGGCCGCGCAATTGCCGATGACCAATCCGGGCCTGCCTTCGACGCTTTTGCAGCGCCGTCCGGACATCGCTTCGGCGGAGAGGAAGGTCGCGGCGGCCAATGCTGAAATCGGCGTTGCACGCGCGGCCTGGTTTCCGGCTTTCTCCCTTACGGGAAGCGCCGGTTTCGAGAGTGCCCATGTGGTAAGCCTTTTCGACGCACCAAGCCATTTCTGGTCGTTAGGCCCTTCGGCCATGATGACATTGCTGGATGGGGGAGCGATCAGTGCCCTCAACGATCAGGCTCGCGCCGCTTATGATCAATCTGCCGCATCCTATCGTGAAACCGTTCTGGAAGCCTATCAGGACGTAGAGGATAATCTGGTTGCCATGCATAGGCTGGCACAAGAAAGCAAAACACAGGAAACGGCGCTGACCGCGGCCAAACGGCAACTTGCCCAGGCAAACAGCCGTTATATCGGTGGAGCGACAACCTATCTCGATGTCGTGGTTGCGCAGAATACCCAGTTACAAGCACAACTCGGCCAGATCAATATTCTAACCCGGCAACTGGTGTCCGATGTTCAACTGATCCGCGCCATTGGGGGAGGATGGAGCATTGCGGATATTGCAAACGCGGGAGAAGGCGGCCATTAAATTTCAGGGACTGGATGATGGTTGGCCTGGTGCCGGATTTTGCAATCGTTGACGCATCAAATTCAAGAGCGCATCGATATTCCCGTTATTACGTTGAAGAATATCGGCATATTCATCCCTTTGCGTAATGCTTTGGCTGACGCCTTCGACGGAAACATCGAGAATGGCAGTCTTACCGTTGTCCTGCCGTACACGCCAATCGATTGTTGTCGGTTGTGCGCCCCCGGGGTGGCCAATTTCGCTTGAGACGATATAATCCTTATCGCTTTCGTTGCGGACGCCTTTCACGTGAAAGCTTTCGCCTGAATAAAAACTTAGGCGCTCGCCATATATTTTGATCACGCTACGGCTAAACAACTTGATAAAATCGTCCTGCTGTTGAGGCGTGGCCGTATTCCATGCCCGCCCCAACACAAAATGACCGATAGCTGGAAGATTGAAAGCATCCTGGAGCAAGCCCTCATACTTGCTTGAACGCTGCGCCTGCGTCAGGCTTTTGTCGGCAATAATGGAAATGGCCTTGTCGCCAAGATCCTGGATGAATTTTCCGGCTGGCGTTTGCAGAGCCTGGTCAGGAGTCGTGGCGCTTGACGCAGGCGTTGTCTGAGCCAGAGAAGGCATGCTTATTCCCGCAAAAACAACGAAGAGCATGAGAATTGGAATTTGTTTGAACGGGTTATACATATCTCGTTACCTCCTCGAGTGTTGTGCTCGCCGATCTGACGAAAACAAGATGGCAAAATTTTGTAGAAGCCAAAAATATAATTTATCGATTCCTTATTAGGTGAGGGCGTATTCCTGTGACATTCTTACGCAAAAATCTCTAGTTTTTGCGCACCTGAAGGCATTTATGCCCGGGGAGATAATTTATGAATAATATACGGCCCTTGAAGCGCCATGATGAGCAACATCACAATGCGGTAACGCGGGTGTATGCCGAAAAAATGCTTTCGTCTTTTCGCGAACGAATGAATGAGGCCGAACGCCTGGCCGATGAATTGAACGATTTGCTGGCAAGTTATCAGTCTACAATCGAACATGAAGGAATGCGGAGCCAGGTTGAAACCTTGACCCGATGGGCGGAGCGTTACCGCCATGGATTGCTCGCGGCGGATAAAGTCATTCGAAATGGCCATGACTGGCTCGTTAGGTTAAACGATCGTCTGACCTTTAATTATGAGGAATTGGGCCGCCTGGAAGGGGAAGGGGGCCGTCCGGTCAATAAACATCATGTGAGAGTTCAAACAGAAGATTTTGCAGCCGCGGCCCAGCAAGTAGGCACTATTGCTTCTCGAATAGAGCATTTATTCGGCCGTCCGGCGTCCAAAATCCTGTATGTCTGAAAGCGCTTAAATCCCGTATTGGCAGGGTTATCGGACAGTAGAATATAAAGGCAAAATATGGGATATAATGGCCCGGGAACCAAGAAGGTTTGACATGAGTAATGTGGCATTGACAACAAAACCGCCCCAACATGACGATTTCTCCTTTGATGAAGAGCGGGAACGCATACATCGTCAAATGTTGTCGTCTATTTCGCATGATTTGAAAACACCTCTTGCGTCGATGATCGGCTCGCTGGAGGTTTATGCGCGTATGAGCGATGCGCTTTCACCGGAGAAGAAAGCCACACTTATAAAAGTCGCCTTGCAGGAAGCTCATAGGCTCGACGGATTTATTACGAATATCCTTGATATGGCCAAACTGGAAAACGGGCTTGTCAGGGCAAAACAGGAAGACGTCGAAATCGGCGCCATGCTCCGCGATTGCCTGACACGCATGTATCCTCAATTGGAAGATAGCGCTGTCGACCTGCAGGCCGCCACCGGGACAGTTAAAACCGTAACCGATACTGTTCTTTTAAGCCGCGTTGTATGTCTTGTGCTGGATAACGCTGTGAAATACGCGCGCACCCCGTCTGTTATTCAAATCGGATATGGCAAAGGGGGTAATGGGTTGGGCTATATCTATATTCAGGATAATGGCCATGGCATACCGGAAAACTATGCCGAAGCCATATTTTCCAAATACACACGATTTGGCCGGGATGGGAATCACGCCGGAGGAATGGGGCTGGGATTAGCCATCGCGCGCGAAATTATGCAATTGCTGGCCGGTCATATTACGGCCGCCAATCATGCGGATGGCGGTGCAGTTTTTACTCTGCATTTCCCCCTTAAATAATCACCTTATCGATGAATTAATGGGGCGGTCTCAGGCCGATAATGATGCTGTATATAAGCGAGAGAACAAACAGGATTACGAAAACAACGGCAAGGAATTGAATAATATTGGCGAAACTGCCTGCAATTCCGCCAAAACCGAAAACTGCCGCAATCACAGCGAGAAGAAAGAAAGTGATTACCCAATTAAGCATGGCGTTTTCAATGCTTTCTTCTCTTATTTTCATGAGTCTATTCATCTGGGGCCACCAAGGCATGTAAAGCCAGATCGTTTCGTGATTTAATCACGGACAGGCCAGCAAAAAATATGGCCCTTACCTATGTGATGCTAGGATAAGGGCCATAAAGTTTCAGTATAATTAGGCCATCTTCTCCATAAAGGAGCTGTCAGGCAACGGCCTTTTGATTACGCTGCCTGGAGAATGGCGGTCTGCATCGTCTCCATGCGATATCCAACGCCGGGTTCCGTCACGATCAGGGCAGGGTTTGCCGGATCGCGTTCCAGTTTTTCGCGAATCTGACCAACATAGACGCGAAGATATTGTGTATCTTCCCCATGCGCCGGCCCCCAAACTTCATTGAGAATCTGCCGGTGTGTCAGAATTCGTCCGCGGTTGATCATAAAGAAACGCAGGAGTTTGTACTCTTTGGGAGTCAACAGGACTTTCTTGTCGTCACAGTAAACTTCGTGGCGCATGAGATCCATGCGGATATGGCCATTCAGCAGTTCCGGTTCACCGGCCTGCTTCACGGTAGCTTTCCGCAAATTGGCTTTTATCCGCGCCATCAGGACATCGGCGTTAAACGGTTTAACGACGTAATCATCCGCGCCGGCATTGAGGGCAGTTGTGACTTCCTCATCCATGGCACGCACCGAAAGAACGATGATCGGCACTTGTGACCATTCGCGAATCTGCGAGATGACCTCTTTGCCATCGATGTCGGGAAGGCCGAGATCCAGTAAAATAAGATCGGGTTTGATGGAGTGCGCCATGCGCACGGCCTGTTTGCCGGATTCGCTTTCCTCAATCCGATAGTCGGACGCATCCAGAAAGATATTCAACATCTTTCTGATTTGCACTTCGTCATCGACGATAAGGATCGTGTTTTTTATGTCCCGCATGATGATTTCCTCCGATTGCAGATTTAAATAAAAAGACTTGTTTTTGCCCAATGTAGTATCGGCTATTCCGATTTCTTGTAAGGTCAATCACACTAGCCGATTGGTGTAAAAAGAGAATAGAAATAAGGCTAATTTGTGTGCAAATAAATATGGAATCTTTATGCATTCTTTATGCTTTCGGATGCTTCAGACATCGTTTTCTAATAGAAAAATAAGGCAATTTCAAAGGATGTCTATCGTCTTAACACATGAAAATCTGATCCAGGGGAAAATCCATGCTTAACCGGAAAATGATAATAACCGGACTTTTGTTGCTGCTGTCCGTCAGCGCTTCAAGTTCCTATGCCGCTACGGAGGTCAGCTCTCCTTCACGAACCTGTGTTCCCGACAGGCGCGCTGTCGTCTATGATGAAACAGCGGGAACCATAATCCGTTCCACCAATGGAACTTGTGTCCGGACCGAATGGATGAACGATAGCGACGTCTGTGCGACGCAGGTTGCTACGCCGCGTTTGCCGCCACGGTCCACTATCGCGACCTTATCGCGTGAAGAACGCACGGTTTATTTCGGTTTCAATCATGCGAGCTTGTCGCCGGAAATGAAACAGCGTCTTGATACGCTTGCCTTAAAGCTTAAATCAGATCACAGCGTAAAGGGCGCTCGTATCATTGGTTATGCCGATCGCATCGGTACCCCGGGTTATAATGAAGCTCTTTCGAAGAAGAGAGCGGAGGCCGCCCGGCAATACCTTATTGCAAAGGGTATTATCAATACGCGCGTAGCCGAAACGCGTTGGCTTGGCGCCAGTACGACGGTTACAGATTGTGCGAACAATCTCCCGCGGCCCGAATTGATCGACTGCTTGCAGGGAGATCGGCGTGTCGAAGTTGAGATCGACTACTACCCGGAAGCACAACAAACGCAGCCTGTGACATATCCGGAGTAAAAAGAAGCAAGGCGCCGGTCTCAAGAATGTATTGATGCCGGCGCCACTTTTTTCTCTTTGAAGAACAATCACATACCCGCTACCCCCTGCATTTGCATAACGAGGCCAAATAATGGTATTGCCGTTTTGGCTTATTTTTAACGTAACCATTGGTATGTGATGTTTTCTTCGCTCCAGCCCACGAAGAAATATTTTCTGATCATGTTTTTGATCTCGTGCATGTTGCTCGCAATATTCACGCTGGTCATCTATCAGCAATCCAGAATTAACCGGTCATCCCATGATTGGGTCGTCCATAGTTATGAAGTCCTCCGCATGGCGCGAATGGCGATGGTCGATGCAAGTGATCTGGCTAATAACGAGCAGGATTATATTGTCACGGGCCGTGCCTCTTATCTGCCGTTCTATAATGCGGCGCTCGACAGTATAAACAGGCACCTGGATGAATTATCGAAACTGATAAGGGATAATCAGGAGCAACAAAAAAACCTTACCTTGCTGATTGACAAGATCGAACACCTGAAACAGGTGTGCGCCTCCCAGCTTAATTCCTTCCGTATAGGAAGCGTCAATTTTTATACGTTGAAAGCAGGAATAGCTTCCACCAAGCAGGCCACCATCGAGGTGCGCGCAGCCTTTGATACTTTTTCTCATGGTGAAGATGCTCTTCTTAACGAGCGCACAGATATCGCGAGCAACGAGCAGAAAAATTATCTATGGACCCTCATTATGGGGGCCGTTCTTGGCTTTGGGGCCTTGATTATCGGTAATATCATTATTCTTTCACTTGTTGCTAAAAATACGCGGGCTGAGGAAAAGCTCTATAAAAATGAAAAGTTGTTTGCGCTTATATTGAACGGACTCAATGATGGCATTTGGGACTATGATATCCCTGCAAATGCAATTACATGGTCACCTTCTTATAGCACCATTATGGGATATAACCCGGAGGAGCTTGGTGCTGACCACAATGAATTTCTCGATTACATTCATCCTGAAGATTTGCCGAATGTCTTTGAGGTTATGAAGGAGTTTCTTGAGAAAAAAAATTCCCGTTATCATAGTGTTTTTCGTATACGTCACAAAGATGGCCGTTGGATTTGGGTCATGTCGCGCGGCATTGGAATCGAAGACGCCGAAGGTAAAATTGTAAGATTAATTGGAACGCATACCGACATAACAGACCAAAAACAACGCGAAGAAGAATTGAAATATTTCATTCGTGAGAATGAAAGGCAGCGAACAGAACTTGGAGATGCCAAAGAAAAAGCAGAAATGGCCAATCAGGCAAAGAGCGATTTTCTGGCTATGATGAGCCATGAAATCCGGACACCGATGAACGCCGTTATCGGGCTTTCCGGGTTGCTTTTGGAAACCAGGCTGGATTCCAAGCAGCAGGAAATGGCGGAGACTTTGGGCGCGAATGCCGATATTTTGCTCAAGCTTGTCGATGATTTGCTTGACCTCAGCCGGGTCGAATCCGGCCAGATAGAGCTGGATTTCCGCCCCTTCACATGGGGTGGCGTCTTCAGGGTTCTACACGCCTTATTCGACAATCAGGCTGCCACCAAAGGCTTGCAGCTTTCCATGGCAAACAATGTTGGCAAAGAAACTTTTATGGGCGACCCCATACGGATCCAGCAGATCCTGGCCAATCTTATCGGCAACGCCCTTAAATTTACGTCTCATGGCAGTGTCACTGTCAAAGCCGAGAGAGAAAAAACGGCAACAAGCGACGGTATGCGCGTTACCGTGACAGACACGGGCGTTGGGATCCCGCCCGGAAAACTGCCGGTTATTTTCGAAAAATTTGTCCAGGCAGACCAGGCTATTTCCCGGCGATTTGGCGGCTCGGGACTGGGATTATCGATCGCAAAATCTCTCGCACAGATGATGGGCGGCGATATTACTGTTAGCAGCCAGCTGGGCGAGGGATCGGTGTTTACATTTGTCTTGCCGCTGCAACTAGGTACGCCGCAAAAACCTGTCGCTGTTAAGGATACAATATCTCCGTCTAATCTGGCTTCGCAGGGAACGGTTCTGGTGGTCGAGGATTACGCGGCCAATGTTATGGTCGCCACGCTGATTTTGGAAAGCCTTGGATATACGGTTGATGTTGCCACTTCGGGGAGTGAAGCCATTCGAAAAATTCAGGATAGGCCGGCGCCCTATGCGGCCATCCTCATGGATGTGCAAATGCAGGATATGGATGGACTTGAGGCCACCCGCCGTATTCGTGTTCTGGAGCAAGAGAAGGGATTTCGCCATTACATTATTGGGGTAACAGCTCATGCTCTCGCTGGTGATCGTGACAAATGCCTTGAAGCGGGGATGGACGATTATATGAGCAAGCCCATTCACATGGATCGGTTGGCGCAAAAACTTAATCAACCAGCGCATGCTGCATAGTACTAGTAAAAACACTAGAATTTAGGTGAATGATCTTTAAATCTATGGCTAAATTCTTGTGAAACTTGGGCTCGTAGAGGGTACCAGTTATAATTTAGCTTGGGAAATCCATCGACATTTGCATGCATAGGGTGTTCCACAACTGATATATTATAATTGTAAAACATGCCCATTAATGTGTTGTAGGGTGTTTTCCTAATGGGTGTGGACTTGGATTCGATGCCGCCCGGTTCCCAAACCAAGTGTCTCACATCTGTGCAGCCATCATCGGATTTTGTAATTTCAAGGTCAACTTTGCCATGTTCGGGTTTAAAAGGAATTTGGTTTTTCTTGCACCAAAATGCAAACCCCGTGAGCACGAATTGTTTTGCTCGGGGATTGTTATAGGCTTTGCGCAAGGTCTCCTCGTCGTCCGTACTGTCGAACGGCGCCAGGAAAGTCGTTGTCGTCGTGTCAAAGAAATCTCTGCCTTCTGGAGGGAATATGAAATTGAACAATTTTGCCATTTCAACTGGGTTGTAGCCGTCATTCATCGTGGGCGAGCGAACCTGCACGACAATTTTTGCATTTCCGAATTCGTCGGCAATTTTTAATTTTTCCTGTTTCATCGCCTTGTTTGCATCATTCCAGGGCTCTAACATAAAAAAGTCGCCGGGCGCCGGCCAAATTGGAAATGGCGTAAGTTTTTTGTTTTTGCTTTGATTTAACAGGCAGGTATTCTGGATACCGCTTTTGGTGGCCTTGATATTTTCCACAAAATAGTCATTTAATACAACAACTGCCGGAAGGAGTTTTCTAATTTCCTGAAATCTGAGTTTCCAGTTGCCCTCTGCCGAGGCATCGACTTTTTGTTCGGCCGCGTGAATTAAATTATTGAGAAAGAGGATATCCTTATTGCCGCTTCCGACACCAAGTCCGACATAAACGGATCTGGCCGCTAGTTCGAATAAATATCGTTCATTTGCTGTTTCGATCGCATAGTCCCCATCTGTATATGGGTATAGGGCTCTTTGACCTTGACCCGGCAAGTCGTTTTGCCCAATGCATATTTCATACTGTTCCATGCCCGATAAAATCTTTGTTTTGGATGTATCGAGTGGAGGCGGCACGTTTTCGCCGACATTTGTCAATCCCTCAAGTAAATTATTCGCATATTGCGTGGCACCAATGTCGCCACTCCGGCCAGGTACATTGTTTTCGATTTTATATCCAGGTGCGCCAAAAAGTGCTTTAATGTCCCATGTATTGGGGGCATCTCTTTCAGTTCGACCTGGGGCGAATGTTAAGCCGGCACCGGACATATATTATCCTTTGCAATCTTAAAATGGAAAAGCCTATTAACGCTATTTTTGATCATAACATTATTTTTAGGAATCATGTAAATACGCCGTTAAGGCGTCCTGCATGGTAGGGCTTCCGGAAGAAGCTTGCAAATTCAAAGACTTCCATCCTATAAAGGCTTGCTTTTCATCGATTTCTGAAGGTTCTAATGACTTCCACTTTTGATGTCTGTGCGATCGGTAATGCGCTGGTCGATGTTATCGCCGATGCTACGGATGATTTTCTTAAGACTCATAAAATCGCCAAAGGGGCGATGACGTTGATCGATGCCGAGCGGGCGGCCGTGCTCTACGACATGATCGGGCCGGCTGTTCAAATCTCTGGCGGCTCAGCCGGGAATACGGTCGCGGGTATTGCTTCGCTTGGTGGCAAACCGGCTTATATGGGAAAGGTCAAGGCCGATCAGCTGGGAGCCATCTTTCGTCATGACATGCATGCGCAGGGCGTTCATTTTGCGACGCCACCAGCTCCCGAGAAACGCCAATCCGTAAAACCGGTGGAAATTGATCGCCGCGGGGGCGCGCCGACCGGCCGTTGCCTGATCCTTGTAACGCCGGATGCGCAACGCAGTATGAGCACCTATCTTGGCGCGGCCATCGAATTTACGGCCGCCGATGTACAGCCGGAAGTCATCCGCGAGTCACAGATCACCTATCTCGAAGGGTATTTATTCGATCCGCCCGAGGCGAAGAAGGCCTTTCGCTATGCGGCAAAGATTGTTCATGAGACCGAACGGCGATTATCCCTGACCCTTTCGGATGTTTTCTGCGTTGAACGTCATCGTGCGGAATTCCTGGATCTCATCAAGAACGAAGTCGATATTCTTTTTGCAAATCAGAATGAGCTGCTGGCGCTTTACGAAACGCAGGATCTTGATAAAGCTGTTGCGGCGGCGCGTGAACATTGTGCCATCTCGATTACGACCCGTAGCGAAAAAGGCGCCATCATTACAAGGGGAGCTGAAACAGTCGAAGTTCCCGCGGCACCCGTGGCCAGGGTTGTCGACACAACCGGCGCGGGCGATCTTTTTGCCGCCGGGTTCCTGTACGGGCTAACCCATGGGAAAACATTGGCTGAAGCCGGTCGTATCGGGGCCGTCGCCGCCGCGGAGGTCATAAGCCATTACGGCCCGCGGCCACAGGTTCAACTGAGCAAGCTACTGACGGCGGCTTAAGAGGTTTTTTGTTTGGCCTCTTCGAAGTGCCTTTTCATTTGCTGGCGCAGGATGCGCGCCGGAACTTCTTCGATCTTGCCTTTTTCCAGCTTGCCCAGCTGAAACGGGCCGAACGCCGTCCGGATCAGCCGCGTCACCTGCAGCCCGAGATGTTCCATGATTTTGCGGATTTCCCGGTTTTTACCCTCGCGAATGCTGACATCGATCCATGCGTTGCTGCCTTGCTGTTTTTCCAGAACTGCGTTGATCGGTTCGTAATGTATGCCGGATATGGTCACGCCCTTGGCCAGTGCCGCCAGTTTTTCAGGTTTCACCTCGCCATGCACGCGCACGCGATAATGCCGCAGCCAGTTATTTTTCGGCAATTCCAGATGGCGCGCCAACGCGCCGTCATTAGTCAGCAGCAAAAGCCCTTCGGTTGTGAAATCCAGGCGTCCGACACTGATCACCCGGGGCATATCGGGCGGTAAAATTTCAAACACGGTCTGGCGCCCTTGCGGATCGCGTGCTGTGGTGATCGTTCCTGTGGGTTTATGATAACGCCACAGGCGGGTTTCTTCGGGGGCCGCCAGAGGCTTGCCATTGACCAGGATGCGGTTTTTTGCCGTCACATTAAGGGCAGGGGAAGTCAGGACTTTGCCGTCAACCGTAACGCGGCCCGCGGCGATAAGTTTTTCAGCCTCGCGGCGTGAGGCGATCCCGGCGCGCGCGAGGCGTTTGGCAATGCGTTCGGGTTTTGTGTCGTTTTCAGTATTCATGTTAAGTTATCTATACCATATCGAACAGAAAGGAACATGCCGTGGCTGATGGAAAAATGACGCAGGCGCATATCGCCGAAACCGGCGCCAGCGCCTTTGCGGTGACAATCGACGTTTCCGGCCACAGGCTGGTCGGGGATGAGCCGGAAGGCGCCGGTGGCGGAAATCTTGGCCCCGCACCTTACGATATGCTGCTGGCGGCTCTGGGCGAATGTACGGCCATGACGGTGCGTTGGGTCGCACGGCAAAAAAACTGGCCGGTGGAAAAGGTCGAAGTCGAGCTAACCCATCATAAGGAAAAGCGCGAAGGGCAGAGATTTCCAATCGACGTTTTCACGAAAAAAGTCATTCTTCATGCTCCGGCACTAACCGATGAGCAACGCGCGAAACTGATCGACGCCGCCGGCAAATGTCCCGTTCAGCGTACGCTGGAAGGAACGCCGGAGATCAGGACGGAATAATCGTCACGCCGGTTTTTGCCGGAACACCAGCAGCTTTGAAGTCATAATCTGGACGGCTTCATTGTTTTGATTAAAAGTCTCGGCACGTATCGTGACGATGCCTCGATCGGGTCGTGAATGTGACGGCGTGATTTCGACTATCTCTACTTCAACATGCAGGACATCGCCGGGGTGTACAGCTTTCGGCCAGGCTATTTGCCCCTCCATACCGATAAGGCCGTTGGCAATCGGGGCGCCTGCCGTTACCAGCAATTTCATCGTGATCGATGCCGTATGCCAGCCGCTGGCGACCAGCTCTCCAAAAAAAGACTTTTTTGCCGCCTCGACATCGAGGTGAAAAGGCTGCGGATCGAATTGTTTGGCAAAGGCTTTAATCTGTTCTTCATCCATCGCATGCGTGCCGGTCGAAAAACGCGTACCGATGAACAAATCTTCGAGGAAGAGAGGGGTTTGGGACATAAGGTTACGGAATGGCTACACTGGTTCCAAAGGATTTATCGCTCGCCGCTCAAACGCCTCGCCATATCTTCGCTTACCCCATTCATTGATGTTCAGCACGACATAATCTCTATGGCCTCTTTCAGCGCCCACGGCGATTATATCGGATGCGTCGTGAAGCATTTTCTCGTCATCAAGGGCAACGCCTGCGTTTTCTCCGATGACCGTTCGATGGAAAGGTTCCAACGTCAAAGGATCGTGCAGGGTCATCTCGGCTCCCGTTATCCGATGACGCCGGAAAACCAGGATCACCACGCATTGCTGGCCGTCTCGGTGAGGTCCTTCGGGCACGGAAATTCCCTTGGCCTCGCCCGTCGCATAAACACGATATTGATGAACATCCAGATGATATTCTCGGGAACTGTCTGTTTGAAGAAGAGAAAGAACTTCATCCAGATAAGGCTCGGCATCACATTTCAGTGGTTCGAACTCTCTCAAAATCCCGCCGCTGAATTTATTGTATTCAGCCGACTGAATAAATGGCCGGTGAGGAAGCAAATCAAACGTCCAGAAGCCGTCAGAAAATCTTGCCTTGAATTGCGAAAAGCGCCGATACCTTTGGCAATGAGGAGCGTATTGGTCAAAAACCAGATCACCGAATGTGCTCAAAAAAGAATCTTGCGGCGGCAGAATCCGGAATTCCTTCCAGCCTTTTTTCGGTATTGCTGGCCAACACCAATCCTGTCCCTGTTGAGCGTCTTTTTGTAATGACGAAAGGGTCATATAAACCTGCTTTATTATGAATGCGCTCAATTTACTGCATGTAGAGAACAAATCAAAGACTTATGAAAAAGGGCAAAAGCGGGCTAAATCAATTAATGTCTTGGTAGCACCGGACGGATTTGAACCGCCGACCAACGGATTATGATCCTCTTGGTCGCCTCGTCAAGTTTGCAGACAGTTTTTGTCTACAACAACTTGAAAAATAAAGATAATCAGCAATGATCGAAGATCAAAACCACTGAACTTTTGTGTCCGTGCATTACTTTAGAAAACGTAGCTTTTCTGCGGATTCCCATGGGTTCCCTTTTAGTCGTGGGCACAAAATGGGCACAAAAAATTTTAGAAAAAGGGCGCTTTTACAGGGCTTTTGAACATGGCCAAGGGATTCAGAATCCTGTGGTCATAAGCACGACTTTTATGGGTGTTTTTAAAATATGGAACCAGCTTCTTCTGGCGAACATTCAGGATAGTGTTCATTTTGTGCTGCGGCGTAGAGCTTAACTATGTCATACGAGTTTTGAGTCAACTGTTCTGATCGAGAATAACTTCCGTATTGCGTTCCCATAATAAAAAATTCCAAATGTTTTTCTGCTGCATCATCAGCACTAATTTTTATCCATTCCGAGTTGCCCACTGGCTGCGGTTTTGGAATCCAGCAATATTGAGAGCCTGTTTTAAAGCTTCTTTTCAAGGCGCTCGGAAGCAAATCAAACTCAAGTTCATAATCAGTACTTTTTTCAAACTGAAGTCCGCTATCCGGAAGCAACTCAGGTACAGGTAATTTAGGCTGGTTAGGCAAATCATTTATATTTTTGTAATCGATTGTTAAGGGGTAGATGGTTCGCTTAACTATTCTAAAATTTGACCCCTGATATGGCTTGCTGGCCTTTATAAGATCATGGGATGTCGCATAATAACCAAAGGGCTCTCTGATAACCGGATAGACCGATAAATTTTCAGAGTCTGGAAATCTAATTTTAAACTTAAATCGAACTCCTATGGCATTGCCTGCAGAGGTAGTCAGAAATTCATCTGAGACGTGATCCATGACCATGTTTTCCACTATAAATTTTTGGTGCTCTTCATAAAGATGTTGTGCAATAATTCCGGGCAAAGCAAAACTAGCTATCAGTCCCACTAATCCTAAAATTATTTGCAACAAATATCTTCTAGGAAGAAAGAAGAAAAATATTTGTACGCCAAGCGTTATAATTCCAAATACACTTCGATATGTTCCTTGACGGGGCCAACCATGCATATCGCTCCATACTGCTAACCCTTGTAAACAAATAACCAATAGAAAAACACAAACAGCAATAGTGGTTTTATAAGCCAAGCCCGTTCCCTTGATCTTATAAAAGAACATGTTTTTCTCCTATGTCTTAAGAAGACTTCATCTTATCTCGTTTTCTAGTATGGAGAATAGTGTTCGGGTTTATTGCAAGAAAATTGGTAGCACCGGACGGATTTGAACCGCCGACCAAGGGATTATGATCCTCTTGGTCGCTTCGTCAAGTTTGTGGGCAGTTTTTGTCTACAACAGCTTGAAAAGAAAAGAAAATTAGCTATGACCGAAGATCAAAACAGCAAATTTTTTGTGTCCGTGCATTGCTTTTAAAAACCTAGGTTTTCTGCGGATTCCCATAGGTTCCCTTTTAGTCGTGGGCACAAAATGGGCACAAAAAATTCCAGAAAAATAGCGTTTTTATAGGGTTTTTGAACATGACCAAGGGATTCTGAATCCCGTGGTCATAAATAAGTATTTGAGGTGCAAGGCCTATTCGACAATGCGACTTAGCAAAGAATTAATCGTCGAGAATTACTTTTAGGATCTGCGAGTTCAAATCCATACGGAGCCAGCTATATGAAAAGAGCTATTCAAAGGACATTGCTTGCTGTGGTTGTAATACCAATAGCCCTTATCTTGGCTGTTGTTGCAATTGAATCTTTGAATCGCCCAACACCTCCTTTACCTCCATTGCTGCAAGGCGCAACGGCACATGGGGGTTATTGGGGAGCTTGTCCACCAGAAAACGATACCGAAGCGATGATGATGCGCGGAGGTTCGGCTGCTTCGCCTGAGCTTAGTCAACGTCTAATGAATAAATTTCCGGTAGGCTCCAGTGAAGATCACTTTTCAAAAACTCTCATTGAACAAGGATTTAAAATATACCCATCATGCAAAAGCGACCCATCAATTCATACGGCAGGTTTTAAGCAAGACGGTGGTGGAATATTTTTATATCCGATGACTGCACAGATATTTTGGAAAGTTGATCAGAACGATGCAATAGTTTGGATAAAAGGATTTGTTGCTTTCACAGGCTTATAAATAGGCTGGGAATTTGAAATTGGTAGCACCGGACGGATTTGAACCGCCGACCAAGGGATTATGATTCCCCTGCTCTACCGCTGAGCTACGGTGCCAACTTCAAGACCAAAAAAATCCTAGACTAAACTTCATCCCCCTAAAATGGGCACAAAAACTTTGTAACCCTTTGACACTTCAAGCTCGACCACAGGGTTATGATTCCCCTGCTCTACCGCTGAGCTACGCTGCCAACTTCAAGACCAAAAAAAATCCTAGACTAAACTTCATCCCCCTAAAATGGGCACAAAAACTTTGTAACCCTTTGACACTCCAAGCTCGACCACAGGGTTATGATTCCCCTGCTCTACCGCTGAGCTACGGTGCCTCCGGAAGTGAGAGGTTGATAGGGCAGGCGGGTGCGGCAAGTCAAGTTTTTGCTGGTTAATCCTTGTCTTTCTTGTGCTTATCCGCTTTATCGGGATCGGTCTCTTCGGGCGTTGTGCTGAGTTTAATATCCTGCGCGCGCAGCCAGTAGGGGGAGCCTTTTTTTAGTCCTTTCATGGCGCGTTCGGCCAACTGGCCAGCGGGTTTGTCATGACCTTCCGCCGCCGCTTCCTCGGCCAGCGCGTAGGTCGTCATGCCTTCATACTGCGTATCCTTGGTCAGTTCTGCCTTGCGGCCCCAGGCGGCAGCCAGAAAACGCCATGTAGCCGGTTCGCGTTCCTCCAGCCGGTTGGATTCGAGGAGTTGCTGGATCGCGAGATCGAGCGAGGCCTCGTCATGCATTTCCAGAAGCGCGTGGCCATAGGCCTGCCGCAACAAAGCGGAATCCGGCAAAAGGTCATTGGCCTTTTTGTATTGTACGACGGATTCGGCGATATGTCCGCTTTCGAACAGGATCTGCGCCTTAAGTTCGTAGAAAAACGGATTGTTTGGTTCTTCATGGATTAACCCGTCCATGAGTGCCAGCGCCCGCGCCGTCTGGCTGGTGCGGTACAGCGCGATCGCCATCGCATAACGGACGGGCAGGCGGGTATCCTTATCCGTATAGCGCAACAAAGCCGTTTCCGGTTGCAGATAGCCGAGCAGCTTCATTTTCATCCGCTCATGCATCGACGTAAATTTCGGATCGAGCTTCGCGTCTTTAAACGGTGAATGATCGAGATGTTCCTGCACCGCGTCGATGCGATCCTGCGTCAAGGGATGAGTGCGGACATATTGGACCTGCCGGTCGGCGGGTAAAAGCTCCTGCCCTTTGAGCTTATCGAAGAATTCCAGCATGCCTCGCGCCGAAATTCCGGCTTTGTCGAGAAACGACATGCCTGCCGCATCGGCGGAGGCTTCCTGCGTGCGGCTGAAGCTGAGGAAACCGCGTTCGGCGATCTGCTGCGAACCGCTAAGGGCGCCTGCGGCCAATCCGCCATTGCCGGCCGCCGCGCCGGCAGCGATGGCGAGGATCATACCGAGGATTGCCTCGGCCGAGGCGTTTTGCATTTCTTCCCGCCCACGGATCAGATGGCCTCCGGCGATGTGGCCGGTTTCATGGGCGATGACTCCGGCCATCTGCTCCGGGCTATCGGCCAATTGCAGCAGGCCGGTATAGAAAAATTCGTTCATGCCTTCGGCAACGAAGGCGTTGACGACATTGCTTTCGACAATGACGATGGTGATGCTGTGCGGTTCGATATCGGCGGCGCGGTAGATGGGCGCCGCGAGGCTATGCAGATAATTCTCGATCTCGGCATCGCGGATAAAGCGTACATTACTGCCTCCGCCGCTTTCCTGGGCATGGGCGACGTAATCGACGGTAACAAACAGCGCAAGGATAACCGCCGCGAACCATGCGAGACGGAAAAATCTATAGGAAAAGCGGGGGATTTGCAGAAAGCGTTTCAGCATGCGGCCTCATTCTGCCAATTTAAATGAGGCCTTATCGCGGCAAAGGCAAGGGGCAATCAAATAAAAATCCCTTCCCCGCTTTACGGGGAAGGGAGTATCTCATTTAATTAAGCACCGTGTGACCGCGGTTTTGCATGCATTTCGTATACGTGCTGCGATAGGTATCGTCGGAGCTCATGGCGCCGTGACCAAGGCCTAAACCTGCACCTGCCGCGGCACCATATCCCGCGCCCATTGCGGGGGCGCCCACCATCGCGCCGATAAGCGCACCGCCGGCCGCGCCGGCAACCGTGCCGATGCCGCCGCTTTCAAGGAGGCTGCCGGCCTGATCGGCAGCCTTGCTGGCGACGTCCTTGCATTGAGCCAGATCCGCGCTGATTCTATTGGCATGAGGGTCGCTGCTCGTGTCCAGTGTCGGCGACCAGTTTTGCTGCTGGGCGCAGGCCGAAAGCGCCATCAGTGCGATCAGGGTTGTAACTGTTGCGATGCGATTCATAACCACCTCCATTAATAAAAATTTCCTATACCACTCTAAATCGGCGGCGGGCATGCGTCAAATAAGTTTATTGTCAGAGCGATCATGTGCCGGATAAAGAAGACGTAAGAAAGTTCGATTGCCTATGCGCTCTTGCTCACGCGTTTTTTTCGCAAATCGCTCCAGTAATCCAGGCGCTTGATAATCTCGCGCTCGAATCCGCGTTCGACGGGGCGATAAAAATTCTGCCGCTGCATGTCGTCAGGAAAATAATTTTGGCCCGAGAATCCCTCTTCGGCATCATGGTCATATTCATAGCCCTCGCCATAACCGATATCCCGCATCAGTTTCGTCGGCGCGTTGAGGATATGTTTCGGCGGCATCAGTGACCCATATTCCTTCGCTGCGCGCATCGCCGCGCCATAGGCTACATAGGCGGCATTCGATTTCGGCGCGGTGGCGAGATAGATCACAAGTTCGGCAATCGCCAATTCGCCTTCCGGGCTGCCCATGCGCTCATAGGCTTCCCAGGCTGCCAGTGCGATTGGAAGGGCCTGTGGGTCGGAAAGTCCGATATCCTCACTGGCAAAGCGGGTCAATCTTCGCGCGATATAACGTGGATCCTCGCCGCCGGACAGCATGCGCGCCAGCCAGTAAAGCGCGGCGTCGCAATCCGAGCCGCGCAGCGATTTGTGCAAGGCGCTGATGAGGTTGTAATGGCTTTCCTGCGCCTTGTCGTAAAGCGGGCGCCGGCGTTGAACGAATTCGGCAAGCTGCGTGGAATCCAGCGGTTTTCCGGGTGGGCGGGCAACAAGTTCCTCCGCCATGGTCAAGACATAACGCCCGTCGCCATCGGCCATCGCCTTGAGCGCGGTACGCGCGTCATTGGTCAGGGGCAGCGGTTTTTTCTCGGTCTCCTCGGCCCGTTTCAAAAGAAGTTCTAATGCCGCGTCGTCGAGGCGGTTAAGGACCAGAACCTGACAGCGTGACAGTAACGCTCCGTTCAGCTCGAAAGACGGATTCTCTGTTGTTGCGCCGACCAGAACCACGGTGCCGTCCTCTACATAAGGCAGCAGCACATCCTGCTGTGCCCGGTTGAAGCGATGTATTTCATCGATGAACAGCAATGTTCCTTGTCCCGACGCACGGCGGCCTTGCGCGGCTTCGAAGATTTTCCGCAATTCCGCGACGCCTGATGCGACGGCCGAAACCGGGTCGAAATACAGCTTAACTTCGTCGGCCAGCAATCGTGCAATCGTGGTTTTTCCGACACCCGGCGGGCCCCAGAGGATCAGCGAGGCCAGACGTTTCGCCGCCATCATGCGGCCGATGGGCGCTTCGGGAGATAGCAAATGATCCTGCCCGACAACGTCACCCAGCTTGCGCGGACGCAAACGGTCCGCCAGCGGCCTTGCGACCGTTTCGGAGAAGAGGGAAGGGGCCAGCCTGCTCATCCACCAACCATAACGGTCATGACGTTATCGCCACGCCGGATGGAAATACGCCATCCGTTTTCGGATTGACCAAGATTTGTCATGGCGTCATGGACATTGGCTATTTTTTTGCCGTTGATATTGACCATGACATCACCGGGGTGCAAACCGATATGAGACGCGTTCGAACCGTTTTTCACACTGGTAACAGCTACACCCTGTTCGATATCATGAAGACCGATTTCCTCGATGACAGCCGGGGAAATATTCTCAAGCGTGGCACCTTCCAGCGGATTACGGCCTGTCACCACGGTCTTGTCGCGCGGCGGATCCTCCGGTGGAGCGATCAGGGCAACATGGAGTTCAAGCTTCTGCCCCTTGCGCATGATGCCGAGATCGGCCGTCGATCCCACCGGTAAAGTCGCGATGCGGTAACGGAAAGCATCGATATCCTCGACCGTTTTGCCGTTAACCGACAGAACGATATCGCCGATATGCAAACCGGCTTTGCCGGCGGGGCTGGCGGAATGGATCTGGTTAACAAGAACGCCCGATGGTTGCGCGAGATTCATCGAAGCGGCCAGTTCGGGGGTAATTTCCTGCCCGTCGATTCCGAGCCATGGATGTATGATACTTTTTTGGCCCTGTTGAACCGCGTTCAGAACCACGCGAACCATATTGGAGGGCACCGCGAAACCGATACCGAGATTGCCGCCGCTTTGGGAGTAAATCGCCGCGTTAATACCGACCAGTTTGCCGTCCATTGTCACCAACGCCCCGCCGGAATTACCTGGATTGATGGCGGCGTCGGTCTGGATAAAGTAATTGAGATCGCTGGAGCCAACCGCACCATGCGCGACGGCTGAAATAATACCGCTGGTTACTGTCTGGCCGACGCCGAACGGATCGCCGATCGCCAGAATCAAGTCGCCGATCTCGGCTTCGTCGGAATCCTTAAGCTCAAGCCATGGCAATTTCTCGCCGCGGGTTTCAACCTGAAGCAAGGCAAGGTCTGAATGTTCGTCGGCGGTAATAAGATGGGCATCAAACTCGCGGCGGTCGGCCAGAACGACCCGGATCTGATCCGCGCCGGCAATGACATGATTGCTGGTGACGATGACGCCGTCCGTTCGGATGATGACACCAGAGCCGAGGGAGTTTTCCAAACGTTCGCGGCTAAATCCAGGCGGCAAGGCATTTCCAAAAAACTGGCGGAATAAAGGATCGTCGAACAGCGGTGACATACGCTGCTGTACCTTTTTCTCGGTGTAAATGTTCACGACCGCCGGAGCTACCTGTTTGACCAGAGGCGCGAAGCTCAAAGTGATTTGTTGCCGTGATTGGGGAATGGCAGGGGCTTCAGCCTCGGCCCGCCCCATTCCGAAAACCAGAAAAAAGAGAATAAGTAAGGGAATAAACTTTCGCATGCATTACATATAGGCATTCGGAAGGCGGTTGTGAATATCCCGGCCCGATTAAGGCGATTTAGGGGGCTTCCGGCGCCAAAATTGCCCAACCGATCCTGGTTGGATTGACGGGGGCACCCGTCTGTTGCGGGATTGCCAATACAGGCTGCATCTTCGCCTCCTGACTGAATTCGGTCCAATACCATCCTGGTACATCTTCGTTATCCTGATGGGTGCAGTCTCCGCGGCACCATACGATAACGCCGCCATATTTCCTGATATCTTCCGGGGTCACTCCGGGGCTGATGCTGTAATCACCGTTGATAAGAACATGCGGTCTTTGATCCGTCTGGCCCGGCGCATACCACGCAATATTGCCGGCGACCCAGATATCGCCGATCACATAGCGTAAGGGCGTATGCATCCGTTGCTGCCATTCGGCGGAAATTTCTTCAGCCAGGGCGCGGCCCGGAAAATAAATGCGGCCGGCTTTATGCGTCTTATAAGGCTCCAAAATATTTTTCCCGGCCACCGCCAATAATCCCGCGATGAAGACAAAACCCCACAAACAGGCATAGCGTTTCAGCGCCCCGAGAGAAAATTTGGGTTGAAAATAAAAAATTGCCCAGAGCCCGAGAAAATTCCAGAACGGCGCTCCCCACATATTGCGGATCTTGACGCCGAACACCGCGGCTATGACAAGCGTCAGAAGAAACGGGCCGAAAGTTACGCAGGACAAAAACATGCCGTCAAAGGAACGCGAAAGCACGCGCGAAAGTTTTTTTCCGGGTCCGAAGGCGAGCACATATATAAGAATGGCCGGAAGGCACGCCGCCATTTGCCAAAGCACAAACAGGATCGGAGCAATGATAAAACCCGTATGCGATGACAGGCGCTCGAAACGGCTTTCGGTATAAGTGAGTGGCACAAAGCGGTGGTCGAGCAGCCAGATCAGATGCGGCAGAAACAAAAGAAGCAACGTGAGAAGAGCCAGCCACGGCCCCCGTCCCGCAAAACGCTTGCGTGCCTCCGGATGCGCGAGCATCAGGAAGCCCAGCGTCACAATCATCAAGGCACTGCTGTATTTGGTATAAAGCCCGGCGGCGCCCCATAAACCAAGCAACAACCAATCGGCGTCGCGGTCTTCCTTGATCGCGCGGTGAAACGACTGCCCCATCAAGGCCCAAAAACCGATCTGCAGGACATTCGGATTGAATTCCGGTGTTATGACATTGAAATAGGTGACGCCGACCAGGAGCAGCGCAGCGAGTACCGCACCCGCCTCGCCCACAATACGCCGGCCCGTTTGCCATACCGCCCAAAAAGCGGCGGTCACGCTTAACTGGCTGGCGAGAAAAGGTGTCCAGCTCGAACGCCCGGTCAGAACGGCGAGGATCTGCAGGATCCAGGCATGGAGCGGCGGATGTTTATGGGTGCCCAGCGGCCATTCGCGTCCCCAAACATAACCTTCGATAACATCCGTCAGCGCGTTGGGTGTCGTCAGCGCCGGGATCACCGTCCAGAATAGTAAATGTGCCCCGACGCAGATCCAGAAAAGTTTGGCGAGGTCGGTTTTTGTTTTTAGCGCATTACGATAATCAAGCATGAAGTGCGATCCGCATAGGCCGATATAGTGTTTTTACAGTGTGTGTAATAGGGTTAACAAGGTAATTAATACGCTATTAACTCATGCTTGATACCTTCAAAAGGATATTATGAATCCGCTTTTACGGAGGGGCTTATGTTTATGTTATTGGCGGAAACCGATGAGCCTCTCATCCTGTGCTCGTTTTTGGCTTATGAAGCCTGGCATTATTTCTCCGGGCCCATAATGTCCTCTCTCGCCTGATTGCGAAGCCGTTCTTTTAACGCCGCCTGCACATCCTCAACAACCGATGCCCAATCGCCGCTTTTTGCCTGTCTGAAAAGACGCATGGCCGGATACCAGGGACTGTCCGTGCGGTTGAGGAGCCAGCGCCAGCACCCGTCGAAACGCGATAGCACCCAGACCGGCTTGCCCATCGCACCGGCCAGATGGATGACCGAGGTATCCACACCGATCACCAGATCCAGATTGGCGATAAGCGCAGCCGTATCGGCAAAATCCATGCTCTCATTCATAAAATCGGCAATTTCCATTTCCGGCGGCTTGCTTTGAAGCTGCCCGGCAGGCGGCCCTTTTTGAAGGCTGAAGAAATGGATTCCATCCATTGCCAGAGGAGCAAACTGGTCGAGCCACATGCTGCGCCGGCGATCAATAGCGTGGGCGTTAGGCTGATCCGTGCGGGGATTGCCCGCCCAAACCAGGCCGATCTTTAATCCTGCAAAAGGTTGGATGCGTTGTGCCCAAATCGACGTCTGGTCCTGCTGTGCGGAAAGGTAGGGGACCGATTGAGGAATGGTTGCAGACTCTGTGTTGAACAGCATCGGCAGGCTAAGCAGAGGTGCATGGCAATCGTAATCCGGTATGCCGACTCCGTCAGGAAATATCCGGTCAATTCCCGCGGCGCTTGCGAATAACCGTGACAAGGGGGAAGGACAGGACAGCCAGACTTGCCCGCCTTTCTCTTTCACAAGCGAGGCGTAGCGTATGAATTGAATGCTATCGCCCAACCCTTGCTCGGAATGCAGAAGGATGGTTTTTCCCTGCAACGAGCCCCCATCCCATAAAGGCTTGGTGAGGCCGTGCGGCTTGAGTTGTTTCGTGCGCCAGCGCCATTCGTATTTCCGCCAGCCCGGAATAAAATCTCCCGTCAGTAATAATGTCAGGGCTTCGTTTGCATGGGCATCGGCATAATCCGGCCGGCCGGCAATCGCATTTCGATAACTCTCAAGCGCTTCATCATATTTGCCCAGACTCCGCAATGCGTTCCCAAGATTCACATGCGCTTCGATGTGATCGGGTCTGAGCGTAATCGCATGCCGGAAACAGGTAATGGCGTCTTCGAATTTATCCTGCTCCAGCAGGGCGTTGCCGAGGTTGTGATGAGCTTCCACATAATCCGGACGGATATCGATGGCCCGTCGATAGGATGTTATTGCGTCGCCCGGTTTACCGGTATGCCGGAAAGCATTGCCAAGATTTATATTAACTTCAGCATAATCCGGTTTGAGTGAAATGGCGCGTTGATAATTGGTTACTGCCTCGTCGAATTTTCTCAGGTCCAGCAGCGCATTTCCAAGATTGTAATAAGCCTCGGCGTAATTTGGATCGAGGGCAATGGCATGCCGGTGACATGCCGCCGCATCTTCGGTCTTGCCCAGTTCTCTCAGCGTAATGCCAAGATTGTTATGGGCCATGGCGAAATCCGGTTTAATGGCCGTAGCCTGCGTATAACAGACGATAGCCTCATCGCGCCGTCCCCGGGTTTTCAGGATATTCGCTAAATTGTTAAGCGCATCGAAATTGTTGGGATCGAGGACGAGGGCGCGCCGGTAATGCGGCTCCGCCTCGTCGAATTTTCCCTGGCGGGCCAAAGCATTGCCAAGATCATTTTGATGGGACGGAATGTCTTCGCGGGAAAGAACCCAACCTTTGGCGTTGCCCATGGATGACCTGTTGGTTGAGGAATCGGAGAAGAATTTTACAGTAACATTATGCGGCTCAAATCAAAAATGACGGGGAGAAATAAGCGAATCCCTTTGCCGGGTATTTTCGAACGGCTTATTTATGCGGAGAATGTTTTAATGCGCCGTCTTCACCATCTAGGGGAGAAAGAAGATGAGGCACCTATCATTACCTATGAAGTTAAGCAGGAAATCCTTGATCTTGAAAATGTTTTAGAGATGGTGGCTTAAGATGATTTGGCGTGCCACAGAGGATGAAATCTGGCACTTTTCCGTTGACGTTAACCTTAAGTCACTCGAATGAACAACGGCTACAGATGACGCAATTATTGAGCCCAGAACCCTAATAGTATATTTTCATAAAATGTCAGGTTTCAAAGCAGAAAATCGAACACAGCATAGTCCGCCCAACGAGACCACGCAAAGGCTCTTGCGGGAGGAAGAGGAACACATGGCCGCCGATACGAGATTTGGCGCGGAATATACCATTGCTGAGCTTGAATGTAAATTGGCTCATGGCTGGGGCAACCTTACGCGCGAGGCGTTCACATGGGCGGCAGAACAACGTCGTGAAAACGCCGCGTCCGATGACTTGGCACGGGAAAGTCGAAATACAAAAATGCCGACCCAATGTCCTACGACAAATCAACGTCGGCCACTCTGGAATGTAACCAGACATGGCGGGTAAATTTTCAAGCTGACTTCTACATAGCTTCTACATGATCGTTTTTATCGTCAAATTTTGTCGACTAAAAATACCATATAACTTATTGATTTATAAGGTTGGCGTGCCCTAGAGGATTCGAACCTCTGACCTGCTGCTTAGAAGGCAGCTGCTCTATCCAGCTGAGCTAAGGGCACATCCGAAAACAAAAGGCGAAGCTTCTGACTTCAGGTTCCTGATTTCCGTTCTTCATCCTCGGGACGCACGATGCGGAAGTTATCGAGATAATTACGCGGGCGAATGCGGCGCTCCGCCGGTTCTTCCAGAATAAATTCCCAGCCCTTGCGGTTGGCGAAGGCAATCGCGTCATCGGCGCTAGCGAAACGAAGGCGGTCCCGCATTTCGCTGAACGTGTCGCCCGCGCTGACCCAGCCCATCAACGGTTCCGGTACCCGCGGCGTCAGCAATTCCGGTTCCAGCAGCCAGGCATGTGTTTTGGCCCGGCCCGATTGTGCCGCTGACTTGGCCGGTCTGTAGATACGAACGCGCATTCTTTTCGTTCCTTCATCTCTTCGCTGGCTTGCCGGGCGAAGTTGGTCGGGGTGCACGGATTCGAACCGTGGGCCTCTAGTACCCAAAACTAGCGCACTACCAGGCTGTGCTACACCCCGTCCTTCTAAGGGAATAGTCGAAACCGTGCTTCTCGGCAACCTTACGTTAGCCTTCTGAATAAGGCGTTAAGGCGTCGTGGAAAAGGCCGGAAACAGCACTTTATCACCGGTGTGTATGCCCAGCCGCTCGGCCGCACCGGCGTTTATCTCGATCACGCCGCGTACCGGCTCGTCCGAAGGTATAGGTTTAAGGTTGAAAGGCTCCGTATGGGTTGTGATCTTAACGATGGTGCCGTCATACCGCACGAACAGCATATCGAGGGGAATATAGGTGTTTTTCATCCAGAAGCTGACGGGCTGATCGGTGTTCCAGACAAAAAGCATACCGGCGTTTTCCGGAAGTGAACGCCGGAACATAAGGCCGTGAGATTTCTGTTCGGCCGTTGATGCGATGTCGATATCCAGGGAAATGGGGGGGCCGCCCGCATGACGGATTTTAAGGGTGGAATGAGGGAAAGCTGGTGTATGGGCAAGCAAATGGCCGAAAGTGCCATAGAGTAGCAAAAATAAAATCATCAGAAGGGCGCCACCGGCAGCCCAGACAAAATTTTGAATAAAAGATCGTCTTTCCATAAGTTAGCTACCGGGACTCAGGAATTATGGCTTTATTAAACTCTATAGTTAAAATTTAAAAGAGCCTATATAATTAATGCGCTCCAAAAGGGTAATCTCTAAACAGGGGTCTTGCATGCGCTCGTTTTACACTGCTGCTCTTTTAGGGATGATTGCCGGACTATTTCCTCTTTGTGCCCATGCCACAGGAAATGTCCTTGTTCCTTCGAATACGAACTCATCGAGCATCCTTGGCATTACGCCCCAGCAGCAGGATACGCCGACTCCTGCACCCACGCCGACGCCTGTGGCTGTAACGACACCGCCTCCTGCGCAATCTCTGCCGGTTACCTCTGTGCCGCCCTCGATGTCTCCGGCCGCCGCAACATCCGCGATGCCTCGTGCTGGCCTCTCTCTAGCGACGGTGCCTGGCAGCGAGACGCGGATTATGAAAATGCCTGCCATACCTGCAGCCGCGCCGGATATGTCCGGCATGAATCTGGCGAAAAGCGTCTCTATCGAAGTGAGAGGCGGATGGACTGAAACCGCCATGAAACTTATTGGCGATCAGCTTGGCATTCCCGCCAATAGAATAGCGTCCATGTGTCAGAATTCCGTAAGTGGAGTTCTCGCCACCGACAAAGGAGGCATGCCTTTTTTTGTTAATCCATCAATGCAGGCTACCGGTCGTTATGACGGCACGATAAATGCCGTCATGCTTTCAACGGCGGCGCTTTGCAATACGGATCTCCCTCTTCCGTCTGGCAGCAATATTGTTATGCAGGCGGGAGACAAATACCTCGTCAACCTTGGAACGAGCAATTGTCAGTTGTCGAATACGCGGGCGGCGCCATCCAAAATCACTATAACGACGCAGGAAAATGGCGCATTAAACTGCCAGGTTCAGTGATCGCTGGAAGCCGGTTTTTTATCGGATACCGGCGCTGAATTATCCTGAGGTTCCAGGAGTGGGTCGGTCGGCAGTTTCGCCAGAAAATTCAGGACAAGTTGCTGCACCCGTAAATTATAAACATCGTTATGTCCCGCTTCGGGAACATATTCGGCCTGTTTGGGCTCGTTGGCTGCGGCGAAAAGTTTGCGGCCGAATTTTGCGGGCACGACCTGATCTTTTTCACCGTGAAGCAGCAGCAACGGCATATGGATCTCGCCGATTTTGCTGAGCGAATCATATTTGTCGCTTATCAAAAAATGCACCGGCACCAGCGGGTAACGATTGGCGCCGACATCCGGTATGGAGGTATAAGGCGATTCAAGAACAAGCCCTGAAGCGTCAAACTCCGTCGCCATCTGCACAGCCACGCCGGTACCCAGAGATTCCCCATAAAGCACCAGGGCCTTATCCGGCACGCCGCGCGAACGTAA
>Ga0206923_1017_pt1 | contig 49517 bp, 43 predicted proteins | sample Alteio_BWOrgHeat_64_FD_152961 | JGI IMG/M metagenome (GOLD analysis project Ga0206923, IMG submission 152961) | Enriched cells from forest soil in Barre Woods Harvard Forest LTER site, Petersham, Massachusetts, United States -... | ecosystem: Environmental > Terrestrial > Soil > Temperate forest >...
CGTATTTCGACTTGGTTTTCAAAGCGCATCTCGTTGCATTGGAAGAGGGAAAATGGAGGAGGCAGTTCACAAGCGGCTCTGTTTGCACTCAGGGAAAAAGGAGTTTTTCCATCGAGAATTTCGATGTGGACCTGATCTTCTAAATAAATCCGGTACGTTTGCTCCGCGGGCCGGTCGAGATCCAGATTTTCCACAAGGGCCTTGTTCGCAGATAGATTTCCCATGGGATGGGTAATTTGAAAATGTCCTTCGAGGCGCAGGTTTTTCCCATCATAATCGGCCTGATCGGCTGCAAACTGGCAGGTTGAGAATTGGAATGAAAGAAGCAGGGAGATCATGGAAGCCCTCTTAGAAGTTGTACTAAAACCATCAGTGGGTCAGGTTTGGCAGGACTTTTTGATGAGCTTTCACTTGATGAGGAGTTGGCATATGCCGAAGGCGCCATAGGTGACGAGGCAACAAGCGAAAGATCGCAAAAAGGCCCCGAAGATGACCCGCTCAGGGTTTTAGTACAGCTTCTTGTAGGGTCGAGTTTTGCCCGCAATTGATAGGCCGTAAAAGTAGGTAGATGATCATTTGCCGCAAAACGCACTTCGCTCGCCGTTCCATAGAAAAACGGCTTTTCTTGAACAGGGGTTTCTTTCGGAAGCTCAATTCCTTGCAGACGAAAAAACCCAAGCTGTACCGAATGGGCTAAGAACCGGTGAGCTGGAAAATAATAAATCCCTTCATCTGCTGTGATCTTCCTCACTTGCTGAATGGATGCGGCGCGATCGACTTCATCTTGAATCCAACAATCGACCTGTTGGAGTTTTTCAATCGCCTCGACTTTGTCCTTTCTTTGGATCAAGGTGAGTTCAGAATGCCTGCTTTTGAGCAGGAAATGGAGACGCTCTTCGCCATCCGCAAACCAAATGTCTTTTTGCACTTTTTCTCGGAATTGGATTGCTGGGCGTCTCTCCAATGCATTAAAAGAATGGAACGCTTTCTTCTCCTTGCATAATGTGCGATAGGCGATAGGGTCGCCAGTCCCAATGCGGACATTAAAGAAATATGCGGCTGCTACTAGAGCTGCGATTAGCGCAAGAGAACTGGCGATGGCTCGTTTAAACATAACATTGTTTCATATAGCTTGACGACAGCTTTAAGCAATAGCTTCAGAGAATCGAAGGGCATGACTGTGGCTGCGTCGCTTTTCGCGGATGCGGGATCGGGATGGGCTTCGATAAAAAGGGCATTGCATCCTGCGGCAATGGCGGCTTTTGCCAAAGTAGGGATAAATTCCCTCTGTCCTCCCGTTGCGTTTCCTAAACCTCCCGGAAGTTGTGCAGAATGGGAAGCATCGAAGCAAACGGGGAATCCCAAATTTTGCATGATCGGGATCGCTCTCATATCGCTGACTAAATTATTGTAGCCGAAAGAGGTTCCCCTGTCGGTCAAGAGGATCCGCCTATTGCCGCACTCGAGCAGTTTCTCGACGACGTTTTTCATCTCCCAAGGAGATAAAAACTGCCCTTTTTTCACATTGACGGCAGCTTCTGTTTGGCCGGCGGCGAGGATTAGATCTGTCTGGCGGCAGAGAAAAGCGGGGATTTGGATAAGCTCGCAGACGGAACCCGCGGCTTTCGCTTCTTCGGGAGAATGAACATCTGTCGTCACACAGAGGCCGCATTCTTTTTGGACTCTTTGAAGAATTTTCAGTCCCTCTTCGATTCCGGGACCTCGAAATGAATGAATGGAAGAGCGGTTCGCCTTGTCGTAGCTGGCTTTGAAAATGAATTGAATGGGAAAATCGCTGAAAATTTCTTTCAGCTCTTCCGCCGCGCGCAGCGTAAAATCTTCCCCTTCCATAATGCAGGGACCGCAGATCACGGTGAGCGGCTGGCCAGGTCCAATTACAAAGTTCTTAATTTTTACCGATTCCATAAACATAATATATATACACAAATGCACTCAAAATTTGGTTTTTGGCTGAGCCCCACCCCAAAGACGATGCGTCTTTGAGGACCCCGGGTCGCTCGCTCCAGGCACAAAAATTTGCGCGGCTGCTTCGCACTGCGAAAGTCCCCCGGACTTTCTCGTGTATCCGCAGTGCCAAACTCCCAAATTTTGAGTTCATTTGTGTATATGATCGCTTCTGCAGGGCTTTTAGGCAATGCTTAGTTGCCGGTAGTCGTTCATTTACCGGTATAAAAACGGGTGAGGTCTTTTTTCATTTTCTGCAATGAAGGATAGTCTAAAACAAAACCGTGGCCTGCTTTATAGTACTCGAATTGGATATTTTTTTTATAAGTGAGGGGTAAATCGAGATGGTCGAAACAGTACTCGGTCGCGGCAAAAGGAGTTCGGCAATCGTAGTATCCCGATCCGACAAAAACTTTCATTTCCGGATTATTAATCAAGGCGCGGCGCAATCTTTGCAAGAAATCGGGTTCTCCTTTTGAATCGAACGTAGAAATTCGCCATTCGTAAATGATATCCCATGAAAAAAGGACGTAATTAGAAAATGGAATATGGGTTTGCAGCTCTTTTTGCAAATAGGAATTGAAAGCGACGGCAATCCCGGAAGAATCTTTGTAGCTTGGATCCTGCCCCGCAGGATGTATCGAATCGAAATCTCCCGAATAGCGGCTGTCGAGTCCTCCCAGAATTTTTCGCTCGGGAGCGAAAAATTCCGAGGTATAGATTTTTTCATCGATGCGGCCGTTGTGCCGGCGGACTGTTTCGAAGGGCAGTCCGATGAGTTCAGCCAACTGCCGATAGAAAACGGTTTGTTCAAAGGGACTTAAGCGGGTAGGCTGCAGCATGGCCGGAGCATAAGATTCAAATGCGAATCTGCGGGCATAATCGACGATTTCTTCAAGGGGTTTTTCCGGCCAAAGGCGGCCATGGTGCCACGCCGTAGCTGCATAAGTAGGAATCAAGAGGCAATCGGGAAGAAAACGGTCCCTTTCCGATTGAAGCGTCGACCATTCGATTGCACATCCGTCGATCAGGAGCCCATTGATCAAAATATCGTACTGCAGAAGATTGAGGGCGAGGCCGCAGCCGCGGAGGGTCCCATAACTTCCTCCTGAGAGATATTTGGGTGAATTCCAACGTTTAAAATGAGAGAGAAAAGTATAGATGAATTCGCCCAATGATTGGATATCCCCTTCGACGCTATAGAAATAGAAGAGATTGTTCTCATCTGCAGAACGGCTGAAGCCGCAATTTACGGGATCTACAAAAACGAGATCGGTCATGTCGAGGACCGTCTGCGGATTATCGATAATCGCATAAGGAGGAAGTATCGATCTCCCTTCTCCGGCCGTAAGAAGCCTCCGCGGACCTAAGGCAATCAAAGATTCAATTGTGCCGGCGCCTCCGGGTCCTCCGGGAAAGACAAAAGTAATTGGCCGATCCGATGCTTCCTCATCTTTAATGTAAGCGATAAAAAATAGATCGGCGCTTTTTTTATCTTCATTGAATAAGGGAAGGCTGCCTGTAATAGCCTTATAAGCGAAGGAGCCGCTCTCAATCTCAATATTATGATTTGTGATGTTTAAATGAGGTTCTTCTTCCGCATACAAAAACGAGAATAGGACCAAGAAAATTAAACACAACATTCTCAATTTTCCTGATAAAATCGGATTAAATCATTTTTAAATTTTATACGAGCTGCAGGATTTAGATAGTACATATGGCCTCCTTCGTAGTATTCGATCTGGAAATTGGCTTTGTATGCATCTGGCAAATCGAGATGGTTTAAACAATATTCAGTCGCAGCGAACGGAGTGACGCAATCGAAATAACCGCATCCCGCGAAGACTTTCAAAGACGGATTGATGATCAGGGCTTGGCGCAGTCCCTTCATCATATTCGGATAGCCGGTCAGCTGGCCTTTATAAGAATAATTCCATGCAGAGTTAACGTCGAAGGAAATGGAGAGATAAGAGCCGGGAGAACCGAGTTCGTTTTGCAAATAATCATGGAAAGCTCCCACAACGATCCCTGAAAGGGCGGTAACGCTAGGATCTTGAGCGAAAGAGAGCTGGTTTTCCTCGGAATAATCGCCCGAAAGGCGCGTATCGTACATACCCAGTATTTTCTGTTCGCTTCCAAAGAATTCGGTCTTAAAAACGCGTTCTGTGATCCGCCCCTTGCTGCGGCGCACGGTTTCTAAAGAAATCCCAGATATTTGAGAAAGCTGATCGAAGAGTTTTTCTTTTTCAAAAGAATTTAACGAAAAGCTCTTCAACATAGCAGGGGCGTAAGTTTCGTAGGCGAAACGCCGCGCAGCCGATACGGCCTCTTCGATCGAGGAATCTTGAAGAAAGCGCCCATGATGCCATGCGGTTGCGGCATATGTGGGTAAAAAAAGAAAATTTGAGATCTGGTTATCCGTGTTGAACACAAAGGTTTGATAATCGATCGCGGAGGAAATCAAAATCAGGCCATTCAAATAGATGGAATGGAAGTCTTGAAGATAATCGGCCAAGCCGCAAGCTCTGAGCGCGCCATAGCTTTCCCCCGCGATGTATTTTGGGGAATTCCAGCGGTTGTTAGCGGTCAGATAATCGCGGATGAAGTCGCCTATCGATCGGATATCGCCTAAAAGATCATAATAAGCGGCGGCCCCTTCTTCTGTAGCCTCTTGGCTAAATCCTGTGCCGATTGGATCGATAAAGACAAGATCGGTGAGATCCAGAATGGTTTCCAGATTATCGATCATTCGATACGGGGAGGCGATCGCTTGTCCCTCTTCAGAAGAGACGATCCGGCGAGGGCCGAAAGCGGCTGCATGGAGCCAAATGGACGAAGATCCGGGCCCTCCGTTAAAAGCAAAAGTAAGAGGTCGGTTAGTCTCGGAACCTTCTTTCACGTAGGCGGTGTAGCCTATTTCCGCTTTGATTTTTTCATTTTTATTCTTAACGGGCAGGGATCCGACCGTCGCCGTATAGACCAAGGGCCCTTTTTCAAGCTGGATGAGGTGGGAGGTTGTCTTATTTTCCCCGAAAAGGGCGCAGGAGAATAGCAGAAGGATTATTAACCCGAGCTGTAAACAGGTGACAAATGGCAGGCTGCGGCTTTGCCATATCGATCCTCCGCCTCGGCCTAGCCTTTGGCTATGGTCCTTCGGACGCTCGGAACGCTTCGCTTCGATCTGGCTTTGCCTCGCTAGAGCCATTTGTTGCCACCTGTTTACTACTCTGGTTAATAAGATTGGTTTCATAAATATCTCTAATTTTAAGAAAGGTAGAACGCTAAATCAGCAACTGGTTAAATGCAAGGGGTTTTTCTCATCAGGACGCTTGCAAAATACTCCCTTCAAGCACTAATCTTAATTGGTAATTCATGGATTGATAGCTCAGTGGATAGAGCACCCGCCTTCTAAGCGGGTGGTCGCAGGTTCGAGTCCTGCTCAATCCGTTTTTCTAAAGACGATTATGGCCAAGAAAAAAAAGACAACCTCCCTTCTACTAGGCGACCACCCTATCCCCAAGAAAGTCTTTGCCCATCTCGACGCACCTTTCAAAGAATTTGAAAAAAAAGAGTTTAAATCCCTCTCCGATCGCCTCCGCAGTGAAAAGGTCAATCAGGCTCTTTTAAAACTGATTCAAAAAGAACCCGAGCCCTGTTTTCTCCTCTCGGCCGTTCTCGATTTTGTGCAGCGGATCGACCAGGAAAAGATTCTCGACCACTATATATTTACCAGTTTCGAACTATGGCTCAACCAATCTTCAGGCTTGAGTTTCGAAGAAAATTATCGCGTCCGCACCAAAATCGCGGGAAAATGGGTAGAGAGAAGCGAATATCAAATTCTTTTTCCGATAGGTATGGGCAAAGTCTATGAAGGGACCCATTTCGTAACGGCCCATAAGTCGCCGGATCTCGATACCACGATCGCATCTTTTTGGGGTTGGTTAGATTCTTTTGCAGCTAAAGTAACTGAAGGACTTCATGTTTGGAATCTTCCTGGGGGTCCCCCTTCTTCCCAAATCGAGATCGAATTGATCTTCCGCGAAATTTTCGGTCCAGCGGTATTCTCTCATTTGCCCAAGACGCGGACGGCCTTGAGCCTCACCGCTAATGATTTGATGACCCAAAAAGGCTTCCTTCCCAAAATCCCATCGGAATCGATCACCTGTATAGACCATGAACGGGATCAAATGGCTGTAGTGATTGTGGACGAAGAGGGTTTTTATCTGGGCGATTGGCGCCATTTCGATGTGGAAGGGGTCCGTCAAGTGATCATCATGCTAAGCAGTTGTTTGCGCTGGTTTGAAAATAGCCTCAATCTCCATTTGCTTTCTTTATTTGCTAAAGAAACACTGAAATTCCATGAAATTGAACCCATTCTTCACAATCTTTTTGGAATGAAATTAAAGGATTGCGAACCGGCGCATGAATTTTCTCCTGGGCAAAAAAAATTAGTGCAAGATTTTGTTTCCTCGGTTTTAGGTGTGAAAAAAGGATTAGAAAGCACTTTTCAGGAGCTTCTATCGCATTTATCTAAATTGGGAGATATCCCCTTCGAGGGCCCTGAAAAAATCCTCGCAGCGATGCAGAAGGGGAAGTTATTCAATCCAAAAGGCATGCTCCTCGAAGAGCGCCCCCGTATTTTTCTCTTCTTGGAAAAATCGGTCAGGTCTCTCCATGAAGGGATCGTCAAAATCCGTTCGCGGTTAGAAAGGCTGGATATCGCACTCAAAACCAAAAATGAAGTATTTGGACACAATGCCAATTACGTGACGGTCAGGTCCGATGTCGAAGAAATCCGCAATAAAATGGCCTCTTACCCTTATTTGACCGTCACTTATCCTGACCGGGAGCGCATGTATCCTGTTGGGATCATTCAAGCCATCGATTTGCGCAAGAATATCTTGGGCACTGTTTCCCTGCGCGATTTTTGCAATCGGGATGAAATGTCGATCCCTTCCTATCTCGACGTGATCAGCGTCATCGACCATCATAAATCGACGCTCAATACTTTTTCTCCCCCTTTGGCGATTATCGCGGATGTGCAATCGAGCAATACTTTAGTCGCCGATCAAGCGTTTCAAATCAACGACAACTATAGTCTTTCCGGGCAAGATCTAAACGGGATCGAAGATCAGATCAAGGAATGCCGCCAACACAATTCACCATCATCTGATCGATTATTGCAGCGCCTTTTGATGAAAAAGGCGATCGCCCATAAAAAAAGCTCTTTTTATATTCACCCCGAACGGGAATACGTCGAATATCTCCATTTTCTCTACGGGATCATCGACGACACAGATCTTTTAAGCAAAATGAGCGCTGTTGATATCGAATGCGTCGCCCAATTGCTTAACCGTATGAAATCCTTGAGCCAAGGAAAGGAGATGGAGATCATTTCTTTGGATGATTTGCCCAGGGATAAAAGCTTTCCTAAACGGGCAGCCGAACGGATTCTCCGGAATGAGGATATGTATTCCCTCTACAGCAAAATCTATGCTTATCGCGAAAAAGAAGTGGAGCGGAATATTTCCCTTTCTGCGAAGGGGAAGCCTTCCAATTTATTCGCTGACACAAAAGAGCAGAATGGCTGCTGCCGAGTCGGCCAGACGAAAATATTCGCAAACAATTTTTCTCTGTATGACAAACATTCCGATGCGATCCGCCTTCATTGGCTTAAAACAGCTCAGCATGTTTTTAAAGAAAAACCGGAGATCGATCTCCATATCCATATGATCAGCACGATCGTACATGCAGATGAAGTATTTGAAGGCCGTTTTGGCAAATATGAGCATAAGGACGAGCTTTGGATGTGGATTCCCGCAAAGGAAACCGCGGTCGAGCATTTGAAGCGCTTTTTAAGCTCTTTCCAAAACTCTCCCGGCCTGAAAAACAATCCCCTAGAAGTCGAATTTTTGGGATCGAACGCCTCTGAGCTTGCGCAAATATTCAAAGAAAGTTTTTTAGAAATTCCTCAACATCGGCAAAAAAAAGACCTGCCGATTGCGGTAATTCGATATAAGGCTGGGACGCTGAATTCCCGCAAAGCGATGGTATCGCCCTTTCTGCCAAACCTAACTTAATTGCATAGATGATAAAGTCACCGTACTCCTTGCTTTGGAAAAATAAGAATTGCACAGAGGGAAAGGGAGGCCGGAGACACAGAGCAGGAAAAATGGCAGCCTTTTAGGCTGCTCCTAATCCGTCAAGCTTCCCCCTTTGCGGGGACGTTACCTTTTTTTATTGAAAATGCGGGGACCGAAAAGGTTGATGCACAGCCCCCCGATCACTAAAATGGCCGCGTAGATCTTCCAAGACTCAAGAGGTTCTCCTAATACGAGAACCGAACTCGTCATCGCGATTACAGGCACCAGAAGCGTAAAAGGGGATATGGTTGAAAGCGGATGAAGATGGATCAGCCGGTTCCAAACCGCAAACGCAAAAAGGGTAGATAAGTAGGCGATGTAAGCGACCGCTCCGATTGAGAGGAGCGACAGGTGGAGAAAACTATAAAGAATTTGATCCGGGCCATCGATCCACAAAGAGATCAATAAAAGCGGCGGCCACGCGATCAAACTGCCCCACACTACTAAGGCGAACATGTCTACTCTTCCAATTTTTTTTGCGATCGCATTGCCCGAGCTCCAAGTCACCGCAGAGGCAATAAGCAAGATAAAACCGCCTAATGTGAGATTTCCGCCTAAGTTCATTCCGACTAGGACAATTCCGGAGAAAGCGACTAAGGCTCCTACGATTTGCCATTTATGCAGTCGTTCCCCAAACCATATAATTCCTATCAAAATCGAAAAAAAGACGTTCATCTGCAGCAATATAGAGGCAAGTCCAGGAGTCACACCCAAATACATTCCGATAAAAAGAAGGGAGAATTGGATCGCGAACATGACCAGTCCATAGAAGACCACCATTTTAAAAGGAACTGAAGGTCTTTTGATGAAAAAGACCGCAGGCAGACTGGTCAAAATGAATCGGGCGCAAGCCAATAAAAAAGGAGGAATGTCCTGAAGTCCGATCGTAATGAGTACGAAATTGAAGCCCCAAATTCCAACGATCAAAAGAGCCAAAGCAATATGAGATATAGGCATCGATTTATAATCGCTGAATGTGAAGTAAAATCGATATAAAAAGGAGCGGAATTGCGCTCCTTAGCAATTAATTCGGTTCTTCTCGGGAAGGTTCCTCGTCTTCGATGATCTCGAGATTGACGCGGAGGCCATTGCGGCTTGCAACGGACATGAGAAGCGTGCGGATCGCATTGATTGTTTTGCCTTTCTTGCCGATGATTTTACCAATGTCGGATTTTTCAACGCCAAGTTCGATAATGAGCGTATGAGTGCCTCCGATTTCATTGATGCGGACTTTGTCAGGATGATCGACTAAGTTCTTCACGATGTATTCTACAAATTCTTTCATATCAACGTACCTTTTTCAGGTGTTTCAGGTTTCAGGTGTTTCTGGCGAGCTCGGTGATTTCAATTTGGTTAGGGATCATTCGAAATCCAAAAAAACAGTACCATCTGACAACAAATTTTACAATGTTCCCTTATTAATATCCAGAAGATCTAATTTAGCTGGGAAGCCATTTTTTGACCCATGTAAATGGGTTTGGCAGGATATGAATTAGACGAGTTGCAAGATTTTTTTTTGTTTTATCATCTCGAGGAATCCAAAAAAGTCTCTTCACCAGCAGCCCTATCCAAATCATCAATGGATGAGCCGCTCATAACAGATCGCGTATCTTTAGAATCGTCTGGATCGCTAGATTTTGGCGAATGGTCCGAAGGGACAGGCGAAAGGGCGGCATCAGAAACCGATGTTGCGCTACTTGGAGTTGGCGATGTCGCTTTTTGACGAACATAGCGTGGTGCTGACGCAGAATTAAATTCATCCAAATCTAAAAGCGGAGCCTCCGGTACAAGAGCAGAGTCCTCAGGAGCGATAGAGGTTGTCGGCAAGAGAGATAGCGGATCGGAGGAAGAATCTATATCAATCGGTGATAAATAGGGGCCTTCAGTTTCCTGATTTGGCAATGGACTTTGAATTTCTCTTGGCATTTCAGCCGTTTTTTGAACTGCATGTTCACAATAATGAACTGCAGGTTCGCTGGATCTTCTCTTTGCTTGGACTTTGATTGGCATTTTGTTTTGCGCCTCAATTTTCACAGGTACGGGTTGCGGGGCGGCAGCTGGTTGTGATGGGGCAGTGAGCTTCTGAGCAATTTGTTTTAGTTTTTGAGTTGTAGCCCACTTTTCGTGTTGGCTATCAGCGTTTACGAAACGCATGGTCATATAACCAGAAAAAACTGCGAGAAGAAAAATTGTCACAGGAATCGCTGTTCCCAGAGTAAAGAAGTTAAATGCAAGGGAAATGATGACTATTATTACCAATAACGCGCCTGCCACATATTTATTTTTAAAAGGCGAAAGCGAAGCTAACTCCTCCGATCCAGTATTTGGTTCAGACAATGCAATAGGTAGAGCCGGGCCTGAATTGAGTTTGCTCATTAAAAATGTATAAAACTGATCGATCTCTTGAAGAGGGGTTGCAGGGTCTCCTGGAAATCCTTCAGATGGATAAAGTAGGGCAAAATCTTTCAATATTTTCCCGATTTTTTCTAAATAGTTTCCGGTAATAACGCCTGTCTGAGGATCGAAAGATAAATCAAAATCAAAAACAGCATTGGGATCAGAATAGTTGACAAATAACTTAAGCTTTGGAAAAAAATCGGATAAATTGACTTTTCCTAACTTAAGGTTGGGATCCAATTCGAATTTATTCCATATAGTTGGAGAGAGAGCCCTGGCAATGCCTGCAGGTGATTCTCTGTATTTTTCCCATAATTCTATATATTTATCGCGATCGGTCTTTGGAGTTTGATACGCATAAGAGTCATTAAGAGCATATAAATTGGGACAATCAAATTTTAAGTCTATTTTTGGTTCTAAAGCCATAACAACTTCTTGCGTAATATATTAATACTATTATAATTAATTGTTAATAGAATATCAAGTATTAATCAGAGTTGTGGCGCATAAAGCGGGTCCGCAAAGGCGGCGCATCCAGATTTTCATGTCTTCAGGGATAGGGGCGATCAGCCTCATAGGGGCCCCAGTGAGGGGGTGGACGAATTCTAACCGATAAGCATGAAGGAGTTGCCGATTGGGTCCTTTAGAATCATAAGAATTTTTTTTGCCATATACGGGATCCCCTAGGACAGGGCATCCGATGTGCTTCAAGTGGACCCGGATCTGGTGGGTCCTGCCGGTCCGGGGCTTTAAAAGGACCAGGCTGGTTTTTTCGTCAAAAGCGGCTACCTTGACCTCCGTCACAGCTTCTCGGCCATCCGGAAGGACCGCCATTTCTTTTCTATTAACCGGATGTCTGGCTATGGGGGCGCTGATAATCCCATTTTGAGGCCGTCCCGAACAGACCGCCAGGTAGAGTTTTTCCATCTGCCGGGTGGTAAAGAGCTCGATCAGCTTTTGGTGGGCAGCGAGAGTCTTTGCTGCAAGAAGGACGCCGGAAGTGTCTTTGTCTAAGCGATGGACAATTCCCGGGCGGAGAGGATCCGACCCTGGGGCTATTTCCTTGCAATGGCCCAATAAGGCATTTACAAACGTGCCTGTCCAATGACCGGGCGCTGGATGGGTTACCATTCCCGGAGGTTTATTAATCGCCAGTAAATGATCGTCTTCGTAAAGGATTTCTAAGGGAATGGATTGAGGAATGAGAGAGGTATCCGGCGCCGCTAGAAAGCAGATCTCGATTTCATCCCCTTCTTCAGGAATGATCCTTTTTTTGACCGGTTCGCCATTGAGCAGAACGGAGCCCATTTCAATTAGATTTTGAAAATACGTTCGGGAATAGTGGGGGAATCGCTCTGCGAGGAGCTTATCGATGCGGGAGCCCTCTTCCTCAGCCGTTATGAAGAGAAATTCGGGTTCTTCATTCAATAAAAAAGGCCGATCCATAAAAACCGGCCCTGATCATACCTTAAAAAAAGATAGGTCTCAAGAATTAGCGTCTTGCTCGGCTTGATCGGCTGCCTCTTTTGCAGCTGTCTCTTGGTCATTTTCCATCTGATTCATAGCTGTGCTAAGATTTTGTATTATTAATGTGTCTAACGATGATCTTGATGATGTTCCTGATATTTCCATAATTAACCCCTTATTATCACATACTTAATTATATCAAATAATTATTTAATAATCAATTAATAATTAAATAACTTAAGTATCTGTTTATTAAGGGTTTAGAGCCTGTACAAATTCGTTAACAGCCTATTATGGCTATTCATCGGGATCCTGGCCTTCAGATATTTTTTGATAATTTTTTATGGCCTTAACCCCTTTATCATTATATTTTTGGATTTCCTGGCCGATATTTTGGATCATGATATTATTGAGCTGCTTGGTCTGTTCAGGATCGAAAGTCATCCCCAACCATTGCAAAGATTTTCCTTGAACTGGCGCCCCTGATGGGGGAGAGGCTGGCGCGCCTGCTGGGCCGCTTCCAGCAGCGCTTGAAGGAGTGCTTCCAGGCGTGCTTCCAGGCGGAGGATTGGGCGGTATATTGCTACTTGGCATAACGATCACCTCGGTCTTCCCTCAGTTTAACCAGAGGGGGATTCTCTTTTCAATCAAATGTTGCTATTCTAAAAACTATGGCATTTACGATGCGAAGAAGCTCTGTCGATCCCGATCTCTTCGAGATATGGGACGAGGAAAAAGTGGTCCAAGAAATTCCGGTTCTGTTTTCCATTCGCAAATATCCTTCCTCATTCGAATCATTGGAAGAGATTGAAAAGTGGCTGACAGAAAGAGAATGGAAGTTAGCCCGTTTTGCAGCTTATCGGTTGATTGCCATGCGGAATTATCCCAGCGTGCAGTTGCTGCGCAAACTTGAGCAGAAACGATTTTCTTCTTCCATTTGCAATCGAGTGATCGAGGAATTGCAAAACAATGGTTATTTGAAAGACGAAGAATTCGTACAAAGCTCTATTTTGCGGGAATTGAAACGGGGATTCGGTCCTAGATATATCGAAATGAAGTTGCGGGCAAAAGGGTTGTCGGGAGAAAAAATCCGCTATCTGATCACTCCTGAGATGCAAGCAGAGCGGATACGTCAGTTGATTGCAAAAACCCCCCTATCCAAAAGTATAGCCAATCGTTTGGCCAAGCAAAAGGCGATCCGCAATCTGCAAAGACGGGGATTCGATCTCGATCTGATTTTAAAAGAACTCAATTGAAATTTTCTCTTAACGCGCGATAAAGTCGGGGTTTCGACCTCTGGTTTTTATGTTATACGTCAGCCGCGGTCCCTGCATCTTGCGAGTCGGGGTGATCGGGATCAATTTCAAGACTGCCGATTTGCCATTGCGCGAAAGGATCGCCCGAGGAGCGCAAAATCTCAGCGGCGAGAGGGGCCTTTTTTTTCGGCATCCCACCGTACTCCTTTCCACTTGCAATCGGACGGAGATCTATTTTCATGCCGAAGATCTCGCGGAAGCCCATAGCGACTTATTGGGTTTGCTCAATGCATCCGTCGATAATTCGTTCGACTATCGTCTTTATTCTTATTTCGGGATCGACTGCTTCGCTCATCTTTGCCGCGTGGCAGCAGGACTCGATAGCGCAATTTTGGCTGAGACCGAGATCCAACGGCAAGTTAAAGTCGCTTATGAGAAAGCCGTTTTTACCCATGCCTTGCCCAGCTCTCTTCATTATCTTTTTCAAAAGGCGCTAAAAGTGGGAAAAACGGTGCGGAATCAATTGGAATTGGAGAAGGGTTTGCCGTCTCTTTATGGAACTCTTTGGCAAATTGCGAGAGAGAAGCAAAAAGGGAAAAACATTTTGCTGATCGGTTATTCGGAAATCAACCGCGGTTTTGCGTCGTTCCTGGCCCGCAAGGGGATACAAAACGTCTCTTTTGCCACATCTCATCCCTCCCTCATTCAGCGGGAACGGGAAAAGATTTTCGGAAGGGACGAACTGGCGCGGTGGCGCGATTACGATCTCATTGTCGCTGCAAGTAAATCCGATTCCTATTTAATCGCAGGCCGCAGCGAAAATGAACATCTGATTTTCGATTTGAGCGTCCCCCGCATTGTCGACCCGGAAGTGGGTCAATCTCCGATCATCGACCTCTTCAACATCGAACAGATCAACCAAAGGATCGAGCAAGGGCGCAAACACCATTGCGAATGCATCGAAAAGGGGGAGGAGCTGGTTTGGGAAAACGCCCTCCGCCTGGCCCGGATCTACCGTCAAAAAACGATCGTAAACGACTCTTTTCCTGATCGAGGGGAAAATGCCTCGGCGAGCTCTAGTTCTGATCTTAGAATGGGCATTTCAGCACAGAGATGATTTAATGAAAAATTGGAAATTATGCGAAGCAAGGAAAACCCCCCAGAAGATCCCTCCTCTGGAATAAATTTTTCAATGCCTTGGCGCGTAGCGAGTGTCAGGCCATTAGATGGTTATTGCTTAGAAGTGATGCAATGTACAAGGAGAATAAACGGCAACACAAATGGGTGATCGAATTATTGCATTAGCCTTTTGGGTGCGGGGGCCTTGCCCCGACCTTCATCGTTCATCGTTCATAATTCATAATTTTGGGGCTTTGCCCCTTCAAAACTCCGCGTGTCCAGGAAAACGGGGGAAAGGAATCACGTCGCGGATATTCTCCATGCCGGTCATAAATAGGACGAGCCGCTCGAACCCGAGGCCGAAGCCCGCGTGAGGGACTGAGCCGTATTCCCGCAGTTCGAGATACCACCAGTAATCTTCGCGGTTAAGGCCGAATTCGACAATTTTCTTCTCCAGGATTTCCTGTCTTTCTTCTCTCTGCGATCCGCCGATGATTTCACCGATTTTTGGAACGAGGATGTCCATCGCGGCGACTGTTTTTCCATCAGGGTTGGCGCGCATATAGAATGATTTGATCTCAGCTGGATAGTCGGTGACGATGACCGGTTTTTTGCAATATTCTTCCGCTAAATAGCGCTCATGTTCAGATTGCAAGTCGGCGCCCCACTCGACAGGGAATTCAAATTTTTTAGGCGCTTTTTTAAGGATCTCGATGGCCTTAGTATAAGGAATATGGGCGAAAGGAGATGCGGCGACATGCTGTAGGCGGGCGAGTAATCCGTTCTCGATGTGTTTATCAAAAAATTCGAGGTCCGCTTGGCAATGCTCGAGTGCATAATGGATGCAAAATTTCAGATAGCCCTCGGCGCATTCCATGTTCGCTTTTAGATCGGCGAAAGCCATTTCAGGCTCGATCATCCAGAATTCAGCCAAATGGCGCGTGGTATTTGAATTTTCTGCTCTGAACGTGGGTCCAAACGTGTAGATGTCGGAAAGGGCGCAAGCCATAATTTCACCTTCCAGTTGTCCAGATACCGTGAGATAAGCGGCTTTCCCGAAAAAATCCTTTGAAAAATCGACGGGTCCTTTGTTGGCTGATTGGCTGGTCGAAGGGTCGAGCGTCGTGACGCGGAACATTTCGCCGCCCCCTTCGCAGTCAGATCCGGTAATGACGGGCGTCTGGATATAGAGGAATCCCTTTTGCTGGAAATAAAGATGGGTCGCGAACGCAAGCGCGCTTCTCACTCGCATCACCGCGCCTTGCGTGTTGGTTCGAGGGCGCAAATGGGCGATAGTCCTCAAGAATTCAAAAGTGTGCCGCTTTTTCTGGAGGGGATATTTTGTAGGGTCGCATTCGCCGATGACCCGAATTTCCTCAGCGCGCAGCTCGAGCGCTTGATTTTTTCCCGGACTTTCTACTAGATGGCCCGATACGGAAATGGACGCGCCGGTGGCAAGCTTTTTGATCGACTCTTCATAGCCTTGAATATTCGCGTCGGCAATCACCTGGAGATTGGCCAATGTCGATCCATCGTTGATTTCAATAAAGGCAAATGATTTTTGGTCCCGAACTGTGCGGATCCAGCCGTTCAGGATGACTTTTTTGCCAATGAGATGCGATGGGTCTTTAGATTGAAGAATTTCTTTTAAACGGGTTCTCATAGAAATTTTCTCATTCATCTGCGTATTTGCGGAGGAGGGCGATTTCATTTTTCCAACTAGGCGGTCCATCGGGTGTCTCCAAGTATTTGGGAAGCGAGCGAGTGTGATTCGATGTCATCAAAAACCGGAAGGATTCAGGGCCGATTTTTCCTTGCCCAATCGGGGCATGCCTATCGACGCGCGATCCTAATTCTTTTTGGGAATCATTCAAATGAAAAGCATAGAGATGATTCAAACCGATGATTTCATCGAATTCTTTCAGAGTTTTATTCCAACCCTCTTCTGTACGAATATCGTAGCCGGCGACGAAAATATGGCAGGTGTCGATGCAAATCCCAACGGGAATTAACCGGTGCACTTCCTTGAAAATGACGGCGATATGTTCAAAGCGGTGGCCTACGCTCGTGCCTTGGCCTGCCGTCGTCTCTAAGATCAGGCGGGTTTTTCCTTTGTGGATCAAATCTTCCATACCCAAGAGGCTCTCGGAGATCCTCTCTAAACACGCTTCCAGTGTCCCGCTCGTCGCAGCTCCGGGATGAAAATTGAGATAGGGGATTTTAAGCAGGTGGCATCGTTCCAGCTCTTCGCGGAAAGCCTTGCGGCTTTTGGCCAACATTTCAGGATCCGGCGAGCCGAGGTTGATCAAATAACTGTCGTGGCTCATGATTTCGGCGATTCCGGTTTCCGCCAGCGCTTTTTCCCAAAGGGCCACTTCCTCTGGAGTGATTTTCCGCCCCTGCCATTGCTTTTGATTGCTAGTAAATAATTGGATCGCGGTTGCGCCGATCTCCTTCCCTTCATAGAGGGCGTTAGGAGCGCCGCCAGCCGCGGAAGTATGGGCTCCGATCCAAATTTTTTCTTTTGCCATAAATTTTCAATTGAAAATAGCCCTGGATTTTATCTCTTTATCGCGATTCTGGCAAGGAGAAGGGGTATACTTGATTCTATATAAATGGATTTCCGATTAGGATTTAGAATATGAAGACATTTGCGCTGAATACGAGCAATAAGGGAAAGCTGCAAGAGTTTCAGCGCCTTTTTTCCAAGCATGGGGCTCACCTAAATGCTTCCGATATCGATCTCAAAGAGATCAAAGCCGATCCGATGACTGTCGTCGTCCATAAAGCGAGCCAAGTCGGAGAGTCTGTATTAGTCGAAGACACTTCTTTGGACATCGAGGGGGCTGAAGTTGGCATCGACGTCCGTTGGCTTCTTCATCATTTGGAAGAATATGCCGGACGGAGGGCCCATTGGCGGGTCCTCTTGGCTTATAGAGAGGGCGATTGGGTCTATGTCTATGAAGGGAAAATCGATGGCACAATCGTCCCGCATCGAGGCAAAGAAGGTTTTGGATTCGATCCTGTTTTTCTGCCCGATGGATCTGAATATACTCTGGCTCAAGAAAAGCTCGACGAAGTCAACGCCCGCGCCAAAGCGGTCGACTCTCTTTTTATGGATAAGCCCATCGCCAAATTCCCGCCGATAAAGGATTGGAAAGGCGAGTGGCAGTAGCTAATTACTGAAATTAGATTTAATATATCCGCGATGGACACGGCGCATTCGATTCTCCGATCGGCAAGGCATTTTTTCGCAGGGACATTTTTGAGCCGAGTCAGCGGCATGGCGCGCGATATCGCGATGGCTTTCTGCTTCGGCAGCTCCCCTGAAATTGCCGCTTTCATGGTCTCTTACAGGCTGGCTAATCTATTTCGGCGTTTGCTCGGCGAAGGGAACCTGCAGGCGGGTTTCGTCCCCCAATTCGAGTCGTTCAAAGCGGAAAGCAGAGAACGGGCTGTCCGTTTTTATCGAGAGGTTTCCTTTTCCCTTGGGATTGTTTTGCTTTGCCTCATCGCAGTATTAGAAGGGATCCTTTGGGGCTGTCTGTATTGGGCTGGCTCATCCGATTGTGTGGAATTGGCCATGTGGATGGTTCCGGGCCTTTTCTTTATTTGTTTGTCAGCTCTCAACAGTTCTCTTTTGCAATGCGAGAAAAAGTATTTTCTTCCCGCCGCATCTCCAGTGGCGTTTAATTTTGTTTGGATTATCGCCGCTCTTCTGGTTTGGCATTTGCCAAAAGCAGAAGCTGTCCGGTGGCTTTCCATCGCTATGACAGGCGCCTTCGGAGCGCAGTGGGTTGCTACCGCAACCGCAGGAAAAAGGTGGCTCGGTCAAAACAGGGGAAAAGTCTCTCTTTTTTCAGAGGACTGGAAAAAACTGTTAAAACCTCTTTCTCTCGGCATTATCGGTATTGGGGCTGTTCAGTTCAACAGCGCGCTCGACGCGATTTTCGCAAGAATCGCCGATGCCGAAGGGCCTGCATTTCTTTGGTACGCGATCCGGATCGAACAATTGCCTCTCGCCCTTTTCGGCATCGCTTTGTCGGGCGCGTTGCTGCCGCCTTTAGCGAGAGCCATCAAAAGCGAAGACTTGAATCTCTATCGGCAGCTTCTCCATTCTTCGCTGCGCCAAAGCGCTGCATTAATGCTCGTTTGCACTTTCGGAATTTTGGCTTTAGGGGGAGTCGGAATTAATTTGCTTTACGGCCATGGCGATTTCAGCGCCAGCGATGTCCAATCTACGCTCTATTGCCTTTGGGCCTATGGCTTAGGGCTCGTCCCATCGGTCTTTGTTCTTCTTTTAGCAGCCGGCTTTTATGCCCAAAAATCGTATCGCAAGCCCACTTTCTCAGCCCTCTTTTCCGTTGCCGTCCATATCGGTCTCAATGCCCTATTTGTCTTTGCTTTTAATTTGGGAGCTGTGAGCATCGCGCTGTCAACGTCTCTTTCCGCAATCCTAAATGTCTTGCTTCTGACTCAAGGGCTCAAACAAAAAGTAGGAGAGATATTCACTTCCGATTTCTGGAGCTTTTTTTTCAGGATGGCCCTTTGCTGCGCTGTTCCAGCGGCTCTTGTCTATGAAATCAATTCTATTTGGAACCACGGCGAATTTCCCCGTTTGTTTTCATTGCAAGCCGTGCAATGTGCCGTTTTAAGCTTTATCTACATTTTTGGAGTGTTGATGCTGGCCTGGCGGCTCAAGCTGGATGAATTCTCCGCCCTCTTTAGAAGAAAGAGAGCGGAGCGTTCTGATTTTGTTCAATAGTCATGTATGAACAGGTTCTTATTCCCCATCCTGTTGTTGATTCCCGTCTTGAGGATTTTCAATTAGTTTGTTGATTTGAGAAATAACAGTAGCCAATTTAGGTTTTATGCCCTCTAATTCCATAAAAAGATCCGTTGCCTCTTTTTGATTCTTTTCCGTCCGGGGATTAGACTCGGAGCGGATGCGAGTCACTAATTGAGTACTCTTGTCAATCAATCCTCGGATACTCTGTAGAGTTGAATCAATTTCACCCGTCGCCACCGGATTGGCTTCATTTTTAGCAGCTCGATTCTCTGCAAATCGAGAGTTTGTTGCTTGGACTTCATCAATAAACTTTGATAGTTTTTGAGCATTTTTTTCAACGTTACCCAAGATTTTGATAAATTGGTCATCATCGATTTCCACTGGCTTGAGGTTCTGCCAGGTTTGAATGCATTTACCGGTAGCGTAGACTGCGGCGACACATACAGCGATAGGTTTCGAATAGACATATAGAGCGCCGATGACGCCCAATTTCGCAAGGGTTGGGATTTGTTCGACCGCAGCAGTTATCGTGTGAATTGAAGACATTGTTCATCCTTGTTTGTTTGTTGCTAAGTTCTTTTCCATGAACAGGGCGAAGATTTTAGGTTTGCCATTTGGGTCTTTATTTCGGCACTCCGAGCGGATTTTGTTTTCCGGGATCTCGAATTCTTTTCCCGTGAGCTCGTATCCATTCTTCTTATAAAATTCGATCAACTTAGGACTTGTGTTGACGACGATCAGACGGATTCTGGATTGTCCCTCTTGTTTGGCTTGCTTTTCCATTGCTTCCAATAGGAGTCTGCTGAATTTCTTCCCCCAATGCTCGGATGGGCGGAAAGCATGTGGATATTGCCTTCTTTTAAAGATTCTGACGCTTGCTCAGATGAATAGAGGGCTGCGCACAGAATTTTCTTATTTTCCCCTTTGAGGGCGTACCAAGTAAAATTGGGATCAGCAAAATAATTTTTTACCTTTTCAACCGTTGTCCGAGGAGGGGCGTCTCCACAGCGAAAATAGTCGCGTCGATAAGCGGTATTGACCAGATCGGCGATTTCTTCCGCGTCTTGGCTTTGCGCATGGCATAATTTTAGAGTGTTTGTCAAATGTTGAATAGATCTCAAAAGATATAAAATTTGATGGTTTTTCAAGAAAATTTTTCCGGCCCTCGAAAGAGAGCCGGAAAGAATATCATTATGAAGTGTGAGAGATAAATTCGCAGACGAGAGGGATGTTGATCGGAATAGGAAGGGGCACTTGATCCATTTGCGGGGAAGAAACCAATGTGCCGGAGAATTTATCCCCTTCGAGAGAGAGGTATTCAGGAACATCCCGGCTAGCGTTTTCTTGGGCCATGATAATGGCTTTCATTTGACGCGAGGTGGGGCGGACAGATACGACCATGCCCGGTCTTACGAAGAAAGAGCGTCGGTCGACCTTCTTGCCGTTGACTTGAATGTGTCCGTGGGAGACCAACTGCTGGGCTCCGAAGATCGAAGAAGCCAACCGCAGGCGGTATACGACGTTGTCCAAGCGGCATTCGAGTTGCTCCAGAAAAAGGTGGGCGGTATTGCCTTTGCGCTCAAGAGCTTTTTTATACGCATTGACCAGCTGCTTTTGGCTGATCATGCCGTAAACGGCCTTGAGTTTCTGCCGCTCGTCGAGCTGCAGACCGAAGTCTGATTTCTTTTTCCGTTTCGCGCCGTGCATTCCTGGAGGGTGTTGTTTGTGAAGCATTGGATTGCGCGCTTTGCCAAAGATGTTGGCAGCGAATTTGCGTGCGATGCGGTTTTTAGGTCCTCTGTAGCGAGCCATTGTTTCTCCGAAACTAATTCATTTGAAAGGATGGAAGTGTAGCTCAGGATCGATTTTTTGAACAAGAGCGAAAATAGAGCTGCCTGCGGAGTTTCGTCTTTTTCAGCTCATTTCAATTTTTTCTTATCTAACATTTGCAATTTCTTGAATTTATAATTGTGAATTGTTAATATATAGCCATCAAAAAACAGGTGGTGTATGGGAAATAATTCAATTGATGCGATCAAGCCAGTACAGCTTTCGGGAACAACTCCGATTCAAAAGGAAAACTCGGTTCAATCTAGCGACCCAAAGGTGGAAGCGACTGCGTCTAAAATATTTGAAGCTAAGTCCAAAATTAAAATGGATCAAACTTCCCATACGACTTTCGATGAGCTGCTTTGTAAAGGGGATTTTTCTGGCGCCCTCCGAGCCGCTGCCAAAATGACCACTTTTTCACAATCTGATGAGGCATACGGGAAAATTTTAGATGCGCAGCTCGCCCAGGGGGATCTTTTGGGAGCTTTCGATACGGCTGGCAAAATGAGTTCTTTTTCCCGATCCGATGCGGCGTATGGCAAAATTTTAGACGCACAGCTCGCCAAAGAGGATCTTTTGGGAGCTTCCAGCACAGCTGGCAAAATGAGTTCTTTTTCCCAATCCGATGCGGCGTATGGCAAAATTTTAGATGCACTACTCGCCAAAGAGGATCTTTTGGGCGCTTCCAGGGTGGCTGGCAAAATGAGTTCTTTTTCCCGATCTGATGCGGCTTATGGCAAAATTTTAGATGCACTACTCGCCAAAGGGGATCTTTTGGGAGCTTCCGATACGGCTGGCAAAATGAGTTCTTTTTCACAATCTGATAAGGCATATGGGAAAGTTTTAGATGCACAGATGGCCGAAGGAGATCTGTTGGGCGCTTCCAGGACAGCTGACAAAATGAGTACTTTTTCCAAATCCGATGCAGCCTTTTCAAAGGTCGTCGAAGCTTACCTTGCAAAGGGAGATGTTGAAGGCCTATTTTCCACTTTCCAAGGTCAACCTTTAAGAATTTCAGTCATTATAAAATGCATCAAGGATGGCGATTTCGATGAGACAATGAAAGATAGATTCGAAAAGGTTTGTGATGAAATAAACCCTTGGAGTCGTCGCATCATTTTGAATGAATTGAAAGCGAAATATACTGAATTAGGAGATGCCGGCCGGGCGTCTAAATTGGACGCTAAAATCGACGAAGTTAGAACCATAGGCGGTATTCATTTTAGTGGCCGCCTTTCTGCGGAAATACTCTGGTTGACACGGGCTTTGGGAGTCATGTCAGCAAGCGCGCTGGGCTATTTAGCGAAAGATGGGCTAGTAGAAATGGGTGCCGAATCTCTTGCGAAGTGGGGCGGCCTTGCTGTGGGTACGGCTGCTAGTGTTGCTTATAACAATTGGATCCATTCAGTCGCCAAAGAAAAGGCGCCTCGTTTTAATGCAGCTCTCTTAAGCGGTGCGGCGGCGATTGGAGCCGGTTTTAGCGCGCCGGCTGTAATCGGCATAGGTCTGGGAACTGAAATTATAGCCCGTACGCCTGCTGCATTGAAGGCGGCGCGAGCTTCTGGAGATGTCTGCAAGAGCGCTTTGACGGGAGCCATTTCTCTGGTTCAGAGGGCTAAAAAAGCGCTCGAACCCATCGTAAATTCTCCCGAAATCAAAAAAACGACGAACTTCCTTGCAAATACAGCGGCCAATACCGTTTACAATACGATGACGTCATTAGGAATGATGACTGCCTTTGGGGTTTGGAATTGTGGCGGAAGCCTGAATCTGGGATTAGTCAGCGCTGTAGCTTTAGGCGCTTTGAGGCAATTTCCCCCGCTAAATAAAGTTTTAGATGATGGGGCTGGATTATTCAATACTATGTGCATGGCGTGGGGGACTGCTTCGCTTGGAGCGCTTGCTGGATTATCAGACATCGCGAGCTCTCGTACGAGTTTTGCAATGGCCGCATTAGCGCAGATTCCTATTGTAAGGAAAAAGGGCAGTTTAGGCGCTGCTTTGGCAGGGATAGTTGGCGCAGGATTCGCTTCTGGTGGAATCGGTTTGAGCGATCGGGCGTCTGGTGCAATTGGAGTAGGTATAACGGCGCTAGGACATCTCGCGCAGACATCTGCAGTTAAAAGCGCCATGGATAAAGGTCGTGCTGAATCTTCTAAAGCGATCGGCTACCTCCGCGATAAAACGGCAACTTGGTTTCGTCTCGGCGCATCGGCTTTTGATCAAACATTGGATGCGATTGCCAACCGGATCGATTCTACAGTCAATGCAGTAGCTGGAAAAGCGGCTTCTTGCACAGTGAAAAAGAATGCTTAATTCTGATGAATGACAGTCTGGAAAGGCTGTCCTCATTCCGCTCTCTTAAAAATTGCAGGGATTTCTAAGCTTCATTATATTGTTTTGCTATGGAATATCGAGTTCTAGCCTATTATTCTTTGCATCGTTTAGACGATCCGCATGCAGAGGTCGCCCGCCATCAGGAATTTTTCCGCATCCGCGATTTCAAAGGAAGAATTTACATTTCCGAACAGGGGATTAACGGGCAGGCTAGCGCCTCAAAAGAGCATGCGGAAGAATATATATCTTGGATGCATGCAGATCCCCGTTTTCACAAAATGCCCATTAAAGTGAATGAATCGTCCGAGCATGCATTTCCAAAAATGACAGTGAAGTACCGGGCTCAGCTTGTGGCGATCGATTGCGAGGTCGATGTTGCGGAGCGGGGCGAGGCTGTATCTCCCGATCGATGGAAAAAAATGCTCGAAGAGCGGGATGAGCAAACGATCGTTCTCGATGTGAGGAACGATTATGAGTGGAAAATCGGCCATTTCGAAGGGTCCGAACTGCCCCAATTGGAAACATTCCGCGAATTTCCTGACTATGCAAAGAAATTGAAGGCGGAGCGCGATCCAAAAGAAACCGTGGTGATGATGTATTGCACCGGAGGGATCCGATGCGAATTTTACTCAGCCCTCATGAAAAAAGAGGGATTCGAAAAAGTCTATCAGCTCGATGGAGGGGTCATTAATTATGGCCTTCAAGAGGGCTCCGATCATTGGAAGGGGAAGTTATTTGTCTTCGACGACCGCTTGGTTGTGCCGGTGGGAGAAGAGGGAACGGGTCCGATCAGCTGCTGCAATCATTGCGGCTCTCCCAATGACGTTTACTATAACTGCGCGAATATGGATTGCAACGATCTTTTCCTTTGCTGTCTCGATTGCTTGAAAGCGCATCGGGGCTGCTGCTGTGCCGATTGTGAAAAAGAAGATCGGATCCGCCCTTACCAGGAATGTGCCAAACCTTTCCGGAAATGGGACCATCAGGAAAAGTTGGAGTGGCGCAAGAGCCATTCTAAAACATAATGGACCTTCTCTACAAAATTGAGTTCAAAGAACCTCATCTCTTGATTGTTCGGTTGGAGGAGAGAGGTTCGAAGAGGATCCTGTATTTAGATACTCTCAAAGCATTGGCCAAAGACGCCGACCGCGACGCTTTGTCCCTCCTTACCAAAATCCATCTACGCTCCCCAAATGCATCCAGAGTCGCTGAAACACTCTCTTTCCAGCAAATCGAAGTGAGCGCGCCGCACTCGTATGAAGCGCTGAAACTGATGGCTAAAACGGGAAGGCTTTTTTATCAGGGGAAGGCAATTGCAATTTCTTCGGCTTGCGCAAAAATCTATTGGAAAGGAGAAAAACACTCTGAAAAATCGTGTACTCTGTCTGCTGTGTTGCAATTTCAGGGTCAGGAAGTTTCCTTGAATGTTTGCTCGATGGTTTTTCCCGGCACTCCTTTTTGGTTCATTCATGACTTTATTATAGGGTCGTTTACCAGTGAGATCCATTGGAAATGGATCGAGATTTTTTTACGCGGGCCGGTCTCTCTCGAAGGAATGCAAAAGAAAAAGTTCCTCGAAGAAGAACCGCCAATTATTTGGAAAGAATCTGCGCCAGAGCGGCGGCTGGAGGTTTTTCCGGAGCTGGTCTTAAAAGATTCTACGGGTTGTTTTGCCGATTTATGGATGGACTATCCTGGGATTGGCCGAGTTGCATTCGAAGATTTAGCTCCTTCGATCCAAGGAAGGGGGCGTCTGAAAAATGAAGAGGCCCAATGGGAAAAAGATCTTTTAGAAACCGGATTCTTTCGGAAAATTGTCGGCGATTCCCACTATTATGCGCCCAGTGAAAAATCGCGTGAAAGTTTGCTCCTTCTTTTGGACATTGGCTGGAAGATCAAAGATTCGAAAGGGCGGTCAATCTATAGACAAGGGCGTCTGGATCTCGATCTTCGCGAAGAGAACGAGGCGATTTCCCTACGGGGGAATGTCTATTTTGGCACTGAGAAAGGATCCTTTAAAACAGTGATGGAAAGCGTGTCGAAGGGCCGCATGTGGGTCGAATTGAATGACCAGAGCATAGGACTATTAGATAGAAAAACGGTTTCATTTATCGAAGGAGAATGGAAGGAGGAGACTCTCTATGTGCGAAAAATCCAGATTGGAGCTGTCCTCCCTTTTCTCGATCTGCCGTCAGTAAAATGGGAAGAAAATTTGAGACGGATGGCCGAAGGGCTGCGGCAAGGGGCCGCCTTTGAAACAGCTTCTCCCGACCGCTCTTTTCAAGGAACCCTTATGCCTTATCAGCAAAGAGGGGTCGATTGGATGGCTTTTCTGTACCGCTGGAACTTTTCAGGACTTTTGGCGGATGAAATGGGACTGGGAAAAACTGTCCAGGTACTGGCATTTTTTTCTCGTCTGGCAGCAAACCCAAGAACGAAATTGCCGATCCTCATCGTAGCCCCGACTTCGCTTCTTTTTAATTGGCGCGCTGAGATCGGCCGTTTTCTTCCTGGCGCCTCCGTCTATCTTCATGATGGGCCTGAGCGTTTGAAAAATGCATCTGATTTTCAAGGACTTCCATGGATCATCACCTCTTATGCGCTCCTCCGCATCGATGAAGAGCTATTTTCTAAAATGGAGTTCGAAGCGATCGCGCTCGATGAATCGAACGCGATCAAAACCGCCGCAACGCAAACAGCTCAAGCAGCCTATCGTTTAAAAGGGCGGTTTAAAGTCGCGTTGAGCGGGACGCCGATAGAAAACCGGCCGGAAGAGATACAGTCTCAATTCCGTTTTCTCATTCCCGATCTTTTAGACAGGAATATCGAAATAGAAAAGCTTAAGGGCAAACTCCGCCCCTTTATACTTAGGCGACGCAAAGAAGAAGTGCAGATCGATCTTCCCGAAAAAATGGAGACAGTCGTTTGGATCGAAATGGATGAAGCTCAAGCTCAAATTTATGAGTCCTATCGATCGAATCTCCGATCAGGTCTTTTGAAGAAAGTAGATAAAGATGGCCTTCAAGCCCATCGCATGGAAGTGCTTGAGGCGATTTTGCGCCTCAGGCAGATCTGCTGCGATCCGCGTCTGGTCGGAAGCGAAGAGGAGGGGGCTAAACTGCAGCGCCTCCTAATCGAAGTAGAAGAAGCCTTGCTGGAAAATCGAAAAATCTTGATTTACAGCCAGTTCACTTCGATGCTCCAGCTCATAGGAAAAGAACTGAAAAAAAGGGGACAAGAATTCCTTTATTTAGATGGTTCCACAAGCGGTGAAAAAAGGGGCGATTTAGTGAGATCTTTTCAAGAAGATCCCAAAAGCTCAATTTTTCTCTTAAGTCTCAAAGCGGGAGGTGTGGGATTGAATTTAACGGCAGCCGAAACGGTCCTTCTGTTCGACCCCTGGTGGAATGAGGCTATCGAAACGCAAGCAATCGATCGCGCCCACCGGATCGGGCAAAAGAAAACCGTCATTGCCAAACGCTACCTCATTCCAGGGACCCTAGAAGAGAAAATGCTCCAACTCAAAGCAAAGAAACGAGCGGCCGCGGATCAAATCCTTGATTCTCAAGGAGATTTTTCCAACTTGACAGCGGACGACCTGCTTTTTCTTCTGCTTTAACTTTCGATTTTTGAATCCCCCTCTTCTGTTTTGACCTGTCTTTTATGTTCCGACTCAAGCATCTCTAAAGCAGCAGCCTTAAGAGTTTTAAGTCCTTCCGCAAAACCCAAAGCCCGAGCCAAATGCTCTAAATAATTGAGTTCGGCAGCAAGCTGATCATTGATCGATTCCATTTTAGCAATCTTTTTAAGTAGGTCTTTATTTTTCATGCTCACCCCATAGGTTGGCATCTTCAATACATGCAATCTCCGTGCCATGGAGGTTGTTGCGGCTGTGAAAAATCGTCCTTCTTTCGGAGGCCTTGCTTTCCAAGCAATGTCCTCCTCCTTCAGAACAATTTTTCTTTGCCGGAACAACCTCCAGTCCTATGTAGTTGCGGCTGTGAAAAATCGATCTTCGACCTGCTCCGCTTAAAAAAGGTTCCCCGAACCTTTTTTAAGTTTCCGCAGCCTTGCTATGCAGCAATGTCCTCCTCCTTAAGAACAATTTTTCTTTGCCGGAACAACCTCCAGTCCCATGTAGTTGCGGCTGTGAAAAATCGATCTTCGATCGGAATCCTCTAGAGAGCCTGAGGTTTGTTCTGCCAACCAAGGGAACATGATGACGGCGCAAAGCGCGCCTGAAGATAACGCTGCGAAGCGCAGCTAAGGATATGCATGATCGGGGAAGCCCCGACCCCCCGCAATATCTGCTTTATCATGTTTCCTTTTATCACCAACGAACTCTCGGTGGTGAATGTAAAAATCGATCTTCGACCTGCTCCGCTTAAAACAGGTTCCCCGAACCTTTTTTGAGTTTCCGCAGCCTTGATTTGTTCTTCTCTTTTTAAAAAAGATGAGAGTTAGATAAAAAATTCTAGATTGCGTAAAATTCAAATGCATGAGAATTTGGAAATGTCGATCGTGCAAAATCTTTCAATCAGGATATAATGCACTCAAAACTGCATTTCCGATTAACCAAGAGGTTTATATATGACTAAATTATCAATGAGCAAAAAATGGCTCGTGGCCGGAAGCATTCTCTTGTTTGCTTTTGCTTGCCAATCTCCATCCAAGAATGGTCCATCCAACAATGGTATGAACAATCAAAATAGAAGCGCTCCTTGCAATTCAGATACTTGCCCTCCTCCGGCGCCGCCAAAGCCATGCTGCAACCCGCCAGCACCTCCTAAACCCTGCTGCAATCCTCCAGCACCACCCAAACCTTGCTGCGAGCCCAAGCCTTGCTGCAAACCGAAACCTTGCTGTCCAAGTTCACAAAATGAAGAAAAATCTGCTCCTCAAGAAATGGAGAAGGCATCAGCTTCTACCGAAGCAGTCAAAGAAGCTGTAGAACCAGTGGCTGAAAAAAATCAAGCAACGGCTCCAGCCTCTGAAAATAAAGCGCAAAACGCCATTTCAGTCACTGAAGCAAAGTCTGAATCAAAAATCGAAGCTAAAGCAGAACCTGCGGCTCCTTCCAGCCCTTCAATACAGGTTTCAACTGAAAATAGCAGCAGCCCTGCTGAAACAGTTCAGAAATAAATCTTCGTGGAGTAAAAGCTTGCTCTTAGAGCAAGCTTTTGCTTGCTCTGGTTTTAGATTTTCAAATTACGAATTTCAATTGCCATTGAAATCAGCGATGATTCTTTCACGGTTTTCCAATACTTCGAATCGTTCGGCACTCACTGATTGGCCATTGAAAAACCATTGAATATCATCAGATTCTTCTGAGTAGAACTTGCTTGAACCGTGTTTTTTATCATTGCGCCATATAATTTCTGCAATTAGATTGCCGAGATCGTCGTAATGAGTTTCGGTTCCGTGTTTCTGTCCGCTGATATAGGGAATTTCAGAGATCTTGGTGCCATTGCGGTAAACGATTTTAAGACCGTCCAGGACGCCATGATTCCAATTGAGCTTCATTAAAGGTCTTCCTGAAGCGGCGTATTTGCATTGTTCTCCGTGAAGCTGGTAATCGTGATAATGGGAAGTCGTATGAATTTGTCCATTGGGATGATAAGTAGTGCGGGACGCGATCAATCCATTTTCAATCGCATCGCGCGATAGAAGGGTGCCGGCTCTGTTGCGTTTGATCCTTTCACCAAAACCCGCTTCGACTTGCCCTTCCAGTTCATGTTCCGGAGTATAATATTTTCCTTCGAAGAGAACTTCGTCGTCATATTCTTCAATGCTTAAAGGGCTTCCTTTTTCATTCCACATAGTGATGATAGTCCGGCTATCGAATTCGTAGACCTCTTCCCGCACAGGCAGACCGGCTAAATCATAGAGAGTCTCTTTAAGCAAGTTCCCTTGATCATAGGTAAGGCTTTTTTCAATTGTAGTGCTATAAGGAAAAGTATACGTTACGAGTCCATGCAATTGGCCATTTTCATAAGAAGAGGAAACCTTGACCCCGTTTTTCAACATCGAAACGACTTGCCCTTCTTTCGACATTTCTTCCCATTCTTGTTCAGATAAATTGAACCCGTATTTGTGTACATAAGTCTGAGATAAGACCTGATCGAAAGAATCATTATTTTGGCAAGAAGTCAGAAGAGCTCCTGCGCAGCCGATAAGAGTCAAATGGATCCGCTTCATGGGTGGAAACCTCAAAAGAAAATGATAAAATGATCTTAAGCGCAGATCATTCATTTTGCAAGCAGTTTCGTATCCTAGAGACCGTTCTTCAGAACGGCTTGCATGATTTTGGCATGTTCCGCTTCAACTTCTTCAAAAGAGATCGTTTTCATTTTGTCTCTATATGTAAACCGGAATGTAGCATGCTTTTTAGATGCGCTTTCGGGAATATAGAGATCGATCAGCTCGGCCCGCTCCAAAAGAGGGGAGTGAATCGAACGGACCGTTTTAAAAATGGTTTCGATCGGCAATTCAATATCAAGAGGGATGGTCCAATCCCGTTCCGATGAGGGAAACTGGGAAAGCTGCGTCATTCTAGGCTGCGGTTTATTCTGCGCCATCAAATGCTGCATATTCAGTTCGGCGAACAAGACTCTTTGTTTAATATCGAATTTTTCAAGGAGCGAAGGATGCACCTCTCCTAATGACCCGATCACAAGACCATTTAGGTGAATATCGGCTTGTCTCCCAGGATGGAAGCTGAGATGGTGCGAGGATTGAAATGAATAATCGGTGATTTTCAAACTGTCCAAAAGATTTTCCAAAAATCCTTTCAAATCAAAGAAATCGACATCCGAGGGTTTCCGGTTCCAATCGCGAGGTTCCGACTTTCCAGTCAATAAAATAGCTCCCATCGGGATTTCAGCCAGTTTTTCCGGTTTTCCCTGCATGAAGTGGATCCGGCCGATCTCAAAAGCGGACAGCGTTTGATTTTTTTGGTCCAGGTTTCTTTTCACTGACTGTAAAAGACCGGGAAGCAGCGAAGTGCGGAGTATCGAGTATTCTTCTGATTTGGAATAGATCGTCTGCAAAATGGAGACAGAGGGAGATGCGATTTCTTTGAAGAATTCGGACATTTGCGGGCTGATTAGGTCGCAATTCAAAAATTCTTGCAGGCCAAGTCTAAGCAGCCGGTTGCGGAATTCTTTTTCAAAAAGGTAGGCCGGATCATGAGGGATTTGAGATGTCGTACATCGGGGGATGGTTTTTTCGATATTGTTATAACCATATATACGGGCCACTTCTTCGATGAGATCGATTTCTTCAGCTATATCGAAACGAAAAAGCGGAACTTCAACCTGCAAATTCCCTTTATCCAAAAGGCGTGTTCTAAATGAGAGCCGGTGAAAGATTTCATCGATTTCAGTGAATGAGAGTTTCGAGCCGAGAATTTGATTGACTCTGTCGGTCCGGCAATGGATTTCTTTAGGCGCAAAGGAACTTTTTTTCTGGTCTATTTTTCCTTTAGCGAGCTTTCCTCCGCAGATCTCCAAGATCAAATGGCACGCTTCATCGAGGGCTTCTTCGATGCCAATCGGATCGATCCCTTTTTCAAACCGCTGCGAACTTTCTGTGCGCAATCCCATTTTTTTTGAAGCGATCCGGATCGACATCGGGTCGAAGAAGGCGGCTTCCAAAAGGATATCGGACGTACGCGATGATACAGAGCTCTCCTCGCTGCCCAAAATTCCCGCGATCGCCACCGGTTTTCGGTCATCCGAAATCAGAATCGCTCCTTCGGGAATTTCCCGATCGACGCCGTCCAAGCCTTTGAATTTCATCGCCTGTTTCGCCGATGAAACCGCAATCGTTTTTCCTTCGATCCGTGCATAGTCGAACGCATGCAGAGGCTGGCCGTATTTCATCATGATATAATTGGCGATGTCTACTGCGTTATGGATCGGTTTCATGCCGCAAGCCGTAAGTTGCTGGCGCAGCCAAAAAGGGGAGGGGCCGATCTTCACGCCTTCGATCAATCGACACATATAACGAGGAGATAAGCGCTCTTCTTCCACTGTGACTTTAATTTTCTTTTCGATCGGGCTTGCGGAGTTTTCGACGAGACTCGTTTTCTTGCGATGAATCGGTTTCTGCAAAGCGGCTGAAAGTTCCCGCGCGATTCCCAAGGCGGACATGCAATGGCCGAGATTGGGAGTCAGAGAAAGCTCGAAAACAGGATCCCAAAGAAGACCTGCGATGTCCTGGCCTGCCTTCATTTCGGCGGGAAGTTCAATGATTCCATCGCTCTCTTCAGAAATCCGCAGCTCGGAACCTGTGCAGAGCATCCCCATCGATTCGACCCCTCGGATCGAACTTTTTTCAATCCTTCTCTGCAATCCATCGGCATCGGTCAATACCGCTCCTTCTTTTGCAAAAGCAGTTTTGATTCCGACTCGGCAATTCGGGGCTGCGCAGACGACAGTGTAAACCTGGCTTCCGTCGCCGATCTCGGCGATCTGCAGTTTTTCAGCGTCCGGATGGCGGCGGACAGCGATTACTTCTCCGACGACGACTTTGGCAAAAGAGGGGTGTTCATTCAAAATCCCATCGACTTCGATTCCGAGCAAAGTGAGCGTCTCGCTGATTTCGGCAACTGGCAAGTCAATCTGGATAAGGGACTTAATAAGAGATAGGGGAAGTTTCATAGAAACCGCATTTTTCTTCAGAAAAAAGCTATTTAAGCATAGGAGAAGAAGGAAATCAACTTTCCAAATTTCCTCAAAAAGATTATTTTTGATTTTCATCCCTCTCTCTTACTCATAGTGGTGCAATTTTCATGGAAACAAATCAGATCAGCCAAAGCCAATGGGTCAAAAAAATCCGCATTATGACTATGGCCATTATTTTTAGCGGAGCGCTCAACATCGGTCTTTTAGCTGCATTTATTTTTTTAATGCTTCAGGAAAGACAAGTATCTCTGAATATCTCCCGTCCGGCCTTATCGAAGGGAAAATATGAAACAACGAATAGGCAGCTTTTTACTTCGATGGAAAAACTCACATTTAGGGAACTGGTGAGTTTTTTGACGAATAGAGACCTGGTCGAAGAAGGTTATTCCAAACGAGATTTGGCTGTAGCCGCATTGGTTGCTTTTCATCATTTCAACCTTGAAAAAGCCCTTGCCTCCTCGCCTACGCAAAAAAGGGTAATCGAAATGGGCGACAATCAAAAAATTGAAATTTATCCTGGATTGAACGACGAGCAGTTCGAGGCGATCATTCGCTACGCCTATCAGGAAAAATGGCCGCTTACGCCCCAGGGGCTTTTCTGTCTTTTGCAGGGGAGCTCGGGCGAAAACACGCCTGAAAATAAGACCGAAAATAAAACGAGAGTCGATGAAAGTCTGGAACAGGCCTTTATGGTGACGCCGGAGTTTTATGCTCTCCAAGTGCTTTTCCAAAAAACCGAAGCTCCGCAAGAAGCAAGCGTCCTTCTCAATCTCGCATGCGAAGGAAATTGGGATATGATTGAGCGTTTTTCGCGGGAACAATCGCAAATGTTGGATCTTTCTGTCGATAAGCGGCGCCGTCTCCTCTTGAGTTATCTCGCCCTCCAGTCTCCCACCGCAGCGCAGCTTCTTTTGAGGACCGATTTTGTTTTCGCCCTTAAAAAACTGGAAGATAAGGGAATTCTCGATCTCATTGGGCTTTTGAAAAATAAAACCGAAGAATCGGAACGTTTTTGCGTCGAACTTCTCCGCTCTCCGCGCAGCGATGCGATTTGGCAAGCTGCCGCCATGCGCCTTTATGCTTATGTGGGAGAAGCGCTTTCCACTCCTCTCGATCCAAAGGAAGCTCTCGCCCGGTTTGCGGCGAATGCGATCCCTCAGGAAGCGGTTCAAATCGCCGCGCCGGCTACTTCCGCATTGACGCCAACAGCTGCGCCAATTTCTAATCCCGCAACCCTATTTCACGTTGTCAAAGAAGGGGAAAGCCTTTGGAAAATCGCGCGTCAATACAAAGTCAAATTGGACCAACTCGTCAGCTCGAACCATTTGGAGAAAGACCGGCTTTATCCGGGTATGACGCTGAAGATTCCCCTTGAAAATCCGGGGGTAAATTAAGGAACGGGATCGGAGCCGCCGCGGTGAAAGGGGTGGCATTTACAGATTCTGCGAAAAATGAGCCATGAAGCTCGCAGGGCGCCATGTTTTTCGACCGCCTCGCAAGCATATTCAGAGCAAGTGGGATAGAAGCGGCAGCAATGCCCGACAAATGGACTAATGGCTGCTTGATAGAGACGGATTAGAAATATAAATACTGATTTCATTACCTATACCGATTATTGCGGTATATTATTAGAGTGGATTTATGAATAAAAAACACCCATTTGAGGAATTTCTTAGCGTTTTTATTCCCGAGGTCTCCCGCAAATCCAAACAGCTCAATAAGGCTTATTGGATTTTAGAGACCACTGGTTCCTCCGACGCTGCGGACCTGAAGGCCGATCTCGATACGGAACTTAAACTATTATTCAACGACCCCTCAGTTTATAAAAAACTTCTTGAATGGGATCTTGATCCTTCTCTTTCTAATCCCCTATTAAAACGGCAATTGAACGTTCTCATCCGCGCATTCAAGCAAAACCAGATTCCCAAAGATCTCCTCGAAGAAACGGCGCGTAAAGAAGCCGACCTCTCGCAAAGCTATGCGACTTTCCGACCCGATCTTGAAGGGAAGAAGCTCTCTGAAAATGATGTGCGGGATATTCTAAAAACCGAAAACGATCCGCAAAAGCGGAAAAAAGCTTGGGAAGCTTCAAAACAGATTGGAAAAGTTCTCGCTCCTCAAATATTGGCGCTTGTCGATTTGCGCAACCAAGCTGCCCGGTCGCTCGGATATCCCGATTATTTCCAAATGCAGCTCGATCTGCAGGAAGTGGATTCGAAATGGCTTTTAAAAATACTCGAGGACCTCTCACAAAAATCGGAGAAGGCTTACGGATCTGTCTTGTCTGAAATCGAAAAGCGGCAGTCCGAGCGTTTCAAAGTCCCAATCGAAGATCTAGGCCCTTGGGCCTGGTGCGATCCCTTTTGCCAGGAAGATCCTTTGGATACGCGCGAGCTTGACACGTTGGTCGAAGATGTGGACATTGCCAAAGCGAGCCAAGAGTTTTACCGCCGAATGGGAATCGATGTTTCCCCAATTCTCGAGAGAAGCGATATGTATGAGCGGCCGGGTAAAAACCAGCATGCTTTTTGCATGAACCTCGACCGGTCGGGCGACGTCCGCACTCTGAACAACGTGAAAGATTCGATTAAATGGCTCGAAACTGTTTTGCATGAGCTCGGACATGCCATTTATGAATTGGGCTTCGATGAAAAACTGCCTTGGCTTTTACGCGAGCCCCCTCACATGATTCCGACCGAGGCCATGGCCTTGATCGCCGGACGGCAAGCCTATCGCTATGAGGCTTTGGGAGGCCTTATCGGATCTAATCCTGAAAAAGAAGCGCTTCGGAAAAAAGCGGATCAGAGCTTGCGAAGGCGCCAGCTCATTTTCAGCAGGTGGGTTCTCGTAATGACCGCTTTTGAAAGCGAACTGTATCGCAATCCTTCCCAGGATCTCAATGCCCTTTGGTGGAAACTAGTCGAAAAATATCAAAAAATCCGCATGCCGAAAAATCGGCAAGGAAAATGGGATTGGGCCACAAAATACCATATCGGGCTCGCTCCCGTTTATTATTTCAGTTACCTTCTTGGGGAAATGTTTGCCTCCTCAATTCAGGAATCCCTGGTGAAAGAATGCGGAGCTGCAGCCTTAACCAGCGAAAAAGCAGGCCGTTTCCTGCAGCAGAAGCTCTTTGCTCCCGGCAACCGGATGAGCTGGAGCGAACTTGTCTATCATGTGACCGGCCGTCCCTTAGCCCCTGATGCGTGGCTAAAAGAATTCGCATAGATATATTTTGATCTCTTTTTGATATTAATAAAAATATTTATAATATTTAAAATTGAATTATTAATTAAAAAATGTTATAATTTACTATAATTATTAATAATTAAAAAAAGGTTTTTATGACTGCTCTGGGTTTTTTTCCAGTTGGGACTGATGTAATTAAAGAAGCTGTGGATGTAACAGATTTAAATTGTATTCTTCTAGCAGCCGATATATTACACAAAAGACCATTTACGAAAGAAAATGTTAAAAAAATGGAACAACTCGCTCTCCTGTATATTAAGCGATTAGGGGAAATTCAACCTAGAAAAGATTTATATTCACCTTTTCAAAAAGATGGGATTGAAAAGCTGCAAAACTATGTAGAGCTGGGTCAATTCTGCTTGGATCCTTATCGCGATAGCGCGGCAGGATGTCCATTATGGAACAAAAACCTCAACCTAAATCCAGCTAAGGCCGCGGGCCTTGATGTCATTTTACTTGATACGGCAGTTAAACAATCGATCGATGCGCTGTCGCATGGAAGGGGCGAATCGGCTTTTGTTGCGCAGAACTATAGAAAAGCCTTGGACCTAGCTCGTCAAAGTCCGGAAACTGATCCTCAAAAAATAGAAGTATTAGAATTAGGATTAAAAAGGGCGGATCAAGCGAGGGTTTTGTTTGATAATGCTGTGGCAAATTTTGAAAATTTTAAAAGAGAAAACTTGCTTGACCCAGCATTTATTGTTAATCATAAATATATCCCTATTAATGAAAGAATCGTTGTGGAACCAGTTTGCAAATCAGACTCTTCTTCCGACTCTTCCCAACCTGTCCTTCCTTCTTCGGCTGCTGAATCCAGCGGGGTCGCGACAGAATCTTCTCAGGTTTCTAGGAAGAGAAAGCAGCCATCGAGTTCAAAAGATCAACCAGATCCTTCTCCTTCTCCTGCTGAATCTCCAAGCCTCCCGACAGGTTCTTCTAAGGTATCTAGGAAGCGGAAGCATTCATCGGGTTCTATTCCCCTCGAGCCAAATGCTGAGTCCCAACCCGTTTCAGCTTTTTCGACCTCTCTTACCGATCCAGCTCAAAAAAAGAGAATCGAGCCAGAATCTATCTCTGATCCAAAAGACCCAAGATTTGACACTTTTATTTCCACTTTTACAACGCCTTCAAGTTCAAGCACTGCAGCTAAAGCCAAGGCGGCGGCCAAGACGGCGGCCAAGACGGCGGTAAGGACTGTACCCTCCTTCCTCGCTATCGGCTTATCTCGTTTTGCGGCCTTTGTAAAGCGCTGGTAATGGAAAAATAAATCGCGGCGCGCTCGATCAAAAGTCTCTGTATATTTTTTTTTAAGTCAGGGAAACGGTTGCGCGCCGGTTTTTTTGCTTGTGAGGAAGTTCTTTACTGAGTATATTTTACCCTTCTTTTACATGCGAAAGTGGCGAAATTGGCAGACGCACTACCTTGAGGTGGTAGCGGGGTCACACCCATGGGGGTTCGAGTCCCCCCTTTCGCATACCCTCTGTCTGCGTTCTGTAATTGCACCGATAGCTCAACGGATAGAGCACTTGGCTTCGGACCAAGGGGTTAGGGGTTCGAATCCCTTTCGGTGCGCATTTATTCCTGGATTGGTTCAGTTTTACTTTCTGTTTTACTCCACAATATAGTCAGAACCCCTCCAGCGATAATCAGCATCATTCCGAAAAGAGTTAAAAAGGTCGGAATCCGGTCCCAGACCATCCATTCAATAGAACCTCCGACAAGGACAAACGTGTAGCAAAAAGGGGCCAGGACAGTCGGTTCTGCATAAGCAAGGGCGCGTGTATAGGTATATTGGCCGATTCCAAAAATAACACCTATTAAAAGAAGGGGTGGCCAAGCAGCAAGCGGCAACCCGGAAATAGCGGGAACTGCGAAAGGCGAAACAGCTGAGCTTGCAATCAATAAATAAATGAGAACCACCCTTTTTGGATTTTCAAAAGCCAGCATGCGGAGCAGCATCATGACGATAGCAGATCCGATGCCTGATAACAGGCCTGGGATTGAGCCCAATTGAAAGATCTCCGCGCTCGGCTTTAGAATTAAAGCAACCCCTAAAAATCCGATAATCGAACTCGACCAGACCCATAGAGAGCTTTTTTTCTTATGACAAAGGAATAAAACAAGAGGAAGAAAAAGGGGGGCTGTTGTATTCAGCAGCGTTCCGTCTGTAAGAGGAATAAAAGAAATCGACAGGAAAAAACAAAAAAAGGCAAATGCGCCAAAAAGGCCCCTTGCGATCAAAAGAGACCACCTTTCGCTAGAAAAAAGAGAAAAACCGGGACGTAAAAAAAGAATCGATAAAAAGACGAAAGCCCCGAAATTTTGAAAGAAAAAGGTGACTTTCGGCGTTGTATATTGATAAGCGAATTTGCCTAGAGCCGCCATCACGGCGAAGAGGGCCCAAGTAAGGGCCATCAGCCCCATTCCTTTCCACGATTCTTGTTTCATAGGTTTCCTCTCGCAGCCAGTTTATCTCAATCCGATTCTTTCTTCAAAGAGAGCGCTGATTTTTTCGAGAGGGGCATGGACCAGGTGTTGAAAGAGAGAGAATTGACGGGCGAAGGCGAGGAGATGGAGAGTTTCCCATTCCTCGGCGGTAAAAGTAAGGCCCGGGAATGGAGCATGGTAGGGACAATAGCTTTCTCCTTGATGGAGATGGACAGCGAATGAGGCGCAGGAAGAGCACTCTTTTTGCAAGGAGAGCAATCCTTCGTGCTGAAGCAGTTTAAGGCGGAAGCTGGCGGCGAGGATTGCCGGTTTTGCGAAGTGGGCCGATTTTTTCAAATAGGCGCAAAAAAGATCGAAAAGGGCAGGCGCTCTTTTAGATGGAAGCTGTGAGCGGAGCAAGTCTTGCGCCATGGCCCCTGCTGCTGCGAGAGTGTCGTAATTTATCCGGAGTTCTAAAAGGTTGTCTAGAAGGGATCCGTCTTTGAGGGTATGGATTTCTTTTTGCCCTTTTTTATAGACCCATTCGGCGATGCAAAAAGGGGATGTGAGGGCTGTGAGCGCAGGATTGGCTGATTTCACGATCAGCGATACGAGACCGTTTTCAGGCATAAAAATTTTAAGGATTTTTTGCCGCCCCAGATAGGGGATCGATTGGAGGAGGACGCCCTGGCTTTTTTCTTCCATTTATCCCTTTCTATATTCGTAAAAATCAGCCAAGAAGGAGAACCCGAATTTTCGGTAGAGTTTTTCTCCCACGGAAGAGGCGAGGAGGACTGCGATTTGATACTTTTCTTGAAAAGCGCGCTGAAGAAGGAAGCGCATCATCTCCGAAGCGTGTCCTTTGCCTCTTTCCGTTGGGATCGTCGCAATCCAATAAATGCCGGCGACCCGTCCATAAAATGCGAGAAGGCCTGATACGGCCGGTATCCCGTTTGCATAACCTACGTAAATTTCGATCGGAGTCCCTTTTTGATAAAGAGAAGGAGGAATTTGTTTCCAGACGCGAGAGTACAGTTCTTTGGAGAGGCCCAATTGCTGCGCAATCGAACAAAAATCAAAAAGGCTCTCGGGGGTCAGGATCCTCTCGATGTTAAGGGAATGGGACAGTTGGGGAAGATGCTGAATTTCGGCGAACATTCCTTTATGAAGTTCGGATAACACGAAGCCTCTTTCTCTTAGCCTTTCAGATAAATTTTTAGGTTCGTCCGATGGTTTGATCCACCAAGAAAAGGGGAGATTTTTTGATTGGTAATAGGAGATTGTATGTTCGATCCAGAAATCGGTTTCCTGCGGCTGCAAATGGGCATGGAGGGCGTAATTGAAAGTATCGTCGGAAACCGGCGTGCTGACCCAGGATAGAGAATTTCTCCCAAAAAATTCGGCATCGGGAACATAACGGACAAGGTGGGTCATATGAAAATAGAGGTTTGCCTCCATCGAATCGAGAATTTTTGCCTTTGTCCATTTTTTAAGCCGGGGAATGGGATTTAAATGGGGATGCGCGGGAGCGGAGGGCCAGAGAAGAGCTTTCCGATCCAACTCTTGGACTTGGCTGTTTTTTCCCTCATTGTAACCCTCTCTATCATTTGTGAAAACGGATGCGAGAGATTGTTTGAGCTCTTCATATTTTTTTGCCTCGCTCGGATGGGCGCGCAAATAATCGCGAAAGCGAAGATGCCTTTCGATTTGCGGATCGCCGGCAGCAAAGACATGCAGGTGGATCGCACAGGGAAAATCGGGCATGGGCAAGCGTTTGAAAAAACGGCGTTGAACCATTCCGAACTCTCCGAGGGGGTCGAATCCGAGGGTAACAAGGGATCCTCTGCAAGCATCTATATCATCGAGGTCTTCCACCTCACCGAGTATGTCGATTACAGGTTTGGCGGCCAAACCGGAGATTGACGTGCTTCCAATATGAAAAAGCAATAGGGCGATTGCGGAACAAGCCCTGCGAATCTCTTCTGCCGCGGCGAGGAATTGGGAATACCAGGAAGAATCGTGAGGCACAATATGAATGGACATCTGAAAAATCGCTTGGCTTAGGAAAGGGTTCCTGATAAAATGACTTCAAACTAGGGATAATATGCCAAAAACGAATAAATTCGCGAACGAAGGTTATACGATCTACATCGTAGGCAAGCACATTGAAGTAACCGACGCGATCCGGAATTACGTCTGGGAAAAGCTGTCTCGAGTCGAGAGAATAGCCGAGCACATCATCGATGTCACTGTAACCCTCGATGCACAGAAGCTGGAAAAATCTTGCTCGATTTTAATGAATTTCATTCGTTTCCATATTAAAGTCCAAGCGAGCACCGACAATTTGTATGCTGCGATTGATAAAGCGGTCGATAAGCTGACAAAATTGATTCGCCGATTCAAGACGAAGCTGCAATCCTACCGGAACAAGGATATCAGCACAGTCGATATCCATGTGAATGTCATCCAGGCATTGAAAGATGATCTCAAAGTCATCAACGATGAAATCGAAGCGGAAAGCGCCCGTCTCGAGGAAGAGCGCTATAAGCTGCACCAAGTCGTTGCTAAAGAAACTATGCCGATGAAGACTTTGACGCAGGATGAGGCGATCATGAAAATGGAAATCACAGACGATCCTTTCCTCATTTTCCGATCGGAAGAAGATCAAAAGATCAAGGTGATTTACCGACGCGAAGACCGCAATTACGGCCTTGTGCAAATCCAATAGAAATGATGGATATCCAGAGTTCCGGTCGCCAGAGGGCTGATCGGGTTTATTGCCCGATCCGAAGGCATTGGGTTGCCGCCATCCCGGAAGAAATCGTCCGTCAGAAACTCATTCGAAAGATGATCTCCGAATTAGAATTTCCTAAAAGTTTAATCGCTGTGGAAAAAGAAATCGCTTCTCTGCCTAACCACCCTGATTGTCCACAGGCTCTTCCCAAACGGCGCCTTGACCTGGTCTGCTATGCAACCGTGAAAACAGGGGTGGCTCCGCTTCTCGTCGCCGAATGCAAATCGATTCCTTTAAACGAGTCTGCCGAAAGGCAGCTCTTCGGTTATAATGCATCGGTGGGCGCCCCTTTCATGTGCTTAGCATCCGGATCGGAAATTAAAACGCTCTGGAAGGAAGGAGGACGGATTGTCTCGGTTCCTTTTCTTCCTCGCTATTCGGAACTCCTCAAGGCCCTATGCTGCTGAAAGCGCTTGAAAAACATATTCCCTCCGCCAAGCTGCTGTTGGAAGAGAATCTTTCACCCCTCTCGTATGACGCGGCTGGCCACTGGAACCGAATCGATCCCGATGCATTTGAATTTATTTGCGTATATGGACTCAGCGGAACTTTATATGGACTGGCTCGGGCCTGGCTCGATGAAGATCCGAAACGCCGCCTTGTTTTCGTGGAAGATCAAGCGAGTTCGTTATCTCATCTTTTAGAAGATGACGATGCGATTCTTTTATTGAACGATCACCGCGTCAAAATCTATTTTCTCGAATCATCCCTTCAAATTGAGCTGATCGCTAAAAAAGTGGCTTGGCAAGCCGTTTTTAGGAAGATCTCGACCCTCTTGCTGAACGAGGGCGAGATGGGCATCCGATTCCGGGAACGATTGGGAACATTCCATCTTGCAGCCCATCTCCTCCTTTCAGAGGCTTCCGATTGGGGATGCTCAGCGATGAAAAATGCAAGGTCGAATCATCTCTCTGGTCGTATGTTTCGATCTATTAAGGGACTACAAGGAAAATTCAAAAATATTCCCGCTGTGATTGTAGGCGCTGGGCCCTCATTGGAAAAAAATGGACATCTTCTCTCTTTATTGGAAAACAAAGCATTGATTTTTGCCGGAGGAAGCGCGCTGAATGCGCTGGAGGCAGAACCTCATTTTGCCGCTTCGATCGATAAAGAAGCTCCTTATCGCCAATTTAAAGCCCATTCATTTTCACAGGCCCCCTTTCTTTATCAATCCCGTATGAACCCGGAGAATTTTTCTCTGGTCCACGGAGAGGCTCTATTGATGCCGGATGGAAATTCACAAGCCATCAACTGGATCCAAGGAGAAGAAAATCTATTCAATGGGGGCTGGACGGTCGGTAATTTTCTGACTGCGGCAGCGGTTTTATTTGGCTGCAATCCGGTGATTTTCGTCGGGATGGATCTCTGTTACCGCAAGGGAAAAAAATATGCCCATCTGGAATCATCCATTCCTGAAGGTCTGATTCAAAGCCTTGATCGAAATGGGATGGCTGTATGGACCCAGCGCGATTGGTTGATGGCGGCTCGTTGGACCGTACAGATTGCAGAGCAGAATCCCGACCGGCTGTTCATCGATGCCACCGAAGGAGGGCTCGGGTTTGGCTCGCCGATCCTATCTGATTCGCTGCTCAACGCAATCGCGGATCATTTGAAAGCGGAGCGGGATTTGCGCGGCGAAGTGCATGCCGCTATCCAATCCCTTCCTTTCGATTTCCCATCCGGTCGATGGGATGAATGGGATGAGAGTTTGCGCAGCTGCAAAAAACTATGTGAAACACTATCTAGTTTCGCTAGTTTCGAATGTGAAAAACTTCTGGGAGAAATCGCCTATCATAAACTTTTGAATCCTCTCTGGGAAGTATGGAGGCCGGTGTTTGAAAGGGAGCTCGATATCGATCCCCAACCGCTATCTCATCTCGACAAATTAAAACTCCATAAAGGTCTCTTTTTCCAACAAGTATTGCAGGAGCATATTCATGGATGAAGTTGCAAAATTTTATGGACCCGGCGGACATCTTCTTTCAGAAAGCCGCTTTTGCAAAGGAAAGCGATCTGGCGAGATGACGCAGTATTATTTAAGCGGAGCCATTTACTCGATTCAACGCTTCGAAGAGGGGCGCAAAGAAGGCAAACAAGAATTTTTTTACGAAGACGGCAAACTAAAGACGCTCGAATTTTATCGAGGGGGGCGGCTCGATGGGGAATCGATTCTCTATTGGCCGAATGGAGCCTTGAAGCGCAAATGCTGCTTTGCTGCGGGTGTGCGCTGCGGGATCGACCGAATGTGGAACGATGCCGGCTTGCTCTTAGATGAAGGGCTGTACGAATTAGGAAAGGCGGCTGGATTCCACCGTCGCTGGAGCGGCTCCGGCCAGATTTTGGAAGAGATTCTTTATTTGACAGGCTCCCGCTTTAATATGAAGCAATGGGATGAAAGAGGACAGCTTCGCGTCGAAGCCGAGTGGACCGATTCGGAAAACTATCGGGAAAAGGTATGGGACCGGTTTCAAAATATCTGGATTGAGAAAAAAGGGCGTTGGGATGGCAAACAACTCGTTTACATCTGATGCTCTTTTCATGGAACGTTTTCCTCGTTTGGGATTGTTGGCTTCCTCTTGGCCGATCAAGGAACCCTCTGACGAACCCCTTCCTTTATTGCAGCTTGAAAAAGTCGAAGCTCTTTATTTTTATGGGCTTGGCAATGGCGCCATCTACTTTCAGATCAAAAAATGGCTGAAAAATAATCCAGAGAGGGAATTGATTTTTCTCGAAGATGAAGCGGGGATTATCGCCTCTTTTTTGCGCCGTTTGGACTCGATCGAAATTTTGTCCGATCCCCAAGTCCATTTCGCCCTTCTTTCCAAAAACAAACAGCTCGATGGGGAATTGGAAGCGCTGGCAGAGCGGCTCCCTGAAAGAAGGATCGAGGTAGCCGCTTTGCCCTCATACCAAGGGAGGCGATTTCAAAACATTCGGCTAAAATTGCTTCGCAAAACGACTTTATCCCACGCCCTGCATCTCGACCGATGCCACGGATATCAGGCTTTTGAAAATTTCATAAAAAATTTGAAGCATTTGCCCCAATCTTTCTATGCCAATGCTCTCAAAAATGCGTTTCAAGGCGTTCCCGCGATCGTGTGCGGCGCAGGGCCTTCTTTACAGCAATCGATGGATGAGCTGCGCTCTTTGGAAGATCGCGCTTTGATCATTGCCGGAGGATCGACTCTCGCTGCATTGAGTTCGCAAGGAATTGCGCCCCATTTTGGGATGGCGGTCGATCCCAATCTTGAGGAATATAGGAGGTTCAAGAACAATTTTGCGTTTGAAGTTCCTCTTCTTTATTCGACCCGCGTCTTTCCCGCGATCTTCCAAACTTGCAACGGTCCCTTTGGCTATATGCGCAGCGGCATCGGGGGGGTTCCAGAGCTTTGGATCGAAGAAGAACTGGGTCTTTTAGATCCTTTGCTTGGAGATTTTCTTTCCCCTGAATCGATTTCTGTAACATCGATTTGTCTTGCCTGGGCCCAATTTCTAGGATGCAACCCAATCCTACTTAATGGCGTAGATCTAGCCTATACAGGAAATAAACGCTATGCGGACGGAGTCGCTGATGGCGAAGAAGTTTTTTTTGCCCAAATCGACGCTGAAAAATCAGCTGCTGACCGGATTATCAAACGGAAAGGGCGGAACGGAAAACCGGTTTATACTGCAGTCCGCTGGGTGATGGAGTCTGCAAGCTTTTCCCATTTTGCGAAAAAACATCCTGAAGTGCGATTCATCAATACGACAGAAGGGGGGATTGGATTTCGGGGGATCGATTATATGCCTCTTTCCGAGGCGTCGGTTCAATTTTTACAGACGCAATTCGATCTCAGCTCCCGCGTCCATCAAGAAATCGCAAAAGCTTCTATGCCCTCTGCGGCTAAAGAAAAAATAGAAGAAAAAATAAACGAAATGAAGGAAAGCTTGGATCGGGTCGTCGGTCATCTGCAGATATTATCAGGAGAAAAAAAAGGCTCTTCGGTTTTGGCGGAAATGGAACTTAAAGAGGAGATGGCGTTTACCTATCTTTTTTACGATATGGATTTAGTCATCGATCGAGCTTTAAGCCGTTCTTTCCGCCCTTGGCTGCCTGATGAAAGTCAAGACGAAGCGAAAGACCGCGTCAAGCTCCACTCTTATGCAAAATGGAAAAAGCTTCTCGGTCTCGCGATCCAATATAAGAATCTATCTCAATAAAAAGTTTAGGGGTTGCTTTTCGCTTGGTGATATTTTCTTAAATATGATAATAATTTCGCGTAAAAAATAAACCAAGGATCCATTTATGGTGACTCCCGTTGCTGCTCTATCTCCATCTATCGCTCAACTAAATCCAACTGTCAACCAGCCTGTCGATCAGCCTGTCAGCCAGCCTGTCAGTCCGATAGCGGTCTCTTCTAAAGAAATATCCAAGAAAGAAATATCCCAGAAAGACATATCGATGACTCTTCCCAAAGATGTTGAAAAACCAAAAGCATTTTCGATCACTCGCTTTAAAATGGAACATCATTGGGATCCTAATAGAACATTTACTCCTGTTGACCGAGCCTACGCCGAACTGACTGGAGAAGTTTATGAAAAATCTTCAAAATCAATAATGACCTGTCAAAAGGCCGCCTATAAATTCCTTCATGGGATTTATGAGAGCTTGAAAAAAGCGGAGAAGTTCAAATCGGACGATCTAGATCAACTCTTAGAAAAAATGGGAGATTTGGAACCGAAGAACATCCCTCACGTTTTGAAAGCGGCTCAAGGTATGATTGAGAGATGCCGCTCAAAAAATCCGGAAGCGTTCAAAAATTTTGCACAAGTGAATGCGTATTTACAAAATGAAATCGACAATATTGATACAAATGAAGCTGCATCTGCTCAGTTTATCAAGACGAAACCCGAAATCGTCGTGCTGAATGATACCGGATCCATCAAAGCGGGACCGTCCCCTGCTTCAAGTTCTGCCTCTAAAGAAATGAAAGCTGCCTCTCATTTCCCATCCCGATCCACAATCTTGAAAGTAACGAGCGCAGTGGCCTTGGCGATCCTCGCAGTGGGATATTATGTGTATGGGATGCCTGCCTGCCTATCGAATTTGGGCAATTATCTTTCTTTTAAATCAAATCCAGATCCGTTGCCACCGACAGATAATCAGCAAAATCAAGTAGAGATTAATCCAAACAATATACAACAACCCCTAGTTGAAACACCCGCCCATTTGGCACAGGAAGTCGGTGTAAATAGTGCGATAGTTCAATCCCTGGCCGTTGATCTTGAACCGACTGCAGAAGCGGTTGAGTTGCAGGGTGTATACAAACAAGTTGAAGAAGCTATTCCTACGGCCGGCACTCCTGTCGTTCAAACTGGCGCTCAAACGCCAGTAGTCCTTCCAACGAGCGCGCAAACGCCAGTATTCGTTCAAACTGGCGCGCAAACGCCAGTATTCGTTCAAACTGGCGCGCAAACGCCAGTAGTCCTTCCAACGAGCGCCCAAAAGCCAGTAGTCGTCCCAAGCAAAGCGCAAACGCCAGCAAAGGATGAATCTTCGAAAGGGCAGAGCTCTATAGGCGACAAACCAGCTATGAATAAACCGGATATTTCTGTAAACATCCCGCCAAAAGTGGATGCGAATTTGAAAGATGAGATTGTTGTTCCATCGCAAAAACGGGAAAATTAATTATCATCGCTTGGGGTTATCCCATATTCATGCAGCTTGTTGCGCAGCGTCCTGACGCTGATTCCGAGGATCGAAGAGGTCTTCGTTCGGTTATGGTGCTGCGCTTCAAGAGTTTCTAAAATGAATCGTTTTTCTAATTCATGAAGCGAGATTCCCAGTGGTAATGCCTGAGATAATGAAGGTCCTTTGATTTCAGCTTTTTCCTGCATGGAAGGCAGTGAATCGAGATATAGATGTTCGCTATCGATGAGCGGATCAAAATCGAGTACCACCGTCCGTTCCACGATATTGGCCAATTCTCTGACATTCCCAGGCCAGGTATAATTTAAGAGCTTTTGCACGGCGCGATCTGTAAAATTTTTTAGAATTTTGTGGTTTTCCGCGCAATAGCGTTTTAGGAAATGATTCGCCAAAGGCAAAATGTCTTCGCGTCTTTCCCGCAAAGGGGGGATCTGGATGGGAATTACATTGAGTCGGTAGAATAAGTCTTCCCGGAATTGTCTTGTCTCAATCGATTCCAGCATATTTCGATTGGAAGTGGCCAGGAAACGCAAATTGACCTTGACACATCGAGTTCCTCCCACTCTTTCGAATTCTTGTTCTTGAATGGCCCTTAAAAGTTTCGGCTGCAGGATTAAAGGGATTTCCGTGACTTCATCCAAAAGGAGCGTTCCTTTGTCTGCCAATTCGAAACGGCCTGTTTTTCGAATATGGGCTCCTGTAAAAGCCCCCCGTTCATGGCCAAAAAATTCTGATTCTAACAGCGTTTCTGGAATCGCCGCGCAATTGACCTTGATGAAAGGATGCTGAGAGCGGGATGACAGCCGATGGATTTCTCCTGCAATCACTTCTTTGCCTGTTCCCGATTCGCCCGTAATAAAAACGCTCGCTTGGCTTTTAGCGATTTTTTCCAAATCCTGAAATATCCGTTGCATCGCAGGACTGTTCGAAGCGAGGCACGCGCTTTTTGATTGGACGGTTTCTTCCCGATAAAAGCGATTTTCTTTAACCAGACGCAAGTGTTCTTCGGCTTTTTCCAATGCGCTTTCAAGCATTTCCGGCGAGAATGGTTTGATTAAATAGTTGAAGGCCCCCAATTTCATCGCCTCGACCGCGGATTCGATGCTTCCATGCGCTGTTGCCAAAATCACAATAGAGGAAGATTGGAGAGATTTAGCTGTTTTAAGCACCTCGAGGCCATTTTTCAAAGGCATTTTCATATCGGTGATGATCAAATCGAACGGTTCTTCTTGGATTTTTCGGATTGCATCCGCTCCATTTTCGGAGGCGATGACTTCTTTTCCGCAACGTTTTAGCGTCTCGGCAATGAAGCGAAGCATCAGAGGCTCATCGTCGACAACCAGCACTTTTTCAATCATCTTCTTACCTTTTTAATGGAAGGGAAATGGTGAATGTTGCGCCCTTGCCCGGCTGAGATCGAACATCGATCGCGCCAAAATGAGCTTGGACAATTTTTTGGGTTTCCACAAGGCCGAGCCCATTTCCCTTTTGTTTTGTCGTAAAAAAGGGAGAAAAAAGATTTTTCTGCTGTTCTTCCTCGATGCCGATTCCCGTATCTGAAATAGCGATCTGACAGGAGTTTTCTCTTTTTAGCAGGGAGACGGTGAGAAGCCCCCCTTCAGGCATCGCTTGGAAGGCATTGAAAATCAAATTGAGGAGGGCCGATTTGAGCGCCTCGGGATCGATGGGAGCCAGCAAGGGGGAATCGGGAATATGCATCGCGATCTTCACGTTTTCAGGGAAAGCCGGATCCACCTTGATAAATTTGCCTATTTGTTTCAGATAACTGCCGATTTCAATAGTTTGCAGCTGAATTTGGATCGGTTTGGAATAGTGCAAAACCGCATTGACTATTTTTTCTAAAGATTTCGTCCCATCTATGATGTAACCGGCCATTTCTTGCAAATGCTTGGCTTCGTGAAGATCCCGGTATAAAAGAGAAGCATATCCGCGGATTCCTCCGAGAGGATTGCGTATTTCATGAGCGATGGTCGATGCCATCTCTCCGAGTTCCTTCATTCTATCTCCGCGGTTCGCAATCAATTGGAGTTTTTGCTTTTCGCTGATATCTCTAATGATAAGGATCATTCCTTGATCGATCTTGGGTCCATCGAAAACAAATGAGGTCGATATCTCTACCTCTTTCCGGTCATTTGGATAGCTTTTATAGAGCAGCTTATGGGGAATCCCGAATTTCAGCGCTTCCCGCATCGAAAATCCAAAATAATCGTCCGGAAAGAATTCCCAATAGCGTTTAAACAGAATGGTTTCAGCTTTTATTTTTAAAAGTTTTTTGAGCTGATTCATTAACGATCGTCAGAGTTCCCTCGAGATCGATCAGTAGAACCCCATCCGAGATATTTTTCAAAATGTTGTTCAAATAATGGGTGAGGCGGTTGAGTTCCCCACTTTTAATTCCAAGTTCCTGGTTGACAGTCTGAAAGCGCTCTTGTAACTTGATGTATGCGTTTTTTAGGCGATTGGCTTCTTCAGAAAAGAGGGTAAAAGCTCTTGATAAATGATGCACTCCTTCTTGGACGCTCTGGCTTTTCAAAGCCAGATCGGCCGATTGCTGAAGCTGCTGGAGAATGTTGTCAGACATGTTTTCTACCCAATCTTGGTATATAAGGAAAACGGCATTATTATTGCTTATCTTCTCTTTCGGCTGTTCGGGAATGGAGCAGTCGGAACGGGAAAAACTCCGCCGCCGCAATTGCAAAGGCGAATATATCTATAGGAATCGCGATGATTTCTTCTATCCTATAGCCTTCCCCTCCCATACTCCCCGTTCCGCCTACCCTTGGGAATCGGAGTCCCATCTTCCCCGCATCACGAAAGAATTTTTCCGCTGTAAAGGCAGTCCACTCAATCAACCCATCGTCGACATGAGCGACCCAGCCAAGCCTACGCCCTGCTCCGATTGCGAAGGGGGCTCCCGCCACGGCCTTCCGATCATTCACAACAAAGAAAATGTGTATCCGATACTTCTTGAGCTTCTCAATTTCATCCAAAAAAAGACCGGTAAACGGGTGATTGTCACCTGCGGCCACCGCTGTCCGACCCATAATACCTATGCCGACCCGACCAAAGAAAACCGCACTTCCAAGCATCAAATTGGCGCCGAGGTCGATTTTTATGTGCAAGGAATGGAAGACCGCCCTCAGGAAATTGCCGGTCTGATCCTGCAATACTATCAAGAAACCCAAGCCTATAAAGGGGATAAGGAATTTCTTGAATTCAAACGCTACGATAAGCCTGATCCCGCCCTTTCGACGCAGCCCTGGTTCAATAAAGAAGTTTTCATCAAAATTTTCCAAAAACAGGAAGGGCGCGACGCAGACAACCGCCATCCCCATCCTTATATTTCC
>Ga0206923_1018_pt1 | contig 49399 bp, 40 predicted proteins | sample Alteio_BWOrgHeat_64_FD_152961 | JGI IMG/M metagenome (GOLD analysis project Ga0206923, IMG submission 152961) | Enriched cells from forest soil in Barre Woods Harvard Forest LTER site, Petersham, Massachusetts, United States -... | ecosystem: Environmental > Terrestrial > Soil > Temperate forest >...
TCCTATGCCCCGTCAACGAGGTTTATTTTTAAACTTCCCCAACAAAATATCATCTAATTACTTAAGGTTTAAAAGACCAATATTTTAACAGTAATTTCTATTTACAATGACCATACAAGATTTTGATATTCAGGTTGCCACAGCCCAGCATGCCGACTATGCCCCCATCATTTGCGATGAGATGGCCGAATCGGCCAAGGCACGGGGTACGGGTATTGCCCAGCGCACACCTGAATATGTAGCCGATAAAATGCTGGAAGGCAAGGCGGTTATCGCTTTATATAAAGATGGCACATGGGCCGGGTTTTGCTATATTGAAACCTGGAGCCACGGCGATTTTGTGGCCAACTCGGGTTTAATTGTTGCCCCTCAATACCGTAAGGTAGGGTTGGCTAAAGCCATCAAGCATAAAATATTTGAACTTTCGCGTACCAAATATCCCGAGGCAAAGCTATTTGGCTTAACAACCGGGCTGGCTGTAATGAAGATAAATTCCGAGCTGGGCTATGAACCTGTAACGTACTCTGAACTTACCCAGGACGAAGATTTTTGGAAAGGCTGCAAAAGCTGCGTTAATTATGATATATTGACCATGAAAGAACGCAAAAACTGCATGTGTACCGCCATGCTGTTTGATCCGGCTGAAAAGGCTAAAGACGCGGAAGTAAATCTGGAAAAAATGACAAAAAAAGCCAACTTGTTTGAGCGCATTGAAAGCGCGATAAAGAGTTTTGGGCAGGATTTAAAGATATTTTAGTTGGAGGTAAAAGACGAAAGGTTAAAGGTGTTACCAGTTAGCACCGTCCGATTGTCCATAATGTGTCCGATACCTGAGCGGACGGACACCTATAAAATAAATAGTACATGGAAAAGAAAAAAGTAGTATTAGCTTATAGCGGGGGTTTAGATACCTCATTTTGTTGTATATACTTGACCCGTGATCTGGGTTACGAAGTTCATTCGGTAATAGTTAATACCGGGGGTTTCAGCTCAGAAGAACTATACACCGTTGAAAAACGCGCTTACGAAATGGGCGTTACATCGCACCATGTAGTGGATGAGACCGAGAATTTTTACAATACCTGCGTGCGTTACCTCATATATGGTAATGTATTGAAAAACAACACCTATCCACTTTCGGTTAGTGCCGAACGGGTTAGCCAGGCTACCGCTATTGCCAATTACGCTAAAGAAATAGGCGCCGAGTTTGTGGCCCACGGCAGTACCGGCGCGGGTAACGACCAGGTTAGATTTGATATGATATTCAATATTCTTATCCCCGAAGTTGGTATCATCACCCCTATCCGCGATCTGAAACTTAGCCGCGAAGCAGAAATTGAATACCTGAAAAAGCATGGTGTTGATATGAACTTCGAGAAAGCTAAATACTCTATCAACAAAGGTATTTGGGGCACATCAGTTGGCGGTAAAGAAACCCTGACCTCAAACTTAGGTCTGCCTGAAGAAGCATGGCCTACCCAGGTAACGCAATCAGAAGTTAAGGATATTGAATTAACCTTTGAAAAAGGCGAATTAAAAGGTATCAACGGCAAAAAATACGATCACCCTACGGCGGCCATACAGGCATTACAGGCAATAGCGCAGCCGTACGGTATTGGCAGGGATATTCATGTGGGCGATACCATTATCGGTATTAAGGGCCGAGTAGGTTTTGAAGCTGCCGCGCCTATGATCATAATTAAAGCGCACCATACCTTAGAGAAGCATACCTTAACCAAATGGCAGTTAACCTGGAAAGATCAGCTTTCTATGTTCTATGGCAACTGGCTGCACGAAGGCCAGTTTCATGACCCTGTTATGCGTAATATGGAAGCATTTTTAACCGATACGCAGAAAAATGTGAGCGGTAAAGTGTTTGTACAATTACATCCGTACAGGTTCCAGGTAGTTGGTATTGAATCGGAGCATGACCTGATGTCGAACAAGTTTGGCAGCTATGGCGAAATGAATAATTCGTGGAGCGGTGATGATGTGAAAGGGTTCTCGAAGATATTTGGTAACCAGGTAATGATCTATCATAAAGTTAACGGCGAAGGATAATGAACACGGTATTTTCAAAGGGTGAATGTTTAGACCATTATACCTGGGGCGATGATTGCCACGGGTGGACCTTTGTTGATACCGACCTGCTATCAGTTAAACAAGAGTTAATGCCGCAGGATACAGCCGAAAAGCTGCATTATCATGAAAAAGCTACCCAGTTTTTTTTTATTTTAAAAGGGCGGGCAAAGTTTACCATTGATGGCGAGGTTACTGAATTGAGAGAGCAACAAGCTATCCAGATAAACCCTAACCAAAAACACTTTATAGCTAACCATAACAATACCGACCTGGAGTTTATTTTATATTCTTATCCATCAACAAAAAATGACAGAACCGAGATCAAATAAAATAAAAGCCGGAATAATTGGCGGTGCTGGCTATACCGGCGGCGAAATGCTGCGGATATTGGTTAACCACCCCAATGTGGAGATTGCTTTTGTAAACAGTACCAGCAATGCCGGTAATTATGTTTACGAAGTACATACCGACCTTTTTGGCGATACCGACCTGAAATTTACCGGCGATTTATCAACCGATATTGACGTATTGTTTTTATGTGTTGGCCACGGCGATGCGCGGAAGTTTTTGGAAGCCAATGAAATTCCTGACAGCGTTAAGATAATTGACCTAAGCCAGGATTTTAGGTTAAGTCAAAATTCAAAAATAAAAAATAAAAACTTTGTTTACGGTTTGCCCGAACTAAATAGGGATGCCATCAGATCGGCACAAAATATAGCTAACCCGGGTTGTTTTGCAACAACTATCCAGTTGGGATTGTTACCATTAGCCGCTAAAGGATTGTTAAGCAGCGAGGTACATATTTCTGCCACAACAGGCTCTACAGGTGCAGGCCAAAGCTTGGCAGCTACTTCGCATTTTACGTGGAGGAATGATAATTTATCGGTATATAAAGTATTTAATCATCAGCACTTGAATGAGATAGGCGAATCGTTAAAACAATTACAACCTGCTTTTAATGAAATACTAAATTTTATCCCGTACAGGGGCGATTTTACAAGGGGTATTTTTGCTTCTATTTATATGGATAGCGACCTGACCGATGAAGCAGTATTAAAGCTATATGAAGATTTTTATGCAGGCGAACCATTCACTCATGTAACCAGTAGGAATATAGATCTGAAACAAATAGTGAATACCAATAAGGTATTTTTACAGGTTAAAAAGCATGGTAATAAATTATTTATTATCAGCATGTTAGATAATTTACTTAAAGGCGCCTCTGGGCAAGCGGTTCAGAACATGAACCTGATGTTTGGCTTAGACGAGCGCGCAGGTTTACGACTTAAGGCGACCGGTTTTTAACCGACAGCCACCCTCGTTGATCATGTAAATTAAGTAATTTAAATTTTAATAAAATGAAACTTTTCGACGTATATCCTATAAATAATATAAACATCGTAAAAGGTCTTGGAAGCCTCGTATACGATGATAAAGGACAAGAATACCTTGACCTGTATGGCGGCCATGCAGTTATTTCTATCGGTCATACCCACCCGCATTATGTAAAACGATTGGAAGATCAGTTACATAAAATAGGCTTTTATTCAAACTCTATCGAAATACCGCTACAAACTGAATTAGCCGAAAAATTAGGTCATGTTTCGGGCAAGGAAGATTACCAGCTATTTTTATGCAATTCGGGTGCAGAAGCTATTGAAAACGCGTTAAAATTAGCTTCATTCTATAATGGTAAAAAGAAAACAATTGCTTTTACCGGCGCTTTTCACGGCCGTACCTCGTTAGCGGTTTCGGTTACGGATAATCCGAAGATCGTAGCCCCGATTAATGAGACAGACAACGTGATACGTGTGCCATGGAATGATGAAGCAGCATTAACACAGGCTTTTGCCGATTACAGTAATGAAATTTCATCGGTAATTATTGAGGGAATACAGGGCGTTGGCGGTATAAAGGTTGCATCCGAAAGCATACTGAAAAAAATAAGGTCGCTTTGCGATAAATACAATGCGGTTTTTATAGCTGATGGCGTGCAATGCGGCTACGGTCGCACCGGCAAGTTTTACTCGCATGATTTCGCAGGCGTAAATGCCGATATTTATACCATGGCTAAAGGAATCGGTAACGGCTTCCCTATTGGCGCCATCAGTATATCGCCAAAAATACAGCCTGCATACGGTATGCTGGGTACCACCTTTGGCGGCAATCATTTAGCTTGCGCGGCAGGTTTAGCCGTTTTAGAGGTAATGGAACAGGAAAACCTGATGCAAAATGCCGCCGAAGTTGGGGGATACTTAATTGATGAACTTAAAAAATTTAAACAGGTTAACGAAGTGCGGGGACGTGGATTAATGATAGGTATTGACCTGCCTGCCGAATATGCGCACGCCAAAAAAGATCTTTTATTTAAACATCATATCTTTACCGGCGAGGCCAAGCCAAACGTGATCAGGCTGTTACCGGCGTTAAATTTAACAAAAGCGCATGCTGATAGATTTTTGGAGGCATTTAACAAAATAATTAGTTAGTATGTCATTTCGAGCGTAGCGAGAAATCTTTTCAAAGCGATCAAGTGGTGAGTTAAGTTCGAAAAGATTTCTCGCTACGCTCGAAATGACAATCAATATAAATAATCATGAAACTATTCTCTTCCGTAAACGACGTAACTGATATAAAAGCACTTGTTGCCGAAGCTTTGCAGTTAAAGCAAAACCCTTATGCGCACCAACATTTAGGCAAGAACAAAACTCTGGGTTTGGTTTTTCTGAACCCAAGCCTGCGTACCCGCATGAGTACCCAAAAAGCAGCCATGAATTTAGGAATGAACGTGATGGTGTTGAATGTAGACAAGGAAGGATGGGCTTTAGAGCTGCGTGACGGCGCTATTATGAACGGCACCACAGTGGAGCATATCCGCGAAGCCGCGGCTGTTATGGGGCAGTATGTGGATATTATAGGCGTACGCTCTTTCCCTGGGTTAAAAGACCGTGAGGAAGATTATACAGAAGTTGTGTTTAACAAATTTGTGGAATACTGCGGCGTGCCATTGGTGAGTTTAGAATCGGCAACCCGGCATCCATTACAGAGCTTAGCCGATCTGATCACTATTGAAGAACTAAAAACAAAACCGCGCCCGAAAGTTGTACTAACCTGGGCGCCGCATATTAAACCATTGCCGCAGGCTGTACCAAACTCATTTGCCGAGTGGATGTGTAAGGGCAATGTCGACTTTACTATCACCCACCCTGCCGGTTATGAGCTTTGTACCGATTTTACGCAAGGCGCAACCATCACCACCAACCAGGGTGAAGCTTTAGCTAACGCTGATTTTATATATGTAAAAAACTGGTCGGCCTACGAGCCCTATGGCAAAATATTTGGCGGTAATGAAGATTGGATGCTAACTAACGAAAAACTAAAGATCACCAACAACGCTAAAGTTATGCATTGCTTACCGGTACGGCGTAATTTAGAGCTTTCTGATGAGATATTAGACGGGCCAAACTCCATTGTTGTGCATGAAGCAGGTAACCGGGTTTGGGCCGCGCAGGCAGTATTAAAGCAGATGTTGGAGAGTTTGTAATAACATCCAAAATGTCATTTCGACCAACGGGAGGAATTCTTTTCGAGCAATACAAGCAACCTGTCATTTTGAAAGGATTTCTCACTACGTTCGAAATGACAAGGCGGAAAATTCATTCATTACTTCTCCGGATCAACCGTGCCTGTTTTCCGGTTAAAGCTTCGCACAATTAAACGATTATCGCTGTTCCTGGTGAAATAATTAATGGCCCAGGTTAAAAACACGCTGGTTTTGTTTGAGAAGCCGGCTAATGACATAATGTGTACAAATCCCCATAATAGCCACGCGAAAAATCCCTGAAAGTGCAGCTTCCCAATATCGGCAACTGCTTTATTACGGCCTATGGTTGCAAGCGTTCCCTTATCGTAGTATTTAAAAGGTTTGGTAGGTTCGGCATTTATTAAATGAACCAGGTTTTTGGCCAGCCACGCTCCCTGTTGTATAGCTACAGGGGCAACACCGGGATGTCCGTTCGGATATTCGTCACTTATTATGGCTGCTACATCCCCTATCGCGAAAATATTCTGGTAACCTTTTATCCGGTTTATCTCATCCGTTTGTATGCGCGAGCCCCTAACCATTGTGGCATTTGTAATTCCCTGCGGCACTTCGCCCATTACCCCTGCCGCCCAGAACACATTGCGGGTTTTAATCATCATGCCATCATCTATTTTTAACGTTAAGCCGTCATAGCTTTCAACATGAACACTGTTATAGATCATAACATCATTCCCCGCTAAAAACTGCTTAGCTTTTTTCGATGCACCTTCCGACATGGCCGCCAATAACCTATCTTTCCCTTCAACCAGGTAAACCTTCATATCATGCTTACTCAAGCCATGATAATCTTTTTGCAGTATAAGCTGCCGCATTTCGCCCAGCGCGCCTGATAGCTCAACTCCTGTGGGCCCGCCGCCCACAACTACAAAGGTCATTAAAGCATCTTTTTCATCTTTATCGCTGGTCACGAGGGCTTTTTCGAGGTGCTGCAATATAAGCCCGCGCAGGTTCAGCGCCTCGGGCATATTTTTCATCGGCATTGCGCAATGCTGTATTTGTTCATTACCAAAAAAGTTGGTGTTCGAGCCGGTTGCAATTACCAAATAATCATAATGCACATCGCCTATATTGGTAGTTACTGTGTTTTTTTCAGGGTTTATCTTTTCAACATTAGCCATATTGAAGCTAAAGTTATCCTGGTAAGTAAATATTCTGCGGATTGGGAACGCGATAGAATCAGCCGGGATAGCCCCCATTGCTACCTGGTATAATAAAGGTTGAAAAGTGTGATAGTTATGCTTATCCAGCATCAGTATATCAACGGGTGCCTTTTTGAGTTTTTTTGCTAATTGCAAGCCCGCAAAGCCTCCGCCGACGATAACTATACGGGGTTTGCGGTTATTTTGTTGATCCATACAGACTAATATGCGATAAACTTATGGGTTAGAAATTATGAATAACTACGGCAAATATATCAACATTAATGGTGCCAAATAAAGGCGGTCCTTCTACAGTATCAATTTATAATAGCCTGCTACATTCCCCAGGATGATTATAAAGCTCCCGGTCAGGGAAAAGCGCAAGATTATCTAAATATATTTTATATCATATTTTTGCCCTATTTTTAGCATTATTTTTTGATTTTTAAAGTTTTTTACATTGACAAACTCGTTTTCTGCTCAATTCATCCTATTTTAGCCTGTTATTTAACTATTTTTAGGCTTTAATACCTAATACCATTCATGAAATCCCTTAATATTATTAAAATTGGCGGAAATGTTATTGATAATTCAGAAAATCTATACCATTTTTTAAAGGATTTTACCGCGCTGGATGGTTATAAAATACTGGTACATGGCGGCGGAAAAGTAGCTACGCAACTCTCGGAAACATTAGGCATCGAGGCAAAACTGGTTGACGGGCGGCGGATAACCGATATTGAAACACTGCGGGTGGTTACCATGGTTTACGGCGGGCTTATCAACAAAAACATAGTGGCCCAACTGCAGCGTTTTGGCAATAATGCCATAGGATTAACAGGCGCTGACGGTAATTTTATACGCGCCACTAAGCGCCCGGTTAAGGTAGTCGACATTTCTATTAACACGAAAAAGGGTACAACAGAAACTATTGATTATGGATTTGTTGGTGATCTTAATAAGGAATCGGTAGATAGTAAGGGCATCAGCAAATTAATGAAAGCAGGTTTTACTCCCGTTTTTTGCGCGTTAACCCATGATGGCGAAGGGCAACTATTAAATACCAATGCCGATACGATAGCTTCTGCGCTGGCGGTCGCGTTATCCGGCCTGTTTGATACTACACTGATCTATTGCTTTGAAAAGAAAGGCGTATTGATAGATATAAATAATGATGATTCTATTATCAGGGATATTGACCCCGCCGGGTATGAAGAATTAAAAAAACAACAAATTATACACAGCGGTATGCTGCCCAAACTCGATAATGCCTTTACCGCAATAGCTTGCGGGGTAAAGACAGTGGTTATAGGCCACTCGGGCGACCTGGGAGCATTAAAGCAAAACCAACCATTTGGAACACGTTTAAGTAAAAATATATGAGTACGCAACAACATATTGCCATATTAGGCAGCGGCAACATTGGTTTATCACTGGCAAAGGGCCTGGTAAAATCGGGGATATGCAAGCCGCAGCAGCTTACCCTAACCCGCAGAAATACAGACGCCCTGGCCGAGTATGCCGAACTGGGCTATCAAACAACCAACAACAATGCGAAAGCGGCAAAAAAAGCCGATATCATTATTTTAGCCGTATTACCTCAGCAACTAAACAAACTGCTGGATGAAATAAAACCGGGCATCAAATCAGAAAAACAGTTGGTTGTTTCGGTTATATCCGGGGTTAGCTGCGAAGAAATACGCCAGCATCTGGAATTAAATGTGCAGGTTATACGCGCCATGCCGAATACAGCCATAGCCATTGGCGACTCAATGACCTGTATTGCTACGGATAACGGAACCAACAGGAACATCAACCTGGTAAAATCACTTTTTGATACCGTGGGTGTAAGTATACAGATCAACGAAGAGCTCATGACCGCCGCTACCGCGCTTTGCGCCTGTGGTATAGCCTTTTTCCTGCGTTCTATTCGCGCGGCGTCGCAAGGCGGCACCGAAATAGGCTTTCATGCGCATGATGCCCTTAAAATGGCCGCGCAAACCGCCAAAGGGGCTGCTAATCTGCTGTTACAGTTAAACTCGCACCCTGAACATGAAATTGATAAGGTAACCTCACCCAAAGGCTGTACTATAGCAGGTTTGAACGAGATGGAGCATAATGGTTTTAGCTCGGCAATGATAAAGGGAATAAAGCTATCCGCCGAAAAAGCGGGTGATTTGTATAAGAGCGAGGATTAAATCCAAATGTCTTTCGACGAGCCTATCTGCCGACAGGCTGGGAACGAGGATAGTATAAAGCCTATACCATTTATATATTCTCCTGACAAAACAAGGGCGAAAAATTCAAAACAAATTAGCGGCAAAAAACGTAATAGTATATTTATACTATTCCAATCCCTGAATTATGAGCCGAAGAAATACTCCCGTCTTGACTATGGACGATGAGAAAACGATGAGAAATAATATCGCGGATATTTTAATGTCACATTCTTCATCAGAAGGGCAAAAGAACTTTATTAAAGAAGGTATTAACGAAGATATGTCGTTCGCGCAAAAAAACCTGTTTAATTTAATAATTGAAAACATGCCCGATCAGATCTATTTAAAGGATGCAGAAAGTCGCTTTATACTTTGCAATACACCTGTGGCGCATAGTGTCGGACATAAATCACCGGAGGATGTAATAGGAAAAACAGATTTTGATCTTCATGACCTGCCCTACGCAGAACAGTTTTTTAAGGATGAACAATTATTAATGAAGTTGGACCGCTCACTTATTAATCACGAAGAGGAGTTTTTGGATAGGGAAACCAATGAATTACACTGGAATTTAAGTACCAAGGTCCCTATTAAAACCAATACAGGTAAAGTGGTGGGGTTATTGGGCATAAATCGCGATATCACTCAAATGAAGAGGGCGCTGCTGGAGCGCGAAGAAATAATGGCAAACCTGGTTCAACGCAATAAAGACCTGGAACAGCTAACTACCATGCTTTCTGAACAATCGGAGAATTTGAACAAACATGCTGAAGATTTAGAAAACCTCAATAAGACACTTTTGCAAGTTGCCTGGTCAAATTCGCATGAGTTAAGAAAACCGCTATGTTCTATACTTGGCTTAATCGCTTTATTGAAACAAACAAATGATGAACCGGAAAGAAAGAAGCTTATTAAGCTACTGGAAATATGTTCAACAGAGCTTGATGGGATTATAAAGCAGAGTAGTGAAAAAATGAACACACTTGAAATTCCTGAAGATCAGTAATGGCAGTACATACTTCTCCGTTATTAGTGTCATTACTAACAAACCGGGCGAACCAGCCAAACTGTATAAAACCTTAAACCATTAAAAAACCCAGCCTCAGCTCCACAACCTATCCCATGATCGTTTTTCATTCCATTCGGGGGTTGGCGCAAAATAGGTTTTATCCTTAGGATCAAGGTGCTGCTTTAGTACTTCATCATTTAATTCAACACCTAAACCCGGCGAATCGGGCACATTGCCAAAGCCCTGCGTTATCAATGGTTTTTTATCTACTGTGTGTACATAATCTTCCCAATAAGGAAGGTCGATATTATGATGTTCCAGCGCCAGGAAATTTTGTGTTGCCGCGGCACAATGCACATTGGCCATAAATGAAACCGGCGTACCGGCAAAGTGCATGGCCATAGCTATGCCCCTTTCTTCGGCATAATCACCTATTTTCTTGGTTTCCAGCAAGCCGCCCGCTGTTGCAAGGTCGGGGTGAATTATATCAACCGCGTTGTTGTCTATCAGTTTTATAAATGGTTCTTTCAGGTAAATATCTTCGCCGGTTGCAATAGGTGTTTCCACCGCCCGCGAAATTTCTTTTAGTTGATCCGTAAATTCCCACGGGATAACATCTTCCATCCATGCTAAACGGTATTGTTCCAGCCTTTTAGCAAGCCGTATCACATTATTCATATCAAAGTGCCCAAAATGGTCTGCTGATAATGGCACATCATAGCCAACCGCAGCGCGCACCTTTTCTACATATTTTGCCATCTCGTCCAGGCCCTTATCGGTTAGCTGCACCTGGGTAAACTGGTGTTTGGTATCACCTGTTGTCATTATTTTATCATTCCATTGGCTGCCTTTCCAGAAGCCGGAGTTAACCGTAGTGCCCGGAATATTCTTTACCAGGTCGACCCCAAGATCCATTTTAAGCCAGGTATAGCCCTTTGTTTTCAACCTTGCATTTACTTTCGCGCTAAACACATTGCTATCCTGCTCCTCGGGTGTATCGGCGTATAACCTTATTGTATCACGGTACTTACCGCCTAATAACTGGTAGGCAGGCACATTATAGGCTTTACCGGCCAAATCCCACATGGCCATTTCAACCGCGCAAACACCACCGGCCTGGCGGGCATGAAAACCAAATTGTTTAATACTTTTAAATATCATTTCAACACTGCATGGATTCATGCCCAATATCCGGCTTTTAAGCATCAGGGCGTAACGCACATCTGCCCCATCCCGCACCTCGCCTAATCCATAAATACCCTGGTTAGTGTCGATACGAATGATCGGGCAGCGTCCTGTAGTTGTCATAGGTACACAATAGCGCATATCGGTAATTTTCAGTTCGGATGGCGAACTGTTGCGGTTCACCTTAGAGGTAGATTGCGCCAGCGTATCTTCTATAGGCAAAAACATAAATCCACCCAATGCCAACCCGCCGCCTAAAGCTGTTTTCTTTAAGAAATCACGTCGGCCATCCTGTTGTTTATTAACATCGGTTTGTTTGGCCGCATTATTTTCGGCGATGTATTTTTTAAATAAGTTCTTCATCATTTACTATTTAGGTTTATTGTTATAAATGTATGATTATTCAACTATTAAATATACATAGTAACCGCAGCTGGTTATTCCCCGTCTGTTCGCATTTACAATTTCAAGTGTTCGAAAGATTAAAGACCTTTATTTAAGAGCCATCGGCTCGACAAATCTTGTAACGCCGGGTTTTAACCCGGCGAACACCCAACCTCAATTTCGAGTGCCGTAGGCACGATGCATATCTATATCAGTTCCTTGAATATATACTGTTCATCGTACTCCACTTTAAACTTTTCTAAAAATTCAAGATATTCGTCTTTAAACGTTTGCTTTTTATGATGCTCTTCCTGGTTTTGGATATATTTATAAACACTGGTAATCTGCGACTGGCCGTATGAAAATACTCCATAGCCCTCCTGCCATTCAAAACGATGTGGAGTTAAAGAATTATCATTAATGTATTTGGATGATTTTGCTTTTACTGTTTTCATCAACTCTGAAACAGAGACGACGGGCTTTAAACCAAACAAACAATGTACATGGTCATTCACCCCGTTTACAATAATGGTTTTGCAGTTGGCTTCATTAATTAAGTTGCCTATAACACCAAAAAGCTTAGGCCGCCAATCTTTTTCAATTACTGCCTCGCGATATTTAACCGCAAAAACCGTTTGCAGGTAAATTTGATGATAGGTATTTGCCATTTAGCTTCGTTTATTTGGGCCGAGCCTACGGCTCTTTTAATTATATATTTTTCCTCGTCAACGGATTAAAATCCGTTGTTACAATATTTGGTCGAGGCTACGCCTCTGGTGACATTTCCTGAATCTCGCATCGACTTATAACTTAAGACAGAATTCGTACTAATCTCATATCTTCCGAACACCCGAATTGCAAAAAGCGAGCTAACAAGCAGGATACTACCATCGACTATCCATTTTGCGTACTTGTGCTTAAATATACTTAAACAAAAAAGGCTCACAAATATTTGTAAGCCTTTTCTCTTTAAATCCGTATTAACTTGCTGGCGGCACATCATTAGGCGGCGCCAGTTTATAAGCAGACCGTGCATATAGCAGCCATTTTCCGTTTACTTTTTTCCATACCTGCATTACGCCTAAGGCTGTTTTTCCGGGGTCTTTGCCAACATTTTTAATATCGCCATAAAGCCGGTGGGTTACCGTTGCGGTATTACCGCTAACATGTATCTCCTGTTTTACGATCATAATTTTGGTAAAAGTCCATGTTTTGGTAGCCAGTGAATCAACAAAGCCTGACCTGGTTTGTATAACATCCATAGAATGTGCATAATGCAGCTCGGGCGAGGTAAGGCTGTTAAGAGCTGCTCTGTTGCCAGAGATCATGGCTATACGCAGCGCTTCAATTTGTTTTTTTATTGCTTGTTCGTCGGCGCTTTGCGCAAAAACGGCAACAGTAAATAAAGAAAGGATAAGTAATAATCCGGTTAGCTTTTTCATTTGGTTTATTTTGGTTTGATTATATAGCGAAAGTAGTTTGCTGTAGGCAGATATACAAACTTATATCATGTTTTTTTCAATGTTATGCTGAACTTGTTTCAGCATAACACATGCTGAGCATAATAAGTAATTCTTTTCTGGTGAGCTGCTGAAACAAGTTCGGCAGGACGCTAAGTAATCATTCCAAATAATAATGCCTTATCCTGTTCAATCCTTCGTCCAGTTCATATACCAGCGGCGCGGCTGTAGGCAATTCTAAAAGGGTAACTTCTTCATCGGTTAAATTATCAATATACTTTATTAATGCCCGCAGGCTGTTGCCATGCGCGCAAATAATTACCTTTTCGTTTTTGCGTATGGCAGGTATAATAGTTTCGTTCCAAAAGGGTAATACCCTGTCCATTGTCTGGCTCAGGTTTTCGGTTAATGGCAGCTCACGCTCTGTTAAATCCTTATATCGAATATCATGGCCCGGATAGCGCTCATCATCTTTAGTAATTGGCGGCGGATCCTCATTTGGGTCGCGGCGCCATTTTTGTACCTGCTTTTCGCCGTATATAGCAATGGTTTCATCTTTATTTAATCCCTGTAAAGCACCATAAAAGCGTTCATTTAACCGCCACGATTTTTGTACAGGTATCCATAATTCATCCAGTTCTTCCAAAACAATGTGCATAGTTTTTATAGATCGTTTCATTAACGAGGTAAAACCGGCATCAAAATTATAGTTATGTTTTTTTAATAGCTGCCCTGCTTTTTTAGCCTGTATAAAGCCCTCATCCGAAAGGTCGACATCAGTCCACCCTGTAAAGCGGTTTTCACGGTTCCAAACACTTTCGCCGTGGCGCATTAATACTAATTTTTGCATAATGATGGTAAATGTTAAAATTACACATCAGTTTAAAACATTTGCTAAATTATTTTGAATCACTAACTTGCAATTATAAACCAAATTATAAACTTCTATTAACCTACTTTATTATGAGCACACCAAATTCTATAGCCAACCCGGCCCCGCTGGGCCTTTGCGCTTTCGGCATGACAACCGTTTTGCTTAACATTCACAATGCCGGTTTTTTTGAAATGAACTCCATGATATTAGCCATGGGCATTTTTTACGGCGGCCTTGCGCAGGTAATTGCAGGCATTATTGAAGCGGGCAAAAACAATACGTTTGGTTTAACCGCATTCACTTCATACGGATTTTTTTGGCTATCATTAGTAGGATTGATCGTTATGCCTAAATTAGGCTGGGTAGACAAACCGGCGGGACCTGCAATGGTTTCGTACCTGGTAATCTGGGGCATATTTACCTTCTGCCTGTTTTTTGGAACATTAAGGTTAAACCGTGCCCTGCAATTTGTTTTTGCCTCGTTAACTATTTTGTTCTTTTTGCTGGCGTATGGCGATGCAACCGAAAACAAAAGCATTACTCATTTAGCCGGCTACGAAGGCATTATTTGCGGCGCATCGGCCATTTATACCGGCATTGCGCAGGTGCTTAATGAAGTTTACGGCAAAACAGTATTGCCAATTGGCCCGGTAAATAGTTAAATTGCACGGGTGAAAGATTTTAAAAAATATTATATAATTCCCGCTACGCCCGATGAGGTTTATACCGCGTTAACAAACCCGCTTACTATTGAGCTTTGGACAGGCGATGCGGCAGAAATGTCGACAGAGCCCGGCTCAGATTTCTCCATGTGGGACGGAAGCATTGTAGGAAAGAACATTGAATTTGAACCAGGCAAAAAAATAGTACAGCAATGGTATTTTGACGGCCAGCCCGAAGAATCTATCGTTACAATTAAACTGCATCCTGACAAAGCGGGAACATCGGCAGAATTAAGGCATACTAACATCCCTGATGAAGGTTATGACGATTTTGTTGATGGATGGAACAATAGCTATTTTGGCGCTTTGATAGATTTTTATGAGAGTTAATAAACTTTTAAATCCGTTTCAGTAAAATAGCCCACACCTTTGGTGTGGGCTTGATATTTTGCATAGTTCGCCTATTGGCGAACGGCATGACATTCATTATAAATTTTTCAACCTGCGTTGCCTTCGTATTTCATCCGGGTCAACCTTATAGGGCATTATGGCTAATTGTGCTATATATGGTGCAGGCAATTCTGCCCTTTGGGCCAGGGTTAATATTTTATGGTGGTACCAGTCATAAGGCAATAAATGAGTATTAATGGCATGCGGCTGTGTTACCAATACTTCGGCATGATAAATATTGTCTTCTGCATCAAAACACAGGGCGGGTTCAAGTTTCAAAGTGGTGCTCCAAACCGAATCATAAAAATTTGACCGTTCTTCGTCATCCAACCCGATCAATACTCCCCAAACCATCGCTTCGGGGTCAAATGATTTAACCACATTTGCCTTCGATGATTCATCTTCACCTGTACTGTTAAAAACAAAGCTATATCCCGGCAATTTTGCCACAACAATCTTTTTTGCCGAAGGGACTGTTTTAGCAAACTTCTCTACATTCATATTGCCGGCGTATGCAAATAGTATCATGGCTTTGGTAGATGTATTATAATTTTAACGCATGAGCGGTTAAAATGTTATAAAAAAGACTGTAATTGCGGATTTAACGTTGCACTACATCCCTGCTACACTGACCAGCAGGACGCATTAGCATGCCTGTTTAGAAACTTCGCAAGTGTGACCAATAGCTATTTAAACATATCATTCGTCAACCCCGTATTAGCCGCGGCACTGTTCACTTTCAGCTCAACAGGTGCGCCTGCAATAATAGTTTTAATATCATACGGAATTTTAACACCATCCACCTCCCTATAATCACTTAAATCGGACGCTGAGCTGCCTGCCACATCGGTAATTTGCCTTACTTTCAGGTTTGTTTTCGGATCAAAATAGCATTTAACATTAGTTCCGTCAGGATGTGTTACCGTTACCTGGTAAACCAGTTGCTCATTAACCGCATGCAGCGTACTATCCAAGGTAATGGTATAACTCTTTTTGTTATAATCCAATTCGGGGAAAAAACCGAAGCGGTCTATCAAATGATTTTTATACGCGTTATCAAGCGGTACAGGCTTATTTAGCTGCACCAGGCTAACGCTGTCGCCACTGGCTTTAATATGCAGTATGGTAAGGTTATTTAACGCAGGTGCTAACATATTGATATCAAATTTATCCGGCGATTTATACTTGTTGGTCATTTGTACAGTTGTGCCATCTATTTTTCCTTCGGCTGTTATGGTCATGTCCTTTAATGCCCGTACTTTATCGGCGCCGCCAATAGCATCCAGGTAGTTTTTAATTACGCTTGCTGCGGTAACGCCCGGTTCAACCCGCGCGCCGCTGAAAGAGTTATTATCCGGGTCCATATCGGGCAGTTTATGATCCGGATCGAGCGTTACCAGCACTATTTTTGAGGTTGATTTATACGGAAACGCCCATATACCGCCCCGTTGCCATATTTCGGCAGGTAAACTAACCCTGCCTGTTTTCCCATTCTCTTCTTTTATAGCGGCTGTAACAGGCAATGCCAGCTCGCCCAGGTTTTCAATGGTGATGATAGAGCCTTGTGAAGGATCATTACCATTATAATCAATCGCTCTTACTGCCTGGTCAAGTTTCCAGGTATTTAAAAACCATTCGTTCCAGAACCAGCTCAGGTCCTCGCCTGCCGCGTTGTCCATGCTATGGAAAAAATCCCAGGGTGTGGGATGTTTAAAGGCCCATCGCTTAATGTATGTTCTGAAAGCGTAATCAAATCGTTGCTCGCCCAATATCTGTTCCCTCAAAATGGTAAGGCCCAGGGCAGGTTTGTCGTAAGCCGCAAAACCCAGGTAGTTTTCCTGTATAACATCCGGCGTGGTCATAATGGCTTCCGCGTCGGGGTTAAACATATCGGGAGCTATTTTTTGCGCGTCTTCGGGTTTATAATATTCCCCGTTATTAAAAACTTTAGTATCCACATGATTAATAAAGGTGTTAAAACCTTCATCCATCCAGGCATATTTACGCTCGTTCGATCCAACGATCATCGGGAACCAGTTATGACCAAACTCATGGTTAGTCACTTCCCACAAATCGCCCGCCATTGATTTTGAATCACAAAACACAATACCCGGGTATTCCATACCACCTACCCTGCCGGCTACGTTGGTAGCTACCGGGTAAGTATACCCATACCATTGTTTAGAGTATAGCTCAATAGCACCTTTTACATATTCTGTTGATCTTCCCCATGCGCTTTCACCGCCCACCTCAACCGGGTAAACCGATTGTGCCAGCGCTTTTTTACCGCCGGGCAAGTTAATACGCGCCGCGTCCCAAATAAAAGCTTTTGATGCGGCCCATGATACATCGCGTGTGTTTTTGCACAGAAAATGCCAGGTCAGGTTTGCTTTCTGCGGATATGACTTATGGTTTTCTATATCAGCCAAACTCCTGATGCTAACTGTTTTGTCGCTGTTTTTTGCCGCGGCTAACCGGCTTATAGCGGTTGGTGATAATACTTCAGCCGGATTAAGCAACTCGCCCGATCCTACAACAATGAGGCCCGCGGGCGCTGTAACCGTATAATCAATATTACCATATTCCAGGTAAAATTCAGATGCGCCCATGTAAGGTATTACATTCCAGCCGGTTATATCATCATATACCTCCATGCGCGGGTACCACTGGGCTATTTCATATATCCAGCCATTCATGGTTTCCTGGCGGCCCATACGGTCGGTTCCGTATTCGGGCACATCAAAGGCATAATCTATTTTTATTTCTATTTTGTTTCCGTTCGCCTTCAGCGAATCCTTCAGTTTTATTTGCATCCGGGTATCGGTAACAAGGTAATCGGTTTTTTCTGCCTTACCGTTTTTAATGACGTAAACCCCTTTTATCTCATCGCCATTGGTGTACGATTTGTTAACAAACCTCCCCCCTGTAACTGCGCTGGTAGCCTGCCCGCGCGAATCTTCGCGATAAATATTCTGATCAACCTGCAGCCATAAAAACGACAAGCCATCAGGGCTATTATTGGTATAAGTAATAAGCGTTGTGCCGTTAACGCGATGTTTGGCAGTATCGAGTGTTACATTCAGCTTATAGTCGGCGCGGTTTTGCCAGTACTTTGCGCCGGGCGCTCCTCCTGCCGTGCGATACTGATTGCCTTTGTCGGGGTAAAACAAGGGTGAAAAAACCTTGTGCTGATCGTACCGGTTTGGATTTGTATCGGCATTTTGCGCTTTAGCGGCATATCCGCTTATAGTTATAAACAGCGCTAAAATAATTCTATTGCTCTTCATGAAGCAGTTGTATTTGTTTTAAAAGGGATATAACGGTGCAAATTATAAAAAAATATACAATACCATTTTTCTATACAGAACACAACTTCTATTGTTTATTTAAAATCAATATTTATAAATATTATTAGCTGTAATTCCATCGCTTTAAATTACAACAGTTTATCTTTACTGTATTCCATTTTATCACCACGATGAATGATTTTTTAGCCGCCCGTTCGCAAATGGCCCTTTCGCTGGGTTTTCACATTATATACTCGTGTATAGGTATGGTGATGCCTGTGTTTATGGCTATATCACATTATAAATATATCAAAACCCAAAATCCGGTTTATAAAAACATTACACAGGCCTGGAGCAAGGGAGTGGCCATATTTTTTGCCACCGGTGCGGTATCGGGCACCATGCTATCGTTCGAGTTAGGGCTGTTATGGCCAAAGTTTATGGAACACGCGGGGCCTATTTTCGGCATGCCGTTTTCGCTGGAAGGTGTGGCATTTTTTATTGAGGCTATTACCCTCGGGTTTTTTCTGTACGGATGGAACCGGTTCAATAAATGGTTTCATTGGCTTACCGGGGTTTTGGTGGGCGTTAGCGGTATACTATCGGGCATCCTGGTAGTATCGGCCAATTCATGGATGAACAGCCCGGCCGGGTTTGATTACGCAAACGGCCAATACCTTAATATCGACCCAATAAAGGCCATGTTTAACGGCGCCTGGTTTTCCGAGTCGCTGCACATGATCATAGCGGCATTTTCGGCCACCGGGTTCGCGGTTGCGGGTATACATGCGCTGATGATCTACCGTAAAAGGAATGTTGAGTTTCACACCAAAGCGTTTAAAATTGCCATTGTATTTGGCGCGGCAGCGGCCATATTGCAGCCGTTAAGCGGCGATATATCTGCCAAACACGCCGCAAAATGGCAACCGGCCAAGCTGGCTGCTATGGAGGCGCATTTTCACACCCAAACCTACGCCCCGCTCATTATTGGAGGCATACCCGATACTGCTGCTAAAAAAGTTAACTATGCCATTGAATTACCCGGTATGCTCAGTTTTTTGGTAAATGATAATTTTAAACAGGAAGTTAAGGGGCTGGATAAGATAGCTATAAAAGACCAACCCAATATAGCAGTTACCCATTACGCTTTTCAAATTATGGTAGGTATAGGTATGCTCACTATGCTGATAGGCGTTTTATATTTTATCGCGCTATGGAAAAAGCGAGGCTGGCTTTTAAAAACATGGTTTTTAAAGCTATTCATCATAGCAACCCCGTTAGGTTTCATAGCTTTGGAAGCCGGGTGGACGGTAACCGAAGTTGGCCGCCAGCCCTGGATAATACAAGGTGTTATGCGCACTGCCGACGCCATTACCCCTATGCCGGGCATACAGTATTCATTTTACCTGTTTAGTTTTATATATTTTACGCTTAGCCTGGCAGTAATATTCCTGTTATGGCGGCAAATTAAAATGGTACCTGAGCTATATGATAAGTAATGAGTGGTGAATAGCGCTTCTACAGATAAGAAGCGTAAATAACAGCAACCAAAATAACTAATGACCATTGACTAATGACTATTGACTAAAATGTTAACCGTAGTAATTATATTCTTATGCTTCGCTATTTTACTGTACTTCCTTTTAGGTGGCGCTGATTTTGGCGCGGGTATTATTGAGCTTTTTACATCGGATGGTAATAAGCACCGCACCCGCCGCACTATGTACCAGGCCATAGGCCCCGTATGGGAAGCCAACCACATGTGGCTTATTATAGCGGTGGTGATATTGTTTGTTGGGTTCCCTGATATTTATAGTAAGATGTGCACCTATCTGCATATACCCCTGCTTATTATGCTTTTAGGTATTATAGCACGCGGAACCGCGTTCGCGTTCCGTAATTACGACGCGGTAAAGGATGAAAAAACGCAGGCATTATACAACCATATATTTGTTTACTCCAGCTTTTTAACGCCCTTGTTTTTGGGCATTATAGCAGGCAGCGCACTATCACGGCAAATTGATTTTGAAGCTACTGACTTTTTATCAGCCTATATTTTTAGCTGGCTTAACTGGTTTTCAATAGCAGTGGGGATATTTACTGTTGCGCTTTGCGGATTTTTAGCAGCCATATATCTCATCGGCGAGGCTACAGAGGAGTTTGATGTGATTCGATTTATTAAAAAAGCCAAAGTGCTGAACATTGTCGCTTTTTTTTGCGGAGGCCTGGTATTTCTCGCTGCCGAAACAGAGAACATCCACATGGCACATTGGATATTTGGCAACCCGGTAAGCTTAACGGCGGTTATCGCGGCTTCGGCATCATTGGTATTACTCTGGATAACTATTAGTCGCGGCAAAAAGCAAATAGCCCGCGTGTTTGCGGCTTTCCAGGTAGCTATGATATTATTGTCTGTGGGTTACACCCATTATCCTAATTTTATAATGGGAAAGGATGGCAAAAATCTCTCGTTATTAACCAACCACGCGCCCTCAAAAACCATTGATGACCTGGGCATAGCCCTGCTCATCGGCAGTCTTTTTATTTTGCCTGCCCTATTCTACCTGTTTTATAGTTTCCGCGGTAAAAACCACTATGAATAACTCCTTTACCAAATACTAAATTTATAGTTAATTTATTGTTATCGATTGCCATAACGAAAACGTTGTAGTACCGTAACATTCTAAATACAATGTAGCATGTTAATCTTTATATCATATATATTTGGTTAGCCAATTTTAAAGTAATTCACAACATTATAAGTCTATTTATTTGATGTAAAAACCAGCATTACTACGCTGTTTTTTAACAATTAAATAAATCTGGAACAACTATGTTGTAATGCTATTTATAAATTTAAAACCTGATTAACTATCGAGAACCCGATGCATCAAGACAATATATTGTATTTCACTTCCATCAAAAAAATAGTAAGATAAAAAACCAGTTATAGTTATTATGAAACCAAGACTCTTTAACAATTTTTCCCCTTTACATAGCGGGAAAACCATAGTGTTGCTTGCGGCCTTTGTTAGCGGCAGTGTTATGGCACAAGCGCCTAAAAAAGCCGCGCCGGCTAAGAAAAAAGCGGCTACCGCCTCACTCATCCCAAAAGAACATACCGAATGGAGAGATTTTGGCGGCGGCCCCGACCATTCAAAATTTGTTGATTTCACACAGATCAATAAACAAAATGTGACCCAGCTTAAGCCAGCTTTTGTTTACTCAACCGCCGGCGACAAAACATCCTATAAGTTCAATCCCATTATTGTTGATAATGTGATGTACCTGCAGGCCAAAAACATGTCGATCATAGCAATTAATGCAACAACAGGTAAAGAAATCTGGATACATACCAACCTGCGTGTAGGCGCCCGTGGTATTAATTTCTGGCAAAGCCCTGATAAAAAACAAAAACGTTTAATTGTAACCTTAGGGCAAACTTTACAGGAAATTGATGCCATTACCGGTAAATCAATATTAACTTTTGGCGATAACGGCTCGGTTGATTTGAAACAAGGCCTTGACCGCGACCCTTCCCTGTTCCGTACTGCCGCGTCAACTTCGCCGGGCCATGTTTATAAAAACCTGATCCTTTTAGGGTCATCACCGGGCGAAAACCTGTTTTCAGGCCCAGGCCACGTTAGGGCATTTAATATTTTGACAGGAAAACAGGAATGGATATTCCATACCATCCCCTTCCCCGGCGAACCGGGTTACGAAACCTGGGGTAATAAAGACTCTTACAAATACGTAGGCGCTATTAATACCTGGGGAGAAATATCAGTAGATGAAAAGAACGGTATCGCGTTCTTCCCGCTGGGTTCACCAACTTATGATTATGATGGTGCCGACCGCGTAGGTAAAGGCTTATACGGAAACTGCTTGTTGGCGCTTGATGCTAAAACAGGTAAACATTTATGGCATTTTCAATTAGTACATCATGATATGTGGGACTATGATGTTACAGCCGCTCCGCAACTGATTACCGTAATGCACAAAGGTAAAAAGGTGGAAGCAGTAGCTGTAGCCGGAAAAGGCGGTTACTTATTTGCTTTTAACCGTATTACAGGCGAGCCGCTATGGCCTATTGAAGAGCGCCCTGTACCAAAAAGCGACATGCCTGATGAAAATGCATGGCCAACACAACCTTTCCAACCACAGTTGCCTCCTTTTGACAGGCACCAGGTTACTGTGGATGATATGAACCCATATCTTTCTCCAAAGAAAAAAGAGGAGTTAACAAAAAGGCTGCTTGCAGCTAAATCAGCGCCATTCCAACCACTTTCTGATAAATATGAAGTACTTTCTAACCCGGGTTCTGTTGGTGGCGCCAACTATGGTAATACAGCAGCCAACCCTGATAAAGGTTTGGTATATGTAATGTTCCAGGAGGTATCAGATTTTTACCTGCTGAAGAAAAAATCTGAACAGGGTGGTCGCGGTGGTGGTGGCGGCGGCGGTTTTGCAGGAGCAGCAAGCGCCAAAGGCCAAATCGCTTATGCACAATACTGTGTAACATGTCATGGAGCTGATAGGGCCGGTACCGCAGACAATGGCGGTGCCCCAACCCTACTTACCCTAGCAGGCAGAATAGACCAAACCAACTTTAAATCAATTTTAAGTTCAGGGCGTGGCCGTATGCCAAGCTTCCCTCACTTAGAAGATAGTACAGTTAACGCTATTTATGCTTACCTGGTACCCGCTACCGGTGGCCGTGCTGGTGGCCGCGGAGGACGTGGCGGTGCTGGGGCGGCAGCAGAACCTGTAATTGACGGCCCGGTTGTAGCATCAGGCGGTGCGCCGGTAGCAGCAGGCGCGGGCGGTGGTGGCTTTGGCGGCGCGCGTGGCATGACCGATTACCCAGCAGGCTATACCGGTAAAAAAGTTCAGTATGTTGAAGCACATAGCTGGGGCGACAATCCCGGCAATATATTATCACCACCATGGTGCGGTATTGCTGCTTACGACTTGAATAAAGGCACGATGAAATGGAGAATAGGCCTTGGCGACGACGCACAATCAGGCACTAAAGGCTTGGGTCTTAACAACGGTACACAAAACCACGGTATGGTTATTACCAAATCAGGTTTAATATTCGCTACCTGTAAAGATGGTAAACTAAGGGCTCTTGACGCTGATAATGGCAAAATTATATGGGAATATGACTTAGGAAGAGACGCCAACGGTATCCCTGCAGTATACCAGCAAGACGGGCATGAATATTTAGTAGTATGTGCAACAGGAGGATTGACTGACAAGACAAAGGCTGAGGCAGATGTACCCAGAGGGTATATTGCATTTGCATTACCTGATGCTAAATAATTTATAACTGCAAATAACAAATATTACCTAACACTGCGCGGAAAATTCCGCGCAGTGTTAACTTTTGGAAGGCAACCCAAATTTGAAGCAACTATACTTAGAAATAATAACATGAAAAGAATTCTATTTTCTGATCTTTTAAGTTCACGGAGTGTTAAAATCGCAGGCTTGGTACTAACCTGCGCAATATGTGCTGCTGCTACTGATCCCGGTAAAGGAAAAAAGGCGCCTGCCAAAAAAACAGCATCTGTTATCCCTCCGCAACATACTGAATGGAAGGATTGGGGCGGTGGCCCTGATGCTTCAAAATATGTGAGCTTCACACAGATCAACAAAAAGAATATTGATCAGTTGGATGTCGCATTTGTTTATAACACAGCCGATAATTCGGGTTATAAATTTAACCCTATTATTGTTGACAATGTAATGTATGTGCTGGCAAAGAACAGCTCACTGGTTGCGCTTGATGCCACTACAGGTAAAGAGATATGGATACATGCTAAAATTCAGGGTATAGGCGCCCGGGGTATTAACTTTTGGCAAAGCAAGGATAAAAAGCAGAAACGCTTTATTATTTCCGTTGGAAATACGCTGCAAGCTATTGATGCCAACACCGGTAAATCGATACTATCATTTGGCACTAACGGCTATGTCGATCTTCGTGAAGGCCTTGACCGCGACCCAATGGTTATAAACCGCGCGGCTTCTACTTCTCCGGGGCGTATTTTTGAGAATTTATTTTTAATGGGATCAGCTCCCGGCGAAAACCTGTTTTCAGGACCAGGCCATGTCAGGGCGTTTGACGTAATTACCGGTAAACAAAAATGGATATTCCATACTATACCTTTTCCCGGCGAGTATGGCTATAATACCTGGCCAAAACAAGCTTATAAATATGCAGGCGCTGTAAATACCTGGGGCGAGATATCTGTTGATGAAAAACGCGGTATCGCTTATTTCCCGCTGGGCTCCCCTACTTATGATTATGACGGATCGGACCGCGAAGGACAAGGATTATATGGTAATTGCATCTTAGCGCTTGATGCCCGTACAGGTAAACGCTTATGGCATTTCCAGACGGTTCACCACGATATGTGGGATTACGACCTGACGGCCGCGCCGCAACTGATCACCATAATTCATTACGGTAAAAAAATTGATGCCGTAGCACAGGCAGGTAAAAATGGCTTTTTGTATGTATTGAACCGCGTTACAGGCAAGCCTATATGGCCTATTGTTGAAACGCCGGTACCCAAAAGCGAGATGCCTGATGAACACTCATGGCCAACACAACCCATACCAACTGTGATACCACCATTTAACAGGCACGTGGTTACCGTAGCTGATCTGAATCCTTATATGAAACCCGAGGAGCGGGAAAAATTAATGCCGCGGATACTTGCTGCAAAATCGGGCTTATATCAACCACTTTCTGATAAATATGAAACCATTTCAATGCCGGGCTCAACAGGCGGGGCCAATCAGGGCAATACTGCTTCAAACCCCGACAAAGGCATGGTATATGTATTATACAAGGAAACATCTAATTTTTATCAGCTTAAATATTTAGGGCCTTTGGTTAGAGGGGCAGCTCAGGGCCCGCAGCAATTAGTTGCTGTACAAGGCGAAGTGGGTTATACGCAAAATTGCCAGGGCTGTCATGGTGCTGATAAGGCAGGTATAACCGGAGGCGGTGTTTCGTTAGTTGACCTGGGTAGCCGTATGGATGCGGAAACCTTTAAAGCTATTTTAAATCAGGGCCGGGGCCGTATGCCTTCGCAATCACACCTTGGTGATGCCACCATATCGGCCATATACAGTTATCTGGCACCACAACAACGTGGCGCAGGAGGCGGACGCGGCAGAGGCGGCGCGGGAGCTGACGCGACTATTGATGGCCCGGTTGTAGAAACAGGCCCGGTACAAGCTGATTTGCCAAAAGGCGGCGTTATGAAAGATTATCCTGAAGGCTATACAGGCAAACGGGTTAATTTTGTAGAGAAAAACAACTGGGGCGCAGGCCCTACCGATCTTTTGAGCCCGCCATATTCAGGTATTGCTGCTTATGATTTGAACAAAGGAGTCATGAAATGGAAAATTCCGTTTGGTGATGATCCTAAATCGCCTGTAAAAGGTTTAGGCATGCCCGGTGGCTCGTCAAACAAAGGCATGGTAGTTACTGCCAGCGGCCTCATATTCGCCGTATGCGGCGACGGGCATTTATACGGTTATGATGCCGATAATGGCAAAGTTATATGGGATAAAGAATTGGGGCGGACCCCGTCGGGCATACCGGCAATTTACCAGGCTAATGGAAGGGAATACCTGGTAGTTTGCTCAACCGGCCCGGTACGCGATAAAACCAAAGCTGATGCCGATGTGCCTAAAGGATATATTGTATACGCGTTACCTAAAAAGAATTAAAAACAGATTTTAAATAATAATTTATGAGTACAGTTAAATTTATTCGGTTATGGTATATAAAGGCTTCTTTTTTACTGATAGCTTGCATTGCATGTATTGCTGCTATTGTTCCGGGCAAACCAAAAAACAAACCGGTTGCAAAAACTCACTCTGTATGGCGGGATTATGGCGGCGGCCCCGATCAGTCAAAATATGTTGATTTTACGCAGATCACCAAGCAAAATATAAATCAACTCAGAATTGAGTATGTATATCCGTCGGGCGATAAAACGGAAGCCTATAAGTTTAACCCCATTATTGTTGATGGGATAATGTATGTACTGGCAAAAAATAATTCGCTGGTTGCACTGGATGCAGCTACAGGCAAGGAAATATGGATACATACCAACCTGCGCGGCATAACACAGCGGGGTATTAATTTTTGGGAAAGCAAGGATGGGAAGCAAAAACGCCTGCTTACCTGCTTCGGCAATTCATTACAGGCTATTGATGCAAACACCGGTAAATCCATACTTACTTTCGGCAACAACGGCTCTGTAGATCTGAAACAAGGCCTTGACCGCGACACCTCGGATTTTAGCCGGGCCATGCCTACTTCGCCGGGCAAGATTTTTGAAAACCTGCTTATTTTGGGATCATTCCCCGGCGAGGCCTTATTTTCGGGCCCTGGTCACGTAAGAGCGTTCGACGTAATTACAGGCAAACAAGTGTGGATATTCCATACTATACCTTTTCCAGGTGAGCCGGGTTATGAAACCTGGCCTAAGGATAATTATAAATTTGCAGGCGGCTGTAATGCATGGGGAGATATTTCAATCGACGTAAAACGTGGTATCGCATTCTTTCCTTTAGGGGCGCCAACCTATGATTATGATGGTTCTGACCGCGCGGGCCAGAACTTATACGGCGATTGTATTTTGGCGTTGAACGCCCGTACAGGAAAATATATATGGCACTTTCAAACGGTGCATCATGACCTTTGGGATTATGATATGACGGCTGCACCGCAACTGGTTACTATTAACCATAATGGTAAACGTGTTGATGTTGTTGCGGGTGCTTCAAAAGGCGGCTACTTATACGTGTTAGACCGCGTTACAGGTAAGCCTATCTGGCCTATACCCGAAACACCTGTACCGCAAAGCGATATGCCTAATGAGCACACATGGCCTACACAGCCTATACCAACGGTTATACCGCCGTTTACCAAGCACATAGCATTGCCAAGTGATCTTAACCCTTACTTTACGCCCGAAGAAAAAGCTATATGGGGGCCAAGATTAGCCGCGGCTAAATCGGCGCCGTTCCAGCCACTTTCAGACCAGTATGAAACAGTAAGCATACCCGGCGCATTTGGCGGGGCTAATTTTGAAAATACCGCATCAAATCCTGATAAAGGGTTAGTATATGTACTATTCGCCAACGAGCCTTGTATTTACAAGCTTAAAAAGATAGACCATACTCAAACCCGCGGCGGCGGTGGTGGTGGCGGACAAGCCCTGGCAATGGCCGCAGCCGGCAGAACTGCTTATACACAATATTGCCAGTCATGCCACGGCGAAGACCACGGCGGCATACCCGGCAATGGTGCTTCACTGCTTAACCTGAACGCCAGGATACCGGCAGCAGATTTTAAAAATATTTTAACCAACGGGCGCGGAAGGATGCCGGCGCAACCACATCTTGACGACGCTACAATTACTGCAATATATACTTACCTGGCCCCTCCTGCTGCGCGTGGTGGTGGTGGCGGCCGTGGCCGTGGTGGTGTAATTGCCGAAACTATACCGGTTGGGCCTGTAGTAGCCTCAGGGCCTGCACCAATGAAGCCTTCGGGCTTTGGAGGAATGAGAGACTATCCTGCCGGCTATACAGGCGTCCGCGCTGAATATACCGAAGCCAATGGAAACGGTTATGGTATAGATGCCGATCACCTGTTATCACCTCCATGGGCCGGCCTGGCCTGTTATGATTTGAATAAGGGTATCATGAAATGGACAGTTGGCCACGGCAATGACCCTAAGGTAGGTGTTGAAGGATTGGGTTTCCCCGGCGGCGCGTCTAATAAAGGTATGATAGTTACCCCAACAGGGATAATATTTGCAACCAGCCGGGATGGCCATATTTACGGTTATGATGCCGATAACGGCAAAGTAATATGGAATTATGACCTGCAGCGCAGTAACCCTAACGGCGTGCCGGCCATGTTTGAAAAAAACGGCCGCCAATATTTAGTGGTTTGTGCTTCAACCCCGATACGTGATAAAGCAAAGGGCGAGGATTCGGCACCTAAGGGTTATCTTGTGTTTTCGTTGCCCCCAACTGCTAAAAAGGGTTCAAAATAAGTGTTAAAGAATAAAATTATATCCACAGAAATAAATAAATTTATAAACCAATAATTAAACTTAAATACCGCATTATGGCTAATTATTTAAAGGATCAAAAGCTTCCTGTATTGCCTGGTAAAACGTTAAGGCAATTATGTGCTTTTGTACTTTTGTGCTTATTATATTGCCCTGTGTATGCACAGGTTCCAACCAAAACAATTTATTTCCTGGCGGGTGTTAGGGACCATGCCCCTCGTGGAGGCGGCAGGCACGAGGTAGCAAAGGACCTGCTTGTTCTGCAGCATTGCATTGACAGCATAGCTAATGTAAAGGGTGTGAAAATTACAACCAAATTTCTTGCCGAAAGGACCGCGCTTAATATTGAAGACCTTAAAGGGGCTGATGCTATTATTATAGAAGCCAGCTCGGTAACCAGTCAGCAAACGCGTACACATCCTATTTTTCCGCCTTTAACTGGCAAAACATACGATAAGGCAACATTGGCTTACCTTGATCAAATTGATAGTTTACAAAAGGCAGGCATGGGCATTATGATGCTGCACTGGGGCATTACTGCCGAAGGTAACGGGCCTGCTACTGAGCATTATTTAAGATGGTTCGGTGAAGCAGGGCATCCAAATTATACACAAAACCCGCTGGGTTTCTGGAAAGTAACTCCCATTAAAGCATCAGAGAAACATCCGATTTTGAATGGCGTTAAACCATTTGTTTACAAAGACGAGATATTTTCACGTCTTATAGTTAACCCCGGCGATCCTTACCGTACTGATCTGTTAATGGGCGAATCGCCTGAAACCAATCAAAGCGAAGTTGGCTCACCTAAAGGCGTTATCAGCCCCAGGTGTATAGCCTCGGCTTATGAAAAAGGTAAACAACGCGGTGTACTATGGGGAGGAATGGATTTTCACTCTGCGCTGTTGAATGAAAATTATCTTCGCTTTGTGCTGAACGAAATTGTATGGGTAGCCGGAATAGACGTTCCTAAAGGCGGCGTAAAAACAAATGCTAAACAGCTGCAACTGGCACCAATAAACACAACTTACGAAAACACTAAAATACCTGAAGGATATATAGCTCCAAAATTACCAAACACAAAATGACCAATTTTAAACAAACCATAAAAACCGGGGTAGCAGCTATCCTGGCTTTTGTAAGCACATTAGCTTTAACACAGCCTGTATGGGCACAAGTACCAACAAAAACTATTTATTTCCTGTCCGGCATTAAAGACCACGTAGGTGCGGAAGGAACAGGGAGGCATGAAGTCCGGTTGGACCTGGTTGTATTACAGCATTGTATTGATAGCATTGCCAATGTTAAAGGTGTAAAAATTATTACCAAATTTATTGATAAAAGAACCGCCCTTAATGTTGATGATATAAAGGATGCATCTGCTATTATTGTTGAGTGCAGCTCAGTAACAAGTACTACGCAAACTCAAACCCGTACGCATCCGCTTATACCTCCGCCCCCTTTAAATGGGAAAGACTATGACAGAGCTACACTAAAATATTTTAACCAGATAGATAGCTTACAAAAAGCCGGCATGGGTATAATGATCATGCACTGGGGTATTGCTACCGATGGAGCCCCCGGTTCAGTTAACGCCCATTATATGCAATGGTTTGGCCAGGCAGCTTTATCCGGCTATACCCAAAATCCATTGGGTTTCTGGCAAATCACCCCTATCAAAGCTTCCGAAAAACACCCTATTTTACGTGGTGTACAGCCTTGGTTTTACAAAGATGAGATCTTTTCAAGATTGAATGTAATACCAAATGATCCGCATCGTACTGACCTGTTGATGGGACAATCAGAACAAACCAATCAAAGCGAGCCGGGCTCACCTACTGGTGTTATCAGCCCAAGATGTGTAGCATCTGCCTATGAAAACGGCTTACAACGCGGTGTACTTTGGGGCGGTATGGATTACCACTCAGCATTAACCAATGAAAATTACCTGCGCTTTGTAATGAACGAAATTTTATGGGTTGCCGGTATAGACGTTCCTAAAGGTGGTGCTAAAACAAATGCGAAACAATTACAGTATGCAAAACAAAGGCCTGATCCATTCGATAAGTATAAACAAACACCTATAGCTACAAAATAAGATGAAAAAAAATCAAATATTAAAAAGCGTAAAAACCGGGATAGTAGCTACCCTGACGCTTGCGGGTAGCTTAATGCTGTCGCAGCCCGTATTTGCACAAGTGCCAACAAAAGTAATTTATTTTCTCGCGGGGCCTAAAGACCACGTAAACGAAGAAGGTTCAGGAAGACATGAAACACGCAGGGACCTGCTGGTTCTGCAACACTGTATTGATAGCGCGATCAACATTAAAGGCGTTAATATAAAAACCAAATTTCTTTACATGAGAGATGCGATCAATATAGATGACTTTAAAGATTGTGCAGCAATTATTGTTGAATGCAGTTCGGTAACCAGCACACAAACCCGTACACATCCGATTTTTCCGCCAATACCACAACAAGCTCCAAAAAAAGAATATGATAAGGCTACATTAAAATATTTGAACCAGATAGACAGCTTACAGGAAGCAGGTATGGGCATCATGTTTTTACATTGGGGCATTGCCAGTGATGGTGCAAATGCTTCAGTTCAAACCCACTACTTAAAATGGTTTGGCGAGGTAGCCATACCTAATTATACTCATAACCCGTTGGGTTACTGGGCTGTAACACCTATAAAAGCAGCCGAAAAACACCCTATCCTGCGTGGCGTAAACCAATTTATGTATAAAGACGAGATATTTTCGAATTTAGTGGTAAGGCCTGGAGATCCATACAGAACCGATCTGTTGATGGGTGAAGCGGAAAAAACTAACCAGGGTGCCATAGCGCCAAACTGTATTGCATCGGTATACGAAAAAGGTAACGCGCGCGGCGTGCTGTGGGGCGGCATGGATTATCATACGGCCCTGTTAGACCCTAACTATCTGCGGTTTGTATTAAATGAGATCGTATGGACAGCCGGTATTGAAGTGCCTAAAGGAGGTGTAAAAACTGTTGCTAAAACACTTCAATTATGTCGCCCAAGTACAAGACCAGATATAAAACCAGCCAATTTTGAGGCTTTCAATAGCGGTAAAAAATAGCATGAAAAAAAACCAATTTATTAAAAGGTCAGCAAAAGCCGGGATAGTAATTATCCTGGCTTTTGCCGGCTTATTGGCTTTTGTTGGACAGGCTTCAGCACAAACCAAAAAGATAATTTTTTTAGCCGGGCCCAAGGATCATGGCGAACCTGGCAGGCATGAGTATGAAAAGGATTTGCGTGTACTGGCCCGCTGTTTGGATAGCTCAAACGTAAAGGGAATAACTACCGAAGTTATAGTTGCCCGTACACCTAAGGACATTAACGATATTAAGGACGCAGCTGCCATTGTTGTGTTAAGCAGTTCGGACGGCAGCTCACAAAAACAAACCCATCCCCTCTTTCCCCCTAAAGGGAACGGAAAATCTTACGATAAAGAAACAATGGCGTATTTAAAAGCGCTTGACAGCTTACAAAAGGCCGGTATGGGGGTTGTGGTATTGCATTGGGCGGTTGCCGTAGACAATTGGGCGGCACGGAAGGTTTATTTTAACTGGTTCGGTGGTATATATATATCGGAGAACAACTCAAACAACCCGGGTGGTATATGGAACATGATACCGGTTGAGAGCAACAAAAAACACCCTATACTACGTGGTGTAAAGCCGTGGCAATACCAGGATGAGATATTTGCACAGTATATGGTTGTACCACAAGATCCTAACAGAACCGACCTAATAATGGGCGAAATGCGCAAGGAAAATAATCCCGGTTTTTCGCGTGGCGGGCAACCTCCAAGGCCGTCTAGCGCGTCCAACCGGGTAGTAGCTTTCGCATATCAGCGTGATAGCGGCAGCCGTGGCGTAATGTTTGGCGGGGTTGATTATCATAAGGACATGTTGGAGCCGAATTACCTGCAGTTTTTATTAAACAGCATAGTGTGGGCGGCACAGATAGAAGTGCCTAAAAAAGGAGTGATTACTACTGCTAAACAGCTTCAGTAAGAAAATTGATAATAAAACCAATAATTTATAAACCCAATTAACATGAAATACCTTTTAACCACTCTCCTTTTAGTCGGCTTTTCGGTTTGTTCATTCGGACAACAAATTCCCTTCGATATAAACGGGCGTGGCCTTAGTTTTATACCCGATTACACATTTAAGGGTTCAAGCCTTAAAGGGTGGAAAAGCATGGGCGGGGCGACCTGGCGTGCAGAAAACGGGGAAATAATAGGAACAGCAGCGCCCGGTTCTACAGGCGGATGGCTTTTATCGGACCAATCTTTCCAGGATGTTACATTTAATACCCTGTTTAAGATAATTGGCGAGAGTGAAGGAGGAATTTTATTGCGTGCCGAAAAAACCCCTGAAGGAATAAAAGGGATATTACTCTCAGTAAAAGATGGAGTACCGGCAGCAGCTTATCGTGTAATGCTTGATGCCCAGGGTAAAGAACTGAAACGCGATATGCTGAGGCCGGCACCCGGTGGAATTTCACGTTTCGCTGTCGCGCCTGTCGCTAATGCAGCGGCTGGCAGAGGTGGTGCCGGAGGAGCCGGAGGTCGTGGTGGCACTGCAGGTGCTGCAGGTCGTGGTGGCGCTGCAGGTGCTGCCGGCGCAGCGGGCGGTGGCAGAGGTGGCGCCGAACGTTTTAATTCGGCTTATCGTCCTAATGATTGGAACCAATGGGAAGGTGTACTTGATGTAAATACCCTCAGGACATTTATTAACGATGGAAGAGGCCCCACTGGTGTTTCAGATTCAACCGAGAATTATGGGCCGATAGCATTGTATATTAATGGTCCGGGCGAAGTGCGCTTCAAGGATTTTAAGTATAAAGATTACGGTATATATTATACTCCGAAAGAACAGGTTTCTTCCCGCTTTAAGATCCAGAAGATCAGTGATTTTTATTATTCGTGGAGTGCTGCAGCGGCAGATTTTAACAGGGACGGAATTATGGACCTGGTTGCCGGGCAGCATATATTTTATGGGCCTGATTATACAAAGTCACGTGAAATTTTTTGGCGTGATGCATTTAGTCCGACACACGATTTTACTGAAGTAAATTGCCAGTATGCTTATGATTTTAACGGTGATGGCTGGCCGGATGTATTGGTTGCTCCGGCCGGTGGAAATCTTTATATAAATCCGAAGGGAGAATCACGGCGCTGGGATAAGTTTAATGTTATCCCTGGTGGAATTTCTGAAGTGAGCGCGTTCCGGGATATAGACGGTGATGGAAAGCCGGAACTGGTTTACTCAAGGGGAGCAACGGTGAGATATGCAAAACCCGATCCTTCTGATCCTACAAAACCATGGATTGAACATGCTATTTCAGACGCGGGCGGTAATGGTCATGGTATTGGAGTTGGTGATATAAACGGTGACGGGCGTATGGATATCCTGAATCCGAGTGGATGGTGGGAACAGCCTGCAACAGGCGCTGATAAAGGTTTATGGATTTACCATGCCCAGGCATTTGGCCGGTCTGGTCACCGCGGTGCAGGTGCCGGTGGCGCTACAATGGCAGTATATGACGTGAATGGCGATGGGCTTAATGACGTTGTAACCAGCCTGAGCGCTCATGGTTTCGGTTTGGCATGGTATGAGCAAAAACGCGACGCAAGCGGTAACATATCCTTTGTGACACACATGATCATGGACGATTATTCTACAAAGAATACAGGTGGAGTAACATTTGCCGAACTCCATGGATCAACTTTTGCAGACATAGATGGTGATGGTATTCCGGATTTTATTGTAGGCAAGCGTTATTTTTCACATTTGGAGTCTTCGCTTGACCCTGATACGTTTGGACCTCCTGTATTATATGTATTTCGCACCGTACGCGATCCTAAAGCCCCGGGGGGAGCAAGGTTTGTACCTGAGCTCGTTCATAATCGTTCTGGTGTAGGATCTAGTGTGCTGGCAGCTGATTTGGATAAAAACGGAACGATGGATATCATTACAGCAACCAGCAGGGGTACTTATATATTCTGGAACCAAACAAAAAGTAAGGGGAAAGCTATGGCTACAGCAAAACCTGCGGCCAGAGCTACTGCAAAGAAGGCGCCGGTTAAAAAGTAATAGTGCTTGCTGCCATCCAAACAAAAAGCTGTATCGGTTTAATTGCCGGTACTGCTTTTTGCTTTAATAAGTAAAACCAATTATATAAATAAACTTAAATTTTTAATACATGAAACGCTTTTTATCAACGGTCCTGTTAGCCGGCATAAGTGCCATGGCTTTTGGACAAGAAATTCCCTTTGATGTACATAACCGGGGGCTGAATTTTCCGCCCGATTATACTTTTAAAGGATCGAGCCTTACCGGCTGGCACCCCATGGGGGCCGCGTCATGGCAGGCCCATGATGGTGATATATCAACCAACGCGAACGGCGGCAGCTCCTTGCTGGTATTAAACAAATCATACCAGGATGTTGATATAGAATTGCTAATTAAAGCTGCACCCGGCGCTGAAGCGGGCGCATTGCTGCGTATGGAAAAATCGGGCGATGGCTACAAGGCCTTGCTGGTTGAGCTTAAAGACAATGTAGCCACCAGTTACCGGGTTACCTTAGATTCGCAAGGTAAAGTGTTAACGCGCGAGGCATTAAGGCCGGCCGGAAATATTATACGTGTAGCGCCTGTGCTTAAGCCTGTGGTAGTTGCACCTGAAGTAGGCACAATGGTTAATACGTTGCCGCCTAATACACAGAAAATAAAGCTTAACGGCGAACAATATTCCGTTTCGGCTGCTAATGTCTATTACCTGGAAACCAAGGATGCCGCAGGTAAAACAGTTTACAAAGTGGTAGGCGGCCCCGACGCAGCTACGGCAGGACGCCGTGGTGGTGGTGGCGGAGGAGGTGGTGGCGGCGGTGGCCGTGGCGGAAGACCTACCGACTTGCCCATACCCTCGGTTTCAACTGCTTTAGTAGCAAATGACTGGAACCAGTTTGACATCATTCTTGATTTTAATATTCTCCGCAAAAAAATAAACGACGCAAATGATTTTACCGGCGGCGCTACCGATGATCTTGGCGAGAAAGGCGGCCAGGGATATGGCCCTGTAGCACTGTATGCTGCCGGTACCGGCCAGGTTGAGTTTAAGGACATCAATTATAGGGATGCCCACGTAATGTATACGCCTAAAGAGGCAAGCGCCTCCCGCTGGAAACCGCAGCGTATCAGCGACATGACCTATTCATTCAGCGCGGCCGCTGCCGATTTTAACCATGACGGCTATATGGATGTTGTAGCAGGGCCATATATTTATTTCGGCCCTGATTATACCCATTACCAGGAAATGATATTTGCGCAAACCTATAATCCGTCAAGAGAATTTCCGCTTACCAATTGCCAGTACGCCTATGATTTTAACGGCGATGGCTGGCCTGATGTAATGATCGCGGCGGCAGGGCACCCAAGAATATACATTAACCCTAAAGGCGAATCGCGCCGTTGGGATGAATATGACGCTTTAACATTAAATACTGATGAAGTTACCACTTTTAGGGATATTGACGGCGACGGCAAACCTGAACTGGTATTTTCAGGAGGCGGCACGGTTTATTATGCAAAAATGCCCGAAGATGGGAGTCAAAAGTGGAAACTGCACGCGGTATCAGGAAGAGGCTATGGAAATGGCCATGGTATAGGCGTTGGTGATATTAATGGCGACGGGCGCCTGGATATAATTAACCCGAACGGCTGGTGGGAACAACCGGCTAAAGGGCTGGATACAGGAGTTTGGAAATATCACTCTGTAGCATTTGCCCGAAGCGCCCACTGGGTAAGTTTTGTAGGCGCCAGTGTAATGGGCGTATATGATATAAACGGCGATGGTTTAACCGATGTAGTAACCGGTTTAAATGGCCATGGTTTCGGCCTGGCCTGGTTTGAACAGAAACGTGATAAAGCAGGCAATATTACCTTTGTGCCGCACATGATAATGGATGATTTTGCACATAAAAATGCCGGAGGCGTTACCTTCTCCGAACTGCATGGAACCAACTTTGCCGATGTGAATGGAGACGGCATACCCGATTTTATTGCGGGAAAACGTTACTGGTCGCACCTGGATAGTTACTTCGACCCCTACCCTTACGGGCCTGCTGTATTATACGCGTTCATTACCGTGCGTGATAAAAAGGCCCCGGGTGGTGCCAGGTTTGTTCCCGAACTGATCCATAACCGTTCGGGCGCGGGCTCTGATGTAACTATTGCCGATTTGAATAAAGATGGCAAAGTAGATGTTATTACCTCGACAGATCGTGGTACCTACATTTTCTGGAACCAAAGCAAGGGTGGCAGCAAACCAGCGGCAAAGGCTAAACCTACAGCCGTGGCACCAGCTAAGAAATAAGAAAATTATGATTATTTATAAGCCGTATCGGGATAACCGATACGGCTTTTTGTTTACTCACCTATACCTGCGATAGTTAATTGCTGGCGTTTATAGCCTACATTACCTCTCATATCGGCACCCTGTAAAACAAGCGAATAGGTACCCGGCATATCTGCAGTGTAAAATGAAACAGTTGCTTTTCCTGAATCATCGGTAGTAATATCAGGTTCCCAAAAAATGGTTGAACGCTTATCATTACCCGTTACAGGTGTTTTTGCGTTATAGCGCGGTGCATAAAACTGGTGCGGCTGGCTGAGAGGTATAGGGTGATAGGCGTAAGCATTAGCAGTCTCAATAGGGCCAACACCGCTATTAGAGGTAACATAAATACGCATGGCCGGTATCTCGCCCATTGATGTGTTTACAAACATACCTTCTACCTTGAAGCCTACAATGTCATCAGTAGTATGTGATTCCAGCCATTTGTTCACTTCCCATTGCGCTTCAACCGAAGTCATGTTGTGCGAAGATATATAAGGAATTTCGTCAACTATCAGCAGCTTAAACATCTGGCTTATATGATCTTTATAATTAAGCAGCTTCATTAAGTTAAGCGGTTTTTTACCCGCACGCGCGTTGCGTACATCTTCTTCATCAAGCGCCAAATGCACCGGCGGTGGCTGCCTGAGGTGGTTGTTTTTTATAACCACTTCCCTCAGTAATTTGCTTTTTCCGCGATCAAACACTTCTTCGGGTTTCGCCTTGGTTGAAGTGATCTTACTCCTGTTGGTAATATAACTTATATACGTGCTGTCGCTGTTAACATACCACGGGTCTTCATGATTTTCCGGAGCCTGGTATCCCGGTGGCGTAAACGTATCCACATTAATACCGATATTAAAATCACGTGTCGACTCAATTTTAAAATCTATTACTTCCAGCTTAGGAAAATTGTCAAAACTGAAATGTCCTTTTTTATCAGTAACAGTTGTTAAAGTAAACCTCGGAATATCCGATTTTAACTTAATTTCTGCATCCGCAATAGGCTTGTTAAATATGTTATTTACACTTCCCTTTACAATAAATTCGGGCTCAGCCTCATATTCCGGTTTTTCCGGATCGCCAAAAGTTTTTTTCCAGTCATAATTTACCCATCCCTGGGTCAATAACAGGTTATCCAACGCTTCAGTCCTGTCTGCATGTACTTTGTTAAAATAATATCCTGGATCTTCAATAGTTCCTTTCATATCCGAAGATAACAACATATAACTTTTTAAATTCTCCGCATTTTCATCAGTAGCCTTTACCACACCGTCATCGGTTACAGCTAATGAGAAGCTGCCTCTAACCGGTTTGCCACCCGCATCGGTTACATTAACTTGTAAGGAAACACTATCTCTTTCTATATAACTATTCTTATTAGTGGTTATGTTGATATTTAATTCATTTCCATGATCAATGAATGCCATCCGGCCGGTCACAGGCTCATTAAATTTATTAAACAACGTGAATTTTACAACACCCTCAGGGAATATGTTTTTTGCTATTTTTTTAATGATCTCCTTATCACCCAGATTAATCTCTTCAGCGTAGCATACCTTATCGCCGGCTTCGCCAATCAAACTGTAATTTTTACCATCGTTTTGCAATATATCGCGCGTAGCTAAAACCTGTAATTCAAGCGAATCTTTTCCCGTTAGGTCTTTAACATGCATTACTACTCCACTGCTTTTTACCGTGGGTAAAGCATAGCTTTTTGTTGTCCCATCTGTAAAGGTAACTTTCGCGGTATAATTTTCGCCGGGCTCAGGAGTAAACTCGAATGACCCCATACCCTTATGCATTGACTGAAACGAGGCTTCCTCTTTCATTGCAGCATTATATATTTGCCCTTTTATTCCGTTAACACCCAAACCGTCTTCGCCAATAGCCTTAAACCCTACCCTTGCAGGTACTCCTGTTAATAAAGTACCGCCCTCGGGCATAAATTGCAGGTCAGTATATTCGGTACGGTTAAGCTGAACAGGTATTAATATTTTACGTTTGGCTTCTTCCTTACTCACATCTTCGGCCACTACAGTAAGATGCTTGTAATCCTTTTTTTCGGGGAGTCCAAACTTAAAAGATAAATTTCCATAAGGATCGGTGAAGGATTTCTTGGTTTGCAATATCTTATTTCCATCTAATACACTTAAAAGCATATCTCTGAAACCAATGTTTTTTGCTGTAAGATCAGTAAAATGCAACCCCAGCGTTATATTTTTATCGGCACCAATGGCCTGTTGTTTACTAATTAACCAATATTGATTTACTGAAGGTACAACGTTTAACTGGCACGAAAAGAAATGATCCTGGCCAAAATTACGCATCCAGTTAGTATAGGCGCGCAAAGTATAAATACCTGGATACATATTTCTTTTCACACCTATTTGTCCTATAGCTGCGCCATTTCGTATCTCAAGCCGCTGCCTTTTTACAACGCGATTACTATCATTAATTAATTCAACATACAGCAAACCACTTTGCGCCGATTTAGCCAGGCCTCCATTAAGTAAGTATGCCTTATACCATATAGTGTCGCTCGCCTTATACCAGGACCTGTCAACATGGAGATAAAGTTTTTCGGCAGGTTGGTTTTCGTGTTTATTATTGATAGCGGCCACCGTATTTTCAAGGCTGGCGTGACCTTCGTTTTGACCAAATCCTGTTAAAGGCAATAAAATTGCCGCAAAGCAAAGCGCTATAAAATAGCGTAAGTAAAATAAACTACTATTCATAATTAACACAAGATATATGTAATGGTTTACTGGTTATTCTAACTATAGGCAAGGGGCAGTGAAAAATATATTTACACTATACCTATGGTTATGATATAAAACAGCACAATTTATATAAAAACTAACAATTTCGTAGTTAAATCTTAAAAAAAATTGCGTAGTTAAATAACTACGTTTATATTTGTAGTCAAATAACTACGCTAATGAATTTAAGAAGAGATGTTTTTCAAGCCATAAGCGACCCTACCCGGAGGGCTATATTATTGTTAGTTGCTTCACAATCATTAACAGCGGGTGCAATAGCATCAAACTTTAATACAGCAAGGCCAACAGTTTCAAAACACCTGCAAATACTCACCGAGTGCGAATTGATCAGGCAAGAGCAAAACGGGAGAGAAATTTACTATCATATTAACGCAAAAAAAATGAAAGAAGTAGCCGACTTTATTGAACCATTCCGCAAAATGTGGGATGACAGGTTTAACAAATTAGAAACCATTATGAAAAACTATAAAGACAAATAAATATGGAACTAAAAACAAAAATTATTGCCGAAGACGGCAAACAGGATTTAATAATTACAAGGGAGTTTGATTTGCCATTAAACCTGCTTTTTAAAGCGTATGCGGAGGCCGATATTGTGGAACAATGGATGGGAACAAAAGTTATTAAACTGGAAAATAAAAAACATGGCAGCTATCAGTTTGAAACAAGTGACGGCAAAGGAAATGTAGTGTTTCGGGCCAATGGAGTGATCCATGATTTTATTGAAGACAGAAAGATCATCCGCACATTTGAAATGGAAAACGCGCCTTTCGGCGTTCAGCTGGAGTTATTGGAATTTGAAAAACTTACCGACAGTACCAGCAAACTCCATATACACACCATATATCAATCGGTTGCGCTCAGAAACCAAATGCTGCAGCTTCCGTTTGCTCAAGGCATAAATATGGCACATAACCGGTTGCAGGACATCGCAAACAACTTAAAATAATATACTATGACAAAAACGCGTAAAATTGTTTATTGGGTAGCTACAATCTGGCTTGCATTAGGCATGGTATCAACCGGCATGGTACAGTTGTTAAAACAGAAAACCGGTGTAGGGGGAGTAAATAGTATTACACATTTAGGCTATCCGGTTTATTTTATAACCATATTAGGTATTTGGAAAATCTTAGGTGTTATAGCGGTACTTATTCCTAAATTTACTTTACTAAAAGAATGGGCTTATGCAGGCTTTTTCTTTACGATGACGGGGGCTATAATTTCACATATCGCGTTGGGTGATGGCATCGGTGAAATAGCCCCATCGCTATTGTTACTGACACTTACTATGGTATCATGGTATTTCAGGCCTGCAAACAGGAGGATTATAAATTGATGTATAACATGAACCCAAAGGTTGATTTTTACTTTAATAAAGCCCAAAAGTGGCAGGAGGAAATTGAACAATTAAGAAGGATAATTCTTGATTGCGGGCTTGACGAAGAATTAAAGTGGGGCTGCCCTTGTTACACTTTTGGGAAAAGTAACATTGTGTTAATACATGTATTTAAAGAATATTGCGCGCTTTTATTTTTTAAAGGCGCTTTATTAAATGATGCCAATGGAATTCTGATCCAACAGACAGAGAATGTGCAGGTGGCCCGCCAGGTACGGTTTACCAATGTCAGTGAAATATATGAGCTGGCACCTATCGTTAAAACCTATATATATGAAGCCATAAAAGTGGAAAAATCCGGCTTGAAAGTGGAGCTTAAAAAAACTGCTGAATTTCCTGTTTCGGATGAATTTCGATATAAATTAGATAAAATCCCTGCTTTAAAAATCGCTTTTGAGGCATTAACACCTGGGCGGCAAAGAGCTTATCTGCTGCATTTTTCGACACCAAAACAATCCAAAACCCGCGAGGCAAGGGTTGAAAAATATATACCGCAAATTTTAAACGGGAAAGGATTGAATGATGAGTAATGAAGAGTTATTCAGCACATTAAAATCCCGGTTTGAACAAAATATGAACCGTCATAAAGATATAGCATGGGCCAAAGTACATGAAAGACTATCTGATAATAGGAAAATAGCGGCTCTTCATGAAATGGAAAGAACTGGCGGGGAACCTGATGTTGTTGGTTATGATGAAAAGACGGATGAATATATTTTTTGTGATTGTTCGCCAGAAAGCCCCAAAGGCCGCAGAAGCCTTTGTTATGATCGTGAAGCACTTAATTCAAGAAAAGAATACAAGCCTGAAAATAGCGCTGTTGATATGGCCGCGGCCCATGGCATTGAACTTTTAACCACAGACCAATACCGGGAGTTGCAGAAACTTGGAAGCTTTGATACTAAAACATCAAGCTGGGTACAAACGCCTGTGGATATCAGGAAACTTGGCGGGGCTATTTTTTGCGACCGTCGGTATAATACCGTCTTCGTTTACCATAATGGTGCAGAGTCTTACTATGCTGCCCGGGGATTCCGGGCTTTGCTGAGGGTATAAAAAACAGCCCCCTCTTCCAATCTATTCAGAGATATTTGATACATTTTCTTACTGTTAATACATCTATGCCAAAAAAATATTTTTATAATTTATTGTTTATCAATAAATATTTATTACAATTGCATCATAATTTATTAAAAACAAAGAAATTATGAAAACAAACACTCAAAAAATGTTGAAAATATTATACATCCTCGCGTGGATAATATTTGTTGGTGTATGCATTGAAGCCGGCGGCTTTATAGTCTATGCTTTTTCTACGTTGGTAATGAACCCGGTTGATGCTAAATATTTCTGGAAAGAAGTTGACCTGTCAAACCTTTATCAATACGACCCGGGTTATTTTTTTGTTATAAACTTACTCATGAGCATCGTAGCGGTAATGCGGGCATTTTTATTTTATCTCATTGTAAAAATCCTTCATGATAAAAAACTGGACATGTCTCAGCCTTTCAGCAATGATATGGGGCGATTTATTTTTAATATATCCTACTTAACTTTAGGTATAGGCATATTCTCTTGCTGGGGAGTTAACTACACTGAATGGCTTATTAATCATGGCGTAAAAATGCCCGGTATACAATATTTGCGCTTAGGCGGAGGCGATGTGTGGCTGTTTATGAGTGTTACCCTTTTTGTAATTGCGCAAATTTTTAAAAGAGGAATTGAAATCCAATCTGAAAACGAATTAACTGTATAAAGCCATGCCTATTATTATAAACCTGGATGTGATGATGGCTAAACGAAAAATGTCATTAAATGAGTTATCAGACAAGGTAGGCCTCACCTTGTCTAACCTTTCGATATTAAAAACCGGGAAAGCCAAAGCCATTCGTTTTAGCACGCTTGAAACAATTTGTAAAGTATTGGATTGCCAGCCTGCGGATATATTAGAATATAAAGAAAAATAACAAAACGTAGCTGAGTTTCCTGATTATTTTAAAAAAACCGAAAACTAAAAACCCTCTTCAAATCACTTTGAAGAGGGTTTTAATTTGGTATCGCTTGTTGTCGGGATGGCAGGATTCGAACCTGCGGCCTCCACATCCCAAATGTGGCGCGATACCGGGCTACGCTACATCCCGATTGGGATTGCAAAGGTAGGATTAAAAAACACTGTCGCAAATATTTTTTAAAAGAACTTTAATGTGATTTTTTTCGATGTAAAAAAACAATAAAGTGGCAGATATTTTGCTTTTTCCATAACATATATCACTCCATAATTAATTTCTTGTGCAACAATTGTATGACATTTAAGCAACAATTATATGACATGAAAATATTGATTAAACTTCCGAGTAATTTCACAGTCAATAACCAAAAGTCAAAAAACCTAATTATTGTAATACGATGAAAAAATATTTCCCCTTAGTCACCCTATTGGTATTTTGTTTTACACAAACCTTTGCCCAGGCGCCGGCCTTTAAAGATGTGCAGACAAATAGTTTGTGGGCCGCAGCAAAGGTTAAAGTTGATGGTAATCTTTCCGAATGGAAAAATGATTTCCAGGCTTATAACAAAAACACTAAACTATATTACCTGTTATCAAACGATGAAAAATACCTGTACCTGGTAATTCAATCAACAGATATTACTAATAACGCAAAAATTGCAGCCGGTGGTATTACCCTTACAATAAATACTGCCGACAAGAAAAAAGATAAAGATGCCTTTATTTTAACTTACCCTGTAGTAGTGAGAGCTGCCGGACGCGGGCAGCGTGGTGCTGGTGGAGGTGGTGGCGGCCGTGGTGCCGGCGGTTTTGGCGGTGGTGGCGCAGGAGGCTTCGGTGGCAGAAACGCGTTACCGTTAACCGATTCGGCAGCTAAAGCAGCAGCCGACGCGCAGCACCAGCTGTTTATTTCGGCGAGCAAGGAAATAAAAATTGCAGGGTTTAAGGATATTACCGATACACTTATTTCTATCTATAACGAATACAGCATAAAAGCCCAGATAGGTTATGATGCACAGGGGAATTTTACTTATGAAATGGCACTCCCGCTTAAAGCTTTAGGCTTATCAATAGATGCCCCTAAAGAATTTTCTTACAACCTTAAAGTTAATGGTTTGCAGCAGCCTAACAGAAACAATGAACAAGGCGGCGGCAGAAATGGCGGCGGTGCTGGTATTGGTGCAGGCGGTGGTGAAGAAGGTGGTGGTGCTGATGGCGGCGGTGGTCGGGGTGCTGCTGCCGGCGGCGGTGGTGGATTTGGTGGAGGTGGAGGTGGAGGTGGCGGAGGCGGTCGTGGTGGTCGCGGCGGCGGTGGTGGTGGTGGCGGCGCGCCACGAGGTGCTACTGCGGGTACTACCAATAACCGAAACAATATAAACATGCAGGATTTAATAAGCCCTACTGATTTTTGGGGGAAATATACACTCGCAAAAAAATAAAATATTCCCCTATACCGATAACCTCACAACATGAAAAAAATACTCGTAATAGCTGTGCTGATCATGCTATCAAGCCAGTTTTTTGCCCAAGCCCAGCAGGGTGGCCGCAACAGAACCAGGCCGGCGGCGGCCCCCTTAGCCCCTCCTCTGCCCTCGCGCGAGGTAAGTGGTATTGTTAAAGACGAAAGCGGCCAAACCATTATTGGAGCCCTGGTAACGCTTAAATCAAAAACAGATACGTTAAGAACTTCAACCAACGATGATGGTGTATTTATTTTGAGGGATGTTAAACAGGCTACCTTTATTATTACCTATTCAAGTATAGGTTCCGAGACAATTACCAAAAAATATCTGAACAGTGATATTACCCCTAAGATAATCCTTGATCCGATTATACTCAAATCTAAAACCAACGAACTTAGTGAAGTTAAAATTAATGGTACGCCAAGTATAACCTACAAAACCGATACCATTGAATACAAGGCCAGTGATTATCACGTGCGTGAAAATTCAACACTGGATGAATTGCTGAAGAAAATGGAAGGCTTTGAAGTGGGCTCGGATGGTTCATTAACCCACCAGGGACAAACCATTACAAAAGCCAAATTAAATGGCAAGGAATATGCCGGCGGCGATGTAGCACAGGCTATTCAAAATTTACCTGCGGATATTATTGAAAAAGTACAGGTGGTTGACGATTACGGCGACCAGGCAGCCCGTACTGGTATTAAAGATGGCGACCCGCAAAAAATACTGAACGTTACCACCAGGGACGACAGATCAGTAGGTACAACGGGGCGTTTAACTGCTCAGGCAGGTAATGATGACCGTTATAATGCCCAGCTTTTTGTACAGCGCATAAACGCAAACCAGCAATTAGGTGTAATTGGCAACCTGCGTAACAGTATAACAGGTGTTGCATCTACCGGCGTTCAGGGTGGTGCAACTAATGGCGGCGGCGGCGGCGCGGGTGTTGGCGGCAACGCCAGAGGAGGTAGTCCCGGTACTTCACAAACCGGATCACCTTCATTCAATTACCGGGATCAATGGAGTAAAAAAGTACAGGTTAACTCAAGTTATGCATATAGCTTTACCAATAATAACTCTACCAGCAAAAGCTATGGTACTACTAATACCAGTTTAGGCACAGGTGCTTTTAATGATCAAAGTATCAATCAAAATAACAGGAATAGCCATACCGTGCATTTTCAAATGGATGTTGACCTGGACAGCGCTAACTTCTTACAAATCACACCCAATTACAGCTATTCTAATTCAACTCAGGCAAGAACTTCAATAGCAGATAATACAAATAATTATACTACCGGTTTTGAGCATGTAGTATCTACAGGTTCATCCAGCAGCGCTACTCCCAGTACCAGCTACGGCCTTACTGCTTTTTATTTGCATGTGTTTAAAAAACCGCATAGAAACTTTTCCATACAGGTTTCAGCCAATCATTCAAACAGTCAATCAAATGGTGGCAGTGATAAAGATTATAAGTATTATGCACTTAGTCCGCCTGACTCATTACTAAAAGATTCAGCGATAAATACATTAACTTTCCGAACCAATAAAAATACAACCTATCAAGCTACGGTAACTTATGTGGAACCATTAAGTCTTATTTCGCAGATTGAATTTAGCGGAAACATCAGGCAGTCTAACAATAATAGTAAAGCGATACAGGATTCTGTATTGGCGAACGGCCAGTTGAAAGATCTTACCGCCTATGACAATATTTTCAATTATACCACCACCCAATCACGGGCTACACTTAATTACCGTTATAATGGCACCAAAGTTAACCTGACACTTGGCGCGACTGCTATTCCTTATAACTTAAATGGCACCAAAGTTGATGAAAATGTGGGTCAAAATGTATCAACATCGCGTTCGTATTTCAGGGTGGTACCGGCTTTCCGTTTCGCTTATATATGGTCGCGCACAGAACGGTTTCAAATAACTTATTCCGGAAATAATTCCGACCCAAGCTTTGCGGAGATCCAGCCGTTTACAGATAGGTCGGACCCTAAAAATATAAAAATTGGTAACCCAGATCTTAGACCCGGATTTAGCAACTCGATCAACGCTTCGTATAATGATTATATAGCAAATTCTAAATTCAATATATCGTTCAACGCAAATTATACTTCGGTTGACAATTCGATAACTACCAACACTGTCCAGTTGCGTGTACCGCTTACGGTTAACCCAACCGACCCAAGCAAAAACACGTTTCAAAACATAAACGAAACAAATTATATTAATTTAAGCGGCGCCCATTCAATAGTAGGCCGGTATAACATCTCAAAACAATTAGATGACCGCAGGTATAACTTCGCGCTAAACGGAAATGTAACGTATAGCTATACACCCGCCATGAGCAATAATGTATTGTATCATTTAACTGACTGGAGGTTTGATGAGCGTTTTGGTCCAAGGATAAACCCTACTGATAATATTGAGTTTAACCCATACGTAGGATATGACCTGGACAGAAGCTTTACCACTTCGCTTAATGCGAAGCCAACTTATTACAGAACAATTCAGTTAGCTGTTGATGGTAAAATGTATTTTTTGCAAACATTCCAGGTAAATTATAGCGCCCATAAAATATTTGTTAGCGGTATAGCGAACAGTACAAATCCATTGGTTATTAATGCTGGTTTCCAAAAAGAATTCTTAAAAAAGAAGAACCTGGTATTTACATTTGACATTTATGACTTGTTACACCAAAACAACTTTATACAGCAAACTGTAACAGCAACCTCTGTAACCAATACCGTATCCAACTCGTTAAGCCGTTACTTTATGTTTGGCATGAGGCTTAATCTGCAAAAATGGAGCGGCAGGCCCATGCGTAACGGCAGGGCAATGCAACGCCGCGGCGACGGTAGTTTTATATATAATTAAGACACAGACTTACGAAGTTTTAAAAACTTCGTAAGTCTCAAAAGCAAAAGGCCTGCTAACGTAATATGAGCAGGCCTTTTGCTTTTGAGGGTATATGGCTTTTATTTGCATTATGTATTTATCTGCCTCACTTCACCCGGTTTTAATTTCATCACTTTCGTTTTTTCACCATAGCGTATAACGCAATTGGTGCCGGTAATACTTTTTATGGTACTCTTGGTTAACTTGCCATCCTTCCAGGCCATGCTAACCTCAAAGCCACCCCGGGCGCGCAAACCTTTAACCGAACCTGTTGCCCATGCATCAGGCAATGCGGGCAATAACTCAATTTCGCCGGTATGGCTTTGCAGCAACATCTCATCAACAGCAGCTACGCCGCCTAAATTGCCATCTATCTGGAAAACATCGCCGCCGCCATTAAATAAGTTAGGATGTGTACGGCTAACCAATTGCTCCATAAATTTTCCGGCCTGGTTGCCTTTGCCTAATCGTGCCCAATCAGCAGCTATCCATGCAGCCGGAAAACCGCCGCCCCGGCCACCACGCTCTTCTACCAGCTTTTGTTCGCCTGCTGCAAGTTGGGGTGTACCGCGCGGCGTGATCTGGTCGCTTGGAAATAATGGATAGTATGGCGAAGTATTATGTCGTGGTGGTACTTCTTTATATTCTTTGTAGTACTCCAGTAGCTGCCCCCGGCTACCAATTTGGTATGGCAGCAACTTTTTATACTGCGCTTCCAGGTGCCTGCGCCATACTTCATCCATATTTAGCAATTTGGCAGCTTTGATAGTATTACGAAACAACTCATGAATGATACCCATATCCATTGTGCTGCCCATGGTGTTACCGCCCATTACTTGTTTTCCGTTCCTATCCGTGTAATAAAACATATTTTCGGGCGAGTTGCTAACCGGAGTTAGCAGGTGGCCTTTCCCGTCATCTACCATCCAATGATCATAAAACTCAGTAGCGCCTTTCAGTATAGGGTAGGCGGTATTGCGCAAAAAATTCTTATCCTGTGTAAACTGGTAATGTTCCCATAAATGCTGGCAAAGCCAGCCGCCGCCCATGGGCCAGAAAGAAACATAACTAAACCAGTCAACAGGCTGCGCGTCGCGCCAAATGGAAGTATTATGATGTAGTACCCAACCGGGGCTATGATACATTTTTTGAGCCACCTGCCGTCCTGTTACAGCTACTTCGCGCATAAACTGCATCAACGGTTCATGACATTCTGAAAGGTTGGCGGTTTCTACCCCCCAATAGTTCATGTTCAAATTAACGTTCATAGTATAGGCGCTGCCCCAGGGCGGTATCCTGTCCACATTCCAAATGCCCTGCAAATTAAGGGGTTGACCGCCCGGGCGTGAACCCGAGATGATCATATATCGCCCAAACTGGTAATATAAAGCCGTTACCGATGGATCCGGCTTTTTCCCATAAGCCAGCAATTGTTCGTCTGTAGGAAGTTTACTTTGTTCACCCAGGTTAAGTGAAACACGGTCAAACAGGCTTCTGAAATCGGCTACATGGGCCGCACGAATCTGCTTATAAGTTTTGGCCGATATTTTTGCTATAACAGGCTTTGTCCTTGTGGCAGGGTCAATACCTTCACGGCTTGGGCTTTTATCAAACCCGTTATAGCTTGATGCTACGGCAACGGCTAATACTACTTCGCCCGCGCCTTTTATAGTTAAACCATCGTCGCTTGCGGTAACCTTTCCATCGCAGCTTAATACCTTTGCCCTTGCCTGGAAATACATTCCACGGCCGCCAGCTTCATCGCCATATAAAATTTGTTTGGCAAATGGCTTGCGGGTGCCGTCTGCATTCCATATTTCGGGATATTTCCATTGGGTGTTTTCTTTTTCAACAAAATCAAGCGTGCGCCGCAAAGCTATGCCGGGTAATTGCCCGGTAAATATAACTTCGCGGTTCCCGCTCATTTTTAAT
>Ga0206923_1019_pt1 | contig 45189 bp, 42 predicted proteins | sample Alteio_BWOrgHeat_64_FD_152961 | JGI IMG/M metagenome (GOLD analysis project Ga0206923, IMG submission 152961) | Enriched cells from forest soil in Barre Woods Harvard Forest LTER site, Petersham, Massachusetts, United States -... | ecosystem: Environmental > Terrestrial > Soil > Temperate forest >...
TATTACGAACTGAAATAACCTCATTGAGCAACGACCTGATGCGGATAGACCTGCGTAGCCAGCCATTCTTCTGGTCGCCTTTTCATACACAGCCTACTTTTCATTCGCACCCGGAGCTCGAATTAACTTTTATAGAAGAGGGATTTGGCAAAAGAGTGATCGGTAACACGGTTGAACCGTTCGAGGCGGGTGATATGGTGTTTGTCGGTTCCAATGTATCGCATGTTTGGCTAAGCGACCCTGTGTTTTATAAAGAAAATTCAACATTGCGGTCCAGGGCTATTGTGGCGTATTTCAATCCCGAATTTTTACAGTTGTTTGATGCTGTAAGAGAATTTGGTGATATCCGTGAAATGGTTCAACAGTCTTCAAGAGGGATAAAAATATTTGGCGAAACGAAAACCCTGATAGCCAATATGCTGATGGAGCTTTCAAACAAACAAGGTTTTGAAAAGGTGGAGGGGCTGCTTAAAATAATGAACCTGATAGCAACCTCGGCCGAGAAAAGCTTCATTGTAAATAATGAGGCCGAACATCGCGAAGACCTTTATCCTGATCGCCTGATACATGTTATAAAATACACCAAAGACAACCTGCATCAGCAAATTACCCTGCGCCAGGTTGCCGACATTGCATGCATGACCGAACAAAGCTTTTGCCGTTTCTTTAAAAAACGGGTAAAAAAAAGTTTCTCGCAATTTTTAAGCGATCTACGGATTGACCGAGCACAGGAATTACTGGTGCTTTTGCAAAAAAAACCAAAACTCCAAACTATTCACAACATCCTTGATTATTCTAAAAGCCTGCGGTAGTCTAGTAAGTTGTAAGCCTTGGGTCCGGAGTAGAAATTTATTTTTCACTCCGGACTTTTTTTTGACTTCGGCTTAAACACTTTGTATTTTTACCCGCCATGTTAAGAGCCGAACGTTACCGCCATTTTGTTGAATACTTTTCTAAGAACCAGCCCGAGGCGGAAACGGAACTGCATTATACTAATCCGTTCGAACTGCTTATCGCGGTTATCCTATCGGCACAATGTACTGATAAGCGTATTAACCAGGTAACGCCTACGCTTTTTGCACGTTTCCCCACGCCCGAAAGTTTAGCGGCATCAACGCCCGATGAGGTTTTTACCTATATCCGCAGTGTAAGCTATCCTAATAATAAGGCTAAACATTTGGTAGGCATGGCTAAAATGCTGGTGGAGGTGTTTCATGGCGTAGTACCATCAGATATTAACGAACTGCAAAAAATGCCCGGCGTAGGCCGCAAAACCGCTAATGTAATTGCATCGGTAGTATATGATGCACCGGCGATAGCGGTTGATACGCACGTTTTCCGCGTAGCGGATAGGATAGGCTTAACCACCAACGCCCGCACACCGCTGGCTGTTGAAAAGCAACTGGTAAAATATCTTCCTACAGAAACCCTCGCTATAGCGCATCACTGGCTTATTTTGCATGGGCGATATATTTGCGTGGCCCGCAGCCCCAAATGCGAAATATGCCCTATTAGCTGGTTTTGCAGGTATTATGAACGGAATAATACAGAAACCGCTTTATTAAAGGCCGAAGCGTTGAAAGTAAAAAAAATTAAAGACGCTAAGAAGAAGAAAGAAAACAACGCTATGCACAAAGCATTAAAGAAGCGAAGTGTGGATAAGAATATTTGATTGTTGTTGGGGCGATAAGTAAGTTTACATAGTAAAAAAAGTAAACGCCATGTCATCTTGACGAGGTACAAGCAGATATCTTATAAAAGCGGCGACTTAGCATAGTGTATAAGATTTCTCACTATCGTTCGAAATGACAATGTATTTAAAGTAATAATTTACTAAAAAAATTAGTATTATTAAAAATAACTTTTATCTTTGCTAAAGATATTATTAAGATGAGCAACTCAGAAAAATTAAAGGCATTACAGCTTACGTTAGATAAGCTGGAAAAAAATTACGGAAAAGGCACCATCATGAAGCTGGGCGATTCGGTGATTGAACCTATAGAAGTTATATCAACCGGCTCCATTGGGCTCGACATCGCTTTGGGCGTTGGCGGTTTGCCCAAGGGCAGGGTTGTTGAAATATACGGACCCGAATCATCAGGTAAAACTACGCTGGCTATACATGCCATTGCCGAATCGCAAAAAAAAGGCGGCATAGCCGCGTTTATTGATGCGGAGCATGCCTTTGATCGTTTTTATGCTAAAAAACTGGGTGTTGATGTAGAGAACCTGCTGATATCGCAACCGGATAATGGCGAGCAGGCGCTGGAAATTGCCGATAACCTGATCCGCTCGGGTGCTATTGATATTTTAGTGATCGACTCGGTAGCCGCGCTGGTACCTAAAGCCGAAATTGAAGGCGAAATGGGCGACTCGAAAATGGGTTTGCACGCGCGTTTAATGTCGCAGGCATTGCGTAAGTTAACAGGTACCATCAGCAAAACCGGATGTTGCTGCATATTTATTAACCAGCTACGCGATAAGATTGGCGTAATGTTTGGTAACCCCGAAACCACTACCGGTGGTAATGCCCTGAAATTTTATGCTTCGGTGCGTTTGGATGTGCGCCGTATATCGCAAATAAAAGATACTGATGAAGTATCGGGTAATCGCGTAAAAGTTAAAATTGTAAAAAATAAGGTAGCGCCGCCGTTCCGCATTGCCGAATTTGATATTATGTTTGGCGAAGGCATATCAAAAGCAGGCGAGATCATTGATCTGGGTGTTGAGCATAATATCATCAAAAAATCGGGCTCATGGTTTAGCTATGGCGAAACCCGCCTTGGCCAGGGCCGCGACGCTGTTAAGCAACTGATCCTGGATAACCCCGAACTGATGGACGAACTGGAAGGCCGTATTAAAGAAGAAGTTACCGGCGATAAACTGGTTGAAGAAACTGAGGATTAATCCGGCTTAATAATAAACCATGACAGAAAAATAAAATCACTTTATAAATTTATATACTCCACCTTTGTCAATGCAAAGAATAAGTGATAATTATAACTAATCCAACCGTTTCTCATAACAATAAAACCGCATGCCCGGCCTAAAGCTTAGCCCTATCTCACCGGCATAAACATAGCCCATTTTAGGGAATAATTGCTGTGTAGCCTTATTGGCCGTATTGGTATCAACACGTAATACTTTAACGCCGCTATCGCGGGCCACTAATTCGGCTTGCTGCATTAGTTTAGAGGCTATGCCCTTTCCCTGGTGATGAATACTTACGGCCAGCCGGTGTACTACTATGGCAGTTTCGTTAATATCCAGGCCAACATCAGCATATTCGGGATATTGCTCGGTAGTTATTGCTGCAATGCCTGCTATGGTACCATCAATATCGGCAACCCAAAGCTGGTTGAGCGTGATGTCTTCTTCAAAAGCCTGTGCATTGGGATAGACGGCATCCCACTGAAAATTACCCGCAGCGATCATAACAGGTACTACTTCGGTTATTAACTGCATTATTTGAGGGATATCGGTTACGATGGCTGGGCGGATGTGCATAATCCCAAAAATAGTATAATTTACTATTTCAATAATAAGCAGCGGTAATATTGCATGGTTAATTAGCATACAACTGTTAGTTGTGGAACAAAAGCAATACAATACTTAGTTAATAAGCTACAGTATTTTAATTATAACAAAAAAAACGCGCCCGGTATTGCACCTGTTATATTTATTTTACTCATTAATCAATTATATTAAATAGTCAAAATATCCACAGTATTGTTTCTTTTAAAGCATTAATATTATAACTATCGCCTCATAACTTTCCGATTACTGCCATTTAAAAACAAATGAATTATTTCGCTTCATAAATAAATATCAATTCTTCCTTATTTAAATGGCATCTGTTACCTGAAAAGAAATACAGGCACTCGCTTTGCAAACAACTGTATAACATGAAGCTTTTTATTAAAAATATGGTTTGCCGCAGTTGCCAGATGGTAGTAAGGCATGAGTTGGAAAAACTGGAACTATATTGCATATCGGTTGACAGCGGCGAAGCTGAAATCCTTGGGCCGCTTTCTGTTGATCAGATGAAGGACTTTAAGATAGCTTTATTGAACGCCGGATTGGAATTAATAGAAGATAAGAAGATCATATTAATAGAAAAAATTAAAAGTGTTGTTTTAGAAATGATCGATAATTCTGACAGACCATTGAGGACTAACTTTTCGGATTATTTAAGTGCAAAACTAAAACTCGATTATACGTATCTCGCTAACATCTTTTCAGTAATGCAGGGTATAACTATTGAGCATTTTATTATCGACAATAAAATACGCCGCGTAAAAGAGCTTATTTGCTATAACGAACTTAACCTTACCGAAATTTCCTGGAAATTAAATTATAGCAGCGTTGCCCATTTATCTACCCAATTTAAAAAGGTAACGGGCATAACACCTTCCCGCTTTAAATACATTGATGGCAACAGGGTATTGCCTTCTGCAATGTGTGAATTATAGAACTTATTTAAATAATTGTGTAACAGCTTAACCCTATTGCCGGGATAGGTTTGTATTGTCCTGAATTCTGCATTATTCAGACCCGGGGCGCTAAACATAATTATTAAAAATTTACCTATGAACAAAAAATTTACCCAGACTATTAATAGTACTCAAGTGCATAACAGCAGAGGCTATTATAAATCATTTACAACCATTTGGTCGCTGGTAGTTCTCTTTACATTCCTTACAACGGCATGTAAAAAGGATAATTTTATAGGGGTTCAGGGCGTTTGCCCTGTAGTTGCAACTGACCCGATGGATAAAGCGGTTGACGTGGCGCTGCCCAAAGTTATTTCGGCAACATTTAATACCGATATGGATGCAACATCCATTACAACGGCAACCTTTATAGTTAAACAGGGCGGCAGCACAGTTGCAGGCACAGTGGCACCAACCAGTAATGCCCGCGTTTATACTTTTACACCGAGCGCGCCTTTACTGCCATTTGTTGTATATACAGGTACCATTACCAAAGGTGCTGTTGATAAATTTCACTCGGCAATGGTTGCAGATTTTGTATGGACATTTACTTCCATTCCGCAAGTAAGCTTATCATCACTTCCTGCAGCAAGCGGGACAACCACAGGCGCCGGCACATTTGCACAGGGGTCTACAGCCAGTGTAACAGCTACCCCGGCCAGTGGTTTTGTATTTACTAACTGGACGGATAACGGCACAATAGCATCAACCAGCCCAAGCTATCAGTTTACAATGGCCGGTAACAGGGCATTGGTAGCAAACTTTACTGCCGTAGCTATTGGAAAGGTGGCGTTAAACCTATCGTCAAACCCGGTTCCGGGCGGAACTGTAGGCGGACAGGGGCAATATGCAACAGGCTCAACTGTAATAGCGACAGCAACTCCTAACGCAGGATACTCGTTTATTAACTGGACGGATAACGGAACAATAGTTTCTACAAGCTCAAGTTACCAGTTTGTTTTAGCTGCCAACCGCACATTGGTTGCAAACTTTAGTATTATAGCAGCCTCACAATTCGCGGTAGTATTATCATCAAACCCGGCCGCGGGCGGATCTACTAACGGATCAGGCTCATTTGCAGCCAACACTTCTGTGACCGTAACGGCATCGCCAAATATTGGCTATACGTTTGTAAACTGGACAGATAACGGCACCATCGCATCAACAAGCTCGTCGTATACCTTCCCGCTAACTGCCAACAGAACATTGGTTGCTAATTTTGCAATTAATACATTTACTTTAACGGCTACAGGTGTAGGTGGCACGGTTACAAAAAATCCGAACCAGCCAACCTACAATTTCGGTACTTTGGTACAGCTTACCGCAACGCCAAACACAGGCTTTGTATTTTCATCATGGAGTGGCGACGCGTCGGGTTCAGTAAATCCGCTAACCGTTAATATGAACGCCAACAAAAACATTATTGCCAACTTTACGGCAGTAGTAGCACTTGGGCCTGTACTACCGGGCCTTGGCGGAGCTGCTAATTTTGTTACTTTAACAGAGTCGGGCATATCTACCACAGGTGTAACTTCAATAACAGGTAACATAGGCGTAAGCCCTATAACCTCTACTGCTATAACAGGGTTTGGTTTAATAATGGATGTTAACGGCCAATCGGCTCACACGCCAATTGTTACCGGGTCTGTTTACGCGTCTGATTACGCGGTGCCAACACCAAGTAATCTGACAACGGCTGTAAATGATATGGAGACGGCTTATACCAACTCAAACAACCTGGTTACACCTGCACCTGTTATTGGTTTGGGTGCCGGCGATATAAGCGGTTTAACATTGCCTCCGGGTTTGTATAAATGGGCTACGGGCGTTTTAGTAACCAATGCCGGCGTAACGCTTTCAGGCGGGCCTAATGATACCTGGGTGTTCCAGATAGGGCAAGACCTTACGGTAAATAATTCTGCCATTATACATTTAATTGGCGGCGCGCAGGCCAAAAACATTTACTGGGTTGTAGCCGGACAGGCAACGCTTGGAACGAATGTTAATTTCAGCGGAGATATCCTGAGTAAAAACCTCATCTCGTTAAATACCGGTACTACAGTTACCGGCAGGTTATTGGCGCAGAAAGCGGTTACCTTAAACGCTAGTACAGTTATTTTACCTTAATACTATACCCCAACAGTACATTCCCTTCGGGGAATGTACTTAGTTAAATCAACATACATTAAAAAGAAAACTATGTTACCTCAAGATAAAACAATAAAAAGATCCATCATACTTTCGTTGATGCTGGTGCTTATGCAAATTACAACGCAGGCACAAATAACCCCACCCACCTGGTGGTTTGGTGTATCGGGTGCGGCCAATTTAAATTTTTACAGCGGCACCACCCAAACGCTTAATAATTCATTTATGGTTCCAACCGCTTTTCATAAAGGCTTTGGTGTACGCCCTTATGGCTCTGTTCTCGTCGAATTTCGTCCTGTAGGTATATGGGGCATTATGCTTAATGTGGCCTATGATGGTCGCGGTGGCAAATTTGACGATGTTATAGCGCCATGTAATTGTTTGGCTACTTTACACACCAATACCAGCTACGTTGCTATTGAACCAAGCTTGCGTTTAGCTGTACCTGCCTCAAACCTTTACTTTTTTGCTGGTCCGCGTATAGCTTTTAATATTACTAACGACTTTGCATACACACAGGTTAACCAGCTTAACACCAATGCACAGCTAAGCAATATGCGCCACACACTGGTTTCAGGACAAGTGGGTATGGGGTATGAGATACCGTTATCATCGGTTAATAACGTCAATAAGGTTGATCTTTCGCCGTTTATTTCTTATCAGCCTTATTTCGGCCAGGCACCCCGTAATATAGAAAGCTGGTCGATGACAACGGTACGTGCAGGTATTGCCCTGAAATTTGGCAAGGGGCATAAAATGGCTGTGGCGTCAACACCGCCGCCGGCTATTATTGTTGTAGCCCCTCCCGTTATGGCCGACGTTACTTTTACAGTACGCGCGCCTTTAACTGTACCATTAAAACGCCAGGTAAGCGAAACCTTACCATTGCTTGACGCGGTGTTCTTTGATGATGGGTCGAATTCGATCCCAAGCAGATATGTATTACTTACAAAGGACCAGGCAGCAGGCTTTAAAGAAGTGCAATTGCAGGAGGAGCAATCAATAACTATGAATGGCCGCTCTGCACGGCAGTTAAACGTGTACCACAATATATTAAATATATTGGGCGACCGTATGCGGGCAAACCCGGGCACTACCATAATGCTAAGCGGAGCTCCTGCTGCTGATGGCAGATCAATGGCCGAAGCAATAAAACAATATATAGTAGTAACATTTGGAATTGACGGATCAAGGATCACCACCCAGGCCCGCAATAAACCGGTTAACCCATCAGAACATATTGGGGGAAATAAAGAACTTGCTTTGCTGCGTGCAGAGGACCGCAGGGTTGATATTGAAAGCTCGTCGCCCGAATTACTGGTAGAAGTAGGCGGCGGAATGATGAGACCGGTACGTATAAATGCCATGCAGGTTAACCCGCTTGACAGTTATGTTATATTAAATGTTGACGGCGCTAAAAAGCAATTAAAAAGCTGGTCGGTAAATATAACCGACGATAAAGGTGTTACCCAACATTACGGCCCGTTTACAAACGATAACGAAAGCGTATCGGGCGTAACCATTGTTGGTAACAGCCCCGAAGGTGATTATAAAATAACCATGACCGGCGAAGCCAACAACGGCACAACAGTTACTAAAGAAAGCACGGTGCATTTAATACGCCAGGACGTAACCATCCAAAAAGGCTTCCGTTATAGCGTAGTGTTTAATTTTGATAAGGCAAACAGTATAGCATCATATAATAAGCTATTAACCGATGTAGTATCGCCTTTAATTGCGGATGGATCAACAGTTATCGTTCATGGTCATACCGACATTACGGGTGAGGTTGACTACAATCAAAAACTATCTGATAGCAGGGCGCAGGAAACCCAGAAAATACTGGAAACTTCGTTAACAGCATCAGGCAAAAACAATATTAAGTTTGAAACCCTTGGTTTTGGCGAAGACCCTGATCACTCGCCATTTGAAAACAATCTTCCCGAAGAGCGTTTTTATAACCGTACAGTTGTAATAGATATTATTCCGGGTAGTAAATAATAGTTCAATTTTGTAAGAAAGAGAAAGCCACCTAACGGGTGGCTTTTTTTATGGCTATTATATTGCGCTGGGCATTTGCATTTAAACAATCACTTTATTACATTTAATTTATCATTCATTTTAAACCTAAACCTATTACTTTATGAGATGTCTTTTTTTATTTGCCTTTGTTGCTATACAGGCGAATGCCCAAACAACGCTGAATTTTAATAAACGTTTTGTTGAATGTGAAAACAAATGGGTTGCCTTGCGAACAGCTAAAGATAGTATATATGTTTATGGCTTTATTTATATGGATGTTGCAGCGGGCCTGTCGGTACACCAGGAAGGGAGTTTTAAAATAACAAAAGAGAATGTATTTGTCCCTGCAAAAGTACCGGCTAACGGTATATTTATAACAAGACTACAAGATAATCAGGTTAAAGTAGCTTGGATCCCTTCCGAAAAATTTAAAGAGCTTGAAGTTACAGATCCGCCTTTTTGGCTGGCGTCTTATAAAGCTGACACCACAGCGGCGCCGTGGCTATTCAGGTGGGGATTCGTTTATAATGGCGGTAACGAAATAGGTAAAGCATTAAGCTACCTGGAAAGGGTACAAAAAATCGACCCCAAATATCCGGGGCTTGATTTTGAATTTATTTATGCCTACAACGCTTCTAATCAATTTGATAAAGCTATAACGTTCATCAACGAAGCGCTTAAAACGCGGCCGAACGATGGCAATCTATATAAAGAATTATTATATGCTCAGATACACTCGAACCAGGTAAGCCAGGCCGAAGAAACCTACAAAAAAGGAGCTATACATTGCAGTGTTGATGTAAAAGCCGAAATGGCATTTAATATTCTTTATACCTACCTCCAGCTAAAAAATAAGGAGAGATTTAATTATTGGGCTGATGATATAAAAACCTGGCTGCCTGAAACAAGCCCCCGTATGAAGGACCTGGTTAAAATGAAGGAGATGATGGCAAAATAGAGACATCAATCTAATACACTCCAACGCTGTTATACCTATGCTTATAATCAATAGGCGATAAACCGGTTATCTTTTTAAACACGGTTCTAAAGGTTTTTATATCGGTATAGCCAACATCATACATTACTTCGTTTATGTTTTTGCGGGTGTTTTCCAGGTGTTTTTTGGCCGCTTCTATTTTTACACGCTGAATGTACTCTGCAGGGGTATTATTGGTGGCTTTTTTAAAGCGGCGTATAAAGTGGCGGCGGCCAATAGCAAAACGTGTAGCCAGCTCTTCGATAGATATTTTTTCGGCGAGGTTAGTCTCGATAAATTCCTGCGCTTTTTTAATAGGCTCATCCTCGTGCTTTTTTTGCCCGTTAAACATAATGAAAGGCGATTGGCTCTTGCGGTCAATTTCGAGCGCGAAAAACTTCGAGATGCGTATAGCCAATTCGCGCCCCGCATACTTCTCAACCAGGTGCAGCAGCACGTTCCAGTAAGAGCTTGCACCGCCACTTGAATATAACCCGTCGGCTTCGGTAATAATGGTGCCATCGGTTAGTATAACCTCGGGGAACATTTCGCGAAAATCGTTGGCAAATACCCAATGGGTTGAGCATTCTTTGCCGTTCAACAAGCCTGTTTTAGCCAGCAAAAATGCCCCTACGCATAACGAAACTGCTTCGGCCCCATTGTTATATTGGTTAATTATCCAGGGCACCATTTCTTTATTGCGCTCAAGCGCGCCCTTCATATCAGCATTGCCGAACGCGGGTATAACAACCAGGTCGGTTTTTTCAACCTCGCTGCATAGGCGGTCGGTATTTACCGAGAAGGCACCATCAATTAAAGGCACCTGCCTGTCAAGCCCCACCAACTGCACATTAAAAGCAGGCTCTTTACCTGCCTGAATTAAAAACTGGTTTATAGTGGTGAACATATAACGCGGATCGACAATTGCAGCCGGAACGGCATCATAGGGCACTAATATGGATATATGCTTCATTTGTTTTATAATAGCAACCGGCTTATGTTGAGGTGCTATAACTCAAATTTAATAAAAGGCATTGAATAAAAAACAGCAGGTCGCAAATCACCCCTCATTATGTCTCAACCTCACGTTACCTAAACTATTTAACCACTATACATTTGTATCAAACAAACAACAATTAACAACTAAACTAAAACGATCATGAAAACAACAAAAATTTTATACTGGGTTTTTAACGGCCTGTTTGCATTTGTTGGCTCGGCCATACCCGATGTAATGTCATCGCCCGATGCCGTTAAAGGCATGCACGGCGCATTAGGTTATCCGCTTTATTTTATTCCATTTATCGGCGTAGCAAAAATGCTGGGAGCAATTACTATTATCGTTCCCGGCTTTCCCCGATTAAAAGAATGGGCATACGCGGGTTTAACTTTCGATTTAATAGGTGCTACTTATTCGCTTTACAGCATACCGCACCCTGATGGCCCCTGGTATTTTATGCTGATATTCTTAGTACTTGCCGTCTGCGCCTATATTTTCTATCATAAAAAATTAGCATTAACAACTAAAGCCTAAACTTACTAAAATGAGAAAATTAAGATTACAAATGCAGCTATCTGTTGATGGATATGTTGCAGGCCCCAAAGGCGAAATGGACTGGATGAGCTGGGGCTGGGGCGATGATATTAAAAATTGCGTAAGCGCTTTTACCGAACCGGTTGATACCATTATAATGGGGAGAAAATTGGCCGAGGGGTTTATTCCGCACTGGGCGGCACTGAGGGCAAACCCCGAAACCAGCGACCCATTTGTGAAAAAAATGGTGGAAACCCATAAAGTTGTTTTTTCGAAAACGCTGAAAGAATCTGCCTGGGAAAATACCGACCTGGCAACCGGTGACCTTGGTGAGGAGGTAAAAAAACTCAAGGCAATGGATGGTGGTGATATAATTACTTATGGCGGGGCCGGGTTTGCTTCGGAATTAATAAAGACAGGGTTAATTGATGAATACCGCCTTTTTATAAACCCTGCTGCTATTGGTAACGGCATGCCCATATTTAAACAACTGGAAAGCAAGCTTAATCTTAAATTGGTAAAAGCTACCGCCTTTGATGTGGGTATAGTTGAACTTTATTATGTTCCGGCATAATTATAATAAAAAACTATAAGTTTAATTGCAGGGTTTAATGAGGCGAATAATTGTATCGATGAATGTTACCATAGATGGTTTTATGGCCGGACCCGACGGTGGTCTGGACTGGCAATTTAATAACTGGACCACTGACATGGCCGAAGTAATGGGAGCCCATTTAAGCAAAGCCGATATTATTTTGTTAGGACGCAATACTTACAGTGCAATGGCCGACTACTGGCCCGCTGTTAGTGGCTGCCTTATTGCTGCCAGAGACGATATGGCGTTTGCCGGAATGATGAATAATTATATTAAACTGGTTTGTTCAACAACACTTAAAAATTTAAATTGGAGCAATTCACAGCTAATAAAAGGCAATATCCGTAATGAGATACTCAAGCTAAAACAGCAGCAAGGTAAAGACATCATGATATACGGCAGCGGTCAACTGGTAACCTACCTGATGCAGTATAACTTAATAGATGAATACCTGTTATGGGTTTACCCCCTGAGCCTGGGCCGTGGAATACCGCTGTTCGCAAACAGGCAACGGATGAAGCTAATTGATATACGCCAGTTTACATCGGGTGTGGTTATTATGCACTACAAAACATGCCAATAGGCTTACTCAAAAAAAGCTTGTATATTGCTTTAAATAATCCATTTTTAAGCAGATGTATAAGTTGCCCGTTTTATTATTTATAGTATTATACACTACTTTGGCTTATAGCCAGCCAGCAAAAAGTACTGCCACTAACCAGGGCACCGTTTTATATCATACAGATTTTAGCGAAGGCTTACCTGCCGACTTTGTAGATTTAGGCGCCTGGGTAATGACCAAAGGCGGTATTACCTCAACAACCAAAGGTTTAACCAATTATTTGCTGCTTAACAGGCAATACAGCATTAATACGCGTAAGGTATCGGTTAAGGTTAGTTTGGGTAAGGATACCAAATTTGATCTGTTCACGATAGAGATTGACCGCAGCCACCAATGGGGAACATTGCTACAGGCTGATGCCAAAGACAGCTTATTAAGAATATACAAACCTTATAATGCTGATAACCCGGTTTACCCCGAAATTTTGATAGATCATCATTACGCGTTTGTAGCAGGGCGCGATTATACCATCGAAATGATGCACGATCTTTACACCAATAAATTTATCATCATTGATAACTTAACCGGTAATACCGATACCACAGCCTCGGCAGGCTTAGGCAGCGGTTTACTAAGGGACGCGTTTGCCATTGCTACCGAAAACGGTGCAGCGCCAATAGTAAAATCATTTACAGTAACTACACAATATAAACCCGGGCTAAAGGTGTTATTTATTGGCGATAGCATAACCGAGGGTTTTACCTCTAATAACGGTTTATTTAATCAGCCTGGATGGTCGGCTATATCGGGCAGGTCTGCCGGCATTGTGTCGGGAGCGCAAAACAGGGTATTGTCTGAAATTGCGCTATTGCGGCCTAAATATGTTTCTATATTAATTGGTACCAACGGCTTTAGCAATGTGGAGAATTTAACTGCTTTATGCAACAGCATCATTAAGCTGGGCGTAATCCCCATCCTAAACAACATCACATGGAAACGACCGGGGCCTGTTGTAAAGGATAATGAATACATTGCCACCGTGCGGAAAAACCTGAACCTTAAGGGCGCCGCTTTTGACGCGGCTACATCAATTAACGGACTTAACGAAAAGCAGGATTTTACTTTATTTAACCCGGACGGAATCCACCCTAACGCGTTGGGCGTGCAAAAGATGTTCGATCAGTTAAAAAAAGATGTGCCCGAATTGTTTAATTAGCCCTTAAAGCGTCTGTTTAAAAAAATAGGTCTTTACCGTTTTGGCAATTATTTCATAACCTTTTTCATGCATGAACTTGTATAGGGCTGAATTTACAATGCCGGTAAATCCTTCGTCGCTTTCAAGCAATACAACCTCCGGCCGGTATTTGTCCCAGTTATTTGATAAAAGTATTTTATGGTCAAAACCTTCGGCATCTATCGATAAAAAACTTATTGGTTGGCCGGGCGGAAGATATTGATCTAAAATATTATCAAGGCGTTGGGTCTTAATAGTAACTACTTTTTCAATTTTATAATTGTCTTTCCCATCACATGCTTTAGCCATTGCTTCTGAAAACGTATTCAATGCCGGCTCATTAAATATATAAAACGAGCTTTCCTCTTCTACATCCGAAACCGGTATTTCTAAATTAATATCCTCAGGCCTTATTAATTTAAAAGGCTCCATGCTGCCCGGCATCGCGTCGATATTAATACCCCGCCAACCCATTTTATAAAATTTATAGGTGTTTGAAAACCGCATGGGGTGATGCGCGCCCACATCAATAAAAAAGCCGCTTTCCCTGTTTTCAAACAGCCGGTATAGTATATTATCCTCACCCTCCTGGGCGTATGATTCATTTAAATAAACCAGATTTTTTTTCTTCTTTAAACCTAAAATTGTTCTAAGTCCCATAATTGCGCAAATTACAAAATGCAAACTGATAATATAGGTTCATACGTAACGTTAATTGCCACAGGTTATGCTTTATAATATTTATTAGAATATCTTTGGCTAACTTAATTTATCGGTTACATGCGGCTAACGCATAGCAAAAAAGAATTTTTAACGATTTGACAAAATAGATGGAACAGCGCTTATATGCATAAAATTCTTTTTTACGGTTTTTTATTATTTAGCTGTATGTTATTTGTGCCCGCTGCTTTTGCGCAAAAAAACTATACCATCAGCGGCATTGTAAAGGATGCCGCCACCGGCGAAACACTAATAGGTGCCACCGTAAAACTACAGGAGCTACAGCAAAATGGCGCAGTAACCAATGCTTACGGGTTTTTTTCGTTAACTGAACCTGCCGGCGATTTTACGCTTGTTATAAGTTACGTAGGTTATCAAACCGTTAGTCAGCCTATCAAACTCAATAAAAACACCCAGGTTAATATACTGCTTATAGGGGGCAGTAGCCTTAAAGAGGTTGCCATTACCGGCGATGCCCGTAAGAATGAAAATATAGAAAACCCTCAAATGGGTGTAACACGCCTTGATCTTAGCCAGATCAATAACGTGCCTGTAATATTTGGAGAAAAGGATGTTTTAAAAACTATCCAGTTACTGCCGGGCGTAAAATCAACAGGAGATGGCAATACCGGGTTTTATGTTCGGGGGGGTGGATCTGACCAAAACCTTATCCTGCTGGATGAAGCTGTGGTATATAATGCTTCGCACCTGTTTGGATTTTTTTCTACTTTTAACTCAGATGCCATTAAGGATGTGAGCCTGTATAAAGGCGGAATGCCGGCACAATATGGGGGGCGCCTATCCTCAGTACTGGATATTAAAATGCTGGATGGCAATGATAAAGATTATACCGTACAGGGCGGCATTGGTCTGATAGCCTCACGTATTAAAGTTGAAGGGCCGATTGTAAAAGATAAAGGTTCGTTCATGATCAGCGCGCGCCGCACCTATGCCGATCTGTTTTTAAAATTATCCCCCGATTCAACAACGAGGGGAGCCAGTTTGTATTTCTATGATCTTAATGCCAAGGTAAACTATCACCTGGATGATAAAAACACGATATATCTTTCGGGCTATTTTGGCAAGGATGTATTGGGTTTGAAAAACAATTTTGAAACCAATTGGGGCAACCAAACCGCTACCTTACGCCTTAACCATATTTTTAACAACAAGTTGTTTTTAAACACTTCGCTTATTTACAGTGATTATAATTTTGTGGTGCAAAGCTTCACGGTAAACAATGATTTTAAGGTAACCTCAAAAATACGCGACTTTAACCTGAAGGAAGATTTTCAATATTTTATAACCGATAAAAATACACTGAGCTTTGGCATTAATGCTACTCACCATACTATTTCTCCGGGCGATGTAAGTACTTCGGCAAATTCGGCTATAAACGCTAAAACTATTCAAAGCCGTTACGGATTTGAAACATCGGCCTATGTTTCTGACGAATGGCATGTCAGCAACAAATTGAATTTACTATATGGTGTAAGGTTAACTTCATTCTCATTGCTAGGGCCGGGAACAATAACTACCTATAGCCCGGATGATGCTATTGTGTCATCAACCCAATACCAGTCGGGCCAGGTGGTAAAGAATTACCTTAACCCAGAGCCCAGAATTTCTGCCAGCTATACTATTGACCAGCAAAACTCCATTAAGGCATCCTATAATCGCAATACACAAAACATCCACCTGCTTTCCAACTCAACAGCCAGTTCACCTACTGATCTTTACGTAATGAGCAGTAACAATATTAAACCGGGTATTTCTGACCAGGCATCAGTAGGATTTTTTAAAAATTCAAAAGATAACCAATACGAGTTTTCGACCGAGGTTTACTATAAATGGCTGCGTAACCAAATAGATTATAAAAATGGCGCACAGTTAATAGCCAACCAGGATGTGGAATCGCAATTGATTTATGGCACTGGTCGCGCTTACGGGTGGGAAGTGTTTTTGAAAAAAAAATATGGTAAGTTTAACGGGTGGATAGGTTATACTTTATCAAAAACCGAGAACCGGTTTGATGCCGTGAATAATGGCAACTATTTTGCAGCCACCCAGGATAGGATACATGACGTATCATTAGTGGGCATTTACAAGTTAGGTAACAGGTGGACTCTATCGGGTACGTTTGTGTATGGAACCGGCAACGCTGTTACTTATCCGCATGGTAAATACAGCGTTGGCGGACTAACCACTTTTTATTACCCGGACCGGAATGCCGATCGCTTGCCGCCCTATAACCGCCTTGACCTGGGCGCAACGCTGGAAGGTAAACAACACAAACGCTTCCACTCCAGTTGGACGTTTGGCTTATATAATGCCTATAATCGCAAAAATCCTTACACTATTACTTTCCGGGATAACCCGGATGACCCAACACGTACACAAGCGGTTAAAACAAGTTTATTTGGGCGGATCCCGTCAGTTACTTATAACTTTAACTTTTGATAGATATGAAGATCAGTTATAAAATACAGGCTATAATTTTTCTTTGCTTCATTATGGCATCTTGTAAAAAAGTGATCGACCTGAAGCTAAGCGGAAGTTCTTCGCAGTTGGTGATAGAGGGAAACATTACCGACCAGCCGGGCTTACAAACCGTAACCCTGTCAAAATCGGTTGCCTTTGATGATACCAATACATTTCCAGGTGTTTCGGGCGCCACAGTCACCATGACAGATGGTAAAAACGCCTTCCTCTTTACGGAAAAAACACCGGGTACTTACATTAATAATGGTGTATATGGAAGATATAACCGCACTTACACGCTTAAAGTACAGCTTAACGGGCAAACCTATACAGCTGTATCAACTATGCCTGATATAGTCAACCTTGATTCGCTTGCAGTAAGCGCGCAAAGTTTTGGCAACGGCACCACTAAAACCATTGCAGTTTACTACGACGATCCGTCCGATGTAAAGAACCAATACCGTATTGTGATGTATGTAAATAATGAAGAAGTAAACGAAATATTTGTAAGAAACGACCAGTTTAGTGATGGGCGGCGGGTGCAGGCCCTGCTATACCAGAATAAAATAACCCTTAAAACCGGTGATAAAGTTGATGTAGATATGCAATGTATTGACGAACCAATTTACAACTATTGGTACACTTTTAGTCTTGAACAGGGAGACGGCTTTACGGGTTCTACAACACCTGCCAACCCGAAAAATAATTTTAATACAGATGTGCTGGGTTATTTCAGCGCGCATACTACACAGCGCAGAACTATTATAGTGCCTTAATATTTATGGCTTTATCGGCGCTTTATGTAACAGATGTGAATTAATTAACTGGAACATTCTCCTCAGCCCTTGAAACTAAAAAGTTTTTCAATGCTACCAGCTTATCGGTATTGATAAGGTCCACCCCACAGCTTAGTATTTTATTCCATACCGCTTTATTATCCGGCGATGCCCAAAGCCTTACCTGTTCGCCATTTTTATGGGCTATTAATACATAATTGCGTAACCGTTCTTCTTCGCGTGCCGAAATATTGCCCGATCCTTTCCATTTAAGCAGCTTTGAGTATTTGCAACTGGCCATAGTAAATATATTATTGGCCACAGTATCCTTAGGGCTTTTCCGCAGGTCCTCGTCAATAAAAGCGAACCGGTTTTGTTCGTTTTTGATCACGTCGTAAGGTTTATGCCCTGATAATACAATAGTAACCGCGCGTATGGAAACCTTACCATCATTATAGCTTGAAAGCATGGAGCTGTATTTCTCAAACAGTGGTTTTAATTCGGCATAAGTTTTTTTAGCATCCGATTTTATATCGATCATTAAGGTAACAGGCTCATCATTCCCTTCGTAAACACGCCCGTTATTTTTAGTTACCTGCGCGAACAAAGGATTTAAATACAGGTTCTCTAAAGTTCTTTTTCCTTTGAAATAAGGGTTAATATGTGCTACAACCAGTTTATTGTCGTGCAAAAAAACGTCAGCCTCAATATGGGTATAGCCATTGCTTTCGGCATCAAGCAGGGGGTGTTTATGGCGATAATCATTATGAGCAAAACCATTAACCAATGTAACGCATTGCGATTTAACAAGAAAAGGAGAAATAAATAATAAAAACGCAAAAAGCGCCTTTAAAAAGTTCGATCGCATTGGTTTACTAAATGGTTTAAATGTATCAGGTCTGTTACAATTGTAAATGTATGACTATTCAATGACATTTTAAATAAATAAAATTTTTCTAATCCGACTCTAATGTGCCGTAATGGCTAATTGCGATTGGCTGCTGTATATAAGGTTGTATTTTCCAGTAAAAAGTTTTTTAGAATTACCAGTTTGTCGGTATTGATGAGGTCTACACCACAATTTAGCAGTTCCCTCCACACGGTTATATTTTCGGGCGAGGCCCAGAGCCTTACTTTTTTACCATATTTATGTGCCATTGCAACATATAATTGCAACAACTGTTTTTCGGCACCGGGCATTATGCCTGTACCGTTCCATTTTATTATGCGAGAATATTTACAACTTGCCATGGTAAACACGTCTTTAGAGAGCGTATCGCTTGCGGCATCCTGCAGGCTTTCGTCAATAAATGCCAGCCTGTTTGTTTCGCTCTTAATTATATCATAAGGCTTATTGCCTGATAATACTATGGTTACTTGTTTTAAAGCAACTTTCCCGTTGCTATAGCTTGTTAAAATTGACCTGTATTTTTCTAACAGGGGCTTAAGTGCCATATAAGTTCTGTTAGCTTCGGTTTTAATATCAATTAGCAAAGTAACAGGCGAGTTATATCCTTTATAAACTTGACCCCCATTTAATATAATGCGATCAAATAGCGGTTTCAGGTATAGTATTTCAAGGGTATGGCTATCCTTAAAATACGGATTGATGTGCGCCACTATCAGTTCATCATCCTTTAAAAATATATCTGCTTCAATATTGGTATAACCATTATCAAGGGCATCATACAAAGGATGTTTATGAAAGTAATCGTTATGGGCAAAAGCGTTGGGAAGCGGAACAGATTGGCCGCAAACGGTTAGCCGCCAAAATATCAGTAAAACAAATAGGGCTGTTTTTAGTAATTCTGCCTTAAAAAGTGCCGTTCGCATTTTAAGTTTTATTGCTAAATTTTGTTGATGCAATATTAGCGGTTCAGTATATGCATATGCTGAAGTAAATGTTAATATTTAGTTAAATTATAAAGACTTAATATTAAGAAATTATATAGGTAGCACGTGTAAATATCGCGTATAGCCAGGTAGGACACAAAGGCAGTTTGTTGTTAAGTAACCATTTTGATACTTAATAACTTGACTTTTAATTATATTCTATTCCTATATTTATCCGTGCAAAAGCTTAAAAAAATATTTGCTGTTGTATGCCTGTTTGCATTCCTTTTTCCATTTGTAGAAACTGGGGTTCACGGTTATGTGCATGGCACTGATTTTCATTGTACGGCCACTACTCAACATTTACATAAAGCCGAACATCATTGCACCCTTTGTGATTTTACCGCCGGCTTTTCAGGCTCCCCCTCATTTAACGATTATCATTTTCAGTTAAATAAACTAACTGTTCTGTATTTTCTCTTTTCAGAGGACCATTATTTGCTTCAAAAACGTCATTTTCTGTCGTTACGTGGTCCCCCTGCGCTTGTTTAAATTTATTTTATTAATTAACCACAACAAGCCGTCGTTTTGTCGGTAATTTCATTTATACCCCAATCTGAAAATATGAACTTTAAAAAAATATTGCTGTTTATAATGCTGCTTATTGCAGCTAAAGTAAACGCGCAAACAAAAGCACAAACAGACAGCGCAAAGAACGATTCGCTGATGCTGCAAAAAATACAGGACGAAATGCAGCAATCGCAACCGGCTGCACAGCCACAGGCTCACGCAGGGGCTTCTGCAAACCCGGATATTAGCGTTATCGGCGATTTCAGAGGGCTCTACCGCAGCTACGGAAAACATAATTTTGACGCGGTGCTTAACGAGGCGGAGTTTTCATTTCAATCAGTTATAGACCCTTACGCGCGGGCTGATTTCTTTTATTCAGTTAGCGAAGACCCCGCCACCGGCAAATTTAGCGGCGAAGTGGAAGAGGGTTATTTAACCACATTGGCATTGCCCGCACATTTGCAGTTAAAGGCAGGGCGGTTCAAACAATCGCTGGGCCGGTTAAACCTGGTGCACCCCCACGCGTTGCCATTTATTGATATGCCCGATGTATACAAGAACTTTTTTGGCGAAGAGGGACTGAAAGGCGATGGTATATCGGCAAGCTGGTTATTGCCCAACCCCCTTTTTTACCAGGAGCTTACTTTTGAGGCTACAGATGTAGACCCCGAAAGCCCAACTTTTGAACGCAGCAGCGGGAACAATTATTTATACCTGGCACATTTGCGCAATTTCTGGGACCTATCTGCAAATGCTACTATTGAGTTCGGGTTAACCGGCTCGACGGGAGAAAATTTAGCAGGTAAGCGGACCAATATAGGCGCGTTAGATTTTACGTATAAATGGAAACCCGTTCAGTTTAACACGTATAAACAATTTACTTTTCAAAACGAATTTTATTATAGCCACGCGCAGCAAGTGGGCAACAACATAGTTAACGCGTTAGGTTTTTATTCAATGATTTATACACAAATAGGCAAGCGCACGTTTTTAACCGGCATGTTTGATTACTCAAATGCGCCAACTTCTAATACATTTGTGCAAAAATCGGGCTCTATCACTTTAGGGTGGGAAGCGACCGAGTTTCAAAAGATTGAAATAGAAGCTAAATATACCACCATGAACCAGGCCGAAGCCGAATATAATTTTGAGAAAAACTTTACCACGGCTTTTTTGAGGTGGATATTTGTTATTGGTTCGCACGGAGCACACAGATACTAATTATACAATAATAAACGCAACGATAATTTTACCGGGCACCTGATACCTTAACACGGATATTTGAGTTCTTTGTAAAATAACTTGCTTAAACAGTTAAATAGGTTAAAATCAAATAAAATGAAAATAAAAAATATTGCCCTTTTAGCGGCAGCGATCATTTCGGCTAACTTTTGCTATGGCGCAACCATACATGTGGTTACCACAACACAGGATACAAGAAGCATTACCGAATTAATAGGCGGAAACAAAGTAGATGTGTTTTCTATTGCCACAGGTTACCAAAACCCGCACTTTGTTGATCCAAAACCAAGCTATATCATCAAGCTTTCAAGCGCGCAATTATATGTTACGCTAGGGCTTGATCTGGAAGCAGGCTGGTCACCTTCGTTGCTTACCAGTTCTCGTAATGTAAAAATTCAGAGAGGTGCCGATGGATATGTTGACGCATCGATTGGCGTACCGTTGATGCAGGTGCCATCATCATTAAACAGGGCGGAGGGTGATATACACGCGTTCGGTAACCCGCATTACTGGCTGGACCCCGAAAACGGAAAAATTATTGCCCGCAATATTTGCAATGGGCTTGAAAAGATTTCGCCCGAAAACAAGAATTTTTTTGAGGCAAACCTTAAAACTTTTGATGAACAGATAGACGCAAGGATAAAAGTGTGGAATGCGGCTATGGCGCCTTACAAGGGGACAAAAATAATTGCGTATCATAATGAGTGGGTATATTTTGAAACCCGCTTTGGCCTGCATATCGTTGATTTCCTGGAGCCTAAACCGGGTATCCCGCCAACACCATCGCAACTGGTAAAGATCATGAAAGAGGTAAAGGAAAATAATATTAAAATAATTATTACTTCGCCTTATTTTACCACTTCTTCATCCGATGTGGTATCTAAACAAACCGGCGCAAAAACATTAGTAATGGCAACTTCAGTTGGCGCGTTTGATTCCATCAAAACTTATTATGACCTGTTTGATTATGATATCAAATTATTCACCGGCGCAATGAAATAACCAACGATAAATAAACCTGATTTAAATTCTGTTCTATGTTTGAAATGTTTCAATTAAATTTTATAGTGCAGGCGTTCATCGTCAGCATTATTATTGGCGTTGTGCTATCGTATTTGGGAGTGCATGTAGTAGGTAGAGGTATAGTGTTTGTCGACCTGGCCCTTGGCCAGATATCTTCGCTTGGCGTGGCATTTTCTGATTATGTAGGTCACGGGCAAACCATTATTCCTATTGCCTTTGCTTTAGGCGGGGCTTTGCTGATGTCGCTCATCACCATTCGGGATAAACGATTGAAACTGGAGGCGGTAATTGGTATAATTTATGCCGTGGCATCAGCGGCAACGGTTATGCTGATATCTAAAACCCCGCATGGCGATTCGGACATACAGGAAGTGTTGTTTGGTAATATACTGGCAGTTAATTGGGGGCAGATAAAATTAGTAGGAATAATTTTCGCCGCCATAGGCTTGCTGCACCTGGTGTTTTACAAAAAGTTCTTTCTGCTCACGGAAGCTTTTGAGAACACTGACAATAATAAAGAAGCCACTATTTTCCGCGAAAACAAATGGTTCAAATTCTGGAACTTTCTCTTTTACATCTCCATAGGTTTAACTATTGTTTTTGCTGTACGCACCAGCGGCGTTATCCCGGTATTTTCGTTTCTTATTATTCCATCGGTAGGGGCAATAATGTTATGTAAAGGCAATTTGCAGATCACTATAACTGCCATAATAATGAGTTTGCTGGCAGCCTATTTTGGCCTGTTCGTTTCTTATCATTATGATTTCCCTGCGGGGTCATCATTGGTAGTGGTATTGGGCGGGCTATTTGTTGTGGCATCTGTTGTTTACCTGTTTAAGCGAAGGAGCGAAAAGAAAGGTATTTAGGTTTTTATATCCTATTTCAGCTCAAATAATTGCGCCAATAATTTATAGGATAGTAACCTGTCGTCAAAATCTTCGGCAATGGTTACCGCGATGATTTCATCAAGGCCATAGCTTTCGGCTAACTGGGTAAGCCGGGTTTTTACCATATCGGGTGTGCCTGCCACTACGCGCTGGCGGTTATAACGTATGCGGTCCTGCTCGGGCAGTGTGTATTCGGCATTCTTAACATCAGCATAGCCTAATGGTGATATGCCTAGTCCCTTTTCAAACTGGATAAACCGGTAATCCATAATGGCTTTATGCTGCATGATTTTTTCCTCATCTTCTGAGCAAAAAACAAATATGGCCATATTGGCTTCAGGCTGTTGCAGATCAAGCGAAGGCTGAAAACGTTCTTTATACAAGCTCACTGCCTGCGGGCCGCCAACAGGGTTAATAAAATGCGCGAATGAAAACCCCATGCCAAAGTGCGCCGCAAATAACCCGCTTTGCCCGCTCGAACTTAATAGCCACATGGCAGGAACAGTTTTTACCTGTGGTATGGCCCTTATTTTTTGCTGAATGGTGCCCGGTACAGCCGTATCATGAAAGTAGTTTTGCAGGTCGGCCAGTTGTTCCATAAAATCCTGCTCGCTAAAGTTGTTGGACGGGTTAAGCACAGATGCCGTAACCCGGTCGGTACCCGGCGCGCGGCCCATGCCCAGGTCTACCCGGCCCGGGGCCAATGCTTCCAGCATCCTGAAGTTTTCGGCAACCTTTAGTGTGCTGTGGTTAGGCATCATTATACCACCCGACCCTATACGTATATGTTGCGTTTGCGATGCCAAGTAGGCTATCAATACTTCGGGTGTTGAACCTGCCAGGCTACCGGTATTATGATGCTCGGAAACCCAAAAACGGGTATAACCCAATTGGTCGGTATATTTTGCAAGCGCGATGGTTTCCTGTACAGCTTGCTCGGCCGTAACGCCTTTACGGATGGGAGACTGGTCTAATACGCTAAGGCGAATGTTGTTTGTGCTCATGATGTATAAACACAAAGGTATAAAAGGGGTTGTAAGGGGATTGTAAAGATTTTTTAACCCTCTAAATTGTAGCAGTTTTAACAATTGAAGTTTTTAGCAAAAACAAACACATATTCCCCTTGCAAATAAAACAAATAACCGTATCTTTGCAGTCCCGAAAAAGCGGGGTTATATTAATATTTAATAATTTAATTTAAAGCAAGTGAATACGTTAAGTTACAAAACTGTCTCAGCCAACAAAAAAACCGTTAACAAACAGTGGGTTGTTGTTGACGCACAAGGCGAGATTTTGGGGCGCTTGTCTACTAAGATCGCAATGATCATCCGTGGAAAAAACAAGCCTGATTTTACCCCAAACGTAGACTGTGGTGATAATGTAATAGTTATCAACGCAGACAAGGTAAAGCTAACCGGAAACAAATTCAGCGATAAGCAGTATGTTTCATACACAGGTTATCCTGGCGGTCAGCGTTTCATTTCTCCTAAGGAGTTAATGGCGAAACATCCAACACGCGTAATTGAAAAAGCGGTGCGTGGTATGTTACCTAAAAGTCGTTTGGGCAAGGCATTGTTTGGCAATCTGCATGTATATGCAGGCGACAAGCATCCTCATGAAGCACAAAACCCGAAAGCCATTTAATCTTAAACACTAAGGAAAAAAGAAATGCCAACAACTAACACTTCAGGCAGAAGAAAAACAGCCGTTGCACGTATCTACCTTACAGATGGTAGCGGTGCAATTACCGTAAACGGTAAAGATTACAAAGAATACTTCCCTACCCTTCCATTACAATACATTGTAACCCAGTCAACCGAAGTTTCAGGTTCAACAGGGTTATATGATGTTAAAGTAAATGTTGCAGGTGGTGGTGTAAAAGGACAGGCAGAAGCCGTTCGTTTAGCTATCGCGAAAGCTATTGTTGAACTCGATGCTGATAAGAAGCCTTCATTACGCGCTAAAGGTTTAATGACACGTGATAACCGTATGGTTGAGCGTAAAAAACCGGGCCGTAAGAAAGCACGTAAGAGATTCCAATTCAGTAAACGATAATTTAAGGAGAACAACACAATGGCAAGAACAACATACGACGAGTTACTGGATGCAGGTGTACACTTTGGTCACCTTACCCGCAAATGGGATCCTAAAATGTCACAGTACATTTTTATGGAGCGCAACGGTATCCACATTATTGACTTAAATAAAACCTTATCAAAGGTTGAAGAGGCCGCGGCCGCTATAAAACAAATTGTAAAATCAGGGCGTAAAGTATTATTCGTAGCTACAAAGAAACAAGCGAAAGATATTGTTGCTGAATATGCAAAAGGTGTAAATATGCCTTTCATAACCGAACGTTGGTTAGGTGGTATGTTAACCAACTTTGCAACTGTGCGCAAGTCGATCAAAAAGATGTCAAACATCGATAAATTGACTAAAGACGGTACTTACACTAACCTTTCAAAAAAAGAAAGATTGATGATACAGCGTGAGCGTATTAAATTAGAAACATTGTTAGGTGGTATAGCCGATTTGAACCGCTTACCTGCCGCGTTGTTTTTAATTGATGTTAAGAAAGAGCACATCGCTGTATCTGAGGCGCTAAAGTTAAATATCCCAACCTTTGCAATGGTTGATACTAACTCTGATCCTTCAAACATCGATTTCCCTATTCCGGCTAATGATGACGCTACCAAATCAATTTCATTGATCACAGGTATTATCATTAAAGCTATCGAAGAAGGTTTAGATGAACGCAAACGCGAAAAAGACGACGAAGCTGAAAAAGAAGCAGCACAGGCGAAAGCCAAAGCTGATGCTCCTGAAGCAGCCGCTGCTCCTGTTGACAGGGCTCCTGCTGCCGAAGGCAAAAGAAGCCGCAAAGTAGCTGTTGAAACCGTCGCAGCTATTGAAGACGAAGCGCCAGCTGCTGATACAGAAGAATAATATTAAAGGTTGAAAAGGTTGTAGGGGTTGTAGGTTTTAACACTTACAACTTTTACAACCTCTTTAACATTTACAACTTTTCTACAAAAATTTAAAACACAAACAAATGTCTACAGTACAAATATCTGCATCCGATGTAAATAAACTGCGCCAGCAAACCGGTGCGGGCATGATGGATTGCAAAAAAGCCTTAACAGAAACCAATGGTGACTTTGAAGCTGCCATTGATTTTTTAAGAAAAAAAGGCGCTAAAGTTGCGGCCAGCCGCCAGGACAGGGAATCAAATGAAGGCGTAGTTATAGCCCGTACATCAGCCGACGGAAAACGCGGTGTGATCATTGAGCTGAACTGCGAAACCGATTTTGTGGCTAAAAACGCTGAGTTTGTTGCTTTTGCTAACGCGATAGCTAACGAGGCGGTTGAACAAAAACCTGCAAACATTGATGAATTGAACCAGTTAGGTATCGACGTTGAAAATTCGCGCGTTACTATTGGCGAAGCTACTATCGACAAAACAGGTAAAATTGGCGAGAAAATAGGCGTATCAAAATACGAAGTTGTTGAAGGCGAAAAAGTTATTGCTTATATACATGGCAACTTCCGTTTAGCTGTATTAGTTGGTTTAAGTGCCAACGTTGCAGGTGCTGATGAGGCAGGAAAAGATGTAGCAATGCAAATTGCCGCTATGCATCCTGTTGCTATTGATAAGGATGGCGTTGATGCCACAACTATTGAGCGTGAGTTGGAAATTGCCAAAGAGCAAATACGCGCCGAAGGCAAACCTGAGGAAATGGTTGAAAAAATTGCTGCGGGTAAACTAAATAAATTCTACAAAGACTCAACCCTGTTAAACCAGGAGTTTGTTAAAGACCCATCGAAAAATGTAGCCCAGTTTTTAAATGGGGTTGACAAGGGACTTACCGTAACAGCCTTTAAGCGGGTTGCTTTAGGAGCTTAAATATATTGATCCCCCGATAATTATCGGGGGATTTTTTTTGCCCTTTTTGATAATGATAACAGCCTTACATCATCTTCAACTTATTTCTGATGGTTCAATTACCACCGGCAAAGCCGTTTTAATTGAAGGCGAAAAGATTATTGCTGTTATTGATGAAAAAGGTATACCCCAAGATGCAAAACGCGTCGACCTGAATGGCAACTACCTTGCTCCCGGTTTTATTGACCTGCAGGTTTATGGCAGCGGCGGCAAATTACTGGGCGAAAAATACCAGGCAGAGGCCCTGCAACAAATGGAGGATGATTTTTTAAGCCAGGGCACAACAGGCTTTTTGGCTACCATTGGAACCAATGCAGCGAAGATATTTGAGGAAGTGATTCTATCAGCGAAAACTTTTCGGGATAAAGGCAGTAAAAATTTCCTGGGGCTGCACCTGGAAGGGCCTTTTTTAAACCCCGAACGCAAGGGCGCGCATTTAGCAAACCTGATGCGAAAAGGAACCTTAGCCGAGGTACAGCGATGGATAGAAATGGCTGATGGTGTTATAAAAATGATGACCATAGCCCCCGAGTTGCAGGATCAGGAAGTAATTGATTATTTGAATGATCATGGTGTTATTCTATCAGCAGGGCATAGCAATGCTACTTATTTGGAGGCAAAGGATTTTTTAAACAATCCTGTAAAAGCCGTTACTCATTTATATAATGCTATGCCGCCTATGCATCATCGTGAAACAGGGTATATACCCGCCATATTTGAAGAGCGCCCTTATACCAGTATTGTTGTCGATGGCATACATGTTGATTATGCAATGGTCCGACTGGCAAAACGCGAGCTGGGCGATAAGCTATTTTTAATTACCGATGCGGTTACTGCAACTACCGAAGGCAATTACCCGCTGCATGAGTTAAGGGGCGACCATTACGTAATGCCACCACATTATACGTTATCGGGTTCAAACCTTACGATGCTGAAAGCAGTACAAAACTGTGTAAACCATGCTGATATTAAGCTGGCCGAGGCCATTAATATGGCAACCTTATATCCCGCGCAGTTAATAGGCGCAGCCAAAAAGGGCAAAATTGAAAAAGGATATGATGCCGACCTGGTTATTTTTAATAACGATTTTGAAGTTAAAGGCACTGTTTTTAAAGGTATTATTTAACAAATACAACATAAAATTTTAACAATAGCTTTTATTATATATTTTTGGCAAACCCACAACGTTCATGAAATACAAACGAATTTTATTAAAACTCAGCGGCGAATCGCTAATGGGCGACAGGCAATACGGCATTGATAATCAACAGGTATTGCAATATGCCCAGGATATAAAAGATGTTCATGATAAAGGCATTCAAATAGCGGTTGTTGTTGGTGGTGGTAATATTTTCAGGGGTTTGAGTGCCGAAAAATCTGGCATGGACCGCGCCCAGGCCGATTACATGGGTATGCTGGCAACAGTTATTAATTGTATGGCGCTACAAAACGCGCTTGAAACAGTTGGGGTTGAAACCCGCCTGCAGTCGGCTATAAAAATGGAGCAGATATGCGAGCCTTACATCCGCCGCCGCGCCATGCATCATTTAGAAATTGGCAAGATCGTAATATTTGGCGCTGGTACAGGTAACCCCTATTTTACTACGGATACTGCCGCGTCCCTTCGTGCTATCGAAATGAAAGCGGACGTTGTTTTAAAAGGCACCCGTGTAGATGGTATTTATACCGCCGATCCTGAAAAAGATCCATCAGCTACCCGGTATGATGAAATTACTTACCAGGAGGTTTACGATAAAGGATTGAACGTTATGGATATGACCGCTATAACCCTTTGCCAGGAAAATAAATTACCCATTATTGTATTTGATATGAACAAGGAAGGTAATTTTATGAAGATAGCCAACGGCGAGGCTATTGGGACGTTGGTGAGATAATAGAATGAAGAGCTAAGATTTTTTATTCTTCTCTTATTGATTCCTGACTCTTGATTCTTAACTCTAATTACTATTTTTGACAAAAAACTATAGCGATGAGCGAACTCATTAAAAAACAAGTCACTGATGCTAAAGCCGCAATGGACAAAGCCATTGACCATGCCGATAACGAATTAAACAAAATACGTGCAGGCAAGGCAAGCCCTTCCATGCTTGATGATATTGTTGTTGATTATTATGGCAGCCCAACCCCTCTGAGCCAGGTAGGCAGTGTAAATACACCGGATGCGCGTACCATTGTGGTACAACCATGGGAAAAATCATTATTAGGCGCTATAGAAAAGGCGATAATGGAGGCTAACCTGGGTGTTAACCCGCAAAATGATGGGGTTATTATCCGTATAAATGTACCGCCATTGACCGAGGAACGCCGCCGCGACCTTGTTAAAAAAGCTAAGGCAGAGGCTGAAACCGGTAAAATAGCCATCCGTAATGTACGCAAGGATGCTAATGAAAAAATACGGAAACTGAAAGCCGATGGCGTATCGGAAGATGAAATGAAAACCGGTGAAGCTGAGATACAAAAGCTTACCGACGCTTATATTATTAAGGTTGATCAACTATCGGATGCTAAGGAAAAAGATATTATGACGGTTTAATATTAACCTAAATGTCAAATTAAAGGGAGTGAGCTACTTAGCTGCTCCCTTTTTTTATTTTTGTAGTATAATATGAAAATACTTTTAGGATATCTCAGAAAACATACTTGGGTTGTAGTGCTTGCCTTATTTTTGACGGCAGTAAATATCAGCTTTTCGCTGTTAGACCCCTACATTACCGGGCGCATAGTGGACGGGGCCATTGAGCGGCGCAATAGTATCAATTACGACGAGTTTTTGCATTTTATATTAAAAATGGTAGGCTATGCCATCGGCGTGGCAATGGTATCGCGTATAGCAAAAAACTTCCAGGATTATTATACCAATATCATCACTCAAAAAGTTGGCGCGGAAATGTATGCCGACGGGCTTAAACATTCGCTTGAACTGCCTTACCAGGTTTTTGAGGATCAGCGAAGCGGCGAAACTTTGGGCATACTGCAAAAGGTGCGTTTGGATAACGAGAAATTTATCACTGCCTTTATCAGCGTGGTTTTTTTAAGCATTGTGGGTATGGTTGCCATAATTGTATACTCATCCAAAGTTAGTTACCAGGTAACACTGGTTTATCTTGCCGCCATTCCGGTAATTACGTTTGTAAGCATGGCCATGAGCCGCAAGATAAAAACGATACAAAAGCGCATCGTATCAGAAACTACTGTATTGGCCGGGTCGACGACCGAATCATTAAGGAACATTGAACTGGTAAAAAGCCTTGGCCTTGCAAAACAAGAAATTGAGCGCTTAAATAAAACCACTTACAAGATTCTTGACCTCGAGTTAAAGAAAGTGAAATATGTGCGTAGTATGAGTTTTGTACAGGGTACTGTGGTAAACTTTGTGCGCAGTGTAATGGTGGTTGTGTTACTTATTCTGATCTACAAAAACACCATATCGCCGGGGCAATATTTTAGCTTTTTATTTTGGTCGTTCTTCCTGTTCAACCCTTTGCAGGAGTTGGGTAATGTAATATTGGCATGGCGAGAGGTACAGGTATCATTAGGAAATTTTGAAAACATAATAAATACGCCAATTGATATTAAGCCCGAAAAACCGGTACTGGTAGAAAAAGTTAAAACCCTTACGTTTGATAACGTATCGTTTAAACACTTAACAGCTAATCGTAACGCCCTTAATCATATTAGCTTTGAAACCAATAGCGGCGAAACGATAGCGTTTGTGGGTCCGTCCGGATCAGGTAAAACAACTTTAGTTAAATTATTGGTAGGATTGTACCAGCCGTTAGAAGGTGATATATTATACAACAATATATTAAGCAAGGAAATTGACCTTGATCAGTTACGCGAAAAAATTGGTTTCGTAACGCAGGACACTCAATTATTTTCGGGATCAATACGGGAGAACCTGCTATTTGTACGTCCGGATGCAACGGACGAAGAATGCATGGATGTATTGCAGCGCGCCGCTTGCCAAAGCCTGCTTGCCCGTGCCAGCAATGGCCTGGATACGATAATAGGCGAGGGTGGGGTAAAAGTATCAGGTGGAGAGAAGCAACGTTTATCAATCGCGCGTGCCTTATTACGCAGGCCTGACCTGCTGGTATTTGATGAAGCGACATCATCGCTCGATTCGATAACGGAAGAAGAAATAACTGAAACTATTAGGGACGTATCGGTGTTTAAAGATCATATAACCATATTGATAGCACACCGTTTATCAACCATAATGCATGCTGATTGTATATATGTGCTTGAAAAAGGCAATATTATTGAATCAGGCAAACATGCCGACCTGCTAATGCAAAAAGGTTTATATTATGCCATGTGGCGGCAGCAAATTGGCGAGAAACATACTGTTGAGGCCTATTAAAAAAACAAGCCTATGTACATAACATCAGCCATAAGCGGCACACTCGGAATGATATTTTTTATATTATGGGTATTGCTGGTGATATTTACATTGGTCAGCATCTTACGTAACTCAAACGTTAACCGTGATAATAAGCTTTTATGGATTGTTATTATACTGGTTGTGCCGATAATAGGTCCGCTGGTTTATTTGTTTTGGCACAGCGCAAGGAAGCCGGAATAGTTAAACCTCAATTTCTTCCTTCACTTCCGGCGTTTGTATCTCATTTAGTGATAAAGGCACCAGTTTTTTAGTTTTGAAATAAGTAATACTTACGATTAAAAGTGTCATACTTCCTCCAAAAATTACCGAAGGTACCGTACCCATTACCTTAGCCGCAGTTCCTGATTCAAAAGCGCCTATCTCGTTTGATGAACCGATGAACATTTGATTAACTGCCGAAACCCTTCCGCGCATGTGATCGGGCGTAAGCAGTTGCATAATAGTACCGCGTATTAGTACGCTTATACTATCAAACCCGCCTTCAGTAAATATAAACAGCAGCGATAAATAGAAATTGCGTGATAAGGCAAAACAGATAATGGATAATCCAAAGCCGGTTACAGCTATCAGCAAATTGCGCCAGGGCTTACCCATTGGCGATATACGCGCCATGGCTAACATAACCAGCACAGCACCCAGCGATGAAGTAGCGCGCATAATGCCAAGCCCTTGCGGGCCTACATGCAATATCTCGTTAGCAAACACGGGCAGCAAAGCAACTGCCCCGCCAAAAAATACCGAAAACAGATCAAGGCTCATGGCGCCGATCATCATTTTATTGTGGAATACAAAGTGTATCCCTTCTGAAAGACTTTTCCAGATATTTTCTTTTGGAATATATATTGGCGGGTGTCGTTTAAGAAAAAACACACAGATAAAAGCTGTCAACAGGAATATGATGATAATTATAAATGCCGATGTAATGCCATAAAAACCATATACCAGCCCACCCGCCAGCGGGCCTAATATGGACGCTGTTTGAAAACTTGAACTGTTCCAGCTGCTTGAATTGGGATAAATTTCTTTAGGGACGCTGTTTGCCAAAATGGTAAATGCCGCCGGGTTATAAAAAGCACGTGCCAATCCATTACAAAAAACCATTGCATATAATACAGGTATTATCCATGCTGCATGTATATAGGATTCCATGCTTTTCAGCGTAATGGTAAACATCACGATAGATGAAAGCAATACAACAATAAAAACCAGCAGGAGCATTTTCTTCTTTTCTGATTTATCAGATATATAACCGCCGTATAAGGCTATGCCTAAATATGGTATAGCTTCGCTAAGCCCTATCAAGCCCAGGGCAAAAGCACTTTTTGTAAGCTGATATACATAAAATCCCAGTATAACGGCTTGCATTTGATAGGCAAAAGTGAAGAGAAATTTCATGCCCAGGTACAGGCGGAAATCTTTGTAGCGTAAAGCTATGAAGGAATCTTTTTTCGGTAAGGGTTGACTGTCTGTTTCCGGCATGCATACAAATTTACAAATCGGAAGGTAAGAATGAGGATTATTTTGAATTTAGCATTATGTTAGCTATTTGGTGCGCCAATATTCATATTTCCCGGCAATACTTCTTGCCAGCTTGTTAGCAGGCGCCTCTATTAAATGCCACGAAAGTATGGCCAGTAAACAGGTTGCCGGCACAGTTATAAACAAGCTCGGGTAGCTGGTTATTTCGGGGTAAAGCGAGGCTACTACCTGTTGTGTTAAAAACGCGTAAATATATATGCCGTACGAGTAATCGCCGGGTAAGCTGATTTTTTTAAACAAAGCCGAGGCACCCACAAATAAAATGCAATAACAAAGCGTAATATAAAACAGCAGCATAAATAAGCCGGTATGATGTAAAAGAAGGCTGACTATTATTAAAGGGAGGGCTATTTTGTAATCAATAATTATATATTTTCTTAAGTTATAAACTACGCTGCCGGCAATAAAAAACACCACCGATTTCCAGGCCAATGCCCCGGGCACATATTTTAAAAAGAATATCGGGCTGGCTAAATATACTACCACAAAAACTACAAACAGGATAACTGAATAATACCATCTTTTAAACAAGCGCGCGCACCCGGCGAAAAAAATAAGGCAATAACATTTCACTTCAATTGGCAAAGTCCATAACGAACCATTTACCGTATTGGCGTAATTGTTTTTGGTAAAAACGCCGGGCAGGTTATAGGCTATTTCACTCCATAGTTTACTGTTTGTAAAAAGATATGTCCAGGTTATTGGCGACGTGAAATACTGGCTTGCAGGATAAAGTGAAAATAGGGGGCCTATTACAAATACGGCTATTATATTACAAATAATAAGGGCAGGCCAAATACGAAAGGCCCGCATTAATAAGAACCGGACAATTGTTTTTGACCGAACAAAACTGGCGGTTATAAATATCCCGCTTAAAAAGAAAAAGACATATACTGCCAGGCTGCCACTATAATCAAACTTAAGGAGTCGTCTGACTGGTTCTTCATAATCGTTGGTTTCAAAAAGGTCGAAGGAATGCCCGAATAACACCGCTAAAGCCGCGATTAATCGTACCAGGCCAAAATTATTATTATCTCGCTTTAATACCTCACTTAGTTTTAGGATCATTTATAATAATTTATTTACTATGAGATCTTATCCCAGCTCAATCCCGCGTTCTTAGCCTGGAAAGCGAGATTAAGAATTTGATTTTCGGGCAATGCTAATTGCGGGTCAACAGCAAAAATATCTTCCACACATTTGCGGGCCTGTAATAACAGTTCCTGATCCGTTGTTAGATCGGCTACCTTAAGATCGAGCAGGCCGCTTTGTTGCGTGCCTTCAATATTACCGGGGCCGCGTAGCTGTAGGTCGGTTTCGGCAATTTCAAACCCATTGTTGGTTTTAACCATAGTATTTAAGCGTATACGGCCATCGGGGCTTAGTTTATCCTTACTCATTAACAAGCAATAGGATTGTTCGGCCCCGCGCCCTACACGGCCCCGTAACTGGTGTAGTTGCGACAGGCCGAACCGTTCGGCATTCTCAATGATCATCACCGAGGCATTGGGGATGTTTACACCCACCTCAATAACGGTAGTAGCAACCATTATTTGTGTTTCTCCTTTTATAAAGCGCTGCATTTCAAAATCCTTATCCTTTGCCTTTATCTTTCCGTATACTACGCTTATTCTAAAATCAGGCAAAGGGAATTCCCGCGAAATTACCTCGAACCCATCCATTAGGTTTTTAAGGTCGAGTTTTTCGCTTTCAGTTATCAGCGGATATACAATATAAATTTGCCGCCCTTTAGCTATTTCCTCTTTCATAAAGCCAAACATGCGCAAGCGACTTGCTTCATAAAAATGAACGGTTTTTATAGGTTTGCGCCCGGCAGGCAGCTCATCAATTACTGATATATCCAGGTCGCCGTATAAAGTCATCGCTAATGTGCGCGGTATTGGCGTAGCCGTCATCACTAAAATGTGCGGCGGAATACTATTTTTACGCCATAGTTTTGCCCGTTGCTCCACACCAAAGCGGTGCTGCTCATCAATCACTACAAAGCCCAGGTTTTTATATTGCACCTTATCCTCAATAAGCGCGTGTGTGCCTATCAGTATTTTAAGTTCACCATTTTCTAATTTTTCATGTAAAACTTTGCGCGCTTTTTGTGATGTAGAACCTGTTAATAATCCTACTTCAATAAAATCATCGCCAACCAGGTCCTTTATGGTTTGATAATGTTGATTGGCCAAAATTTCAGTAGGCGCCATAATACAGGTTTGAAAACCATTGTCAATAGCAATAAGCATGCTCATTAAGGCCACTACAGTTTTTCCGCTGCCTACATCGCCCTGTAACAAGCGGTTCATTTGCACACCACGCTGCGTATCTTGCCGTATTTCTTTTAAAACTTTTTTTTGTGAGTTGGTTAATTCAAATGGAAGCTTGTGGTGATAAAATTCATTAAAATAATGCCCAACCTTATTGAACACGTTCCCTTTAAATTTTTGTGTGCGAAGTAATTTGTTTTTTAACAGTTTTAGCTGCAAAAAGAAAAGCTCATCAAATTTTAGTCTGTGACGGGCTTCGGCTAATTTATTAGCATCTTCCGGGAAGTGAATATTACGGTAGGCATCCGCCAGGTTCATCAACCTAAATTTATTGATGATATATAGGGGTAGATCCTCACGAATATCTTTTGCATGTTGCTCCAGTAACTGGGCTATTAATTTTTGTATCCCCTTACTGTCTAATGAAAACTGTTTTAGCTTTTCGGTTGAACTGTATACGGGTTGTAAGGTCATGTTGCCCTTACGCTTAAGCGCTTCGGGCGAGTACAGATCAAATTCGGGATGCGACATTTGGGCCTTTCCGTTAAATGAGCCGGGTTTGCCAAACAGGATGTATGCTTTACCGATGATCAGATTTTTTTCGGCCCATTTAATGCCCTGAAACCATACCAGTTCCATTACGCCGGTTTCATCCTGTACTTGCGCAACCAGGCGTTTAGTATGTTTTTCGCCTAATATTTCTTTATGGGTTAACCGGGCTATTACTTGCACATAAGGAAGATCTTGCTGAATATCCCTTATTTTATAATAACGTGTGCGGTCAATATGCCTGAAGGGAAAATGTTGTAAAAGGTCTGAGAAGTTAAATATGGCCAATTCCTTTTTCAGTACATCGGCCCGGGTAGTGCCTACGCCCTTTAAATACTCAACAGGAGTTTGAAATGCCTGACCGTTCAATGCCTGTTATCAGGGTTTTAAAGCGACTACTGAAATTTCAACCGATACACCTTTAGGCAGGGCTGCGACCTGTATGGTTTCGCGTGCCGGAAATTTATCGGTAAAGTAAGTTCCATAAACCTCATTCACTTCGGCAAAATCATTCAGGTTTGTTAAAAAAATACTGGTTTTAACAATATCGCCAAAATCGGCCCCGGATTCTGTTAATATCGCTCCAATGTTTTCCATCACCAAATGTGTTGCCGCTATAATATTATCGGTAACTAATTCGCCGGTAAACGGGTGTAGCGGTATCTGCCCCGAAACAAATATAAGATTACCTGCTATAATGGCTTGGCTATATGGCCCTATGGGAGGAGGGGCATCAGCAGTATTAATTACCTTCTTCATTTAATATTTTATTTTTTTAATATAAACCAATAGATGAGTTTCCAGATTATCCCTAACAAAAACACGGTTATTGCAATAGTATTAATAACATGCATTGCCCTGATGTTAAAATTGGTGGGCCTGTTTGGGTCTTTTTTTCGAAAGAAATACATAAACAAATTTACATAAAAATTCGCCGTTGAAATTCCTATACATAAGGATAAAATTTAAACAAAAAAAAAGACCCTCCGGAATGGAGGGCCTTTATATTATTTAACTGAATTCAAATTATTTTTTGAATTGAACACGACGGTTTAATACACGTCCTTCTTCAGTTGAATTATCAGCTATAGGGTGTGTTTCACCATAAGCTTTAATTTTTATCTTTTTAGCGTCAACACCAGAGTTAACTAAGTAAGTTTTTACTGATGTAGCACGGTCTTTTGATAAAGTCATGTTATGAGCAGCAGTACCTTCTGATGAAGCGTAACCATCTAACTCAACTTTTGAACCTGAGCTTCTCAAATCAGCTGAAGTAGCATCTAACACAGGATAAGATGAAGTTCTTAATACTGAACTGTCAAATTCAAACTGGATGTTAGTGTAAGGAGCAACCATTACCGGAGCAGCAGCACCCATTGCACCTTTTCTCATGAACAATGAAGTGTCAATTGGAGGAGGGAAGTTGATTTTGCAACCAGAACCATCAACCACAGTACCTGCTGGAGTGTTAGGACATTTGTCAAACTGATCAGAAACACCATCACCGTCAGAATCTTTCTTCAATGCGCTAACTGCATTTTCAACGTTAGTTACACGGCCTCTTAATGCTGCAACTTCCTGGCGTAATGCTTCGTCATAAAGTTCATCATACATCATGGCTACAGGGTTAACCCACTCTAAGTTTGGTTTTGATTTTGGGCCTAAAGTATATTCAATACCTGCATAAGCATATGAATAATGGCTTCTTACAGGATATGAATTAACGCCGGTAAAGCTGCTTCCGTCAATAAAGTTTTCGTTATAGCCTATATTCCATGCTAACTGGTCATCTATTTTAAATTTCACACCTAATCCAACCGGTAAAACAGTTTGTGAAGATTTAAATGTTGTGTTAGACGGTTTGTACTTAGGATCGCTGGTTTCACCAATAGCTGTTGGCGTGTAATAAATTACACCTAAACCAGCATTCATGTAAAAATTAATAGCATTTTTACGACGCAGGTAATCAATAGTAGCTACATTTACAACACCGCTTAAAGCAAACTGGTTGTAATTTGTGCTAAAGCTTGTGTAATGATTGCCGACAGAGCTGATAGAATATATAAAGCCATCGGGATTTACTTGGGTACTTGTACCTTTTACCTGACCGCCATTATATTCAAATTCAATACCGAATGAGTGTGCAACCTGATCCCTGATAGATACGCCATAACCCAAAGTTGGGGTCCAATGTTGAAACCCGTTGTTAGGTCCGCCGGTAATATCCATAAGTGATGGCGCACCAAGATTGGCGCCAATGGTCCAGGTATTATACTGGCCGCTACCGCCAAATACCTTGGCCGTAGTTGTTGTCGCATCCTGGGCTTTAACGGCAACCACTGCCATCAGTGAAACCAACGATAAAGCGACTGATTTTTTTAATGTAGAATAGTTCATAGTTTTAAGATTAAACAATTTTTTAATTGTGATTTTTTCCAAAAATAGTAATTATGTTTGAAACGTTTACCAAATACTGTTCCAAAAATTATAATTGTTAACACAAAGAAATGAAAAATGTTCTATAGTTAGTACAATTAATCATAAATAGCATGAAATATCTTCCAGTCGAAAATAATTTATTTACAAATAATAGAAAAAATTTCGTTTCGAGAATAAAGTCAGCTTCAATAGCCATATTTTACGCTAATGATGAGTTCCCAAGAAGCGGTGATCAGGCGTTTATTTTTAAACAGAACCCCGATTTTTTTTATTTAACAGGAATTGATCAGGAGCAAAGCATCCTTATTCTGTTTCCCGACTGTCCTAATCTACTATACAAAGAAGTACTTTTTTTAAGACAAACTAACGAACATATTGCAGTTTGGGAAGGACATAAGTATACTAAAGAGGAGGCAAAACAGGCATCGGGCATACAAAATATATTTTGGCTGAGCGATTTTGATAATATTTTGCACAGCATTATAAACTATGCTGAAAATATATACATCAATACTAACGAGAATGACCGTTTTTCGCAAACGGTACCTTACCGTGACCTGCGGATGCTGGAACAGTTGCGCTTAAAATACCCTTTGCATCATTATGAACGCTCGGCACTCATTATGCGTGATTTGCGGGCTGTAAAATCGGCTGCCGAAATAGAACTTACCAAAAAAGCATGCTCAATTACAAAAGATGCTTTTGAACGCGTTTTAAAATTTACTAAACCCGGTGTTGCCGAATATGAAATAGAAGCTGAGATAATTCATGAATTTATTAAACAGCGCGCAACCGGGCATGCTTATAGCCCCATTATAGCGTCGGGTAAAAATGCTATTGTGCTGCATTATATTGATAATAACCAGGTTTGCAAAGATGGCGATGTGATTTTATTTGATTTTGGCGCCGAATATGCCAATTACAATGCCGACATGAGCCGTTCTATACCCGTAAACGGCCGTTTTACCAAACGCCAGCGGGCTGTTTACGACGCGGTTTTACGGGTGATGCGTGCGGCAATAAAAATGATAGTAGCCGGTGCTGTATGGAACGACTACCATGACGAGGTTGGAAAAATAATGACGAGTGAATTGATAGGCCTTGGCCTGTTAACCAAGCACGATGTTGAAAAACAAGACCCTAAAATGCCTGCTTATAAAAAATACTTTATGCATGGCACATCCCACCATTTAGGATTGGATGTGCATGATTTTGCCAGCCGGTATAAACCGTTTGAAGTTGGCAACCTGTTAACCTGCGAGCCCGGAATTTATATTCGCGAGGAAGGATTGGGCATAAGACTTGAAAACAATATACTAATAACTAAGGAAGGAAATATTGATCTGATGGCTGATATCCCAATTGAGGCGGAGGAGATTGAGGAGATAATGAATACCTAAATCTGAGACGAAAAGTATTGCGTCTCTACAAGTATGATTTAACGCAGATGCGCAATACTTTTCGTCTCAGGTTTAATATTTCTCGATGAACGAGTATAAATTGAACGCTGAATCTTTATAAGCCAATGCAATATCCTGCTGCAACTTTTTTTTATCCAAATCAGCCATCCGTCTTTGCTGAATAAGTTTGTATGCTTTTTCGGTCAGCAAAAATTCCTTGCGGGTATTTTTTATATTCTTTGCTGTTAAAATAAAATCAGCGATCTCGTTAATACCATTACCGGTTGTTGCGATTGTTTTAAAAACTGGTGTTTCAGCTGTTTCTTTTTGATGAATTATTTTTTTCAGGTTATTGATAAACAGGTCGGCGCCATCCCTGTCTGCTTTATTAACAATAAATGCGTCGGCAATTTCCATCAATCCTGATTTGATATTTTGTATCTCATCGCCCGATTCGGGAACCAATACTACAAAAGTCAGATCAGCCAGCCCTGCAATTTCAATTTCCGACTGTCCTACGCCAACGGTTTCTATCAATATATAATCAAAAGCCGATGCGCGTAATACATCAGCCATTTCAATAGTTTTTGCGGATAATCCGCCTAATGAACCGCGCGTAGCTAATGAACGTATAAAAACATCAGGATGATTAAAATGTGTGGTCATTCTTATCCTGTCGCCCAGTAATGAACCAAAATTAAAGGGCGAAGTTGGGTCGATTGCCAAAACCGCTATTTTATTGCCTTTGGTAACCAATAGCTCAATAAGGACATTTACCAATGTGCTTTTACCGGCACCCGGCGGGCCGGTTATACCTATTATAGGTGCAGGCTTATTAAAATGCAGGCCTTTTAAAAGTTCGTTAGCAAGGGGTAGATCATTTTCAACAACAGTAAGTGCACGCGCAACCGAACGGAAATCGGCACAGGTGGGTGTAATATCGGTTGAACGTATGGACATGGCGAACAAATATATAGGTTTAAAAAAGCAGAGACGCAAGATTTTGCATCTTCTACAACTATATTTGCTGACAATCAAACCAGATTAATGAAAGTAGCCGGCTTTACATTTATAAGGAATGCAGTAAAAAACGATTATCCTATAGTTGAAGCCATAACTTCTATATTGCCTTTATGCGATGAGTTTGTAGTGGCCCTTGGTAATTGTGATGATAATACCGGGCAACTGATAAGGGATATTAATTCGCCAAAGATCAGGATCATCAATACCGTTTGGGATGAAGACCTGCGTGATGGGGGCGCTGTGTTCGCGATAGAAACCGATAAAGCCTTTCAGGCCATATCGCCCGATGCCGACTGGGCATTTTATATCCAGGGCGATGAGTGTGTGCATGAAAAATATCACTCCCTGATAAAAAAGGAAATGGAGGATAATTTAAACAATGCAGACATTGAAGGGCTGTTGTTTAAATATCTGCATTTTTACGGATCGTATAATTATTACGGGCATTCGCGCCGATGGTACCGGAGAGAGATCAGGATATTGCGGAATAATAAAAACATACACTCTTACCGCGACGCGCAAGGTTTTAGATGGGGAGCGCGCAAAATAAAAGTAAAGCTGATTGATGCGTACATTTATCATTACGGCTGGGTAAAGCCGCCCGAAGGATTAAAGAACAAGCTGCGTAACTTTAATTTGTTTTATCATGATGATGAATGGCTGGCTCAAAACCTGCCCGAAACTTTTGAGTTTGATTATAAAAATGCCGACCGACTGATCCATTTTAATGGTACACATCCCGCGGTAATGCAAAAACGCATAGCAGCTACCAACTGGAACCTGAATATTGATTTAAAACAGTTGCATAAGAAAATGTCGTTCCGCCGCAAAGCGCTACAGGTTATTGAAGATCTGACCGGATGGCGGGTTAGTGAGTACCGCAATTATAAAATAGTTAAAAAATAGCAGGTGGATAAAAAAAGCATATCCATAATCATCCCTAATTATAACGGCCGGCAACTACTGACCGAATACCTGCCTTATACTTTTGCAGCGATTGAAAATGCCGGAGTTGCTTTTGAGGTTATTGTGGTAGATGATGGTTCAACTGATGATTCGACAGGGTTTATTAAAAAAGAATATCCGCAAATAAAATTATTGGTTAACGCAAAAAATAGTGGCTTCTCCTATTCCTGCAACCAGGGAATAGCCGTCGCGCAATATCAATTGATATTACTCCTAAATTCAGACGTAAAGCTAAGCCCCGATTATTTTGAACATCAATTTAAATACTTTGATGCTAAGGATACCTTTGGCGTAATGGGCCGCATTATTGATATGGGGGGCGATAATATACAGGATGCCGCCCGCCTGCCAAAATTTAACGGGCTCAAATTAAAAACAGATTATTTTTACTTTACAAATGCTGATAATGACAAGCTATACACCTTTTACTTATCGGGCGCCAACGCGTTGATTAATGCGGCTAAGCTAAAAGAAATAGGCGGGTTTTATGAACTGTTCTCGCCATTTTATTGCGAGGATATGGAGTTGAGCATACGCGCCTGGAAGCTGGGGTGGAAATGTTATTATGAACACGGGGCTGTATGCAGGCACCAGGTATCGGCCAGTACAAAAAACTACCAAAAGCCAAAATGGATAAAAAGTACGTATTACCGCAACCGTTTTTACCTACATGCTTTGCATTTGAATGGATTAGCGTTATTGGGCTGGTATGTGCAAATAACCTTGATAGACCTTTTACCTAAACTGCTGGTTGGACAAACCTGGATATGGAAAAGCTATACCCAGCTTTTTAAAAACAACAGCCTTATTAAACAATATAAAAACCGCTTAAATGAACTGCTGGCAAAGCATAATAGTCAGCGCGACATATTTACAGTAGTTAATGATATAAGGGCATCCGTAAAAGGAAAAACGCTGATAAAAATTAAAACATCATGAGTAGTGGGCCATTGGTTTCTGTAGCGTTATGCACTTATAACGGTGCCGCTTATTTAGGGCCGCAACTGGATTCGCTGGTAAACCAAACCTATAATAATATAGAGATAATTGTGGTTGATGATTGCTCGACAGATAATACCCACACAATTTTACAGGATTATGCGGCCCGGTACCCGCAATTCAAGATCCATCAAAACCATCAAAACCTGGGTTTTGTAAAAAACTTTGAACGTGCGGCTACATTATGTACCGGCGAGCTGATTGCCCTTTGCGACCAGGACGATATATGGCTCCCTGAAAAAATAGAGCTGCAGGTAAATGCTTTAGGCGATCATATTTTTATATATCATGATTCGGAATTTATACACGAGGATGGCAGCCCGATGCATAAAAAAGTATCAGATGTGATGAACCTTTATCGTGGCGGCGAGCCGGAAGTGTTTTTGTTTTTTAACTGCGTATCGGGCCACTCCATATTAATGAAACGCGAATTGCTTGCTGAAGCCCTGCCACTTAAAGAAACCTATTTTCACGACTGGTGGCTGGCCTATGTAGCAACCAATATGGGCGCCATTGATTTTATACCGCAATGCCTGGTTAAATACCGCCAGCATGATAACAGCGATACCAACATCCTACGCGCAAAACGCGATAAGGAGATACATAAACATTCATCCTTTCATAAACTGGAGCGCATACAAACCTGGTTGGGTTACTGTGCCGCCTACCCAAAAAACAAAAATGATATTGCCCAACAGTTTCATCAGGCCTTTACCAAACGCATGGGTAGCTATGTATCCTTTAAGTTGAGCAGATTGCTTATAAAGTACCAGCGCACCATATTCTTTATCCGCAAAAAAAGTAAGTTGAACCGGGCCAATTATATTTATAGCCAGGTTTGGGGAGGGAGGATGAAGAAGTTGTTTGATAGCTAACTTTTTTTACTCATAATCAAATAGACAAACGTGTTCTTAACGATAACATCGTTCCGCTCAATTGCCGCGGGGGCAGTTACTTTGCATCAAGGAAAAGAACAGCCCTAGCGTCAATTGAGCGCTACGACGGATGCAATTAGGGAAGTTTGCGAAATGTATACTATTCCTTCCCCTTCAACTTCCTCACAAAATATCGTAACCAAACCTTTAACCCATAATTTTTCAATATCAACCCGCTTTTATCTTTTTCAAAAGCCAGGTCGCGCACGGTGCCTGATGCACCGGTATGGTTAAAGTGGGTTATGATATATTCTTTATAAATAAAGCGGATATCCGGGTCCTTCCAGCATTGCATGTTCAGGGCGTTATCGGCCACTACTTTGTATTTATTGTTAAAAGTATACCGCCCAAAAACCCAGGCCGGGTATATCATGGCCTGGTGAAAAATGCCATGCTTGGCCATTTGGTATGGGCTCAGCTTGCCTGATCGTATTACCCCGCGCGTGCGTACGTTAGCGTAGTATATGGCCTTGTTGTCTTCCAGTTCAAGAGCCAGTTTTGAAAAATCATCATACAGTTCATCATCAGCGCCTAAAAAATACACCCACTGACCGGTAACCTGTTTCAAGGCCTTGTTCATAGCATCGTAAATGCCGGTATCGGGTTCGCTTTTCCAGTAGTATATTTTATTTATGTTTGCTTTTATGATGTCGACGGTGCCATCAGTGCTATTACCGTCAATAATAATTATTTTTAGCGCGGGGTATTTTTGGCGGTACACACTATCCAAACAAGCCTGTAAAGTGCTCGCCGCGTTATAGGTAACAATGATGATGGATATATCAGCTGAATTCACCGGTGCAATACTATTATGGTTATAAAGAAAAGAAATTTATTTAGATTAACCCGTCTCGTCCTGCTGAAATTGCCTTACCTGCTGCGGTTTTTTAATAAATTCCGTACGCCTAAAAAAAAACTCCTCATCATAAAAACGGATGCCATAGGCGATTATGTATTGTTCCGTAATTTTTTAGAAGTTGTAAAAACGTCCGAAAAATATAAGGATCATGAGATTGACCTTTTAGGAAACGCCGTATGGCAGGAAATAGCCTTATGGTATGATAAGCCCTTTGTATCAAACTTCCGTTTTGTAAAACCCGATGATCTGTATGAAAGCCCCTGGCAATTGTTAAAGCTGGCGCGGGCATTGTACGGCTCAAATTACGAAGTGGTATTACAACCCAGCTACTCGCGCACTTTTATTGGCGATGGGCTGGCAGCGATAACCGGCTCCATAAATATTATCGGGTTTGAAAGCGATACCGAACGCATCGCCCCCAAATACAAAAATAAAACCGACCAGTTTTATAGCGAACGTATGGTGCTGCCCGAGCTTTATTACTTTGAATTTGACCGCAGCCGTTATTTTTTTGAGCAGGTTTTAAAGCACGCTGTTGATCTGTCCGGTCCGCATTTTCCTATTAAAAAAACAGGCAGGCAGGGGGTAATTATTTTTTTAGGGGCGGGCAATGCCAAACGCGGCTGGCAAGCAGAAAACTTTTTACAGCTGATAGAACTCATTATTTACGAAACACAACATCAGCCTGTACATTTAATGGGTGGTCCCGAGATGGAAGAAACCGCGGCACATATTGAAA
>Ga0206923_1020_pt1 | contig 43782 bp, 36 predicted proteins | sample Alteio_BWOrgHeat_64_FD_152961 | JGI IMG/M metagenome (GOLD analysis project Ga0206923, IMG submission 152961) | Enriched cells from forest soil in Barre Woods Harvard Forest LTER site, Petersham, Massachusetts, United States -... | ecosystem: Environmental > Terrestrial > Soil > Temperate forest >...
AAGCAGGTTCGCGCTCAGCACCAAAGTTATTAATACAGCTATCGCAGTTTTGTTTTTCGCTTTCGCGGGATACCATGTGGTGAAAAGGGTTTACCTTGCTGTTAAGCCGAAACCCAAAACTGTTTATAGCCAAAATATTTAATCTTGCGGATGTTTACTTTTCAAATTCCATATCTTCTCTGCTTTGCGCCCAATTAACCAGAAAGAAGCAGCGAGTATGGCAAAGAACAATGTCTTATTAGTATTATCCCAAAAGTATTCGAAGTATTTGGTGTAGATAAAAATCAGGAGAAAGGTTATACCAAACTCGCGCGAGATATCATCCTTGTTTTTTAAACCATATAACATAAATCCCGCGGCCACCACACCCGAAATTATCCCCCAATAAAACAGGCTGATCTGCTTTATCTGGTACCATTTGTCAAGATTGCCATAATTGCCAAATATGCTTAACAGCCATAAGGATATAAACAGGTACAGCAGCCCCACCACATAAGTATGTTCCCAGAAATAAGCAAACCATTTACGGTTACGTAAAATATGGCAGGCGCTAACCAGTAATATGCCAAACAATACAAAGCGTAAAGGGTAGTTCATACCTAAAAAATAATCACTCCAGCGGGTTTGATAACCGGTTTCGGTGCCGAACCAGCTTCCTAACGAAACTAACGCAAACAGCCATATCAGCCTCGAATTCATGCGCCAGCCTAAGAAACCATATACAAAAACTGACAGTAAGAAAAGCAAAGAGTAATGGCCCGAACGATTATCAAAAGTTTTGCCCAGGTAGGCAATGCAACAGGCGGTAAATAATATTCCTGTAAATACTACGGCTTCATTACTGAATATTTTTTCGGGATACAGGCGTTCCCGCCTTCGCCCCCAATAAAACAGGAACGCGGCCATAATACCTGATGCTATGCTGATAATAATATCGGGGGTATAGTACAGATGTTTAAGCCAGTTAACCACCACATCATTTACGACCAGGAATGCAAATGATGCGCCACCACATATTAAAGCTATCCAAAACGAGTATTTAGCCAGCCGCATCCAATCAAAACCTTTAACCTCGTATGAATTGCGTAGTTTTTCGGCTTGCCCGGCATCAACTAATCCATCTTTTTCCCAATGCTTAATAGCACTGTTTAAAAAGTCACTTTCGGCTTTATCAATGTTCAGTTTGGCCATACAAAGAGTTCATAGATGATGGTTCATAGTTCATGGAGAACGTTTGCAATTTAGTAAAGTTCAATTAAACTATTAACTATGATCCATGAACCATCAACGATCCAACAACCTCAATACCTCTTCTTTATCTTTAGCTATATGTATTTTTAACTCATCTAAGTTGTTAAATTTCATATCATGCCTTACAAAATGGAGAAACTCCATACGAATGGGTTGGTAATAAATATCCTCATTAAAGCCGAATAAATTAACCTCGATGCGCTGTTTCATGCCATTTAGTGTGGGACGTATGCCGATGTAGGCCATGCCGTTATATTCGTTGTTATTCACTTGCACCTTAACCGCGAATATCCCGTCGCCGGGCACCAGTTTGTACCGTTCTTCTATCATGATATTGGCAGTAGGGTAACCCAACTGCCTGCCCAATTGGTCGCCGCGTACCACTTTGCCTGTAATAAAGAAGGGGTAGCCCAAAAAAGTATTAGCCGTTTCAATTTCGGCTTTTGACAGGGTCTCGCGTATCCTGGTTGAGCTTATGGCTACATCGTTAATATCCTGTTCGGGTATTTCAATCACTTCGTAACCATAAATGGGGGCAAGGTGCAACAAATCGTTCAACCCGCCCCGGCGGTCTTTGCCAAAACGATGGTCGTATCCAATTACAATTTTTTGGGTGCCTATTTTATTAACCAGTATATCGCGTATATAATCTTCGGCGCTTTGGTTAGAAAAATCGCGCGAAAACGGCGTGATGATCAGATGATCAACCCCTAATTGTTCCAGCAGCTGCGCCTTTTCATTAATCGTATTGATCAGTTTGATGTTTTCGTCCTCCGGATGTAGTATCATCCGCGGATGCGGGAAAAAAGTTAGTATAACCGTTTCTCCTCCATTGGCATCAGCCAGTTCTTTAAGGCGCGATATAATTTTGCGGTGGCCCAAATGCACACCGTCAAAAGTACCGATGGTAACTACAGCGTTTTTTACAGGCTTAAATTCATCAATGTGGTGGTAGATCTTCATTTTGTAGCTTAAAGCCAAAAGCACAAAGCTTAAGGCTTATTATAAATTTATGTTTCGCTTTCAGCCTTTGGCTTTTGCTTTCAGCTTTTATCACATCCACCAGCTCCATCACCTCCCATGCATCATCAACATGATAGCTGCCGCTGCGTGTTCGCGTTAATTTTGACAGGTACGCGCCATTATTAAGGGCCTTACCAAAATCATGCACTAATGACCGGATATAGGTGCCTTTACTGCACACAATGCGGAAATCAACTTCGGGCAGTTCAACCCTTGTTATTTCAAACTCGCTGATAGTAACGTTGCGCAACCTGCGCTCTACTTCCTCGCCGCGGCGGGCCTTTTCGTATAAACGCTCTCCATCTATTTTCACGGCAGAATGTGCAGGCGGATATTGCTGTATATCGCCAATAAAGCGTTTACACGCATTACGTATCTGGTCGGCGGTAAGGTTGCTTGTATCAAACTTTTCGTTTACTTCGGTTTCCATATCATACGAAGGTGTGGTGGCACCCAATACCAGGGTGCCGGTATATTCCTTCTCTTCGGCCTGGAAAGTGTCTATCTGCTTGGTCATTTTGCCGGTGCAGATAATAAGCAGCCCGGTAGCCAACGGATCAAGCGTGCCCGCATGGCCAACCTTCAGCTTTAATGGCTTGAACGAATTACGCAACTTGCCAACTACATCAAAACTTGTCCATGTATAGGGTTTGTTTACCAGCAGCAATTCGCCTTCGGCAAAATTAAATTGTTTGATCTTTATTGATGTACTATCCAATTGCACAGTTTAATAATAAGCGCAAAGGTAAGATTTTAGAAATTGATTGCCTGTGTAAGTATATATGGTTTGAAATGGCCTTAAATAAGCAGAGCTCCTGATGGGCAGGAGCTCTAACTAACCAATTATAAACCAATTATATGAAGAGATATGTTAATAGAAATTGCATCTAATCAACACATTACGTTATTTCTATATATCGAATAACAGGTATCAAACGCTGTGCCGAACTATTAATTGTACCTTATTATTGAATTAACAATATTTAACAGTATATTGTTACATATTGGTATATACGTATAAAAAGAGCGATAGGTTTTACAACCCACCGCTCTTTTTTACTTTTTTTTAAAATGACTAAATAGTATGCAAAGTGTTTCCTGAATAGTACAGTATAATAATAATTATACCTGCCAGGATACGATAGTAGCCAAACACTTTAAAGCCCTTCTGCTCTAAAAAGGTTATAAATGATTTGATAGCCAATAAGGCCACAATAAAGGCGATAACGCTGCCTATTAATAAGTACTTAACATCATGGTGCAAGTCGGCAGCTGATATATTGCCGTGCTTATAAAAATCATAAAGGTCTTTTAAGGTGGCGCCAAACATGGTAGGTACTGCTAAAAAGAAAGAAAATTCGGCAGCGGCCTTACGACTCAGTTTTTGCGACATACCGCCTACTATGGAAGCTGCTGAGCGGGATACACCGGGTATCATGGCCAGGCATTGAAAAAAGCCAATTTTAAGCGCGGTAATATGGTTGATCTGTTTTTCATCATCAACCGTAGGCTTGTTAAACCAATCGTCAACAAAAAGCAGGATAACACCGCCTGCAACAAAAGCTATGGCCACAACCAGCGGGCTTTCTAACAGCATGTCAATTTTCTTTTTTAATAATAAGCCGAATATCACCGCAGGTATTACACCTATCACCAGCTTAACATAGAAATCAATTGAACGGACAAAGCGTTTAAAGTACAATACAACAACAGCTAATATGGCGCCTAATTGAATAACAATTTCAAACAGTTTAACAAACTCATACTTGCTGATACCCATCAATGAACTGGCTATAACCATGTGGCCGGTTGAGGATACGGGTAAAAATTCTGTCAATCCTTCAATAATTGCCAGGACTATAACTTGTATAATATTCATTGGGGTGGGGTTGTTGTAAGGTTTAAATGTTGTAAAGTTGGAACGTTAGGCTATGATCTACGAACCATCATCTATGAACTATTTCTCTTCCGGCTTTTTCAGTATGGCGTAAAAGCCTATGGCAAACCCCGCCAAAACAACTATTGGGGCCAAAACTATTTTGGTGGTGCTGTAAATATCAGTAGTGCCGGCCATCAGTATAAAGCCAAAGGCTACAACTACTATGCTGATGATGAACCAGCGGTAATTGCTTCTGTCAAATATAAACTTTACGGGTTGAGTGCTCTCTTTTGCCTGTGGTTTAGCGGCTGTTTTTGCAGCCGGTTGTGTGGTCTTTGCCATTCTTTTATAATGATTGAATTAGTGAATGTTTTAATATTTCAAAGGCTTTTAGCTTTCTGCCTTAAGCTTTCGGCTTATCGATAAAGATCGTATATTTTTAAACGTAAAAATTTATTTACTGCCAAATAAGTACTGAATGCTGAAATGAATATACCCAGGCCAAGAACGCCTAAAAATACTACACCGAATTCGGCATTATTTTGCAGTATGACCAGGTCGGGCACTTCCAGGTTAGCCAGGTATAAGGTGCCTATCAAAATTATAACAGCTATTAATCCGCCTAACAAGCCGTGCCATATGCCATACAGCAGGAAAGGCTTACGTATGAATGCCTTTGTTGCCCCAACTAACTGCATTGATTTTATTAAAAACCGTTGCGAGTAAATAGCCAACCGGATAGTATTATTAATTAGCGCTACCGATACCACTACAAATATGCCGGTAAAAGCCAGTATAACCAGGCTGATAGAGGTTATGTTCTGGTTCATCTGATCAACCAGCGATTGCTGGTACTTAACCTCTTTTACCAGTGGATTTTTTAAGAGCTGCGCTTTAAATTTTGAAATATCGGTATTATTGGCATAATCGGCATTGAGGTAAACGTCCAACGAGATGGATAGGGGGTTATAACCTAAAAATTTCACAAAATCTTCGCCGAGGTCCTTTTCAAGATTGCGCGCGGCAAGTTCTTTATTTACATATATGGCCTGCTTAACCATGGGGTTTGATTGCAGCTGTGTTTGCAGCTGGCGAACATCGGTTTCATGGGCGGCATCATCAACAAAAACATTCAGCACAATGTTTTCCTTCACATAGCGCGACAGGTTATTGGCGTGTACCAGTATAAGCCCCAGCAAGCCTATCATCAGCAATACCATAGCTATACCAAATACCGTAGATATGTATATGGTCTTTGTTTTATTTGCCGATTCACTTGCTTCAAATTCTTCCATAACTCAGGGTTAGTTTTTGCGAAATTAAGAAACCATTGCTAAAGGTAAAAGTTTATCTGTTATTAATTAGGTTTTGGTTATGGTTTAACACAATTTAACTTGTCTGCACCACGATAAACAAATCATACACCCGCTTGTTAACTATCATATGACAAAGCCTGCAAACTCAAAAAACAAACCATCGCCTGCGGATACACCAACACACAGGCCCGCCGATAATGGCGGTAAAAGCAAAGTGCATAATGCCGACAAGCAATATAATGCCGATAAACCTCACGGAGGCGACATCGCTAAAAAACATGAGAACGAGGAGCAGCCGGTTAATCCGGTGAAATAGTCATTGGTCACTAGTCATTAGTAAAATCCAACCAATGACTAATGAACTACCTCGTTATCCCTGCTGAGTTAAACTGCAAATCGTACAATTTACGGTAATAGCCATTTTCAATACGTAAAAGCTCCTGGTGGGTACCTGTTTCTTTTATTTCGCCGTGGTCCAGTACAATTATTTTATCGGCATTTTGAATGGTTGATAAGCGGTGGGCAATCACAATAGCAGTACGGCCCTGCATTAGTTTATTAATGGCGTTTTGTATCAACACCTCGGTTTCAGTATCAACTGATGAGGTTGCCTCGTCCAAAACCAAAATAGCCGGGTTATAAACCAGCGCGCGGATAAACGAAATGAGTTGCGCCTGCCCTGCTGATAATGTGGCACCGCGTTCCATCACATTATAATCATACCCGCCGGGCAGGCGTTCAATAAATTCGTGCGCGCGTACATCCTTTGCTGCCGCGATGATCTGTTCGCGTGTTATCAATTCATTGTTAAGGCTGATATTGTTGGCAATGGTATCGGTAAATAAAAAAACATCCTGTATAACTGTAGCAATTTGGCCGCGCAGGTAATTCACGTCATATTCACGTATATCATGCCCGTCAACCTTTACTTCGCCTTTGCCAATTTCATAAAAACGGTTCAAAATGTTGATGGTTGATGATTTGCCCGCGCCCGTGGCGCCAACCAATGCCAGTGTTTCGCCGGGCTTTACACGAAAGTTTATATTCTTTAAAACCCAGTTTTCATCGTTATAGGCAAACCAAACGTTTTTAAATTCTATATCTCCTTTTATCCTTGCAGGCTTTAATTTGCCGGTGTTAACAGTTACTTCGTCCGTATCTAAAACTTTAAATATCCTGTCGGCGCCTACCATGCCCATTTGCAGCGTATTAAATTTATCGGCTAACTGGCGTATAGGCCGAAATAGCATGTTCAGTAATACAATAAACTCTGCTATAGTACCAGCGGTTATCCTATGTCCGGATGTTGAAATAGCGGTTAATTGCTGGTCGGATAAAATACGTTTGCAGCCATACCATACCAGCAAACCCATACAAACAGCAAACAATATTTCAACTACCGGGAAAAATATGGCATAATACCAGTTGGAACGGATATTAGCATCCCTGTGTTTTAAATTAACAGCCTTAAACTTCCGCATTTCCTGGTCTTCACGCGCGAAATTCTGTATGATGCTGATACCCGAAATATGCTCGGCCAAAAATGTATTCAACTGCGTAACCTGTGTGCGCACTTCCTGGAACGCTGACTTAATAGCCTCCTTAAAAACGTAAGTTGCCGCAAATAAAAAAGGCATCGGTATAAGTGTGATGAGCGCCAGTTTCCAGTCCTGATACAGCATCAGGCCTATTACCGCAATTACCAGCAGCATATCGCCAATGATGGAAATTAATCCTTCGGAAAATATATCCGCAATGGTTTCAAGATCGGATACGGTGCGGGTGATTAATACGCCGATAGGCGTACGGTCGAAGTATTTTAACCGCAAACTGGTAATATGATTAAAAACATCGATACGCAGGTCGCGGATAACGGATTGCCCCAGCGCGTTGGTTAAATAGGTTTGATAATATTGGGCAATAGTTTGAATAATAAGCTGGGCCATCATCAGCTCCACCATAAACAGCAGGCCGTTGTAATTATTTACTACAATATAATCGTCCAGCGTCATTCTTATCAGGATAGGCTGTACCAGGGCGCTGCCTGCCAAAAAAATCGTTAAAAATGCCGATATGATAAACGTAGTATTATACGGTTTAACATAATGCATTACCCGCTTTAACAGGCTCCAATCGAACGCTTTCCCGGTTACGCCACCCCCGCCTCCGACTGATGGCGGAGATGCTTTTGAAGTGTCTTTTTTGGGGTCGTTGTTGTTATTGGTACTCACAACTCAAAGTTAGTCTATAATTATAATAAATATCCGCTATTGTTTCCCCTTCAGGGGGTTAGGGGGTATCGTACTTCGGTTAAATACAACCCGCACGCCGGCACCGATGTGCCCGCGTTGCTGCGGTTTTTGCTTTCTATAATCTCGCGGATGGCTTCGGGTTCTATTTCTTTATGGCCAACCATTAACAGTGTGCCTACTATGGCGCGAACCATGTTGCGCAAAAACCTGTCGGCTGATATCTGGAAAATTATACCATCCCCTTCTTGCATCCATTCGGCTTTGGTTATTTTACAATTATTGGTTTTAACCTGTGTGTTTGATTTACTGAAGCAGCTAAAATCAGTATATTCCAGTAAAATTTTCGCGGCTTTATTCATCAGTTCCAGGTCCGGTTCATCACGCAATAACCAGGAGTATCCATTTTTAAAAGGATCTTTTTCAAAATGAATGTGGTATTCATACGAGCGCAGCGTAGCATCAAACCGTGCATGGGCGTCGTTGTGTACATGGATAATACGTTTTACGGCAATATCATGAGGAAGGATAGCATTTATACTCCGGACGTTATTGTCCATGATCGATGGTCCATGGTCAATGGACTTGACATCGAAATGCGCAAAAAACTGCTTGGCATGCACGCCGGTATCGGTGCGCCCGCAACCCAGCGTCTCAACAGGTTCCCGCAGAACAGTTGATAAACTGTTATTTAGTATCTCCTGTACGCTGGTTGCATTAGGCTGTATCTGCCAGCCATGATAGTTAGTGCCATCATAAGCAAGTTCAATAAAGTAGCGTTGTTTTGGGGAACTCACGGAGCAAAGGTAGTGATTGAAGATTGGAGATTAAAGATTAGCTAAACCAAACCACTGATCTTTAAACTTCACTAACTAATATACTCCTTATAAATAGCCTCAAATAATATTTTATTCTCAACAGCGGTATCAAAGGGTTCGTTTAAAAAAGTATTGCTGTAGCCAATGGCTGTGGCAAGGTTTTTCAATACTTTAAAATAGGTTACTTCAACACCCTCAATTATTTGCAGATAAAAAAGTATAAATACATCACGCTCCAAAGGTGTTTTACCCGATTTGATTACTGACAGATAAGCTTCCAGGGTCATGCCTTTCATGCCCAGGATACTTATTTTTGTGGGCGCCTTATGTATCGAATGATAAATATCATCCATCTGCAATATCTGTTTGTGGGTATCGCTTCTTAGTTCGTCAATTGCCAGTTTTAGCTGTTGCAGGGATGCGATGATCTCTATTTCGCTAAAAAATTCAAGCAGGTGTTGCTTGCCAAAATAAATACTATCCAAATGTTCACGGAACATCCTTTTCAGGTGATTGTCCTCAAGTTTTACATCTTTTGGTGAAAGGCGGTCATCAGGGGTATCAGCCATGTGCTTTATGATTTAAGTATGCTAAAGCTACAATATTATTTGCACTTAATAAGTAATGTGTTTTTTTATACCTGTTTATCAATACCTAAACAATTATATTTGCTTCATAATATTTTCAATATGTTACAACGCGTACAAAGTATATATTTATTATTTGCCGGGCTGGTGCTGGCCGGTTTATTTGTTTTTCCGTTAGTTCATGGCGTATATGTTGACGCTAAACAACTAACGGTTATGGTTACCGGTATTTACCAGGATGTTAACGGCAAACAGGCCCATACCGAATTTTTTACAGCGCTTACGGCGGCTACCGCGGTTGTTGCCTTGCTGCCATTGGTAGTTATTTTTTTATACAAAAACCGTAAGCAGCAAATAGCTTTATGTTATGGCACCATGCTGGTAATAATAGCTTATAGTTACTGGGTAGCCCAAACTGTTAAAAACGCTATTGGCGATGCTTATTTAAATATGAGCAATTATGGCATCGGCATAATTTTACTTTCATTAAGTTTACTGTTTATTGTATTTGCGCAAAAAGCTATACAACGAGATGAGAAGCTGGTAAGATCGGCGGACAGGTTGAGGTAAAGCCTCACCCACCTTCTCCAAGCGAGAGAGCTTTAAATTGTTTATTATGAAACACTGGGTAAAAATATTATTATTCTGCTTTGCCTGTACTGCTTTTATAGGGTGCGACAGGGTAACCAAACGCCTGGCCCAGGAGCATTTGATGTTTAGTGAGCCTAAATCGTATTTTCATGATACCTTCAGGTTTGAATATGCAGAGAATACCGGCGCGGCATTAAGCGTGGGTGATCAATTGCCTCAAAAAATCAGCTTTTGGCTGTTAAGCATTGTGCCGTTAACCATACTGATTGCCCTTTTTGTTTATGTAGTATGGCAATTAAACAATTTTAGCACACTTAAATTACTTTCTTTTTCATTAGTTATAGCAGGCGGCCTGGGTAATATTACCGATCGTATTGTATATGACCGTCATGTAACCGATTTTATGAATTTGGGCATTCATAACGTGCGCACCGGTATTTTTAATGTGGCCGATGTATGTATTAGTGCCGGATTAATAGGTTTGCTTATCGCATTTGCTAATAAACCTAAGGGATTATTGAGGCCGGATAATATTGGCTAAATTAAGAGATCTAATTTTTGCCTCTAAATAAATCCCATCAAAAACATTATTTTTTTGTGATTCTTATCATGCCGTTGGCAGTAGCGGCATAGATGACGCCTTTTGAGTCCTGCGCTATTTGGTATATATCAAAACCCGGTATCATGGAATTATTGTTATGATAATTTTCCCAGCCATTCTTTAAATCGAACCGCACCAGCCCGGCCTGGTGTGTACCTACCCATAAAACATGCTCAAATTTATCATAAAATATGTTATTGACCTGGTTGGCCGGCATGCCTGAATTTTTATCATTATAATGCGCCCATTTTCCATCGGCGCTCATTACAGCAATTCCCTCATTATCATTATCAGGATCGGTCTTTTTATAGTCGTGCAGCGAAAAATACATATTTCCGTGCTCATCCTCAGTTACACCGGTAATACATATGTCTTTCAGCGGTGTGTTTGAGCTATTAAATGCAGTTACCTTTTGTTTTTTATCAATCATAATACTGCCACGTGTGGTTCCTATCCATAAACGCTCACGTGTATCAAAATACGCATAAAACACATCGTTTGATGGCAATTGCTCAACGGCTTGCCTGTCTATCAGCCTCATTTTATCATCCCTGAAAATGAGCAGGCCTTTTTTATTGGTGAAAAATATTTCGCCGGCCGGATTTACTATAATATGATAACCGGCAGCTATGCTAACGTGTGTCGAGTCAAACAGCTGCCATTTGTTATTTTTATTACTATACATGTAAATAGCCTTATTTGCGTACATCCACACATTATTATTTTTGTCAACAGCTATATCATGCACCGCTGTTGTTGAGGTAAACGGCGAATTAGTTTCATTAACAGCCATAAACGTTCGGCCATCAAACCGGGCCAGGCCCTTTGCTGTACTGTACCATACAAAATCAGTTTTATCTACAACGCACGATTGCCCTACATTATCCGGCAGCTGCGAATTGTATTTGGTCCACACAGTAAAATCATAACTATTTAATGAGGGATTAAAATATTGGTATTGTTTGTTATAAATAGTAGGATTCCCGGCAGGTACCAATTCGGCCAGGTCCATTCTTTGCATACGGCCCGATATGCGGCCATTAGAAAGCGTGAACACTACATTCACTGATGCACATACGGGTTTGCCATTAACTATGGCAGGTGTCCATTTGCAGCCATTTAAAAACCTGATCAGGTCGGCGCTTAAAGTGGTGTGCGCAACATCAGTATGACTTAGCACACAGCTAAAACCCGTAGAGTCAACCAATACCTGGAAACTTATCTCACCAAATGCATTTCCAAAAATATACCGGCGATTGATCTTATCAGAAATATAATCAAGTGTATACTCGTCACAGGTAGCTTTAGGGTTGCCGCAATCCATGCAATAATTGGTCATATTGCATACATTCATTTTTTCAGAGTAAAGATTCTGCGCAAAAAGCCCGGCAGATAAACAAATATTGAACACAAAAATAAGCAGCAGTCTGCAAGGTTTCATAGGTATAATTAGTACTAATATTGCATTACTGTTCTTATTTCACAATAATGGTAAAAGCTCAAACAGCAAACGGTTAAGATATTTAATAATTGCACCCAAAACAAAATATATTGTGAATATTATGCAGATAAATGCGGCATTAGTGTTTTTTACAAGTATTATTTTATATTTGTTTATAAACAACCAGTTTTAGACATTTCAGTCACAATTTAAAGTTCATGAAAACACGTAAATTATTAGTAGGGCTATGCTATGCGCTTGGAAGCGCAATAGTATTTTTGTTAGCTATTTCAAAGTGCAGCGCACAGGTCAGTTCCGCCCAGCTAAGCAAGGGTAAAGGAAGCACCGGCGGTATTGAGCATAAAACCTGGACAGAGTATGGCGGCGGTAACGACCAGTCTAAATACGTCGATTTTAAGCAGATCACCAAGAAAAACGTCAATCAGCTACAAGTTGCGTGGACCTATTCATCAAATGATAATGTGGCTTCTACTAAATTCAACCCCATTATTGTGGATAATGTAATGTATGTGCTGGCAAAAAACAATTCGCTGGTAGCGCTTGATATCGGAACAGGCAAAGAAATATGGATACATGCAAACCTTAATCTCCACTCAAAAAGAGGGATCAATTATTGGGAAAGCAAGGACAGGAAAGATCGCCGGCTTATTTTTAATATAGGCAATACCATGCAGGAAATTGACGCTACAACCGGAAAATCGATTTTGACATTTGGCGACCATGGCGCTGTTGACCTGACGGAAGGTTACGGGCTTGATCCGGCCACTATTTCCAACCCGGCTTCTTCTTCGCCGGCACATGTTTTTGAAGATGTGATCATACTGGGATCAACAACCGGTGAAGGTTATTTTTCTACTCCTGGTGATATCAGGGCCTATAATGTAATAACCGGAAAGCAGGCATGGATATTTCATACCATACCCCGCGAGGGAGAGTTTGGTTATAATACCTGGCCCGCCAAAGCCTATACCTATATTGGTGGGGTAAATACCTGGGGTGAGTTTTCGGTTGATGCGAAAAGAGGGATTGTTTATTGCCCTACAGGCTCGCCTACCTATGATTATTATGGAGCAGATCGCGAAGGACAAGGTTTATTTGGCAATTGTATCATCGCGCTTAATGCACGTACCGGAAAACGCATATGGCATTTCCAGATGGTGCATCATGATATGTGGGATTTTGACGCGGTATCCGCCCCGCAACTGATAACGGTAACCCACAACGGCAAAAAAGTTGACGCGGTGGCACAGGCTACCAAACAGGGTTTCCTGTATGTATTTAACCGTGTTACCGGCAAGCCTTTATGGCCTGTAAAAGAGATCCCTGTTCCCCAGAGCAAAACGCCCGGCGAACACTCATGGCCCACTCAGCCTTTCCCTACCGTGGTTCCTCCTTATAACCGGCAGGTAATAACCGCGAAAGATATTAACCCGCTTTATTCTGCCGGTAAGCGCGACAGCCTGTTAAAGCGATTGGCTGCCGGTAAGTCAGGATTATATGAACCGCTTTCAACCGAATACGAAACTTTTACAATGCCCGGCGCCAACGGAGGCGCGCTGCATGGAAATACAGCATCCAATCCTTCCAAAGGGATAGTTTATGTTTCCTACCAGGAAGCTCCATCGGTATATAGATTAGGTAAAACACGGCCGAGCGCCCTTAGGGTGCCTATCTCGGCAGACGAAACTACAAGGGCACAAGCAATTTTTGCCGATAAGTGCCAGACCTGTCACGGAGCTGACCACAACGGAGGAGTAGGCCCCTCGCTGGTTAATTTAAATAATAGGGTTACTTATACAGAGTTTGAGACACTGCTTGATAATGGAAGAGGACGAATGCCGGCATTTGTTCATTTGGGTGACCAAACAGTAACAGACCTTTACAAATTCTTTTCTTCACCTATTACCGCCCGCGGATTTGGCGGCGGTGGTGGCCGCGGCGGCCGTGGCTTTGGCGGAGGAGCGGAAACAACCCCTGAGGGCCCTGTTGTGGAGTCGGGCGGGGTTCCTGTGGCAGACAAGGGCCGTACCCGGGTACAGCGCGGTTATCCTGAAGGGTTCCCGGTTCCGCCTGTGAAATATGATATGGGCGCTTCAACCACAAGCTATGGCTTAGGTTTCCCCGATCTTTTAACAATTCCATGGTCAGGTATAGCGGCGTATGATTTGAATACAGGCAAACTAAAATGGAACCGGGCGCTTGGTAATGTCGATAAATTTGGCAAAGATACCGGCTCACCTAAAGGTTCGCAGCATAAAGGAATGCTTGTTACCGCAACCGGGTTGGTTTTTGCTACCTGCAACGATGGCAAAATATATGCTTATGATGCTGATAACGGAAAGATTTTATGGCAATACAAATTGCCGAGGGAACCGGATGGCTTGCCTGCTATGTACGAGTATAAAGGGCGCCAGTACCTGGTGATCTGCTCAACAAGCGGACGTACAGATAAAACCAAGTCAGACGAAGAGACATTCAGAGGGTATACCGTGCTTGCACTGCCTGAGATAAAAAAATAACTTGAGGTAGTTCGAGTCCTGTTCCATCTACAAGTTCCAGTTAAGCCTCAAGTCGAAAGATTTGAGGCTTTTTGTTTAGATTAAGGGCATTCCTAATCGTAATCCAGAAAAGAAGATAATTCACGGTAGGCATCTGTCTGCTGCTGAAGTACCGTTATGACGGCCTCGGCTGTTCCAATTGCATCTACGCCGGCAATAAAACGGCGTGGAGGTATTTCTTGAGCAGCGATTTTAATCAAGGCTTTAGCAAGTTTGGCGGGATCGCCGGACTGCTGGCCGTTTGCCCCTTTCCAAAACTGCATTTGCTGTTTCCTCCCCTCGGAGTAATCTTCAATTTCCAGACCAGCATAATTCGTTGACTCTTCGGTGAGAAGCTCGGTTCGGAAGAAGCCTGGATTTACTATGGTTGTATTTATTCCAAACTGCTCCACTTCTGTTTGTAATGATTCCATCCATCCCTCTATACCAAATTTTGACGCCGAATACGCAGAACAAAAGGTATAACCCATTAGACCAGCCGTTGAGGAAATAGTCATAATATTTCCCGAACGTTGCTTGCGCATGATAGGCAATACTGCACGGGTTACCCTCATTGGGCCGAATAGGCTTGTTGAAATTTGCAATGCGATTTCCTCCATAGTCAATTCCTCAAAGTAGCCCGCATAAAAACTTGCCGCGTTATTGACGAGCACGTCAATATTGCCAAATTTGACCACTGCTGCCTTAACCGCAGCCTCTGCATCAGAAGACTCGTTAATATCCAGCTTAGCAATTAATAAGTTTGCGGATTCTCCCAATGCTTTAGCGACTTTATCAATATTACGGCCTGTTGCAATCACTTTATGGCCGGCTGCTAAAGCAGCCTTTGCAATATCAACTCCCATACCACGCCCTGCGCCAGTAATCATCCAAACTTTTTCGCTTGCCATAATTGTTTATGTTTATTATTAGACCATGTGATGTAAATTTTTTCTTTTCAGTACTCATTCATTAGTCAACCAAAGTAAGGAAATTATTGTTTGATATGATGATTTAATAAATCTGATACAGCTTTTAAATCCTCCAAAAAGTTCGAGATTTGTCTCGCTCCGTCTACCTTTCAAGTTAAAAATCTTTGGTCGTAAGTCTAAAGACTTTTTTCGTTTAGAGCAATTGGTAGCTCATCCGGTTCATATCCGCCAAAGGCGCACGTAGGTTCGAGTCCTGCTCCCGCCTACTCGACTCACGAAAAGTTTTCAATTTTAAAATATAGTTAATTATAGTACATTAGTGCTCAACCTATATTATAGCCGAATAAAATACCCTATTGTGTTGTTGCATTCCACAAGCATGCGAAACATATGCCATTGGGAGTGATATTACTAAAAAGCGGATAGGGATTTTTAAATTTTAATAAACTGCAATTATGAATAAGAGAAGAGATTTCATTAAAACAGTAAGCCTGATTACGGCAGGGGTTGCAATTGGAGGACCTGTATTTAGTTTTGATAACGAGGGGCTTAAAAAAGTTTCACTTGTATTTGATCCGAATGATCCTGTCGCTAATGCGCAATCTGCTCAATGGGCATTGGAGCAATTAAAAGAAGCACTTAAAGTTCAGGGCATCAAATCAGCTGTTTATGCAAAATTAAAAGATGCGCCTGTTAATGACCTCTGTGTGCTTGTTTCGGGAAGCAAAAGCAAGATGGCGCGCGATTTGATGGGAAAGCGGTCTGTAGCTGTTTCTGAAACACCGGAAGCACTTGGTTTAGTTCGGGGTGTGATCGATGGCCGCTCCGTGCTTTTAGCCTGCGGCCATGATTCGCGGGGATTGGTATATGCCCTGCTTGAATTGGCCGACCGGATGAATTGTGGTATAAAGCCGGTGGAAGCGCTTAAACTACCCAGGCCAATTATTGAAAAACCCGCGTTGAAGGTTCGGAGTATTTATCGCGCTTTTACCAGCGAAATTGAAGATAAGGGGTGGTATAACAACCGTGAATTTTGGAAGGCTTATCTAACCGAATTAGCTAAGCAGCGTATTAATCGTTTCAGCCTGTCGTTAGGTATGGGCTACAACTCGCCCGACGGGTGTATTGATTCCTATTTTTTCTTCGCCTATCCCTTCCTGGTAGATGTGCCCGGATACAAGGTGCGTGCTGTGGGGCTTCCGGATGAAGAGCGTGACCATAACCTGGAAATGCTCAAATTCATCGGTAACGAAACGACAGCCCGTGGTATGGAGTTCTGCCTGGCACTATGGTCGCACGGGTGTAATTTCCCCAAAAATGTGAACTATCCGATTCAGGGTTTGGAAGTAAAAGATCATGCCTTTTATTGCCGCGATGGATTGTCTGTACTCCTGAAGGCCTGCCCATCCATTTCGGGTATTACCTACCGTGTACATAGCGAAAGCGGTATTCCGGATGGGACAAAAAATTTCTGGGATATTCTGTTCCAGGCGCACCAAAAAGCGGGCCGTACAGTATGGATCGATATGCACGGTAAAGAACTTACACAGGATCAGCTAACCTGGGGGCTTAACTCAGGTATGCCGGTCAGCGCCTCGCCTAAATATGTTGGCGAGCATATGGGCCTGGCGTATCACCCGGCAGACATCCGGCGCCGTGAAAAAGGAAATGTAAAAGCCTATATTGAACCTGCATCGGGTGTATATGTGCCCGGCAGGCAGTTTACCCGCTCGGGCTATGCCGATTTCGTTCCTGAAGACCGCCCGTGGGATGTTTTGCATCGTATTTGGCCCGGTACAAACATGCTGTTGCTTGGCGGCGACCCCGCATTGGCTGCCGGTTACGGCAGAAACACCGATGTATTTGGCAGCCTGGGTGTTGAACGGCTTGATCCTTTAAGCTTTAAAGGCCGAAAAGGATCCGGCCATCCCGGCGGGCGTTGTGCGTATGCCGACAAATCGCTCGAACCTGAATTGGATTTCCAGAAGTTTCTATATACGTACCGGGTTTGGGGCCGTTTGCTTTATAATCCTGATACTGATCCCGATGTTTGGCTGCGTTTCCTCCGCAATAAGTTTGGGAAGGCCGCCAAACCGTTGGAAATCGCGCTGGCAAATTCAAGCCGCGTAGCCCACCTCATTACTACCGCGCATGGGGCAGCAACCGATAATACCATTTATAAGCCCGAATTTTATACAAATCAGCCCATCGTAAAGGAAAGCAAGGACTCTATTTTTCGCGATAACCCGGCACCGTTTGTTTTTGGAAACGTTAGTCCGCACGATCCACAGCTGTTTTCAAAAATGAATGACTTTGCCGCCTTGTTGCTCGCGGGCGAAACGGATGCTAAGTATTCGCCTTTGCAGGTGGCCCGGTGGCTGGATGATATGGCCGATACGGCCTACCAAAACCTGGGAATTGCAGCGTCGCTCATTGCGGATAAGAATGATGTTGAGTTTCGCCGCTTCTACCACGACATCAGGATACAAAGTGGTACCGCTAAATTCTTTGCTGATAAAATGCGCGCCGCTGTATTGTGGCATGTTTACTTAGCCAGCGACGATACAACAGCATTGGTTGAAGCAATTGCGCATTATACAACAGCCCGCGATGCCTGGGCCAAAATGGCCGAAGAGGCAAAGCCGGTTTACATGCAGGATATTACATTTGGCACAGGGAAGGTTGAACGTGGCCACTGGGCCGACCGTGTGCCGGCTATGGACGCCGACATAGCTGATATGAAAGAGGCATTAGCCAACGACGGCGGAAAGAAATCAAACAATAGCGAGGGCGTACGCAAAGCTATCAACACGGTAAAAACACGCGCTCAATTGGCTAAGGTTGATTGCCATCATACACCTGTTCGGAAATTTAAGGCAGGTGAACCGATCAGGATCGAGTTGAAACTTGCCGGGCAAGCAAAGGGGGTTGACCTGTATTACAGGCATGCCAACCAGGCTATTGACTGGCAGGTAATGCCGATGGGTAAAGCGGGGGATCAATACCAGGCTGTTATCTCTGCCGAGTATACAAAAACAAGATTTCCGATGACCTATTACTTTGCCGTTAATACCGGGAAAGAGGGTATCGCCATTTATCCGGGGCTGGATGAGAACCTGGCCAGTATGCCTTATTTCGTTGTACGGCAAACTATTAAAAAGGGTTAAAAAAGTAGTTGATTATCGGCAATAACCTTATGATATCCTGATGTTTTTTTCAGGTTCTATTTTATATTTGTTACAACCAATTTTATAAACCACTCATTTTAAGTTTTATGAATACGCGCAAATTATTAATGGGGCTATACTGCGCCCTGGGAAGTATAATAATATTTTTGTTAGTTCCCCGCGGATGCAGCGCCCAGGTAAGCTCGGCTATGTTAAGCAAGGGGCAGGGTAGCACCGGCGGCATTCAGCATAAAACCTGGACAGAGTATGGCGGCAGCAATGATCAGTCGAAATATGTTGATTTTAAGCAAATCAATAAGAAAAATATCAATCAGCTACAGGTTGCGTGGACGTATTCAACAAAGGATAATGTCAGCACCTATAAAGTCAACCCTATTATTGTGGATAATATAATGTATCTGCAAGGAAAAAACAACTCGCTTATAGCACTTGATGTTGCAACCGGAAAAGAGATATGGATACATGCAAACCTCAATATAAAATCAAAAAGGGGGGTCAACTACTGGGAAAGTAAAGACAGGAAGGACCGCCGCTTAATTTTTAATGTGGGCAATACCATGCAGGAAATTGATGCCACAAGCGGGAAATCTATCCTGACATTTGGTGATAACGGTTCCGTTGACCTTACAGAAGGTTATGGACTTGATCCGGCAACTATTTCCAGCCCTACATCTAATACTCCGGGCCAGGTTTTTGAAGATCTGATCATATTAGGTTCTGCAACCGGTGAAGGCTACTTTTCAACCCCTGGTGATATCAGGGCATATAATGTCATCACAGGAAAGGAAGAATGGATATTTCATACCATCCCGCGTGAGGGTGAATTTGGGTACAATACCTTTCCGCCCAAAGCCTACACTTATATTGGTGGGGTAAATACCTGGGGCGAAATGTCGGTTGATGCTAAGCGGGGTATTGTATATTGCCCTACAGGCTCAGCTACTTTTGATTATTATGGAGCAGACCGTGAAGGACAAAATCTGTTTGCTAATTGTATCCTCGCGCTGGATGCACGTACCGGAAAACGCCTATGGCATTTCCAGATGGTGCATCATGATATGTGGGATTTTGATGCCACGGCAGCTCCCCAGCTCATAACAGTAACCCACAACGGCAAAAAAGTTGATGCGGTTGCACAGGCTTCAAAACAAGGCTTCCTGTATGTATTTAACCGGGTTACCGGTAAGCCTTTATGGCCCATACCCGAGCGACCTGTTACGCAAAGTAAAACACCCGGCGAACACTCATGGCCTACCCAGCCTTTCCCAACTGTGGTTCCCCCTTATAACCGCCAGTTAATTACCGCAAAAGATATTAACCCGTTTTGGCCGGCCGAAAAACGCGACGATATGTTAAAGCGGCTTGCCGCGGGCCATGCAGGTATATTTGAACCGCTTTCAACCGAATATGAAACTTTTATAGCGCCCGGCGCTAATGGAGGGGCACTGTTTGGGAATACTGCTGCTAACCCTGCTAAGGGTATAGTTTATGTTTCCTACCAGGAATCGCCATCGGTATATAAATTGGGCAAGTCGCAGCAGGGCGGTGGCCGAGCCGCGGCGGCGCTTTCGGCGGATGACGCTGCAAAGATACAGGCCATTTATACGGAACAATGCCAGGGTTGTCACGGTGCAGACAAAACCGGAGGAATAGGCCCGTCACTAGTTAACGTTAATAACAGGGTTTCTTATCAATCTTTTGAGGCTTTAATGCTTAGCGGGCGAGGACGAATGCCGGAATTCACACATTTAACCGGCCCGGTACTAAATGATCTTTACCGGTATCTTTCCGGGCCAACAGCAGGCCGTGGTGGTGGCGGTGGTGGTGGCAGAGGAAGGGGCAACGTTCAATCAACTACGCTGCCAATGCCCGATGGCCCGGTTGTAGCTTCCGGCGGCGCCCCTGTTAAGGACAAGGGCCGTGTACGTGTGCCACGCGGTTATCCTGAAGGGTTTCCGGTTCCTGCCGAGCGTTACGATCAGCGTGCTTCAACCACCTATTTTGGCTTAGGTTTTCCCGATCTGTTTACTCCGCCATGGTCAGGTTTAGCGGCGTATGATCTGAACACAGGTAAATTGAAATGGAACCGTGCGCTTGGTAACGTAGATAAATTTGGTAAAAATACCGGGTATCCTAAAGGCACGCAAAATAAAGGCGTGTTGGTTACCTCGACAGGGTTGGTTTTTGCTACCTGTGTAGATGGTGGCATTTACGCTTATGATGCAGATAACGGGAACATGCTATGGTCATATAAATTGCCGAGGGAGCCGGATGGTATACCTGCCATGTATGAGTATAAGGGCCGTGAATACCTGGTGATCTGCTCAACAAGTACCCGTATAGATCCAGGCAAATCAGAAGATGAAACATTCAGAGGGTATACCGTACTTGCATTGCCCGAGATAAAGAAATGATATAGCCGCTTGTCATTTCGGGCGCGAGAGAGAAATCCATACACCTGCAAATCCGCCACGTGCCTGAATTTCTCTCTCGCTTAAGGGAATTATAGCGTTAATTTTCAGTCAACACAGAAAATTTAAAATCCAGCGGTTCAAAATTACGTATCAATTCATCAATAAAACTTTGTCCCCAGCGCACATAAAGCAAGCCGAAGTTTTCGTTACGTTCCTGCAGACTTTCTTTCGGGAAAAGCTCATTTTTTATTTGATCGATCTGTTCTAACCGTGTTTGATAGTTGCGTTTCTCAGCTTTTATCAGTTTCTTTTCCAGGTTAGCCATAGCTTTTTTTAAGCGGGCTTGCACAGCCTCGGTTGCTGGGGCAAGGGTTGGGTCTATTTTAGCTGCACGCCATTTTATCCGTTCAAAAGCAGCTTGCAGGTGGTGCCACTCATCCTGTAAGTTTAAAGTATGTGTACTATGTCTTTTTATCCATGAATTCTTTAAAGTGTCAGTCGGTTTAAACAGATCGGCAGCTATCAGATCCATCTTTTTGATCTTTGACGCTGTTTCTTTACGTATCACTAAACCCGAATTGCGCAATATTAAAACCGGGAAATCAACCTTATAATGCTCAAAAGTTGATTTTAACTCCAGCCAGTAAACTACTTCGGCACCACCGCCGATGTAAGCTACGTTAGGTAAAATACATTCCTGGTATAGCGGGCGCATTACTACGTTTGGGCTAAACCGTTCGGGGTGCGCGGTTATCTCCTGTCTTAATTCAGTTTCAGTAAAACTAAATTCAGTATTCAGCACTTTATAGCTGTTATCCTCAAAAACCAACCGCTCGCGCGAATTACCTTTCATATAAAAAAAGTTGATCTCGCGGGGGTTAACCTGTATATGCACACCCAGCCCGCTTAGTTTTTCGTTGGTAACACTAATGTTTTTAAAGCTATTCTGTTCAATAATATCCTGTGTTATTATAGGAGCGAACTGCTGTTTTAGTCGCTGATTGTCAGCGTCGACAATAACCAGGCCGTACCTGCCAAACAAGGCATTTACCATATAACGGGTAGCATCAGCCAGCCTGTCGAATTGCGTATAGGCCGTTTCAACAATCGCGGCCAACTCGGGGCCGTAATGTTCCATACCCAATACCCCTTTGTATTGGTTAAGCGCCTGTCGCATAGTTTCAGGGTGTATGCGCCCGGTTGCGCCCGAAGCTTCCAGCCACCAATGCACTTTTTTACCGCCAATCGTGGTATAGCTTATCTCGGCAAAATCATGATCTTCTGATGCCATCCAGTAAACCGGCACAAAGTTCTTATCGGGAAATCTTTCTTTGAGTTGTCGTGCAAGCTTAATAGCCGTAACTATTTTATAGATAAAATACAGTGGCCCTGCAAATATATTAAGCTGATGCCCGGTAGTAATAGTATAAGTATTGGGTAACCTTAAGCTCTCAATATTTTGCTTTACAGGTTGCGGAATTGAAAATCCGGGATCCCAGATGCGGGCATATTTATCAATAAGTTGGTATTGGTCATCCAGTATATCTGCTAATAATTCCCTGTCGGCAATTACTTTTTTATGCTGTAAAAATGAGGCAAAACCATCTAATGTAGGGCGATGATTATAAAATTGTCTTAACTCCGGGAGATTATCCAGGTAGTCAGTCACTGTTGAGGAGAAAAAACCAGTGTCTTTATAGCTTATACAGGCAACGTCCATTACATCAAATGTAAAACCATTTGACATTATTACACAATGTGTTTACACTATTTTACAATATGTCCATAAAGGTCAAAGTCCTCGGCGGTATCTATTTTCACATTAACAAAGCTGCCAACGGTTGCGTAATCAACGGAGGCATCAATTAAAACCTCGTTATCCACCTCGGGCGAATCATATTCGGTACGGCCAACAAAGTAAGCACCATCTTTTTTATCTATCAATACTTTATAGGTCTGACCGATCTTTTCCTGGTTCTTTTCAAACGATATTTCCTGCTGAATTTCCATGATGGCATCGGCACGCTGCTGCTTTACCTCTTCGGGCACATCATCAATTAAAGCATGCGCATGTGTTTTTTCTTCGTGCGAGTAGGTGAAGCACCCCAGGCGATCAAATTTGGTCTCTTCAACCCATTGCTGCATTTCTTCAAAATCTTGCTCGGTTTCTCCCGGGTAACCGGTTATTAGTGTGGTACGCATAGCTATGCCAGGCACTTTATCACGTATCTCATTTACCAAATCGATGGTTTTTTGTTTGGTGATACCGCGGCGCATGGATTTAAGCATATTATCACTGATATGCTGCAATGGCATATCCATATATTTACAGATATGATCGCGCTCGTTCATCACATCCAATATCTCCATCGGGAAACCTGAAGGGTAAGCATATTGCAGCCTTATCCATTCAATGCCGTTAACATCTGATATGCGGCGAAGCAGTTCATCCAAATTACGTTTGCCGTATAGGTCAAGACCATAATAGGTCAAATCCTGGGCAATTAGTATCAGTTCTTTTGTTCCGTTCTTAGCTAATTTTTGCGCTGCTGTAACCAAATCCTCCATAGGTGTGGTTAAATGCTTGCCCCGCATCAGCGGTATGGCGCAAAAAGAGCATGGGCGGTTACAGCCTTCGGCAATTTTAAAATAAGCGAAGTGTTTGGGTGTGGTTAACAGGCGCTCACCTATCAACTCGTGCTTGTAATTGGCGCCGATAGAGCTTAGCAGGTTTTGCAGGTCGTTAGTGCCAAAGTAGGCATCAACATTTGTTATCTCGGCTTCCAGCTCGGGTTTGTAACGTTCAGACAGGCAACCGGTAACAATTACCTTCCCAATTTTTCCCTGCTCCTTTAGCTCGCTGTATTGTAAAATGGTATCTATGGATTCCTGCTTGGCATTATCAATAAAACCGCAGGTGTTTATTACGATGATATCGTCTTTGCCAACTTTTTCAGATTCGTGGACAACGTCAAAAGCATTGCCTTTAAGTTGACCCATTAATATTTCGGAGTCGTAAGTATTTTTAGAGCAGCCTAAAGTAACCACGTTAACACGGGGTTTCTTTATTAATTTCGGCTGATAAATTTCTTTTGTCCTCATTATATTTTGATTTCACGGATTATTGTTTGATTTCACAGATCATGATTAAACGGATAATCGTTTTACCTCGCAACTTGGATTACCAAAATTAATCAATAACCCGGTTTTAATTTGACTTGCTTTTAAATATGACAATAACTGACTTTGGAAAAGTTTAGGAATAAATCCAGTGACAGATTTAAGTTCGACAATGACCTTATTTTCAATGAAAAGATCGCACCGAAATTTACCTACAAACTGTTCGTCAAAAAAAACATTAAATTCTTTTTCAGCTACGAAACTTAAGCCTTCATTTTTTAATTGATGGTGTAGTGCTTTAGCGTAAATTTTCTCAATGACCCCGGGACCTAACGCACTATGAACTTTGAAGCAACAACCGATAATCTTTTCGGTTATGATATCATTTTCAAAGTTTTCGGCCATAATCGGTGAAATCAAAAATCAATCGGTGAAATCAACTTTTAAATAAACTATCTACAAAGGCCTTGCGGTCAAACAACTGCAAATGATCAACACCTTCACCCACACCTATATATTTTACCGGTATTTTAAACTGATCGGATATACCTATTACAACACCACCCTTTGCTGTGCCATCCAGCTTGGTTAAGGCTAATGCGTTAACGGCAGTAGCTTCGGTAAACTGTTTGCATTGCTCGATGGCGTTTTGCCCGGTTGATGCATCCAGCACCAGCAATATCTCGTGCGGGGCACCGGGTACTACCTTTTGCATTACATTTTTAATTTTGGTAAGCTCGTTCATCAAGCCTACCTTATTATGTAAACGACCAGCAGTATCAATAATTGCCACATCATCGCCGGTGGCAACTGCCGATTTTAAAGTATCAAATGCTACAGATGCCGGATCAGACCCCATAGCCTGTGCCACTACCTTTACGCCAACACGCTCTCCCCAAAGTTTTATCTGATCAACCGCCGCTGCGCGAAAGGTATCAGCAGCGCCTAATACCACCTGGTTGCCGGCCTGTTTCAGTTTATGGGCCAGCTTGCCAATGGTGGTCGTTTTACCTACACCGTTTACGCCAACCACCATAATTACATAAGGTTTATGAGTGCCATATTCAAAGCTCGAAAAATCGTTGCTGTTGTTTTCGGCAAGCAGTTGCTGTATTTCGTCGCGAAGCAAGCCGTTCAGGTCGGCAGTGCTTACGTATTTGTCGCGGGCCACGCGGGCCTGTATGCGGTCGATAATTTTAAGGGTGGTTTGTACGCCAACGTCTGATGTTACCAGCACTTCTTCCAATTCATCCAGCACATCATCATCAACGGTTGATTTACCGGCTATTACCTTGGTAATTTTTGAAAAAAAGTTGTCCTTGGTTTTTTCTAAACCGGCATCAAGCACCTCCTGCTCCTGCGGCGTGCTTTCCTTTTTCTTGAAAAAATCAAATAGTCCCATAGATGTGCAGATGTGAAAATGTGCAGATGTGCAAATGCAAATATGCGGCTATGTAAATTAATTAGTATAAGTTTAAAATCATTTCTTCATTTGCACATCTGCATATCCACACATTTGCACATTAATAAAAAAAGCCCTCTCGTTAAAACAAGACGGCTTTAATATTTTAAGCAGCGTTAACTACTGCGCTTTTGCCAGGTTGATCGCGTCTTTAACATGATCGTTATGTACAATTGCTTCTTTAAATGAGTAAGCACCGGTTTTAGGCGACTTAACCATTGTTATTACTTTTGAATATTCTTTACCCTGACCTGTTTTTAGGGTTGCAACTACTTTCTTTGCCATTTCGTTTTAATTATTGAAGAGTGAATGAGCGAATTATCTCATTCAACAAATTACTTAATTTCTTTATGAACAGTTACTTTACGTAATACCGGGTTAAATTTCTTCATCTCCAGTCTTTCGGTTGTATTCTTTTTGTTCTTGGTGGTAATGTAACGAGACATGCCGGGCATACCGGTTGCCTTGTGCTCTGTGCACTCTAATATTACCTGAACTCTATTACCTTTCTTAGCCATCGTATTTTATATTTATTGTTGATAGTTAAACAGAAAACAATGACTGATCACTATTCTCCAATCATTGATCAACTATTATATGTATCCTTTTTTTACAAACTTGTTGATACAAGCAGTTATACCGTTTTTGCTGATAGTTTTAACAGCTGATGTAGATACCTTTAAGGTAATCCATTTATCTTCTTCAGGGATATAAAACTTTTTAAGCTTAAGGTTTGGGTGAAACCTGCGCTTGGTTTTGCGGTTTGAGTTAGAAACGTTGTTACCAACTATTGACGCTTTTCCTGTTAGATCACAAATTCTTGACATGACAAATTATATTTAATTATCAACCCTTTTGTTAAAAGAGTTTGCAAATATCAGGATTTTAACTCAAATATTCAATAGCGTGATTAATTATTTTCAAATTCTTTTTAATTGGGATGTTTTATGCCGAAAATTGTAATTTACATCGCCGTTTTAAAACCTTACTATAAGCCAATTTTATACTTAAATAAATGAACATCACCTCGTTTAACCAATATAAGCAAGTGTATCAACACAGCGTTGACCACCCTGAAGAATTTTGGGCCGGTATTGCCGATAATTTTTTATGGAAGAAAAAGTGGGACAAGGTACTGGAATGGAACTTTAAAGAACCGAATGTTAAATGGTTCTTGGGCGCTACGCTTAATATTACCGAAAATTGCCTGGACAGGCACCTGGATACCCTGGGCGATAAAACCGCTATAATTTGGGAGCCTAACGACCCGAAAGAAGATCACCGCATACTCACTTATAGGCAATTACATGCTAAAGTTTGCCAGTTTGCTAACGTGCTTAAAAACAATGGCGCAAAAAAAGGCGACCGTATATGTATTTACATGCCCATGGTGCCTGAGTTGGCCATAGCCGTTTTGGCTTGCGCCCGTATTGGCGCTGTCCACTCGGTTGTTTTTGGGGGATTTTCGGCACAGTCTATCGCTGACCGTATTCAGGATGCAACCTGCAATATCGTAATAACTGCCGATGGCAGCTTCAGGGGCAATAAAGAAGTCCCATTAAAATCAATTATAGACGATGCGCTGGTGCAGTGCCCGTCGGTACAAAAAGTTATTGTACTAACCCGCACCCGCACACCCGTAGCCATGATAAAGGGCCGCGATGTTTGGTGGGAGGATGAGGTTAAAAAAGTAGAAACTCAGGGCATACACGATTGCCCCGCCGAAGAAATGGATGCCGAAGATATGCTGTTCATACTTTATACTTCAGGCTCAACCGGCAAGCCCAAAGGCGTGGTACATACCTGTGGGGGCTATATGGTTTATACTGGTTACACTTTTAAAACCGCGTTTCAATACAACCCCGGCGAAATATACTTCTGCACGGCTGATATCGGCTGGATAACCGGGCATTCTTATATCTGTTACGGACCGTTAACGCAGGGTGCAACCTCTGTTATGTTCGAGGGCATACCTACTTACCCAAGCGCTGGCCGGTTATGGGAGATAGTGGAGAAATTTAAAGTGAACATATTATACACCGCGCCAACCGCCATACGCTCACTTATGAGCTTTGGGGATGAAGCGATAAAAAATAAAGACCTGAGCTCGCTCACCAAATTAGGCTCGGTAGGCGAACCTATTAATGAGGAAGCATGGCACTGGTTTGATGAAAAGATAGGCCATGGCAACTGCCCCATAATTGATACCTGGTGGCAAACTGAAACCGGGGGTTTCATGATATCGCCTATTGCTAATGTTACGCCGCTTAAACCAAGCTTTGCAACCTTGCCTTTACCGGGCGTACAGCCTGTGTTGGTTGATGAGTATGGTAAATTAATTGAGGGCAATGGTGTAAATGGTAATTTATGTATTAAATTCCCGTGGCCGGGCATGCTGCGCACCACTTATGGCGACCATGAGCGCTGCCGCACCACTTATTTTGCCGCCTACCCCAACCTCTACTTCACCGGCGATGGCTGTATGCGCGACGAGAACGGCTACTACCGCATAACCGGCCGGGTGGATGATGTGCTAAATGTATCGGGTCATCGCATTGGTACTGCAGAGGTAGAGAACGCTATTAATATGCATAGCAGCGTGGTAGAATCGGCTGTAGTTGGTTACCCGCATGATATTAAAGGGCAGGGCATTTACGCCTTTGTTATAGCCCCCAATAAACATAACGACGACGACCTAACCCGCCGCGATATTCTGGCCACCGTTACCCGCATTATAGGCGCCATTGCCAAACCCGATAAAATTCAGTTTGTTAGCGGATTGCCCAAAACACGCTCTGGAAAAATAATGCGAAGGATTTTAAGGAAAATAGCCGAGGGCGATACTTCTAATTTAGGTGATACGTCTACTTTGCTTGATCCGGCTGTGGTTGAGGAGATAAAGGAAGGGGCATTGTAGAAGAGTCAAGACAATTCTTTGTACATCTTGATTCTTGTCTCTTGATTCTTGACTCTAAACCGTAATTTCGCCCTAATGAAACCCAATATATTAGTAGTAAACGATGACGGCATTACCGCCCCCGGTATAAAAGCCCTGATGGATGTAATGAAAGAGATAGGTCGTGTAGTGGTAGTAGCCCCTGATAGTCCGCAATCGGGCATGGGCCATGCTATTACCATTGGCAAACCGCTGCGGTTAGACAGGGTTGATATTTATGAAGGCGTGGAGATGTACCGCTGCTCGGGCACCCCGGTTGATTGTGTGAAACTGGCCGTTACTAAAATTTTTAAAGGCAAAAAGCCTGATCTATGTGTTTCGGGCATCAATCATGGGTTAAATAATGGGATCAATGTATTGTATTCAGGCACCATGTCGGCGGCCGTTGAGGGGGCTATTGAAAGTATACCGTCCATCGGTTTTTCGCTTGATGATTATACTTTGCAGGCCGACTTTAGTCACTGCTTAAAATATGTTAAAGAAATTGCCTTACAGGTTTTAGCTAATGGGCTGCCTACTGCCACGTTGTTAAACGTAAACTTCCCGGCCGGGCCACATATAAAAGGCATTAAAATTTGCCGCCAGGCCAACGCTAAATGGGCCGAGGAATTCGATGAGCGCATTGATCCGTACAAACGCCCGTATTATTGGATAAGCGGAGTTTTCCAGGTGAATGATCAGGGCGAGGATACGGATTCATGGGCGCTTGATAACAATTATGTTTCCGTGGTGCCTGTACAATTCGACATGACCGCTCATCACGCGATATCGACACTAAATAGCTGGAAGTTTAGTATTTAGTATCTTTACTTTAATGAAATACTACCTGGTTGCCGGCGAGGCCTCGGGCGATATGCACGGGGCCAATTTGATGAAGGAATTAAAAAAGCTTGATCCGCAGGCCGAATTCCGTTTTTTTGGCGGCGACCTGATGCTGGCCGAGGGCGGCATACTGGTTAAGCATTATGCAGATATGGCCTTTATGGGGTTTTTTGAAGTCGCGGCAAACTTGCGTACCATTTTAAAAAACCTGGCCTTTTGTAAAATGCATATAGCTGCCTATCATCCGGATGTATTGATATTGATAGATTTTCCCGGCTTTAATTTAAAAATAGCAGCTTTCGCAAAGCAAAACAACCTGCCTGTTAACTATTATATTTCCCCCAAAGTTTGGGCCTGGAACCAAAAGCGCGTATTAAAGATAAAAAGAATAGTCGATCATCTTTTCTGCATCCTGCCGTTCGAGGTTGATTTTTATAAAGAATGGGGCATGGATGTTGATTATGTGGGCAACCCGTTACTGGATGCCATTGCTGATTTTAAACCCGACACCGATTTTTTAGCCAGGAACAAGCTATCCGATAAAAAAATAATTGCATTATTACCCGGCAGCCGCAAACAGGAGATTAATTATTTACTGCCCAATATGGTGGCTGTTGCTGATCAATTTCCCGATTATCAATTTGTAATAGCAGGGGCGCCATCGTTTAATAATGAATACTATCAGGAATATTTAAATGGCAAGCCTATCCCGGTTTTGTTTGATGCAACCTATGATATTTTAAGTAATGCACATGCAGCGGTGGTGGCTTCGGGTACGGCTACTTTAGAAACCGCCTTATTTAATGTGCCGCAGGTGGTGGTTTATAAAGGCAACCCTATATCAATAGGTATAGCTCGTATGGTGGTAAAAATAAAATACATATCGCTGGTTAACCTGATAATGAATAACGGAATAGTAAAAGAGCTGATACAACAGGATTGTACCCCGGCAACCATTGGTGTAGAATTAGATCTTATCCTCAATGATAGATCTTATCGTCAAAATATGTTAGATAATTACGACAGGCTTGATGAGAAGATGGGCACACCCGGCGCATCAGCCAAAACAGCAACGCTAATTGTAAAATATAATACGCAAAAATAAATTTCATTTCCCTTGTCATTCTGAGCATAGCGAAGAATCTTATACACTATACAAGGCGGCTAAACTGTCGCTTTTATAAGATTCTTCGCTATGCTCAGAATGACAATCGCTTTAATAATTACTGACCTTCACAAAAAAATAAAGCCCTGCAATTTGCAAGGCTTTACCGTTTTCATAGATAGTAGACTTTTATAGGTAGATGTATATATTGATCAGGCAGCTTGTTGTGCAGCTGGCTGGTTGTTGCTTGTTGAAAAACGGCTTCTTTCTTTGAAAGTTTTAAGGTCGGCCATTAACATTTCCTTTAATTCGTTGTCGAAGCGTTTAAGTAGTTTACTTGTTGCTGGTTTATTAGTTTTCATAGGTAGATGTGTTTTCAGGTTAACAATTGTTGTTAGTTACGCTACTGATAATTGTTCATTTTTAATAGCTCTTAAAAAATTATTTTTTGCACCCTTTAATATTCTCAGGTCATTCATGATGATGTCTCTTAATTCATTATCAAAGCGGGCCACTAATTTGCTGATTGCCGGTTTTTGGTTAGTTTTCATAGTGTATGTTTTTAAAATATTTTATTGTTCTTGTTTAGTTTCGCTATCGTCAGTTTCTGATAAGTTATCGTGCCTGCGTTTAGCTTCTTTATATTGCCTTAGTATTTGTTCCTTGTCCCGATCGTCTGATGATTTTTCAGGTGCTACAGGATTTTCCCATTCCTTCTCTTTAGTTTCAGCCGGTTTTTTATTATCAACTATCATAACTAATTTTCTGATGGTTGATAATCACTATTCCAATTCGATGCCAAGATTTAAAACAGCTATTTAAAAAGTTGGGAATAACAGCATTTTATTTTTATAAAAATTTTATAGTGCTGTAAATAAGCTGTTTACAGCTGAACTTAATTTATATATAGTTGTATTGAAAAACAGATAGCTACTGTTGATTACAGTAGTCACGAGTATACAGTTGTAGGTTTATTTGTATCCTTTTGTAATTAAAAGATGTACAATAAAAGTAATTAGGAGGTGTAAAACGGTACTAATCGTCAAACGTCAGCGGCTGAACTTGAAAATAAATTCAGCATAGTCTGATTTTTTTGAATGTTGGTTTATCATTTTTTGAAACAAAATCAATCAAAATAGTATCAAAAAATCAAAAAAAATAGCTGTTATCGACATTTTTCACCTGTTTTCCCTAAAAACGACAAGTTTTTAGGCTAAAAACGACCGAAAAATTATTTTTTAAAATAAATTGAATATAAAATGGTAAAAAAATACATTTTATAGTTAAAATTAACACAATGTTAACATACCGTTCATTATTTTGCGAACTTTATAGGTTGTAATACCTTTTTTACATAAATATTACAAAAATATATTTGCATATAATAAATGTTAGTGTTACCTTTACACCATACAAAAGATACAACGATAGTTAAAAATATAAAAGAGTCTTCTCATAATTTAGGTTTATAATTGGTTTAGTAAAGGCCCCTGCCCATCAGGGGCCTTACTTGTTTATATATCTGCCCATTAAAAATAGATTTTCAACCCGCTTTGTCTTACGGTACCAGGGATAAGTTTACTATTTTACAATGGTAACGTAACCCGAAAAAACTTCGTTATTAAATTTAGCATCTATTACATAATAATAAGTGCCAAAAGGCAATGGCTTGCCATTATAAGTGCCATTCCAGGGTATCCCATAACCAACCGAATGAAATACTTTTTGCCCATATCGGTCAAAAACATCAATTATAGCATCCTGGTAAGCAATTAACCCATGTATATCCCACAAATCATTTATTCCATCGCCATTTGGGGTAAAGGTATTTGGGACTATGATTTGAGGCGCTATTTGTATAGCAACTTTATCTGTATTTATGCAACCCCGGCTATCAGTTACCTGCAAGGTATAGGTACGGTCAATGTCGCCTGTTATTACCGGGTTTTTTAAGGTATTATCATTTATAAAAATATTAGGCGTCCATAAATAGGTTACGTCCGGATCACTCACTGTGGGGGTTAAAACAATAGTTTTACCTTTTAGCACATACCTTATTCCACCTGCATTTACTGTTGGCGGCGGAACAAATTTCATCACTACTTTGTCTGCAGGTATATAACAGGAATCGGTAACATTGGCGGTAAGCGTCAGGTTAACAGAGCCATTGGTTATATCGGTGGGGGCGGGTAAATATACCGGACTTGCAGCACCGGTGGCCTGCGCCGCCGAAGGACTGAATGTACCGCTTCCCGATGTGCTCCATATTCCACCGCCAGGGATAAATATTTGACCGTTTAACGTAATGCTGACAGCTTGCGAACAAATTAATAGATCAGGCCCGGCATTGGTTGCGGGTACAGCTTCGAATTTTATGGTCATATCATCGGTTGATACAGCACAATCATCCTTGCTTGTTGAAGCCAGGGTAAGTTTTACAGAATGCGCAACCTTGTCTTGTGCCGATGGGATATATTGCGCATTTAATTGATTAGCTGAGGGAGAAAATGTTCCGGTTCCCGTGGTTGTCCATATTCCGGTTGTTGTGCCGCCGCTCACTTTACCTGCCAGTTGCACTGATGTAGCGGCGCTGCATACGCTTTGGTCGGGGCCGGCGTTTGATATGGGTGGCACATCAACAGCAACGTCAACCGTAGCAGCCACGCTCGAACAGCCATTTGCTATCAGGTATAAACTATACGTACCGGCGTTGGCGCTGGTAACATTTGTAATAACCGGATTTTTTAGCGAAGACGTAAAGCCGTTTGGTCCTGTCCACAGGTATGTTCCCCCTGCAATAATTGAAGGAGTCAGCAAATTAATGGTGTTTGCCGTACAAACAGGCGAATTACTGTTAGCAACAGGTGTAGGCGGTTGTGGGTTTATTACCACCGCGTAATCAAAAGGAGAATCCTGGCACCCGTTGTTTATGGTAGTTATCCTGTAATAAGCCGTAACAGGCCTGGTGGTTGTATTAATTAAAGTTTCATTAATAATATTTGAGGCGCCGCTTGCCGGTGCGTTGCTTATTCCTGTTATAGGGCCGCGGCTCCAGAAATATACTGCTGTTGGCACGTTTGAAGTTATGATATAGTTTTGTGGTATGCCCCCGCATGCTACACCTGTTTTGGCACTGCTTATAACAACTTTAGGATTAACAGTAACAACTACCTTAAATGTTGAGCCCGGACAATTGGTTGTATAATAAGTAATTACATACGTAACATTAACAGGAGCAGTAGTAGTGTTTTGTAGCGTTTCGCCTATGTTGCTTGAGGTTTGCCCAGATACTGCCAAATTACTTATACCCGTTACAGCCGCGCGACTCCAGTTGAAAAGTGTTGCAGGTACGTTAAATGTAATGTTATAATTAACGCTGCTGCCGCTACAGATAATAACCGAATCAGCACTGGTTACTACAGCTATGGGGTAAACGGTAACAACATAATTAAAATCGGGTCCTGCGCAACCATTTAAAACCGGGGTAATTACATACGTTACATTTATGTTGTTGCCGGTAGTATTGATCAGCGTTTCATTAATAACGGCCAATGTTTGATTATTTGCCGCCGTATTGCTGATACCGGCTACAGCTGCCCGGTTCCATATAAAAGTGGTTCCGGGCATGTCGGCTTTAATAGCATAGCTCAACGCATTACCGCTGCATATGCTGTAAGAAGCCCCACTGGTTACCGCAGGCAGAGGTTTTACGGTCACACCCACCTGTAAGCGCGCGCTCGAACAGCCATTAACGGTTGTTTGAACATAATAAGTGGCATCGGCTGTTAAAAACGGTGTGGTAAAACTGCTGCCGGTACCTAATAAATTGCCGCCTGTAAGTGAGTCATACCACTCATAGGTACCCGTTGAGCCGCTTGCAGTTAAAGTTGCCGTATTTCCTGAACATATGATAACGTCCGATGTAACCGGACTGGCCGGGATACTGTTAACCGTTACTGTTACCGCTGTTCGGCTGCTGGTAATACCATTAACAGTTGTTTGCACATAATAAATGGTTGATATGGTAAGCACTGGTGTGGTATAAGTATTTCCTGTTTGCAATAAAGTGCCCCCGGTTGCCGAATCATACCACTGATAGGTGCCATTGTATGGCGGAGTTACTGATAAGACAGCCGGATTACCTGAACAAACAGCCGAATTTGCTGCCACAGGCGGATTAGGAACAGGATTAAAGTTAATTACAACATTGCTTGATCTTGGCCCGCATGTGTTGCCCGGGTTTGCCGACGTGAATTTAAGCGTAACAGCACCATTTTCGCCGGGCGCAGGTGTATAGACTGCATTAGCAAGGGTATTGTCAGAAAAGGACCCAGCACCACCCGACCACGTTGCGCCCGGCGCGCCGCTAACATTCCCCGCCAGTTGAACCGGAGTACCAATTACTACGGTTTGGTCAGGCCCCGCACTAATAACTACCTTTTGATCAATGGTTACCGACTGTGAATAAGAAACCCGGGGGCAACCTCCCACCACATCAATGGTATTTGTTACCAAATAAGTACCGGGCGTGCTTGAAGCCAGGTCAATTTTGCCGGTGAGGCTACTTACCAAAACCAGGCCGGCAGGAGCGGTAAAAACCCCAGCACTTGCTGTAATAGCAAAAGCCGGCGAAGGATTGGTACCGTCCTGGCAGTAAGCCCTGCTGCTGTATGAAAAAGTAGCATCCGGGGTAATTACAATAGCTATTAGTTCGCTGCTGGTAAAGCACGTTCCCGTATATGAAACGGTATATACGCCCGGTAAACTTGCAGCTATATTAATTTCGCCTGTTGTATTGCTTACAAAGACCAACCCTGCCGGAGACGCGCTAAAAGTTCCGCCCGGATCATTAATTGATGGTATGGGATTTGGCCCGGATTTACAATAAGTTCCGGAAGAAAACGCAAACGGATTAGGGCTGGGGTGATTTATAGTTACTGTAACAGGACTGCGGGCACTTGCGCATCCGCCGTTTACGGCCTGTATATAATAGGTAATGGTTGATGTTAATGCAGGTGTATTGTAAGTATTGCCTGTAGTTAATAGGGTACCACCTGTAGCTGCATCATACCATTCAATAGTACCTGCGGCCGCACTGGCTGTTAATGTAGCCGAATATCCCGAACAAATTGTTGCCCCGCTTGACATTGGCGGCGCAGGTACCGGGTTCACAATTACGATAACCGCAGTACGCGGACTTATGCACCCGCCGGACAATGTTTGTACATAGTAAGTTGTATTAGCTGATAACGCGGGCGTGGTATAATTTTGAGTTGTTGCCAATAAATTACCACCTGTAGCCGCATCATACCATTCAAAGCTGTTACCTGTGCCTGAAGCAGAAAGTACTGCCGCCGATCCGGTACAAACTGTTGTACCATTCGCTGTAGGGGCGGCGGGTGTTGAACTTACCGTTACAGTTACCGCTGTACGTGTGCTGGTACACCCGTTTATGGTTGTTTGCAAATAATAAATAGTAGTTGCGGTAAGGGGCGGGGTTGTATAAGCCGCATTGGCAATTAATAAATTACCGCCGGCTGCTGCATCATACCATTGATAGCTGCCGCCAGGTCCTGTTGCAGTTAATGTAGCTGAACTACCCGAACATATGGTTTGCCCTGCAGCAGTCGGCGCGGTTGGCGAAGGATTTACCGTAACATTTACTGCTGTGCGGGCGCTTGTACACCCGCCATTTACAGCTTGAACATAAAAAGTTGTTGTGCTATTTAAGGCCGTGGTAATATATGGATTGCCTGTAAATAATACATTAGTTGCAGTGGCTGTTGCAAACCATTCATAAGTTCCGCCGGGCACTGTCGCGGTTAAAACGGCGGGACTACCCGAGCACGTGCTGGCATTTGCAACTGTTGGGGCTACAGGTATACGATTTACGGTTACAGTAACGGCAGTACGCGGACTTACACATCCATTAATAGTAACCTGTACATAGTAAGTGGTAGTTGCCGTTAATGCAGGCGTAGTATAATCAGAACTTGATATTAATGAAGTGCCACCATTTGGAACATTGAACCAATCAAATATAGCGCCATCGGTTGCCGTAGCATGAAGGTTCACTGCCGACCCCATGCAGGTAGTTACCGACGGTGCTACAGGCGCTGCAGGTGCAGGATTAATATAAGCTGTTACCTGTACAGGTGAGCTTGTACATCCGTTGGTTATACCTATAACATAATAATTGGTAGTAGTAAATAATGCAGGAGTTGTAAATGATGAACCCGTACCAACAAAATGGCCGCCCGAAGGGGCATCATACCATTGAAAACTATCCGCATTACCCGCCCTCAAAGTAACCGAAGAGCCTATACATGCTGAGCCACCGGCCACATCGGGCGCAGTTACCGGATAAACCGTAACAGGAGTACGCGCACTGGCACAACCCGAAATGGTTGTTTCTACATAAAAGGTTGTTTGGGTAGTTATAGGCTGTGTAGTATAGCTTGCTCCGGTTGCTAAAAAATTACCCCCGGTTGGCGCATCGTACCATTGATAGGTGCCTCCCGGTGCGGTTGCGGTAAGCGTTACCGACGTATTGAGGCAGGCACGGGCATCGGCTACGGTTGGCGCGTCAGGAACGGTGCCGCTTGTAATGGTTATGCTTTTACTTACCGGGGTACAGCCGGGGGTTTGGTCGCTTACAGCAACGGTATAGGTACCTGTTTTATTTACGCTGATGGATGGGGTGGTTTCGCCGGTATTCCAAATATAATTATAACCCGGTGTTCCTGCAGATGGGGCGGCTGTTAAAATTACAGCGTTGCCCGAGCAAATAGCCGTATTGGATGCCGTAAGATTTACCGTTAATGTACACGACTGACTATATGCATGAAATGATAAAATAAGAAAAAAATATGTCAATAACCTACTTTTCATAAGCATGAAATGATCTGACCAGAAAGGTATTAGCCTCTTCTGTTTCCAATAAATACAATTAACACCTTGCTAATGTTCTCTTTAAAAAACCAATTGGGGGCTATACGGCAAATATTGACCGCAGTTCAGTATGAATTAATATTTATTTGGAATATCGATTAGAAATAAAACTGGATTTTTAGATATAATTTTCAATTGAGTAAGTTTTTACTACTTTTGCCATCCGCATAAGGGGGATTAGCTCAGCTGGCTAGAGCGCTTGCATGGCATGCAAGAGGTCATCGGTTCGACTCCGATATTCTCCACAAAGCTCACTTTAGGTGAGCTTTTTTTATGGTCGTTTATATACACTTATTTAATAGCCGGCCTTAATAAAAATGAGGTGGTGGTGCCCAGTAAGGCACCGCCAAAAACATCACTGGGGTAGTGTACGCCCAGGTACATGCGAGAGTAACCTACAGAACCCGCCCATAAATACGAAGGACCTATTACATACCATTTTGGATATGCTTTTGACAGCGCGGTTGCCACAGCAAAGCTTGTTGATGTATGCCCCGAAGGGAATGAGGTGCTGCCGACATTGTAAACAGATACGATTTTTAAATTTTGTACAAATGGCCGACGCCGCTTAAATATAGTTTTCATTAATAAAGTAACACCTAAGGTTACGGCTGCACTGCTGCCCACATATAAAGCGTTCTGGCGCATCTCACTATCGTGCCTTACAATACCGCCAACCATTAATGCAGCAGGTATGGAATAGGCAACATACCCCATTGAATTAGATAAAAACAACATTTGTTTTGTTTCACTATCATTGCGCTCCAAAGCCAGGTTGATTAAAAATTTATCATCAAATCGCTGAACAAAGTTATTTACCTGCGCCGCCTGGACTTTTACTTGCGTAACGGTTTTTGTCTGCTCGGGGGTTTTGGGTTGCTCTTCTGTTTTTACTTGCCCAAAAACTTTCTCTGCAAAGGGGACAACTACCAATATTTGTAGAACAAATAACGCATTGATTAACCTTGTGCACCTGTTTGTTTTCATAACAATATTGGCATAGTAATATATAATTCTCAATTAAGGTGTTTACCTTAATGCTACACCAATTCAACAATGAAACGTTTAAATTGTTAAAATTTATCATTCATAAAACGGCAAACGGGGGTTTTGCCGGAAACTCTACGAATTAAGGGCCCATTCTTGTCTGTTTATTTAATAATAACTTCACTCGCCATAAAAACTTAAATTGTATCTTTGCAGTAAATTATTATACTAAAAATCAATATCAATTCGTGATCATTTTAATATTCTTCCTGGCACACTGGTTCCTGTCTTTATTTTTTCAAACATTTTTTCTGCACCGGTATGCTTCTCATAAAATGTTTAGTACCCATAAAATTAATGAGCGTATTTTCCATATGCTTACATTTATTTGCCAGGGTTCATCGTATTTAAACCCGCGGGCGTACGCTATTATGCACCGTGAGCATCATGCTTACAGCGATACCGAAAAAGACCCGCATTCGCCCTATTTTTTCAGGGATGTATTCCAGATGATGTGGCGTACAGCGCAAAGTTATAAGCTGTATGAAAAACGTTTAAAAGAACCCGACGCTCAATTTAAAGGCAACTACCCTGAATGGCGCTTAATAGATTATTGGGGATCGACCTATTTATCGCGTATACTATTTGGTATCGGGTATGTAGTATTTTATATCGTGTTTGCAACTCATTGGTGGATGTTTTTATTGTTGCCTGTTCATTTTATGATGGGGCCAATACATGGCGCTATAGTAAACTGGTGCGGCCATAAATATGGTTATGCTAACTTTGATAATGGCGATAAATCGAAAAACTCGAACCCGCTTGATTTTTTAATGCTTGGCGAATTGTTTCAAAACAATCACCATAAGCGCCCAAACAGTGCCAACTTTGCTGCAAAATGGTTTGAAATAGATCCGGTTTATCCTGTGATGAAGTTTATGCATTGGGTAAGGATAATTAAATTAAGAAAACCTATTGCTGGATAAGCGTTTAAGCTTAAAGCAGAAAGACCAAAGCTAAAAGCTTCCTTTCGTCTTCAAATTTATTATTAACAAACTGATAAAGAAAAGCTTTTAGCTTTGGTCTTTATCCTTTCAGCTCATAAAAATGAAAGTATCTGAATTAGCCCAAAACCTGCGTGGTTCTGAGATCATCAAAATAGCCGGTGAGATCAACGAGTTAAAACGCCGGGGACAAAACATAGCCAATTTAACTATTGGCGATTACGACTCAAACATCTATCCTATTCCTGCCGAATTAAAACAGGGAATTGTTAACGCTTACGCGGATAATCAAACTAATTACCCGCCGGCTGATGGTGTACTGGCATTGCGCGAAAGCGTTTCTGTTTTTTTAAAGAACAGGTTGGGGCTTGATTATAAACCTAACCAGGTGCTAATTTCAGGCGGATCAAGGCCGTTGATCTATTCTACCTTTTTGTCTGTTGTTGATCCGGGCGATAAAGTTGTTTTTCCGGCCCCGTCATGGAACAATAACCACTATTGTGATCTGCTGAAGGCCGAAGGCGTTATGGTGCAAACCCGGCCCGAAAATAACTTTATGCCTACGGCGGATGAGTTACGCCCACATATTAAAGGCGCTGCCTTGCTGGCCCTGTGTTCGCCTTTGAACCCGACGGGGACCATGTTTGGCAAAAAGGACCTGGAAGAAATTTGCGACCTGGTTATCGCCGAGAATAAAACACGTGCACCGGGCGAAAAACCCTTATACTTTTTATACGACCAGATATACTCGCAGCTCACTTTTGGAAATAACCAACATTTTGACCCGGTTACGTTGCGGCCCGAGCTGAAGGATTATGTGATATTTATTGACGGCGCTTCTAAATGCTTTGCCGCGACAGGTGTGCGTGTAGGATGGGGCTTCGGACCTGAAGGTGTTATCAATAACATGAAGGCCATTGTTGGGCATATGGGCGCATGGTCGCCAAAGGCCGAGCAGGTGGCTATGGCCAAATATATTATGGATGACAGCGCTGTAAACAATTACCTTGCTGCCCTAAAGTTAAAGGTGCAGGCAAGCCTTAACGCGTTACATAGCGGGTTTCAGCAGCTAAAGGCCGATGGCTTCCATGTTGATTCTATTGCGCCGATGGGAGCAATATACCTTACCCTTAAAATTGATTACAGCGGCAAAACCACGCCCGACGGTACCGTATTAAAAAGCTCAACCGATATTAATTTTTACCTGATAAAAGAAGCTAAAATAGCTTTTGTGCCATTTTCTGCCTTTGGCACAGATGATGGCGTGAATTGGTTCCGGGCATCTGTAGGGGCATGTACTTTGCAGGATATTGAGCAGGCCATACCAAGAGTAAGAGCGGCGCTTGCCCGATTGAAATAAAAAAAGAGGCTGTTTTGTACAAAACAGCCTCTTGCTTATATAATTCCTTTATCCTTATACCAAAGCTTCTGCTTCTACGCGATCACGTAAAGCTTTTACGTAGCCTACGCTAAACGGCCACGCGTTACCCCCGGCCATGTTAGGCACGTGGTCAGGAAACAATACGCCATCAAAATTTACTTTTTTCAAAGCCTTCATAATGGTGTACATATTGGTATAGCCGCTGTCAACAAAAGTTTCTATAAAATGCGGTATGGGCATCTCAATATTGCGGAAATGTATTTTAAATATTTTTTTCTGCGCGCCAAAATGTTCAATCATCCCAACGGCATCGGTACCAACTGTATCGCCGCCTTCCATCCATGAGCCAACGCATAAACATAAACCTACGTTAGGGCTATTAGCAATATCCATTGCTTTTTTGTAGCGTTCAAAATGGCTGAAAATACGCGGAACACCGGCCAGTTTTGGAATCGGTGGATCATCCGGGTGCACGCCTATTCGGACATTATTTTCCTCCGCCACCGGCACCACCTCTCTCATAAAGTGCTTCCAGTTTTCCCATAATTCTTCCTCGGCATACTCCCTGCCATGCGATAACGGCGGATAAAACCTAAGGTTGTTCCAACGGCCGTTATTTGGACCGTATTGATTAAAGTTGCGCGCCGCTGCGCCGCCACGTGTAGTTGCACCGGCCGGCGAATCCCAAATACCGTTGCCCATGTGGGCATAGGTAGTATAACCTATACCTGCCTTGCCCATATTGCGCAAGTGTTTTTTATATTCCTCTATTTTCGCATCGCGGCCAGGCAGGTTCAATACAATTTTATCCTGATTATGAACAGCGCCATTACCCATGCAATAAACATTTATACCAGCCTCGGCAAAGTATTTTTTTGTCGCAATGTAGAACTCAGCCGTGTCATTGGGCGGATCTATCCATACGGTAACGTCGTCAATACCCATTTGCTTATACCAGGTAAGCTGGCTTTTAGATATCCGTGCGTTGGGTTGCATAATAATACGGATGGTTGATTTTTTTGGAGGGTGGGCTAACAGGGCTTCCATTCTTTCCCTTAATTCGGGCTCAGAGGAGCCCGCCATAGCCGAACCTACGCTACCAACCGACACTGCTGCTGCAAGCGCGGCGGTTTTTTTTATAAAATCTCTGCGGTTATCGCTCATGACTTATTCGATTTTTTTACTGGTTTATGGTTAACGGCTATCGGTTGTATTGCCGCCTCTTCTTCCGCGCGGTCGCGTAAACATTTAATATACCCTACGGTCCATGCCAGGCTCGGGTCGTAAGCGGTGTTTGCGCCGCCCCTTCCGCCGCCACCACCCGCTGTAATCATTTGCGGGATATTTTCGGCTATTACCACACCATCAAAGTTTACAGCTTTTAAGGCTTTCATTACTTTGTAAATATCGATGTAACCGTTGTCAACAAAAGTGCCCTGGTAATGCGGCAGTGGCTGATCGATATTGCTGATACGTACCTTAAACAGTTTTTTCTGGCTGCCAAAATAGTCTATCATTCCAAAAACGTCCTTACCCAGTTTGTTACCACCCTGGGCCCAGGTACCTACACTAAGGCAAACACCCACATTAGGGCTTTTAGCCAACTCCAGGCCATGTTTATAACCCTCAAAACTGCTGAAAAGACGCGGAACACCGGCCAATACAGGTACCGGTGGATCATCAGGAAGTATACCTATACGTACATTATTTTGCTCGGCAACAGGTGCAACAGCTTTAATAAAATATTCAAAGTTATCCCACATTTCTTTAGTGGTGTATTCTCTGCCATTTGATAATGGGCCGGTATATTTCTTATCGCCCCATTGACCTGTTTTATCCCCATTTAGGTCAAGGCTACGCGCAACAGCTTCAGAACGCGTAGTTGTATTTGCTGAGTTCCATACACCATTGGCGCTATGCGAATAAGTGGTATATGTAATACCCGCTTTACCAAGGTCGCGCAGAAATTGTTTATATAGCTCGATCCTATCATCGCGGCCGGGAAGGTTTAAGATTATCTTCTCGTCGTTAAGCAGTGAAATGTTATTTGCACCATAAACTTGCAAACTCCCGCCAGCGAAAAAGGCTTTTTTCTTTTCAGCTAGATTATCAGCGTTTGCTTTTGTTTCATCAGGCCATAATGTTACATGGTTAACACCCATTTGTTGGTAAAAACTCATTTGTGTTGCAGTGGCCTCAACCGGTGCTTGTACAGCTATCCTGATAGTAGATTTAATGGCAACCTCCTGTAGGGCATCACCGCTAAGGTTTTTTCTTGGCGCGGGTTTTTCAGGTGGTGCCGCTACGGCAGAACCCACCCCACCAACGGACATAGCCGCCAGCGATACGCCGGTCTTTCTAATAAAATCTCTGCGATTTTCTTTCATGAAATAAATTATTAATTATAATTGGTCATTAACAACAAGGCGAATGCCTTATTCATTATTCAATATTAGGTATTATTTTTTATTTCAGCTATTGCAGGGAAGGCTTTATGCAATATCTTCGGTAAATTGGTTGTTACAAAATAAATCCCGGCAATTAAGCGGCGTCGGATATATACTTCACCAAACACCGCTTAGCTACCGGCAAAAGGGTTTGCTCTAACGGAAAAGTAATATCGCTGTGTACATAATAAACCGCCGGGTTGGGCAGGTGCGGGTAACGGCGTATCAGGTTTAGCTTAATGGCTTCGGGTGTATTGGTAATGCTGTGCTCGTAAGTATCTATCAGTTGAATATTGATGCCACGATATTGGGCATCCTTCTCCTCAAAAATAGTGAAGTGGTATTCGTATAAAAAATTAGTGCGTTCGCCGCCATTACGCAACGAGAAATAGCCGTCATAAGGCAATAAAGGAATAATGCCCACCGGATCAATGTTAAGGCGGCTCTCTACAAAATCATATATCTCGCGGCCGGTTTGTATGGCAGGGTCCATTTTATGCAGGGCGTAAGAGATGATCTGTTCTATTTCGCGCATCGTGCTGTCATCCTCTACCATTTTTTTGTACGTAAGCTTTACGGCGGCAATATCAGCCTCCGTAAGCCGTTGGGGGAACGCGTTTTGTAAGGTTGTTTTATGCTGCTTAAAGCAGATAAGATTATTATAATGAAACACCAGGTCGCTCAGGTTTGGGTATAGCC
>Ga0206923_1021_pt1 | contig 42750 bp, 29 predicted proteins | sample Alteio_BWOrgHeat_64_FD_152961 | JGI IMG/M metagenome (GOLD analysis project Ga0206923, IMG submission 152961) | Enriched cells from forest soil in Barre Woods Harvard Forest LTER site, Petersham, Massachusetts, United States -... | ecosystem: Environmental > Terrestrial > Soil > Temperate forest >...
CGAATACAAAACTTATGTTATCAAGAATGATAATCATGACAAGCTCAATTCGCTTGCCGCGTTATTGTTGAAGAACGGCATCCAGTACGGTTATGGCTTAAAAAGCACCGCCTCAGGATATAATTATATTACCGGTAAAACAGAACCGTGCGATATTACGGTGAATGATATGGTGATCAGCGCCTATCAGCCAAAATCGGTATTGCTGCATGTGTTGCTGGAACCTAAAACTTTTGTGGCCGACTCAAACACGTATGATATTACGGCTTGGTCGTTACCCTATGCTTATGGTTTGCAGGCATATGGGCTTAAGGAAGCTATAAAGCCAGGCGCTCAAAAAACGGCTGGTGTAATACCTCCTGTTGCCGCAGTTAAACATCATGCCTATGCTTATGTGGCCCCATGGCAATCGGTAAATGATGCCCGTTTTTTGGCCGAATTATTAAAAAGGAATATCAAGGTGCGTTATGCAGAAACGGCTTTTGAGGCAGGCGGCAAAAAGTTTGCCCCAGGAACGCTTATTATAGCCCGGGCTGGTAACGATAGTGAAAGTTTTGACGACAATATATGGAGCATAGGTATTAAATATGGCCGGGACCTAACACCGCTAACATCCGGCTTTGTTGAAAAAGGGGTTGACCTTGGTTCGGCGTTTATACGATACATTCATCCGCCTAAAGTAATGCTGGTTACAGGCGAAGATGTTTCGGCAGAGAAAATGGGCGAGGTATGGCACTTTTTCGATCAGCAATTGGGGTATCCGGTAAGCCTGGTACGCTACCGCGACCTTAACCGGACTAAGCTGGGCGATTTTGATGTGATAGTTTTACCTGATGGTAACTATGCCGATCTGCCAGCAGATAAGCTGCAAAACTGGGTAAAGGATGGAGGCAGGCTAATAGCTATTGAAAGCGCGGTTGCACAACTGGCGGATAAAAAGGTTTTCGCTATCAAGAAAAAGGAAATAGATACCACTAAAAATAAACCCGAAGTAAAATCATTTGAGGACCGCGACCGCGAAGCCATCAAATCAAACGTGGCCGGGGCTATTTATAAACTGAATATGGATAATACACACCCGCTTGGGTTTGGTTTCCCTAAGTATTATTATTCGCTTAAGCTAAATGATGATATTTATGGCCTGTTAAGCGATGGCTGGAACATAGGCACCATTAAAAAGGATGCTTACGTTTCGGGCTTTGCCGGCGAAAAAAGCAAGGAAAAACTAAAGGATGGTTTATTACTTGGTGTGCAGAGCGTAGGGAAAGGATCGGTAGTTTATATGGTTGATGACCCGTTGTTCCGCAGCTTTTGGGAAAACGGCAAGCTATTATTCAGCAATGCTGTTTTTATGGTGGGGGCACAGTAAAACCCTAACCCCTAAAGGGGTAATAATTAACAAAGCGGTACTTCAAAACTCCCCTTTAGGGGCTGGGGGGACTAATTACCCCCGCCAACTCTTCCTTTTTCGTCTTCGGCGCCACCATGGTGTTCGCGCTTTTTGATCTTGGAGTTACCAAAGTTATAAGTGAAGTTGAGTTTTAACAATCGGGTATCGCCTTTTTGCCTGATAATGAAGTTATTGTTAAGATCGTTACTGCTCAGGTCATTAGTGCGCATATTAAAAATATCATCCATTGCCAGTTTAATATTTAATTTTTTATTGGCAAAAGAGTGACTTATTCCCGCGTCAATTTCTTTGCGGGCATATAAATGGTATATGCCGTAGGTTAGCGCGGTATGATAATCGCCCGATAATTCGCCTTTAAACCCACCAAACAAAAAGGTTTGTGTGGTCCTGAATACAAAAGCCGCCTGCCCGTTATCAACCGTACCGCCCATAAATCCGTTCGATTTAAAGCCCAGGTAAAACCCGTTAAAGTTAAAATTACCTGTCCACCAGTTAGTGATGGTATAGGGCGAGTAAACATTAATATTATAACTGTTTTGCACCTGCAGGTTATCATGCGTTTCGAAGGATTTGTTGCCTACAGTAAGTATCAGCTCTGTAATTACATCCGTAGTTTTGCTATATCCTAAGCTTACATTTACCGTTTTGTTATAGGTATAATTTAACTCAAAATTATTCGTGTATTGGGGTTTTAAAAACGAGTTGCCCTGCGAATAGGTATATGGGTCCAGGTAATAAATAAATGGGTTCAAATTATCATAGTTGGGGCGGTCAATACGGCGGCTGTATGAAAAACCTATCTCGTTCTTTTTATTCAGTGTTCGGTTAATAAAAACACTCGGGAAGAAGTTGAAATAACTGCGGTCAACAGGCGTGCTGCCCAAAAGGTTGGCGTTCGATTGTGTGTACTCTGCCCGTAAGCCTAACTGTACCGACCCGTTTTTAAATTCTTTGTTCAGGTTAACATAACCCGCGTCAATTTTTTCAGAATAAATAAAGCGATTGGTTCGGCTGGTATCATTTACATAAGTGCCATTAGTTAACGCTTTTTGAGCTTGCAGGTCATTGTCTGTTTTTACATTGCTAAATTTTACCCCTGTTTCCAGTTTCATTGTTTTATTTAATGGCTTGGAATAATCGGCCTTGCCCGAACGGATGTCAATAACCGATGGAGTTTGGTTACGTAATAGTTGTGACGCATGTTGTGTGCCGCCGGTTGCCAAAAAATAATCGGTATTATATTGGGCTATCGAGTTATTGTTGAATTTTGAATAATCCAGGTCAACACTTAACTCTTGTCCCAGGGTATCTATTTTATACCTGTCATTTAAATTAAGGGCGAAGTTCCGATAAGTTTGATTAATGGCTGAACCGGTGGTTAACGAGGAATCAACTATAGCCGGTGTTGCGCCTATTAGGGTATGGTTTGTATTAACATCGTGTTCGCTATTTGAATAACCGCTTATCACAAAACCCATTGTATTTTTGCTGGTAGCATCAAGATCAGCACCGATATTATAATTATTATAATGATTGGTTTGGGTCATCTGCGATGTTTGGGTAAAATAGGTTTGCTTGTCGACGTTGTCGGTAGTTACGCGGTCAATGCTAAAATTACGGTAGTGCGGGTTATCACCACGACTAAAAGTACCGAACAAATTCAGGTTGCCTTCTTTATGGTTTAAATTCAGACTCATATTATCTCTTGGGTTTTTACTATAACCCCCGCCGATGGTCGCACTGCCATTAGTCCCGCTCTGTTTGTTCTTTTTTAATAGGATATTGATAATGCCCGAATTACCAGCCGCATCATATTTGGCAGATGGGTTAGTGATGATCTCTATAGATTTTATGGTGGTCCCGTCAGTCGAGCGCAGCAATGTAGCCAATTGCGCTGCCGATAGATAGGTTAACTTATCATTTATCATCACCGTTACGCCCTGTTTGCCGTTAAGGCTGATGTTATCATCCTTATCTACATCAACACCCGGCGCTTTTTGCAAAATTTCGAAGGCAGTATTTCCGGCGGCTAAAACGCTGTTTTCAATATTCATTACTGTGCGGTCAATCTTGCGTTCAATCAACGGCTGTGTCGAAGTTATGGTAACTGTATTTAAAGCCCTTGTATTTTGGTGCATAACCAGGTTGGGAACAATAAAGCGGGCATTATCGGCACTAATATTAAATACCGCGCTTACCGCTTTTGCATAACCTATGTTGGTTGCCTTAATTATATAATTGCCGGGTTTAATGTTATCAAGCAGATAGGTCCCGGCTTCGGTAGTTAATGTGCCTTTCACTATGGCCGAGTCGGCAGCGTTTAATAAGCTAATAGTTGCATAGTCCATTGCTGCGCCTTTATCATCTACCAGTTTGCCCGAAACAGATGATTTACCGCTTTGTGCAAATGCACCCAGTCCTGTCAGTATTAATAATAAGGTATAAAATATTTTGGTAATGGTTATTTTCATAAGTATAAATTTTCAGGCAATAAAAATCCTGCAAAAGAATTATCTGTCTTTTTTAGGTTGCCAATTAAACTGTTTGGGTTATTTACCGGTTAAATTTTAGTTCCCGGTTTTTATTTATTTAGCACATTCTTTTTTACAGGCGGTGTTGTTTTTATATTAAGATGCAGAAAAGTGGTATAAGGTTACAGCTTAATTTAAATTTTTTAACGCAGGGAATAAATTAGCCACCACATCGTTAAAAATCGAAAAGTGCGCTTCGCCCGGTTTGTTATTACTGTTACTGATCCTTACTTTAGCCTGAATATAATGCTCCGTATTATTAATGCGCGCAGTTGTGCTATTATAAAAAGGTAATATAAGCCCGCTAAAAATAAGCAGGCATATATACCTTATATATAGTATCAGGTGTTTCATTACTTAATCTTTTTAACTTTTGCAGTGTCGGGTTTTATTGCGGGCTTGGTTACCAGCGTATCAACCTTGCACCCCACGCCATCGGCTGTCATCATAAAAGCTGCCGATGGCAGATCGCCTGTTTTTTTATTGGTCTCGTTGCACTCGTTAATATCCATCGTATTAATAATGTATTCATTTATCTTTTTGTCAACTACCAATATGGTATTTAAAGGCACTTTTAAAGTAAGCTCTATTTCCTGGTCATGCCACGCCGAACCGGGCATTAGTTGCAGACGGCGGTCAAACTTTAAAACTGAATCCTGCTGGGTAAATATATAGCGGGTATTTCGGGCGTTAAACAGCGCATCCTCGTAATGGCGCCCCTTTGAGCGGAATGACTCGATGAGTACCGGCTGACTCACATCGCTTTTTTCTATGTTGATGGTAACACTGCTGGGCGAAATATTTTCCATGTCGGTATCGTCATTGGTAACGGTCATGTTTTTAAAGTGCGAGTTGATATCAAGGCGCACACTATCCTCATGGGTAAAATATTTTATATCATTAAGTTTTAAGTAATAAGTGTTTTTTGCGTTGGGCTGTATGGTAACTGTTTCAGTAAACCCTGCCGAAGAGCGGAAACCCGCGCTTATTTTTGATCCATAGAATATTAATGTTCCCAGGGCAAACAGCCATACTATTAGTATAACAGAACCCATAGTCCTATCTATCGTCCGTGTATTAAATATTGCCTTTATAGTTAGCATGGCAATAGTTAACAGGGGGATAATGGCAACAATAAAAGCGGATATATAAATTTTGTTTGCATACTGGTTGGTTATTACACTAAACGGAAACAAATTTACAGGATCCTTTCCCCATACTTCTGCCAGGCCCAGGAAAACTACCAGTGTTATAGCCCCTCCTAAACAAGCAAGTAAAATAAGTATACCCACTAATTTGATGAACAACTTGCCCGCTCCATTAAAAAAGTGGCCCATATGATAAAAGAACTCGCTTATAAAATCGCGCATTTTATAAATAACCGGTTTTGCTTCGTCCTGAAAGTTTGATAGATGACCGCGCACGGTATTCAGTTCTTCTTCAAAATTGTTTTTAAACCCCTGCAGATTTAGTTTTTGACCTTTCATGGCCATGCGGTCGCTGCGGGTAATAGCTTTAGGTAAAACCATCCATAGTATGATATACAGCAAAAAGCCTGTCCCGCCAAAAATTATGGCCAGGGCAAATGCCAGCCGTATCCAAACAGGTTCCACATTAAAATAATTAGCCAGGCCCGAGCAAACCCCACCTATTAAATGATCGTCCGGATCGCGGAACAGGGTGCGTGTTCCGCTATTATTATAGGTATAGCTTTCGTGCGCGTTTGATTTAGGGTCTTCCTCCACATGCTCAAAATCTTCCACAGTACCCATTTGTTCAATAACCTGTTTAACATCAGGTTCAACAATAACCTGTTTGTTTTCTTTAACCAGTATGTCTGAGAACATTTCAGCAATGCGGTTTTCAATATCGGTAGTGATCTCCAGGCTATCCACCGAGTTTAAAAAATGACGTTTTACATCCGTCATGTAGTTTTTTAGTATTTCGTAAGCATCTTCTTCTATGTGAAAAACAATGCCGTTTATGTTGATGATAATAGTTTTATTCATGATGTAATAATTTTATTGGTTTTGGTTTATTTCTTTTTTCCGATGGCTGTTTGTACCGCGAATGATAGTTCTTGCCAGGTTTTATCAAGCTGCTCCAGCATTTTTTTGCCATCTTCTGATAGCGAATAATATTTTCGCGGCGGCCCCGAAGTTGATTCTACCCAGTTATAAGTGAGCAGGCCATTATTTTTTAAACGGGTTAATAGCGGATATAAAGTACCTTCAACTACAAGCAGTTGCGCCTTTTTAAGCTCGGCAATTATATCGGGCGCGTAAGTTTCATCGCGGGCTATTATAGCGAGTATGCAATACTCCAGTATGCCCTTACGCATTTGTGTTTGTGTGTTTTCAGCAATCATATTGCAAAGATATATGTTTTAAATTGTATTATGCAATACATAGTACTAAAAAAATTAAAAGTTAAGCATAATGCAATTTTTTTTAATTTTTTTTTTGTTGTTTTTGATGATTTTATTTGTGGGTTTGATAAGCAAACACTACTTTTATAATTAATTAACTATTAACTGATCTTATTATTAACAAACATGAAAAAACTTCTACTAGTAAGTTTGTGTTTGCTGGTGTTATGTATAACACAAGTATTTGCACAAAACCGTACTGTTACTGGTACGGTTACAGCCAAAGATGATGGCCTACCCATCCCGGGAGTAACAGTAAAAATCAAGGGTACTAATTTAGGCGCTCCAACAGACGTCAACGGTAAATACTCTATTGTTGTGGCCACGGGCCAAACACTTGTATTTTCCTTCGTATCTTACCTCACACAGGAAATTCCGGTAGGCAGCGGCAATGTGATAAACGTTGTGCTAAGCTCAAACAACAAGCAGTTAAGCGAAGTTGTGGTAACCGCGTTAGGCCAATCGAGGGAAAAGAATACCATCGGATATGCTCAAACCACAGTAAAGTCGGGTGAAATTAACCAGGCATCTCAAATTAGTATGTTTGGTAGTTTGGAAGGTAAAATTCCGGGGGTAACTATTTCCAATACAGGCGGGTCTGCCGGTGGTTCAACCAAAGTTATTATACGTGGTTACTCTTCAATTTCAGGTAGTAACCAGCCATTGTATGTTGTTGATGGTGTTCCTTTCGACAACTCACGTCCCGGTTCAGGAAGTACCGTAGGTGCTTTAGATAACTATGACTTTGGTAACGGCGGAAATGATATTGACCCTAACAATATTGAAAGTATCAGTATCCTTAAGGGTTCTGCAGCTACAGCTTTGTATGGTTCACGCGGTTCAAACGGTGTAATTATTGTCACTACCAATCACGGTAAGGCCGGGAAATTAGTGGTTGATTTCACTACATCTACCAAAATTACCGATGCGGGTTCTTTATATACACCGCAAAGTACTTTTGGCCAGGGATGGGATGCATCGCACATCATCTCTGAAAACGGTAACTGGGGTCCGAAATACGACGGCCAGATACGTGTATGGGGTCCGCTGGTAAATAATACGCAGTTGTTAAAGCCCTATTCGTTTATTAAGAACGATGTGCAGGATGCATTTGATAAAGGTTTTGAAGAAACCAATAATATAGCTTTAAGCGGCGGTAATGAAAATTCAACTTTTTATCTTAATTACGGCAACGTATATGATAATGGTATTTTACCGGGCACAGGTGATGCTTATAAAAGAAACACTGTCGGGCTGAAAGGTTCAACAAAATTTGGAAACTTCTCTGCTGATGCTTCTATGAATTACATTAGTAAGGTTGCAAATGTAACAGCAACCGGACAAGGAGATAATACACAAGGAAGTTTTTATGAAAACATACTTCAGATCCCTATGGATATTCCTATCAAGGATTTGAGAGACTATAAAAATCTATATTTTAATGTAGATAATTATTTCACGCCATGGGCCGAAAACCCATATTATTCGCTGTTTGAAAATGGCAGCCACTATAATAGTAACAGGCTATATGGTAACGTTAATTTAAGTTACAAGGCAACAAGCTGGTTGACTTTCCAGATTCAACAGGGTGCTGATATAACTGCTGTTGGTGATAAGATATGGTCTAATTACAATAACCCTACTCCGGGCAGCTGGAATGCAGGCGCGAATGTTGAAGGCGGTGTGAGAAATCCCGATGTAGGTAAAGTAATAGAAGAATCGCATTCAGTATTTGAATATGATAGCAAAGTAAACGCCTTGATCACTAAAAAATTCAGCAATAGCTTTGATATTAATGGTTTGATAGGTGTTAACTATAATGACAGGGGTTTCAGAAATTTGAGCACCGAGATAAAAAACCTGGCCATACCGGGATTTTACCAGATAGCAAATTCACTTAATGATCCTCAAAGTACCGAAGGTGAATCACACCGCAGGTTGTTTGGCGCATATGCTTCAGCAACACTCGGTTATAACAGCTACTTATTTTTAACATTAACAGGCAGAAATGACTGGAGTTCTACACTTCCTCCGGGTGCTAACAGCTATTTTTATCCTGCGGCCAGCTTAGCTTATAACTTAACTGACGCGTTGAGTGTAAAAAGTGATGTGCTTAGTTATGTAAAACTAAGAGGTAGCATAGGCAGAACAGGTAGCGATACTGCCCCCTATGAAATTTATAATACATTAACCGCTACCAATATCAATTTAACTTATGGTAACTTGTTATTCCCGCTTACAGGAGGGATTGCCGGTTATACCGTAAGTAATTCTTTAAATAATAATAAGTTAAAACCCGAAATACAGGATGAATATGAAGTTGGTGGTGAGTTCAGGTTTTTTAACGATATGCTGGGTTTAGATTTCACTTATTATAACAGGGTTAAGAGCAATCAGATATTGCCGGTTCCTATCAGTCCTTCATCAGGTTATACATCTGAGTTGTTGAACTTTGGTAAAGTTAGAAACAGGGGTATTGAATTAGGGGTTACTATTGATCCTGTTAAAACAAAAGATTTCAGGTGGGATATTAACTACAGCTTTACACGCAACAGAAACGTGGTGCTATCATTGCCTGCGGGCTTAACCCAGGTGGTGTTGAACAGTGCCTACGGTGCTGAATTTGTTGCCCAGGTAGGCAAGCCGCTTGGCGAGTTTGTTGCTCCGGTACCTGTATATGATCCTGCCGGACATATTGTTGTTGGTAGCACGGGTTTCCCTGTTTCATCAACGCAAAACGGCGATTATGGTTCAAGCCAGCACGATTATCAAATGGGCTTAACCAACACATTTAGCTATAAAGGTTTTAGTTTAGAGTTTGACCTTGATTTTCGTAAGGGCGGTAAATTCTACTCAGGTACAGCCGATCTGTTAAACTTTGTGGGTGCCGATCCGGCAACGTTATATAATGACCGCAGGCCATGGGTTGTGCCAAACTCAGTACAGGCGGTTACTAATGCTACTACAGGCGCGGTTACTTATGTTGAAAACACAACACAAATTACTGAGGCTAATGTGGATGATTATTATTATCATACCAGTAACGAGGCCCAGAATTATCAAAGGACCATATTGGATGCTACGTTTTTAAAACTGCGCCAGGCTACTTTAACCTATTCGCTTCCTAAATCTCTTGCAGCTAAACTTGGCGCGCAGAAACTGGCAGTTTCAGTTTATGGAACAAACTTATATACCTGGTTACCAAAATCGAATCATGACGCTGATCCGGAAACATCAAATCAGGGTATTGATTTAGCAAGTGACTTTGGTGAGTTTAGGACATCCCCTCCGTTAAGGTATTATGGAGCTTCATTAAAGGTTACATTTTAAAAAATAATAATCATGAAAAAATTAAATATCATACATAAAACACTATTTGTATTTGTAATCTCTTATTTCGGCCTTGGCTGTAATAAGATCACAAATATCAATGTGAGCCCTAACAATCCGCCTTTAACCAGCGCGACGCCTCAAATATTATTGCCATCGGCAGTAGCATCAACAGCTTCACGCGTGGGTGGCGAGTTAGCCATTTTGGGTGGCATATGGTCACAATACTGGGCACAGAGTAACACCTCAAACCAGTATAAGAACATGGACTCTTATAATCTGATCAGGACAGACCTGAATGGAAACTATACTGAACTGTTTGCAGGTGCTTTGGAAGATTACAGCTTGGTTAACACACAGGCTAAAGCAGCCGGCCAATGGCAATATTACCTGATGAGTACAGTAATGGAAGCTTATACTTATGAAGTATTGGTTGATTTATATGACCAGGTACCTTATAGCCAGGCATTACAAAACAATGCTAACATTCAGCCCAAGTTTGATGATGGTTATACTATTTACAAAGCGTTAATAGCACAAATTGATGCCGCCCTGGCGCAAAACTATAATCTTGCAGTTACAGGTGGTGATATCATATTTGGAGGTAGTACAACTGAAATGGCTGATTGGGTACAATTTGCCAATACATTGGAGTTGAAAATGTATTTAAGGATGATCAATGCTCACCCTACAGATGCACAAACAGGCGTTCAGAAGCTATTTACATCACCCAACTTCCTTTCTAAGGATGCAGGTATTGCAAGTACTTACTTTACCAACGCAGCTAGTAAAGATAACCCGTTGTATGATTATAATACACGGACGTTAAATACGGCTACTAACTTACGTGCAAGCTATACATTTACCAGCTTTTTAACCGGTAGTAATGATCCGCGTACTACAGTGTATTTTGGTACCGCCACTCCGGTATTTATGCACCAGGGAGACTATACAGCTACACAAATACAGGCACCAAGTTATAATACAGCTACATTGCCTGTTGAAAAGCCTACGGATCCTGTTATCTTTTTATCGGCTGCCGAATCTTATTTCCTGCAAGCCGAAGCGCTTCAAAGGTATTATGCCGGTGCTGGAGCACAAACTGCTTATGAAAGCGGAATTACCGCATCGTTTGTAGCAGAAGGTTTAACATCTGCACAGGCAACAACTTATTATAGCCAGGCATTAACTAACGTTAGCTGGGCGTCTTCTACTGATAAATTGCAGGCTATATTGACTCAAAAATGGGTTTCACTGGCTTTTGGTTGCCATGAATTGGAAGCGTTTTTCTCGCAGGAATGTACAGGCTATCCACTTACCAGCGCGGTTTATTCAAGGAAATCAGACTTTACGGTTAACCCGGCTTATGTTCCCGGTCAATGGGTGTACTCACCAAACGGTGTAACCGGAGGCTTGTTCCCTAAACGATTGGTATTCCCGGATGTTGAAAGACAACGTAATAATAATACACCTGCAGAGGTGCCGCTTACAACAAAAGTTTGGTGGGGGAAATAAAATCATTTAATTAAAAAAAGACATGAAAAAATATATAAAATATATTGGATTAGTAATCTTAACCGCGACACTGTTTTCGTGTAATAAAGATTCTTTAAATTACCCTGCCGGATATGTTGGTATATCAAAAATTACTACTTATCCTATTATTACTGTAGCAGGCCCGGCTTATGTGTTTTTACCCAAGGGCGGTACTTATACCGATCCCGGCGTAAGCGCGAAGGCAGGTACTGCAACTGTAAAAGTAGTAACTACCGGTTTACCTAATATGAGTGTAGCAGGTGTTTATACCGTAACGTATACAGCTACTAACGCTGATGGATTTTCGGCAACAGGCAGCAGGACGGTGGCGGTTTATGCAACCGATGCCACAGCAACCGGCAATGATTTCTCAGGAAATTATGCAAGAACTACAAACGCATCAGTTGCAGTATGGACCAAGGAAGCCCCAGGTGTTTACGAAGTATTTAACCCCGGCGGTGCGCCAGGTACGGTTTTAACCGTTATTGTATTTAACCCAACAGGGAATACCATATTTATACCATCGCAAATTGCAGGCGGCGCTCTTACAAGTTCGGCATCCGAGTCAACTGTTCCGGGCACCCCGGGTACAATTACTAAATATTCTATGGAAATAGTAAACCCGGGATATGGTACATCAGTCAGAACATTTGTTAAACAATAAATTTATCAACATGAAAAAAATAAACATACTATATGCAATTACAGGGTTCTGTATGATGGTGTCATTGGGGTCCTGCAAAAAAAACGACTACAACGCGGGAGGCACGGCTGTTCAGCCATTGGCGAACGAATGGTGGGTGCATTTTGCCGCCGGAGACGCAGATTACCCTGCCAGCCAATACTTTAACTTAGCCACCTATAATACGGCAGCTAATCTTCCTACAGAAATGTGGTTCGACGATATGAACAATGGAAAAAGCTTTTGGGACGTTAAAGGGAAAGTTGCAGTAAACGGTTTGAACTTTAGCGGAGCTAATGTCGCTAACCAGGATTATACCAGCACATTCACTGTTACTAACGGTAAGGTAATTACTAATGGTGCCCATGCGCCGGGTTCAAAAGACGTTACAGATTCGATCTATTTCCAGATTCAATTTAGCGATGAACCGGGAGTTACACATACAGTTGCGGGCTATGCCAGAACACGTTTCCCTGAAGACGATCATTAATTAGCACTAACAAATACATTGAATAAGTTAACCCGAAGGTTCCTTTGATGGAGTCTTCGGGTTTTTTATGGTTCAGGAAATTAACAATATTTTATATCCACCTCACGCTCCTTTATCGCAAGGTTTAGTTGCCTGCCCAGTATTAAACTTCGGTTATCCGGTATATGCCCCGCGGGAAAATCGAAACATACGGGATATGGGTTCCCTTTAACCACATCCATAATTATTTCAGGCACCGTTTGCCCAAATGGAATATCATTATCTTTTACCTCGGTAAAGCTGCCAACTATTAAGCCGGCCAGTTTTTTTAGTTTACCGGCGCGGTCAAGCGCGCGTACCATGCGGTCAACGGCGTATAAATACTCGCCAACGTCCTCTATGAACAAAATCTTGCCATCATAATTAAAATCGGATACCGAACCAAGCGTAGCCATCAACAAGCTCAGGTTGCCACCGATCAGAACGCCGTTACCCTCGCCGCCCCGGTTGAGGGTATGCGAATGGAACTGATAGCTTATCTCTTCGCCAAATATAGCCTTCCTAAGCGTTTCAAGCGACTTTGCCGACGCGTCGGGTATGTTTACCGGCATTTGCCCGTGAATGGTTTGCAGGCCGTAATTGGCATATAAATGGGCATGCAGCAGGGTAATATCACTAAAGCCGATAAGCCATTTGGGGTTTTTTGCCAGCGGACTAAAATCAACCTTATCTATCATCCGTATGGTGCCATAGCCACCACGAGCGGCTATAATGGCTTTTATGCTGTCATCATCAATAAAACGCTGCATATCCGCGGCACGCAAATCATCATCGCCGGCAAATTGGTGATAGGAGGCATTAACTGTATCGCCCAAAACAACTTGCAGTCCCCATGATTCAAGCAGTGCAACGGCATCCGTCATTGGTTTAGGCAGTTTTTTTGCCGGGCAGGTTATGGCAACCTTGTCGCCTTTTTTAAGATGCGGCGGCTGCAGACCGGAAGTCGGAAAGTCCGGAAGTCCGGAAGATGGCGGCGGGTTATGCATATCCAATATTAAAGAAACTTTTTGAATTATATCTTTCCGACTTTCGGACTTTCCGACTTCCCACTCAAAAAACTTATCTTTGCCTATCTATATGTCACAACTCGATAAATTTAAACGTTACACCATTACCTCGGCTTTGCCTTATGCCAACGGGCCATTGCATATAGGGCATTTAGCGGGCGCTTATTTGCCTGCCGATATATTTGTACGCTACCTGCGCCTTAAAAAACGCGATGTAGTTTACATCTGCGGATCGGACGAGCATGGCGCGGCCATCACCATAAGAGCTAAAAAGGAAGGCACCACACCGCAGGCCATAATAGATAAATACCATAACCAGATAAAAAACAGTTTTAAGGAGTTTGGCATAGGGTTCGATATTTATCACCGTACCTCATCGGCCATACATCATGACCTGTCGCAGGAGTTTTTCCTGAACCTGTATGAGAAGGATGAGTTTGTAGAGAAAATATCCGAACAATACTACGATGAGGACTTTGACCAGTTTTTGGCCGACCGCTACATCATAGGCACCTGCCCCAACTGCCATAACGAAAATGCCTATGGCGACCAATGCGAACGCTGCGGCACCTCGCTAAACCCTACGGATGTGATCAATCCCGTATCTACCCTAAGCGGCAAGTCGCCCATATTAAAGCCAACTAAACACTGGTATTTGCCGCTGGATAAATATCAGCCCTGGCTGGAACAATGGATAGATGAAAAGGAGGGCAGCTGGAAGGTGAACGTATTCGGGCAATGCAAATCGTGGCTAAAGTCGGGCCTGCAGCCACGCTCCATGACCCGTGATTTGGACTGGGGCATTGATGTGCCGCTGGAAGAAGCAAAAGGCAAAAAGCTTTATGTTTGGATGGATGCGCCGATAGGCTATATATCGGCCACCAAACAATGGGCCATTGATAAGGGGAAAGACTGGAAGCTTTACTGGAAAAAGCAGGAAAATGAGGCGGATGAAAGTTGCCTTATCCATTTTATCGGTAAGGATAATATTGTGTTCCATTGTATTATTTTCCCGGCCATACTTCACGCGCATGGCGAATACATTTTGCCCCAAAATGTGCCGGCAAATGAGTTTTTAAATTTGGAGGGCGATAAGCTTTCCACCTCGCGCAACCACGCGGTATGGCTGCATGAGTATCTGGATGAATTTCCCGGTAAGCAGGATGAACTGCGATATGTTTTAACTTCCATTCTCCCAGAGACCAGCGATAGCGAATTTACCTGGAAAGATTACCAGGCACGCGTAAATAACGAGCTGGTAGCCATTTTAGGTAACTTTGTAAACCGGGTGATGATATTGATGCATAAGTTTTACGATGGTAAAATTGAATGCGACAGCGCCCAAATTAAACTAACCGATGGTTATCTTAATGACGAATTGGGCATATTTTATGATTCGCTGGAAAGCAATCTTGAAACCTATCGATTCAGACAGGCCCTGCAAAGTGTGATGGACATTGCCCGTTTAGGCAATAAATACCTTACCGAAAAAGAACCCTGGAAAACCATTAAAACCAACCCCACAGAAGCTAAGGACGCGCTGCATAACTGCCTTTTTATAATCGGGCACCTGGCGGTTTGCCTGCAGCCATTTTTACCGGCAACGGCTAAAAAAATATTCGGCATGCTAAACTGGCCTGCTGACGATATTACTTTTGACAGCGAAATAACTTTTGCCAACGGCCATCGATTAAATCCTGCCACTTTATTATTTGAAAAGGTGGAAGATGAGGTAATAGATAAACAAATAGAAAAACTACATAATAAAAAACAAGAAACCGCAGCTGTGGAAGAACGACAAATTACACCCGCGAAGGATAATATCAATTACGAAACCTTTGCCGCGATGGACATCAGGACCGGCACTATTTTAACAGCCGAAAAAGTTGCCAAAACCAAAAAGCTGCTTAAACTAACTATTGATACCGGCATTGACCAGCGCACTGTAGTATCGGGCATTGCCGAATATTATGAACCTGAAGCCATTATCGGCCAAAAGGTTAGCATACTGGTTAACCTGGAGCCCCGCGAAATAAAAGGCATCGTATCGCAAGGCATGATATTAATGGCCGAAGATGCAGAAGGCAAACTAACTTTTGTTGCTCCGGTGGATGCGTTTCCTAACGGATCAGTAGTGCGATAGATGCTTTGGAAGATTCCACTATAATTTGCACATTTGCACATCCGCATATCTGCACATCAGATGGTCCCGTAGTTCAACGGATAGAATAGGAGTTTCCTAAACTCTAGATATGAGTTCGATTCTCGTCGGGACCACTAAAACCCAGTAATTGATCCATAGTTACTGGGTTTTTTGTGTCAAGGGATACGGACATTGGCACTGCATACATGCGCCAATACGCGCGACAACGGATGGCCCAAAAGATCAAAAGCTCGCGTTTATACCAACGCCGCCAAAGTTATACAAAAAGGCTTTGGCTTCTAAAGCTATGTTTGGCGTTAAAAAATACCTGCCGGCAAATGTCAGGTAAAATTCTCGGCCATAGCTAAATTTATCATTTCCATTGCTATAGTTATAACTTTCATAACCGCCTAAATAATACCCGTAAGTGCCCGAAAAGACTACCCGACCCAGGCACAGGTCAAATCCGGCAGTCAGTCCGATATTTAAATTATGGTATACCGGGGTATATTTGCCCTGAAAGGTTTCGATAAATTTGGTGGTATCCGAGGTAGCTGAGCCCAATGGAGATGTTTTGGCCGAGTAAACAAGATCAGTGCCTGCCTTAAAACCAAAAACTTCATTTAAGTAATGGCAGTATCCTATAGAAACAGCTGCCTTGGCTATGGGCGTTGTTGACTTTCGGTAAGATCTGTCCAGTTGTAAATTAACTCCTTTTAATTGGTAAAAACCGGTAGTCACCTGTGTTGTATAGCCGGCGATCATTTCGACCGATAACGCGTTTTGGTCTAAGTTAAGTTTAGGCGAGTTGGTTTGGGGATAGTCCAAATATTGCGACAGGCCAATAGATGATTCAATCCGGTTTAAGCCTACATTAAGCGAATTGGTGTTCGAGTTTGATGCATGCGTTATGCCTGTGCTCAGCTGGATACAAGTATTATAAGTAACCGGCACTAATAATTTTAACTTAGCGCTCACCATAGCATTTAAATGGCAGCCCAAAACCTGGTTAACCCCTTCGGTATTAAAGTAGGTTTTAGTTGCATACATCACACCGATACCCGGAGAAACCATTACTTTAAAGGCATTATTATCGAATACACCGATATCTATCCCGGCTGATAAAGCAATATTGCTTCCAAAATAGTCCTTATTTTTTAACTTGGAATCATACGCCGTCATGTTATCGCCGCCAACTATATTGTTCATATCATAAAATGTGGCCTCAACGTTTATGTTTTTAACATTAAGTATCCTGGTCCATTCGGCCCTGTTATTTACAGTATTAATTTGGTAACTAAGTGCAACGCCCTTATAGGTGCCGCCTTCGTTAATTACCCTGGTGCCATTTATAAAACTTGCCGAAATGGCATTCCTATCCTGTGCGTTTAAACACGATGTTAGTGCTAACAGCATCAACGATAGCGCTATCTTTTTCATAACATACTTTTTTATCGATGGTTATACTAATTGTTAAGTATCCTCTTTACGGGCGCGTTAACACGATAGTTATCACTTGTTTTAGTGACCCTCGTCATCATTTTGGTGTGCAGCTTCGAAAATATTTAGGCTATTCCCATTCCGTCAACATCTATCGGGGTCCTCATCTCGTAAAGGCAGTTATGGGTACCCTTGTTGCAATATGTGAGATTATTAGAAGTGGATTGGCAAAGGCTTTTGCAGAGCGGTGACATATATTGATCAATTATCCCACAATCTCGCTGCACAATGCAAATCATCATAAAATAGCCGGGTTTTGCACAAAGTAGAAAACCCTCCCGGAAACTCATCCCCATTTGTAACAAATTGAACACAGGATAGCGTTTGTCGCGGCTGAAAAATAAAATAATGTACCTTTATTGAACCAATTATGTCACACCCCAAAGTGGCGTTATCCTAAGAATGTAGTACATGATAAAGGTAAAGCCGGAAATAACAGGGTGGCAGTATAGCAATAAAATAAATACTATAAAGTATTACAATAATTAAACCGCATTATGAAAACCGCAGATCATTTCAAAAGCCGGGTAAACCTGAAAAAATTCGGCATTACAAAAACAGTTTCAAAGCTGGGTAAAATGGCTATAATCACCATTATAGCCCTATTTATTGCAAATATGGCTAATGCTCAACCAGGGGCAAATAAAAAGCAAGCAATCAAGCCAAGCATAAAAACTCTTTATCCCACAAAAGATTGGGTTATATCCGACTTTGTGGTGACCAATAAGAAATTTGGCGCGAAAGCAAAGCCAGGGTTTGACAACAGGGCAGCTTTCCAGGCTGCTATTGATTCGGCATATAAAAATGGCGGTGGTGTAGTGTATGTACCGGCGGGCCATTATGAGTTCCGCAGCTCGCAAACTGCAACTAAGAGTGTCAGGGTGCGCCAGGGGGGCACTGAACAAACAACGAAAGACTTTAATTACCAATATGTGTTGAATATCCCAACGAGTGTACAGCTTCGCGGCGACTGGGCCGACCCTGAATTACATAAAGGGAAAGTTTTGGGAACCATTTTAGAAGTGCGTGTTGGAAAAAACTCACCCAATTATAACGGAACTGTTTCAAGTTGGTGGAACGACTCGCAGGCCAGCAACGCCCTACGTACTACCTATACCAGTATAGCCGACAGATTTATAAATATGGAACCGGGAACCGGCGTAACTAACCTGTCGATCTGGTATCCTGAACAGAGCATTAACGACGTAAAACCATATCCATGGACATTATTTCAGCCAGGCGGCGACTGTGCCACTATTGAGCACGTAACCCTTGTAAACGCCTATAACGGGTTCTATTCGGCCCCGAGCGAACTGCATTATGTTTTAAACAGCTACATTACCGCCCTCAGTACAGGGCTCGAAGTGCATGTATGTACCGACATCGGACGTATAGAGAATGTTAAGATAGACCCTAAATACTGGGCCAATTCAGGGCTTCGGGGTTCACCCTCGCTTGCGAAGGTTACCGCTTATACTAAAGCGAACGCCACTGGGTTTAATATGCACCGCTCAGATTGGGAATATGTATCTAATTTTTATGTATCCGGGTATAACAAGGGTATGTGGGTAGGCAGGGAGCCTGGTTTCTCCGATAGCCCGAATGCGCAGTTTTACGAGATGCATATCAAAAATTGCGATACCGGTATTTATGTTCAGGCTGTTAACCCGTATGGTTTACTTTTTTCCAATTCTTCATTCGGCGCTGAAAAAGGCAGTACGGCCGTGTATTTTTATAAGGATTTCAAAACTTCCACTCAATTTAACGGCGTAGATTTTACCGGGCCTATTGTGAGTGATGGCAGCGATGGGGTTATATCCTTTGAGAGTTGTACGTTTAGCAACTACAGTGACTACGCGCTTAAAGTAAACAATGGTAAAGTACTGCTCACCCAGTGCGATTTTAAAAAACCCGACGGTCATGTATACCTGGGTGCAGATGTGAATACGCTTAAATCGATGAACTCAGGCTATATGGGTAAATTGGTGAACGCTGGCCATAATGGCAAATTGGTGAACCTTAGCTATAACAGTAAACTGGACATCAAAAATGACAGCAAATCTGCCAAAGTTGAGATCAATAATAATAAGGAATATGTGTTTGATCCGATCCCTAAAAATATAATAACAAACATTAAAGTATACCCCAAGCCGTTGTCAAACAATGTGTTGAAAGCGGATCTGCCGAGAGCGACCGGCTATAACAACAACCGGCCTACGGAAGATGTATCAGTTCAGTTGCAAAAAGCGCTTAACAAGGTTAAGGCTGCCGGTGGCGGCACAGTGTATCTGCCGGCAGGAAGATATTTGGTGAATAATCCTGTCAAAGTTCCTTCGGGAGTTGAATTGAGGGGAACATGGGATGTACAGCACTATACCCAGGGTGGTGCAACTATATTTACAAATTATAGCGGCGGTGCTGCCGGCGAAAAGGGTGCTTCGCTTATACAACTCGGCGCACGTGCCGGTATCAGGGGGGTTATCATAGCGCAGCTTAACCTGGCAACTGATGGTTTTAGCACAAGTAATCCCAGGCCGACTCCGTTCCTGATACAGGGACAAGGCCCAAAAGTATATATTGTTAACCTAACCATTGGCGGCGGCGATAAAGGAATTGACCTCGCTTCATACAACACCAGCGGGCACTACGTTGATTATCTGGGCGGCGTACTGGCACGGGCAGGTATTTGGGTAGGTGGAGGTGCTACGGGTGGGTTTATCCGGAATATGCAGCTCAATCCGGGTTACGGAACAAGAATGCGCAGCCAGGGCTATCCGGAGATATCGCTGACACGTTTCGTACAATCAAATTGCAGCGCGCTTAAATTTGCCGATGTTAAAAACGAGACGATCTTTAACAATTTCGTTTACGGGTCATTTTACGGTATACATTTCCTGAAAGACGCGATAACCGGTAAGGACCCCGGGAAAATGACGGTTATAGGCCACGGTTCCGACGGATGCTCGTTTTCTTTTTTTGTAGAAGACGCCGACAAAAACACCAAAATAACCGCTGTAAACTCCGAATTGGTTTGTACAAAAACAGCTGAGCTTGTAAGGTCGTATGTTTTAATGGGAAAGGAAGCTAATACGTCTAAAGTTGACCCTGATGCTAAAATCACCCTGTACAATACAGCGTTTTGGGGCAGCCCTACCATAGCGGCTATTATAAATAGCGGTACAGTGCGTTTTCAGCAGGCAAACTTCCAGTCGTCGGGGGCTCCGGCTATCGATAACCGGGGCGGAAAAGTGTATGTATACTCTTCTTACTTCTCGCATAAAATGCCGGGAGAGGCTACCGGAGATAACGTGTATGCCAAACTACAAGCCAACGGTACTTCCATTGAGCTAACCAATAACTATTATATTTCGGGATACCGGGAAAATAACGCGAAGCCGGGTATGATCAATGGATCGGATATAGTTCCTACTGATAAGAAGTAAAACTTTTGATATGCAGGGTCCTCTGTTGAGAGACCCTGCGATGGCGAAGTAGAAATGCATTGCAGGGCCGCCCCGATTTATTGGGACGGCCCTGCCTTTAATATCCCATCTGCTGATCCACCACGGGTGTGTAACACTTTGGCTCACATGGATCACCCCGATTTTTGTAATTAATTGTAAATAAGAAGCTTAAGAAATTAATCCGGGTTTCATGTAACAGTTTGGATCATCATTTATTACCTTTAGGTATGTTTTGGGACACCTGTTTACTGACAAAACAGCGCCACCATTAATGGTTTTTATTGTGCCTACCTTGCATCATATCATTTAAAAACCATGAGTAATTATAAAGAATATGCAACTTTTAACCGGCCTGTTGAGATAGAACTGATCCGGTCTATGGCGCACTCGCCGTTAACTAAAAAGGAAAGTAAAAAGCTGGACGATTATTTTCAGGACGTAGCCGATAGCAGCGATGCCTTTATTATCCGTTCGGCGGCCGACTGGCTGCAAACAACCGGCGATAGCCCGGATGCCGGCAATATGCTGTTTGGCGATTTTTGGTACCAGGGCGAGCTTTGCATACTATTTGCCGATACCAACGTAGGTAAATCCATCCTGGCGGTGCAGATAGGCGATAGCCTGAGCAAGGGCCTGCCTATGCCCGGTATGGGCGGCGGGCGGCCTGCCGAAAAGGTTTTGTATTTTGATTTTGAGCTAAGCGCCGCGCAATTTAAAAAACGCTACAGCAGCGATGTACATGGCCCTTACCGGTTCGACCCCAATTTTACCCGCCTGGTTTTTAACCCCAATGCCGGCGGCGCCCGTAAATTTGCCACCTATGCCGACTACCTGAACAACGCTATCGAAAATGTACTGATAACCAGCGGCGCCCGCGTTTTAATTATTGATAACATTACCTGCCTGCGCAGCGGTACCGAAGCTGTCGCCAGTGCCGTAAGCCTGATGAGCAAGCTGCAGGAGATGAAGCATAGGTACGGCCTCTCTATACTGGTACTGGCACATACGCCCAAGCGCAACCCCGCCCGGCCCATTGGCCGTAACGACCTGCAAGGCAGCAAGATGCTGATAAACTTTGCCGACAGCGCTTTTGCCATTGGCGAGAGCCAGACTGATGCCGGCCTGCGGTACCTGAAACAAATAAAGCAGCGCAGCGGCAATCAGGTGCACGGTGCCGATAATGTTTGCCTTTGCCGCATAATAAAACCTAACAACTTTTTGCATTTTGATTTTACGGGCCGCGAACCCGAGGCCCGCCACCTGCTGCCCTATACCGAGCATCATCGCAAACTAACCGAAGACCGCATTATGCAGCTGCATAGCCAGGGCCTGAGCCTCCGCGCCATCTCCAGCGAAACCGGGGTGTCATTCGGTTCGGTGCATAGGGTGGTGAAGAGGTTGGGTAATGTTGAATAACTCATACAGCGCAGGGTCCCTTCGGAGACAAAAATCTATTTGCCAGTAGTAAATTAACAGAAGTAATTATAAATAAAAACAGCAGGCAATCGTACCTGCTGTTTTTAAAAATAAGAATTATCTAAAATCAGAAAAATCTATTGCCGGGTAATGTTCTTTAGCATAATCTAAAAATGATTCTAATGAGCTACCGTATTCAAGAACAAAGTCAATCAACTCATCTTTAGGTTTTCCATAAGTTTCTACAATCCTTTTGATGAGCGCTTTTTTGGTTCCGTCTTTCAACGTTCTGATGTAAGAGCCATCAGGCGCTACGGCGATTTTTCCATCCAAAATATCTTTGGCTATGTAATTTCCTGCTACGAAGTGATTATAATGATTGCCATAGCTCCTCACAGATGAAATAATAGTTTTCGGTAGCAGGATTATACATTTACCTTGATATGTAGGTAAATCCATTCTTACTGTCTCCCATAAGCCTGTTAATGGATTAAAAAAATGCCTTATGAAAGATTCAGTTGAGATTCCATATTTAATGCATTGCTCTAAAGTAAATGCCGAAAATATATCACGACACACGTTGGCAATTGTATCAGACATAATGTCTTGACCAATGCCTGTTACCAATAATAGTACATTATGAGCTTCGTTAGTAATGGTGACACCTGCTCTTGCAAATCTATTGTTTCGAAGGGCAATGAAGATAGCTTCGGCACGTGTGTTTGATATTGCAGCCCCTTTATTGGATGCAGAATATCCCAAATGATACTCATTAGGTTCATGTAAATTATCTAAAAAAATCAATCCATTATGCCTGTCATTCGTGGAAATAAAATCTTGATTTAGTTTAACAAAGAATGCCTTCAGTTGTCTATAAATATCGTTAAACATCCTATTGTGCCGATTATTCGCAATTAAAAATGGGTCGATAAATACTTCAATATCTCCGTTAAGTGGAATGTCTAAAAATTCAACCGGTTCTATTGCCGGTATACCAAAATGTTCTTTAAAATTCATTGTAAAAAGGTACTATGCCTTCTTATGATAGAAGACGGGTAAATAATAAAATTAATTATTAGATGCTAACGGCATTCATTCCGTACCTTTTTTTAAGACGGTCAAACTAACTTACCAACATTTGTGGAAATAACCAAAAAATCTATATCAGATAGTTCTTGATTATATCATTTAGTAAAGCGTAATTTGTAATATTAATTACCAATTAATATTAACAGTCTTTCCAGGGGAAGTATAAACCTGGTTTAAGGTTGCAAGCCTCTTTAAATGAAGTCTGTTTTTAGTGCTGTAACACAAATTCAGACTTCATATTTTTTGCGACGTTTTTAATGCTAAAAATACTGAATAATCAAAGGCGCGGAATACTCTGTTTTTCCACACCCTAAACTTGCTTTCTTTAAACACCTGTTTATCAGTGTAGTTTTCATGTTGATAATTTTTACACTGTCGCTTCATTTTCTTGTCTCCTTATATAATTTGCAAGTAATGGAACTGCGAACGAATATTTACTTCGTCTATTTTTAAATATTAAACCAGCTTCAATTAATCGCAATAACGAACTGTTTATATAGGTTGGCTTAAACTCGTTATTTAACTCTATCGATTTTTCTCCGATCTCCTTATTAGTAAATTCTGTATCAGCATTCGGTAATTTAGAAATAATTATAAGTAAATCTCTCTGACGATCTGTTACTCTACTCCATCTACCTGAATAAAAATCGGTATCTAATTTTCGAACAAACTCTGGTATAGTAATCGATGGAAATTCAACGCCTACTTTTATTTGTTGTAAGATTGCATCAAAGGCTTCTTTACAAAAGAATTGAATAAAATACGGATACCCACTTGAATATTTTAATATCTCAGATATACCATGTTCTGTAAAAGTCACAGAGCATCCTTCCGTTTCAATTGGTTTTAAAATAGCTTCTTTTGTTTCACTCTCTGAAAGTTTGTCTAACGTTATTATGTTAAACATTCTTTCTGCGTAGGTTCTTGCCTCAACTAAATTCGGAAAAAGTGTGGGAAGGCCAGTTAAAACTAGAAGGTAAGGGATTTGTTTTTTCTGTAAATACTGAATCACCTCTAAGAGCAACGATAATGGATATTGTTTATCAGTTGCTTTATCCTTTAATATTTGCGCTTCATCATAAGCCAAAACTATACCCTTAACTTTTGATTTAACAACATCCCAAACTATTTCTAAAACTTTTTTTAACTTATCTGATTCTAATCCAGGCGTATTGCTATATATTGTTGAGAGCATTACAAAGTTTAGTTTAGCTTCGATTTTATCATGAGGTATTTCAAAGCCGGCTTTTTTAAGCTCTTCCTCACCGATTGTAAATGAAGATACCAAGGGCGCAATGTCTGCAATTATACGTAAAGCTAATGTCGCTTCACTTACACTTGCTGATTCACTTAAATCATTACCAGCCCAAAACCATCCTTTTTGAACGGCAATTGGTTTTAATATTTCCAATAAAACTGTTTTGCCTACACCCCTCAACCCAGTCAATATAAAATTTTTCAATATTGGGTCCTGATGCAGTAATTTTTCAAACTCTATTTTTTCATGTTCTCTACCTGCTAAATAAGGAGGCGGCTGGCCTGCTCCAGGTCTAAACGGATTTGCAAATGGTTCCATAATAAATAATTTTAAACAAACTTAAATTATAAAATGTTTATTTGCAAATTTTTGTTTATAAACATTTTTTTGTTTATATCTGTTTATATTCTTGTACTCAATAATCAGTGAAAAATATCTGAGATTTTTAGCATATGTAGAGATTGCCACACTCGTACCTCGTTCGCAATGACGCACGGAGGAGTTTTGACATCATCAAGTCGCGCAAAGGCCCGCCGAAAAACGCGGGCCTGGGTTTTGCCTGTGGGGAGAAGGATTTTTTCGGCTTGATTTTTTGGTCCTTTTTCATCTAAGGAAAAAGGACTAGGCCTTAGCGGCCATGAGCGTCGCAACGCGTTCGGGAAATAATGTTGCTTGTAACCTGCGACGAAATATTGTTAAAAATTAAACGTACCCCTTAACATGGCAACCCTCCCCGGAATATTATAGGTTCCGATGGTGAGTGAATTTGCGGTTAGCCCTATAGCAGTGAAAGTTTTTATGTTAGCCAGGTTGGTTACGCTGAACATGATATCCGTTTTTAATTTAAGCAGGCGGAAGTTAATGTTCATATCCGCGAACAGATATTTCAGGTCTTCCTGCCCGGGCTGGCGCGTATATAAATAATCGCCGGATACATTAACATATACGTTTTTAAGCGTTGTGAACGAGAGGGTAGACCTTTGCCGCAACTGGCTGGTATTTGTTGCCGGCGAATTTTCTGTTTTATTGCCCGCAACCGAATAATTGAGGTTATATGACCAGTTAATAAATTGGATTAATTTGCCGATGATGCCTGCTGTATAGGTCATGGTCTGCATATTGGAATGGAACAATTGATTATTCTGCAACAGCTCAGACCATCCTTGTGTGTAATTTATGCCGCCGTTAACTGTAGTTTCCAGGTCGAAAAGATATTTGCTGGCATTTGCACCAAGCGTTAAACTGTGGTTATGGTTAGGCAAGGATAATACCAGGTGCTGCTGAATATTGCTGTTAAATATGGTAGATGAAATGGTGTTTGCAGCCACATCACTGTAACCCGCTGCCACGTTAATAAATAATAGTTGAGCGATATTTGTAAAATTGTAGCCCGCCGCCATGGTTTGTGTATTTGTTGAAGAGAGCAACGCGTTATTGGTAAAAAGCGAAAGATAATTTACCAGGATCGCTCCCCGGTAAACATTATTAATGTTGCCAAGGCCATTAGTGAAAGCATAACTTACCGTTATTTTATTTTGAACATTTGCCCTGTAAATAAAACTTAAAGACGGGTCGAAGAAGAGTTTTTGCAGGCTTTCATCTAAAGCATTTGTCCCATCCTTATAATTTATCCGGTTAAAACTTAGGGGTAGGTTTAAATCTGCGGTTATGTTATCATTAGTAAATGTATAATTACCGCCTGTGTAAAACTTTGTTTTTAACCAATTAAGGTCATTAACCTTGCCCGGGGTCACCGGTTCTGTAGTTTGGTCATTCTCAACCCGGTACAGCGATGAATTAAGCTGCTGGTGCTGCAGATCAAAACCGGCAGAATAGCTTTGAGTAAATTTATCTTTATCAAAACGTATAAAAGCAGCATTGCCGGCATACCACGTTGGCAGTTTAACGTATTGGTTAATGCCGGCGTAGGGCGTGTTGTTGTTGAAAATGGCCGAATCCAATCCGGGCGTAACCATTAACGATTCAGGCCTGCGGGTGCTGCTTAATGTGGATGATAAATTAACGATATGACCCGATCTTAGTTTTACTATGCCCCTTAAAACATTAGAAATGGTTAATGTTTGCTGACTGAGTAATTGACTGGCCGGTGAATTATTATTGATAATTGCAGATGTGGTTTTAACAGGATCATAATCCAATAAAAACGTATCATTGAAATAAACCTGGTCGGCATTTTCAAGAAAATTTAATTGCGTACGTAACCGTTGCAGATTGATAGCATTGTTTTGAAGCTCTGTATAATCAATGGTCTGCCCCGGTAAAAAATTTTCTGTAAGCTTTTGCGATTGCTGGTGCCGCTCATCATATAAATAGGCAACATTGGCCTTTAGCTGCAGGTCCTTATTCAGGTTAACCAGGTTATTCAGGTTGATCAGCCCTGCATCATTAAACAAATACCTGTTTTGCGGCAACGGCGGGTTACCTGCCGCACCTGCAGAAAGCAAGTAACCACCCGCTGCTGCCGCGTTATGCGATACCAGGTCTGTTCCCGGGTCTATGCCGATATTATTGCCGGCAATATTATTAATGAATTTTACCTTTTTATTGAGCAGTATAGCCGTTCCGTCTTCATTAAACTTGTCAGGCGTTCCGAGGCCGGTAGTTGCTTCGCCTAATACGCGGAGCTTCGCCTCGTCCTTTATCACCAGGTTTAATGCCACGTTATCGCTCGTATTATTTTTCCGCAGCATCTTTATGGGCTGGTCCTTTTGTATTACCTGAACCTGGTCTACCACGCCATGCGGAATGCTCCTGCTGGCAATATTATACCGGTCATCCAGCAGGTTATCCCCATCTATATAAAAATTAGAAATAGCTTTACCGTTATAACTTATCTTGCCATTGTCATCAACAGCTATGCCAGGCATTTTCTTTAATACATCGCCTATGCTCCTGTCCTGGTTACCGGCAAAATCAGCCGTACGGTAGCTTAAAGTATCACCCTTGAGCGTTAATACAGGGCGGTATTTAATCTTTACCTCTTTCAGCATCATTTCGCTTTGCTCTAAAACCATATCGTAGTTTTTATCGAGGTCTGTAAGCGTTACCGAAATCTTTTTATAACCTATACAGGTTGCTTCAATGCTCAAACTGTTGTTGTTTTCAGCTATGGCAAGGCTATATCCGCCATTTTTATCCGTTTTGGTAAACTTTATAATATCGCCCCCGGCATCTTTGAGGCTAACGTTTGCTGATTCAACAGGTTTACCTGCGCTATCCTTTACCTTGCCTCTTACCTGTTTTTGAGCAATAGCCGATGCGCCACAAAGCATAAAAACGCAATAAGCCATTAAAATAAGTTTCATCATTGTGGGGTTTAAGATTATAAGGGCAATACGCGTTACCTAAGCGACTAAACAGCCGTTTATAATTTCATTTTCTAAACAGTGTTTTAACTGATTACCGGGTATGGCCTTATTTCTTTTCCGGTAATTCAATAGGGTTGTTAGTTACAATTGTAACTGGGCTAAACGTCATATGTACACCGTACCCACCGCTGCTTCCTCCACCACTCCCGCCGTTCCCGCCGCCACTACTGCCGCCACCAACAATACGGCCGCTGGGGTTTCTACCACTATTGTTATTGCCGCCACCTGGTGTTGCACCATTGGCGGCATTTTGCGCATTACCAAATCCCGCCGGGTCTTTATCGTATGCCACCTTCAGCTTATCATATTCTTTTTTGGTGATCTTCCCAATCCCGCCATTTGTTAACTCCCCTTCAGGCGGTAGTTTGACCTCACTGACATTCAGGCCCACAGTACCTTTCAGAAAATATACAGAAAGTCCCGCCGCCTTCTCAACTGCAAGGTCACCCTCCTTAATTTTTTGTATGCCCGCGAATTTAAACTGCACCTCTTTTTTATCATCGTAAGCTTCTATAATGAGGCCGGGCAAACCATTCAGTTTCCAGGGGCCGCTTTCAAAAGGTAGTTCGGCTGCAAACCATGCTATCCAGTTTCTCCCTTTAAAACGGGCGGTAGCTTTCTGGCAGTGTATCCCCGAAAAACTCAGGGTATCCTTTACTATTTTCCAATCCGGTTTTTCTGTTTCATCTTCCACCAGATAATTAAAATGCATAGGCTCATAGCTGAAAAATTTATGCTCCCTTGCAAAAAAATAGTATTGTGTTGTTAAGTTTTTTTTCCCCTGCATCTCTGCCTGGTGAATGCCGTTTTTCTTCATTTCGGCAACCTGTAGCGCTATGTTTACGGACTGCTCTATCCTGTCATAACTGGTATATAAGGAAGCGTTTTTACCGGCTATCAATAACATGGTTTCGGTATAAGGCTTGTCTCTTTGGGTGGTATCTGCAATATGGATAAAGCTGTATTGAACTTTCACCAGGGCTTTGTCGGGTTCTTGCGCGTATGTGGCTATAGCGAACATACACGCGCAGTAAATGGTTAAAATAGTTTTCATAATTGTTTGGTTTAATTGTGATAGGGTTTAGACATAAGTTAGGCCGTATCATGGTTTTTTAGTCATGATTGATGATTATAAATAGTGCGTTATCGGAGGATTACTGAAAGCGGTTTAACCGGGGCCACTAAGGTTACCAACGCGAAATCGCGGTGCCGTTTTAGTAATAACGTTGATCATTTTTGTTTTTGAATTGGCACCGGGAGCATCCATCACCTGCACCAGCGCCATAATGTCGGCAGGTAAATTCTCTATTCCTTGTTTAACATTGCCGCTTGCGTAGGGTTTGTTATTTAAGTAAAGCACGGTTACCGGTACATCTTTATAAAAAAGAGCGCCGTTTGTGTTGACTTTAAAGCCGGGCATTAATTTTAATTGCTCCACAACCACAGCGTTTTCTCTTACTTTATACGCGGTGGCCCGGAACTCTACCGTATCAACAATAAAAGGGGTAGTCGGCTTTTTTATCGCCTTAAAGTCAACCACGGCATCATATCCCGGTACATCATACCTTGTGCGGACGGGAGACATTAGTCCGTAACTTTGTGAAAATGCTAAACTGCTATCGTCTGCTAATAATAAGGAAGAAATAATGTCGGGCGATAATTTTTGAATATCTCGTTCATCATAATAATCATTATCAATAGTAAAGCCGGCCTTACCGTTATGAGGCAGCGTAAATTTTACATAGCCGAATGGTGCTGATGGTACCTGCAGAACTATTTCATCGTATAAACTGCCATCATTTTTTTGCAATTGAAGCCGGGTATAAAATTTTGATTTGGGCACTGAATTCTCTTTGATCAAATTTTCTTTCTCCAATACGGTCATATAAACAATTTGTCCCTGCCTTGTGGTAAGTTTAATATATCCATCGCTTGCTTTCGGGCCATATTCTTTCACTGCTGCCCCTGGTTTGCTAAACGCGCCGCCGGCAATACACGATCTGCTTATTTTATAGAGGATATCTTTAGTATATTCTTTATTGTCAATAATCACTAAAGGATTAGGCCCCCAATTATCTATTCCCTGAAAAAAGGTGAGCTTTGTTGAGTCAACCTTAGTTTGAGGCAATGCAGAAACGGACTCTTTTTCTAACTTCATACTGCCTTGCACATTTTGTGGTGTAACATTAGCTGCTGTCAATTTATTGGTGCCTGCTTCCACGTCACCAATATTTGTTTCTTTTAAAGGTTTTTTAAATTGCTCATTAATATTACGGATAACAGTTTTTGACAGGGCAGCAATTGGCTTTACCCATTTAGCCTCTTTTACCGGGTAAACAGTAAAAGCCGTTAATAACAGCATAGCAATGCCCGCTATAAATATCCCATTCTCTTTAATACTAAGCGTTTTGTTTTCCTGGTAAACTATCCGCGTTACCCGGTTCAACAGTGTACTTTTTTGTCCCGAAAACGCAACTGAATAAGCCGACTCGGAAACTGAGTAATCTTTAAAACTGATGAGCGCCTGTACAAATTCTTCTTTATTATTGGTTTGCGCTATGGCTATATCGTCGCAACAGTTTTCTCTTTCTTCCTTTAATAGTTTCGAAATCCATAACAAAGCAGGGTTAAAGAAAAATACGGCTTCGGCAATGCTTTGCATAAAATTAACCGCGTAATCATTCCGCTTGATATGCGCCAGTTCGTGCAGTAGCACTGCCTCTACCTGTGCAGCAGGAATGCCGGCAATTAAACCCACCGGCACCAGGATGACCGGCTTAAAATAGCCTATTACAACAGGGACCTTTATATAGCCCGACTCTAACAACAACACCGCTTTTTTTAATTGCAGTTTTTCGCAAAGCGATGCGATCTTTTCTTTCCAGTGATCATCAGGCGCATATACCCGGTAATGTTTTGCGCGATGCATATAAAGCATATTGCCCGCAAGGGATACCGATTTCGCCATAAAAAACACCAACCATAACATTACGATCAGGAAAGAATTTTTTGAAAAATAATCGCTGAATGATTTTAGGAGGACGTTTATATTGCTTGCAGATAAATAAGTTTTACTAACCGGGGCAACGCTAACTATCCGGGTAGAAGCAATAGGTATTCTACCATTATTATTCACCACGTTGCGCACCGGTATACCGGCAGTTACTGAATATTGCGCTACTTCGTGCTGCAGATTGTTGTATTCATAAACAAACGTAAAGGCAGCAGTTACTAAAAATACCGCGAATAGCGCCAACACCAGGTTGTACCTAACAGCCGCACCGGCTTTCTTAGTAAGCATTAATACAATGCCGGCAGCAAAGGCTAATAGCGCCCCCTGCCATAATGAATGAACAAGCATCCAGCTAAATGCCTGTATCAATGTATTGGTAAACCCGGTTGATATGTTCATAATTATAAGTTTTAATAATTATTTATCTTTTTCCATTTTAGCCAGCAGCTCCTTCATCTTTTTCAATTCTTCGCCTGATGTTTTATCATTACCCAATAATGCCATCATTAAATTACTTGCCGAGCCGTTAAACATCGAATCAACAAAACGGTCCAGTAAGTTTCCTTTTACTTTATCCTCCTGCAATAGGGGGCTATAAATATGCTTCATATTGGTTTCATCGCGTTCCAGCATACCTTTCTCTTTCATCACCTGCATCAGCTTTAGGGTAGAGGTATATATCACCGCTTCCTTTTGCTCATTCAGTTTATCATGAACAAAGCGTACGGTGGAGGGGCCATTTTTCCACAACACCTGCAAAACATCCATTTCGGTTTTTGTTGGAACAATTTCTATATTTTCTGATTTCATGATCTAAAGGTATGTATCAAAAACGTACGTTGCAAGTATTAGATTGTAACAATATTATGATATGCTTTAAAATACAGTAATATTAAATTCCGATATCAGGGTGTGCCAGTAATAACAATCGGGCGCTTAGTGAAAAAATATTAAAACTTGGTTAATAAAGCCTCAATAAGTTCATCGTCAGCTTTTAAGCCGGACTTTACAAAATCTTCAGGTTTAATTTGTGCCAGTACCGGCGTAATTTTTCTTAGTTTTTTTACCGCATTTTTGTCCACCTCGACAAGCGAGAGATAAAGCATATATGCTTTAAGATATCTCGGGCTTTTGCTAAACATGGTTGCGCAAAACTCATAGTCTTTAGTTTCGCGCTCGGTAATGATCTTGGATAAATAGGTAGCCATGCCTTCTTCCAGGTAGTTCACCTCATTCCCATCTACCTGCTCAACAGGCGAAATTAAATGTACCACCTCATGTGATAACTGAAAGATACCGTCCTTACGATCATCAAGTGCTTTGCGGTACAGTTCTATCTGGAAGAAATTTCGGCCGGTTATGGTATCCTTGCTATAAAGCAAGGTGCGCGGTGCAAATTTATGATACCCCATGCCAACATATCCATAATCGGTTTTTGGTCCGAACAGTTTTTCTGCCTCTGCAAGATATTCATATTGTAATGTTTCATAGTCCTGCATAAGCTGTTCACGGGGCGTCATAATTTTAATGGTTTATAACAAAACTATTAAAATTAAGCTATTATTTCACCGTCCATTTAGGTACATAGCCTATTATATTATCGGAGGAGATCTTATAAAAGATGTCGCCTTTTTCTATCACAAATACCTTTGAGCCCGCAGGTACCACCTTAATAATAGCCGAACCATAATTTGCAGATTGCCTCATATCCACAACCCCTGTTACATTCGACTTAATGGAAACCGCGTACAAAACACCCGTATTTAAGCCTGCTGTATTAACAACAGGCACGGTACTTATATTGACCGGTTTTTTATTGACAGCCTGTACGGGGCGGGGTGCCTTATCGGATACGGTGTCTTTGATGGTTTTCGCATATCTGTTAGCGGGCGTAATTGCTTTAATGGGGGTTATACCGGCTTTAGCCGTTTTCTTTTTATGATGTTTAGTTGTATGTGTAGCAATAGCAGTTGTGTTTGCCTTAATTGTTTTTGTACCGCTGATTGACCGGTATACATAATAGCCAAAAACAACGGTGATCAATAGCAGCATTAAGGTAAATATCCTGTCGGTGTTTTTAGGCCTTAAATTAAATGTTTGCTTTGGGGCTTTTACCAACGGATATAAGCCATTCTGTTTTAAAGAAGCATCATACCGCTTTCGCCTGGCCGGATCAATTAAGGTTTCGTAGGCTTCGCTTATCTCTTTAAACCGTTCTGTAAAATAATTATCATTCTGATTTAAATCCGGGTGGAACTTTTTTGTTAGTTTTTTATAGGCCTCAGTAAGCTCACTTGCAGTGCAATTTATTTCTGTTCCTAAAATATAATAGAAGTTCTTCATCCTTAAACGCCATTTAAATAAACTATGTGATTATTTTTTTAATGTATAGTTTAATCTAATATGAAAAAGATAATAATTAGCTATATTATAGAAGAAAAGCTTTGGTTGGCGCGCAAGTTAGATGCGCTGTATAAATTTAAAGCCCCCCGGTAGTTAATTTGAAAGCTTTTCCTGGTTGCTTTTATCAAGGTTGTTTTTCTCAACATATCAATTTTTGGCCTATCAATTATGCTGTTATGTGCGCTAAACGTGAAATAATTGTTAATAAAAAAGCAAATACTTGAAAATTTTATTTGCAAGTATAATTTTATTGTTACATTTGTTTACCAATTTTTATAGATAATAACCAATATAATACCCTTTTTCAGGAATATTTAAATCAAAACAAGTGAACAACGATAGATTGTGTGTTTTGTTAAAAGAGTACTTTTCTAATACAATAAGTACGTCCTATTGTGGTAAAATGCATGCTTATTCAGGCAGCGTTAACTGCAATGTTATGTCTGGTTCGAGGGCTAAATCGCTGAAAAATAATAGCAGCGGCCCAAATTTCTATGATATGAGTGCGGAAATTGTGTTCGAGGGGATCCTAACAGATCCACGTTTTAAAAGCGAAGAAAGGAGGGCTATTATGGCTTAATGGATACCTAAACCACACAGTTACCAAATATATAACCGCGAGCGTAGCTCCGGTTTTCGGCTTTTGGAAGCCGACTCCGGTAATTTATTAATTAAACCAATTACAATTAAACTAACATTCAATGTATAAGATATATAATGCATTTATTTGCGGCAAAGAATTTTGCTGTTCAAAAAAACCGCTGCTTATAATGAAGCTTACCATGGTTTTGTTAACTATGGCGTTTTTGCAAGCAAGCGCGAAATCTTCTGGTGTTGTTGGTACAGCGACAGAGGTTGTACAAAAAACAGTAACAGGTAAGGTTGTTGACGAGAAAGGACAACCTATGCCGGGCGTTGTTGTAAAACAAAAAGACAAACCACAAGTTGCAGTTACAACTGGTGCTGACGGTAGTTACAAAATAACTATAGCTGACGACAATGCAACACTTGTTTATTCATTTATGCAGTATGATACGCATGAAGAATCAGCAAGAGGCAGAACTGTAATCAATGTAAGCATGACCCCACAACAAAACAACCTTGAAGAGGTGGTAGTTGTAGGTTACGGTTCGCAAAAGCGTACCAGCTTAACTGACGCGGTAGGTACTATTAACGCTGCTGAGATCAAAAGAAACTCAGTAACGGATTTAACTAACGCGATTGTGGGCCGTACACCTGGTGTGCGTGTTACAACACAGGATGCTAACCCGGGTTTGTACCATACTGATATTGATATCCGTGGTTTTACGGGTGCGTCAGGTGGTCAGCAAACCCCGTTATTCGTTATTGACGGTGTTCCAAGAGATAAAGCTTCATTTGACCACTTGGATCCGAATGAAATTGAAAGCTTCTCTGTATTGAAGGATGCCGCGGCTGCGATATACGGTGTGGAAGCTGCAAACGGTGTAATCCTTGTTACTACAAGAAAAGGTGAAGTTGGTAAGATACAAACAAGCTATACCGGCCAGGCTGGTGTGGTATTGATCTTAAGATACCCTGACTTGATGAATGCTTACGAGGAAGAGTCAACTGCTGACGAAAACATGTTTAACAACCAGGAATCTAACCGGGCAGATCCGATCACTCCAAAATATTCTTATCAAAACATCCAGGATGCTTATAACAATAAGATTCCTACATATGACTGGATAAGAGCAGTTATCGGAACCCGTTCAAATCAATCACAACATAACCTTAACGTTACAGGTGGTTCTGAGCAGGTACGGTTCTTTACATCTGGCGGTTACATCCATGAAGGTGGTTTGCTTACCTCAGGTATTGAATATTCTGATAAGTATAACGGCAGAACATCAGTTACTGCGCAAATGTCAAAAAGCATGACGCTTGATATCAACATCGGTTTTATCGATGAAATATATCACAGACCAAATCAACAAGGTGATGGCGCCAGGTATTATAACTTAACCAGGAACTTATGGGCGTTTATTCCGCAGGATTCGTTTTACTTATTTGATAATCCTGCTCATTACAACCAACCGGTTGATAACCCTAATGATAACCCAATTGCGTCTATTACACGTAGCGGAAACGGTTATGATGACAATGATGGTAAACAATTTACATCAATTGCTTACTTAACCTGGCAGGTTCCTTATATAAAAGGATTGACTGCAAAATTACAGGTAGACTGGGATAACAATAACACCATGGATAAACAACAGGTAAAAGCATTTACCCAGTGGAGTTATGATTATACCAACAACGTGTTTGTGCAAAACGTACACCATAATCCTACTACATTATCTCAGTCTTATACACAAAGTATAAGGGACGATATACAAGCCCAGTTAAATTATCAAACACATTTTGGTAAAAACAACTTTGCTGCATTAGGCCTTTTTGAAACAACCTATAACGAAAAAGATAATACTAACGCAGCATCACAATTTGCTGTTGATGCGCTTGCGTTGTTAGATGCAGGTCTTTCTGTTGGCCAAACAGCTGCCGGCGGTAAGAGCATTAACTCTCAGGAAAGCTTTGTTGGTCGTTTAAATTACGATTATGCAGGCCGTTACCTGTTAGAAGGTGGTTTCAGGTACGAAGGTTCATCTTATTTCCCTCCTGCAGGCAGATGGGGTTTCTTCCCTTATGTATCAGGCGGATGGAGAATATCTGAAGAGCCGTTTATTAAAAATAACTTTAAATGGATAGATAACATTAAACTTCGTGGTTCATACGGACGTTTAGGTGATGACCAGGATGCTGCAGGTTCTTTCCCTGCGTTTACTACAGGGTTTACTTATCCAAGCTCTAACTCATTATATTCAGGTGCGGCAGGCCGTAACGGTGGTGACCAGGTTGGTACTATATTCGGTTCAACCGGTGGTATCACTAAAGGTGTCGATTACAAATCAATTGCCAACCCTAATATTACATGGTCTGTTTCAACAACTGCTGATATTGGTTTAGAAACCGCGTTTTGGCATTCATTATTGACTGCCGAATTCGATGTGTTCGACAGAGAGCGTTCTGGTTTGTTAGCTAACCAAATTGTAGCTATACCGGGTAACTTTGGTGGTACTTTGCCAAAAGTTAACTTAAACTCTGACCGTACACGTGGTTTTGAAATTACATTAGGCCACAGAGATGTTGCCGGTGAATTTAACTACGGCATTAGCGCTAACATGAGTTTTTCAAGGTCAAACTGGAAACATAATGAAGAAAGCCCGCAAACCAACCCTACTAACGTTTGGACAGGTCAAAAATCAAACAGGTTTGTTGACTTCATTCGTGGCAGGCCAACTGCAGGTCAATTCCAAAGCTATGCTGATATTTATTCATATCCTACCATCATAGACGGTAACGGTAACCGTTCATTGCTTCCGGGTGATATTAAATATGTGGATGCTAACGGCGACGGTGTAAGTAACGGTAGTGATAACATTGTACTTGCCAACGGTGGTTTAAAACCATTGGTTTACTTTGGTACTACACTTGACGCTAACTGGAGAGGTTTTGACTTTACAATGCTTATCCAGGGTGCTACCATGTATCACGTAAGTTATACTGACGGTTTAGCGGTACCATTTATCCGTGACCCTCAGGATCCAATTACAACTTATGTTGACAGATGGCACCATGCCGACCTGTTTAACCTGAGCAGCCCTTGGGTACCGGGAAAATGGCCTTCAACAGGTGGTAACGTTGGTGGAGCTAACAACCAAAGACAAAATAACTTAGGTAGCCCAAGCCAATTTAACACGTTTGATGCGACTTATGCTCGTATAAAACAAATACAATTGGGTTATACGTTCCCTAAAAAGATGCTTAGTAAAATAAATATTAGTAAATTGCGTCTGTTTGTATCTGCTTATGACTTATTTACATGGCAGCCAAAAGGTTTGAACTTTGTTGATCCGGAATATACCCAGAACAACCCTCAAACCGGCTCAAATTACAACGCACCAATGGTTATGAACATAACAGCTGGTGCACAGCTAACATTTTAAACAATTAAAGACATGAAACAGATAAAAATTGTAATCTTAATGGCGCTTTTGACAGGCCTATGTTCCTGTCGGAAGAACCTGTTGGACGTACAGCCAACGAATTTGCTGACCACGGACCAGATCGTGAGCAGTGATGCGACGATCTCAGCGTTTATGGCATCGTTGTACCGTGATATGCCGATAGAAGACTTCTCGTTTTGTAAAGGTGTATTCTGGACATTCCCGGATAGCGGTAACCAGTATACTGCCGACTGGAGCGATGAAGCAGCCCAACAGTTTGCCTATAGCATGAACTCAGGTATCTATGATATCCTGTATAAGGCGATCCGTAACGTGAACTCGTTTATCAGTTTGGTAACCGCGACCACGAATTTCCCTGCAGCCCAACAGGCTCAGTACATCGCGGAAGCCAAGTTTGTTCGCGCTTACTATTACTTCGGTTTGGTTAAATATTACGGAGGCGTACCGATTGTGCTGAACATTCCGGCCACCCCTGTTCCATTGCCAAGGAATAAGGAAGTAGAAGTATACAACCTGATCAAGACCGATCTTGACGCAGCAGTAGCCGGCTTGCCAGCCCTTGCGCCGGGTTATTTGAGCAGCAACACTACAGTAAACAACGTAAGCTATGGATACGGCAGAGCCAACAAATGGGTAGCACTGGCTTTAGAGGCCAGGGCGATGCTTCACGGCGGCTCAATAGGCATGTTCGCGGCCAATGACCCTAACTATGTATTAGGTATAGCTACCTTTAACGGCATAGTAGGCGTAGACCCGACTAACGCCACGATCTACATGCAGGCAGCGTATGACGCGGCCAACGCTATAATTACCGGAAAGGTAGGCACGGTACAATACACACCGGCCTTCAGCCTTTACCAGAAATATTCATCACCGGGTGTAGCCACACCGGCCAATGCGGCAAACTTTGCGCAAAACTTCCAGTATCTGTTCTATGATACCAAGCAGGGAGACAGCAATAGCGAGTCGATCTTTAACAAGGGCTATGATTATGCTACTTCGAAGAACTATACCCACTCAGAGGACCTGCAGGTATTACCTCACGGCATAGAATCAGCCGTAGGCTATGGCAACGCTTTGATGCCAACAAACGATCTTCAGGAGAAATTTGAGATGATAGACGGTTCATCACCGCTTATCGGAGGAACAATATTACCAGGATCAGGCGGCGTAGTAGGCACGCAATACCATTACGCATCAATGAATGCGCCATTTGCAGGCAAAGACCCGCGTTTTAACGGAACGCTGGTAGCCAACGGCTCATTCTTCAGGGGCGCCACCATAACCGCACAAAAAGGGGTTATTTTGGCTACCAAACAAATCAACGGTAACAACTATTCACAATTCTTTGATACCAAGACGACCAGTACAGCGTATAAGACCTTCCAGGCCGATCCGTCAAAGTTCCCTGCAGGCGATACCTATATCGTAGGCACAGGTAATTCAGGAACTGGAGATCAGTGTGCATGGTTGAAGAAATGGACCGATCCGGTAACAGATATTGTTTTGATCCGTGATTATACTTCACGTACCTCATGGATGGATATGCGTTACGGAGAAGTACTGCTTGACGCTGCTGAAGCATCGTTTGAGTTGGGCCACGCCACATCAGAATCACTGGGCTGGGTAAACCAGATCCGTGCCAGGGCAGGCATACCGGCTCTTGGAACGATCAGCCGTGCGTTGATCCGTCACGAACGCTGTGTAGAGTTCGCTTACGAAAACAAAACTTTTTGGGATTATATCCGCTGGAGGGCATTTAGTACAGACTTTACCGCAAGGGTAGAATACAACTTAGATTGCTATTGGGATATTGACACCAGTGATTATGTGTATATCAAGGTGGCAGGTTCAACCAGGACTTATACTTACAAGTCCTACTATAACGATATTCCAGGTGGTGATCTGTCAACAGATGCTTTATTGGTACATAATCCGGGCTATTAATTAATTAAAATATGAGAACGATAAAACTAATTTTTATAATACCTTGCCTGCTGTTTCTTTTTTCAGCATGCGAGAAGGATAATTTTACCGGCCCTGATGCCACCATTCAAGGTGCATTTACCGATGCTGAATTAGGCGGCCCTTTGAGTTTTAGCCAAAACGGCGGTGGCGGTAACATCAGGTTTTTAGTAAACGACCCGGCAAAATATCCTATACCTTCGGCAAATGATTATGCGCTTAAGCAAGATGGAACCTATTATAATTCATTTGTTTTTGCCGAGAATTATAAGGTATTCCCTTCATCAGGTTCAGGCCCATGGATATATTTAGGTAACGGCGTTTTACCAACAGCGTTGGTACCAAACGGAAAACCCGACTCTCTGAATGTAACCATTAATAAAGGGGTAAATCCGCCGATCAACTTTAAGGTATATCCTTATTTCAGGTTAACCATAAGCGCGGTTGATACTAACATAACTGTTAATATCACCAGGTCGGTTCAGGCTGCGTTTGCAGGTAACCAGGTAACCGGTAGCAATGATTTGATTGTATATGTTAATAACTACCCTTTAGTTAATTCAGGTACGAGCGGTAATGCTGCTGGTAGGTATTATGTTAACAGGTGGAACTTTACCATTAACAGTACAACAACCGGTGTGGTTTGGGGCCCTAATGGAGTAGGATCAAGCACAACGCAATCCTATACTTTTGGAACACCATTATTGCTTCCGAAAGATAATATCTATGGCCCTCCTCCTGCTGGTTCGCCTCCGGGTACGCTGGGATCTATCCTGGTATATGGTATCGGATGGCAGGCTACACACTGGCCTAAAGGCACTTACTACTGGCGTGCTTCTATACAAGGTACCATTGGTTCAGCTTGCTGGAGCAATACTGTATCTGATGTAATTCACTAAACTAATTAGCTGCTAATTAGCAATATAACCCCCCTGATGTTTACATCAGGGGGGTTTTTTATACGCTAAAATTGGGTATGATGATTTTTATCCAGGCTATTAAAACGGATAGATTAATGGAATAATTTGTTTTAATAATAAAAAATTCATTTGCTGCCCCCCCCCTTTTATCATAGTTAATTGTTATTGTTATAAGTCGGGAGAAACAATAAAACTTAGCCGGATAAATATTAAAACACTGCAGATACTTATCACTATATAAATTCAATTAAGAACTTAAATGCTTTGTATATCAAGAAAAATTAATTTAAAGCCTGTATTTAGTTGCATGTTATTGCTCATTACTGTAAACAGCTTTGCGCAACAACATGTGGTTGATAGCGGACGCTATCAAACTGCGGTTAATAATACCATTAACCATTTTAAGCAGACCCTTGGTGTTCAATCCGGCTTATATAATGGGCAGGAATACATTTCTTTCAGCAGATTAAGGCAATCAAACGTTTTTTTTCATGATGCCCAAACATGGGATAATGGCATCGTGAATTATGATGGTATGATATATACCAATGTGCCGATGATGTATGACCTTTATAAAAATGTTGTAGTTGTACAATTATATAACATGGCTTCCAGCTATACGCTTATCACCGAAAAAATAACAGATTTTACCTTACAAAATCATCACTTTGTTTATAGATTTTCCGACTCATTAAATACCAACGGATTGCAATCGGGCTTATATGATCAGCTGTATGGAGGTAAAACAGAAGTATTGGTAAAACGGGAAAAAATTTTGATAGTAAGCAGCGGGCAACAAAATACATTCCCGGAAGAAGATCAGATATTTATCAAAGTTGGAAATATGTATTATCCTGCAGGTAGCCAGCATAAAGTGCTTTCTATTTTAAAAGCAAAAAGGAAAGACCTGCGGAAATATATTAATGACAGTAATGTAATTTTTAAAGATAATCAGGAACCGGCGACTGTTAGAGTAGCGGTTTATTATGATAAGCTAACTCAGTAAATAATGAGATATTTTTACTTTACCATTTTATGCGTCATTGTTTTTTGCAAACCTGGTTTTTCGCAGGCAGGTAATGAAAAGCTAATTGATGCAGACTTTAAGCAAGCCACAATAGAGCAGGTTATAACGGATATTGAATCAAAAACAAGCTATCACTTTTATTATAATGCCACTGTGTTTGACAGTTTGCGGGTAACCTTACAGGCAACTCAAAAATCTGTCAGATTTATACTTGAGCAGGCTTTTAATAATACCACCTATCATTTTGCCATAAGCGGGCAGGAAATTTTTCTTACTAAGGGGCGTGAAATAAAAACAGAATTATCTGCCGCATTTTTTACTAATGATAAGCCAACCGATGCAAAAGAAACAGTGGTTGAAGCCTTTGCAACCAATGATGATAAAAAAACTATTGAAGCGCTTACTGAAAATAAGCTATACCAGATAGGTGTAAGCAACGGAACGGTACCAACTGATAATTTAACATTATCGGGCTATGTTCATAATATAAAAACGGGCGAAACCCTGGTAGGGGCAACTGTTTTTGACGCGACATCTAATACAGGTACAGCTACAGATTTGTTTGGCCATTATATTTTAAAGTTACCTTATGGCAAACATAACCTGGTAGTAAAGTCATCCGGCATGAAGGATGCCCCAAGGCAAATTATGCTAAATGGCAATGGCGAAATGAATATTGAGTTGCAGGAACGTGTAACAACATTAAAAGAGGTTGTAGTATCAGCAGACAGGGCCGCAATGAATGTGCAAAGTACAGAAATGGGTGCAACAAGGCTCGGTATAGCAACTATAAAAAACATTCCATCGGTATTTGGCGAGGCGGATGTGCTAAGAGTTGTATTAACATTGCCGGGGGTGCAATCAGTAGGTGAGGCAACTACAGGTTTTAATGTACGCGGAGGATCAGCAGATCAAAATCTGATCCTGTTGAATGACGCAACCATATACAACCCTGCTCACTTTTTTGGTTTCTTTTCGGCTTTCGACCCTGATATTGTAAAAGACATCGAATTATATAAAAGCAGCATTCCTGAAAAATACGGAGGCAGGCTTTCATCAGTTTTAGATGTAACTAACCGCGAAGGAAATAAAAAGAAGTTTACCGGATCGGCAGGCATTGGTTTATTAACAAGCCGGCTAAGTGTAGAAGGGCCCATAGGTTCGGATAAAACATCATTTATTTTTGGCGGCCGTACTACCTATGCTAACTGGCTATTAAGCTTATTACCTGCATCTTATAAAAACAGTAAGGCATCATTTTATGATTTGAGCTTAGGTATTACGCATCAAATAAATGAAAAAAATGATATATATCTGAATGCTTATGTAAGTAACGATGCTTTTAAATTAAACAGTGATACCACATATGCTTATAGCAATAAAACCATATCACTTAAATGGAAGCATAATTTTAATAATAAGCTTTATAGCATAGTTACAGCAGGTGCCGATGATTACCGGTATAGTGTAGCAAGCGATGTTAACCCTGTAAATGCCTATAAATTTAATTTTAATATTGGCCAGGCAAATTTACGGTAGATACAGGCAAGCCCGGCGCGTATTGATACACCGTATGCGGCCCTAAATAGTTATATAATGAATAACGCGCGCCGGCACTAATGCTCAACTTGCTGGTAATATCATATTTATCGCCCAA